>Ga0105248_10003268_pt1 | contig 17983 bp, 14 predicted proteins | sample KBSS34metaG_FD_81524 | JGI IMG/M metagenome (GOLD analysis project Ga0105248, IMG submission 81524) | Switchgrass rhizosphere microbial communities from Kellogg Biological Station, Michigan, USA - KBS S3-4 metaG | ecosystem: Host-associated > Plants > Roots > Rhizosphere > Soil | place... | reverse complement strand
GTGCGTGTCGGTCTCGAGCCGCGGCCAGCCGATCGCCTTCTTCTTCACGAGCGCGACGCTGAACTCGACATCCATCGAGGTCTCGAGGCCGGTGCCGACGATCTCACCTTCGCCCATGCGCGCGTGGCCGTCGCCGACAAACAGCAAGGCGCCCGGCTCGTTGACCGGAAGCATCAGCTTCGCGCCAACGCCCATCGACGCATAGTCCATGTTGCCGCCGAAGGCGCCAGGCACGGTGGTTGCGATCGCCTCCTTGCGCGCCGGTGCGACGCCGATGCAGCCGAGCATCGGCTTGAGCGGCAGCTCGATGCCGCCGGGCTGCAGCTCGATCTGGTCGAGGCGGACGACTCCCCGCGCCTTGTCGATCGTCCAGGTGATGCGCTTCGGATCGCGGTCAACCCGCGCCGCGATGGCTGCCGGATCCACCGTATAAGGAGCGAGGAGGCTGCTGGAATAGGCCGAGGCCCGATTGGTCTCGAGCTTCTCGATCGACACGACGATCATGTCGCCGGGCTCGGCACCTTCGATGTAGAACGGACCGGTCTCGGGATTGCCACCGCTGGCCACGGTTTTTCCGTTCCAGTCGGCCCCTGACGCGTCGATCGTCTTGGTCACGACCCGATCGCCCGGTTTGATTCGCAGCGCCGGCGGATGGGCGAACGAATACGTGCTGTAGAAGACCGTGGGGATGAACTGATGCGTCTCGGCGCGAACGAGCGCAGATGTCAGCAGCAGGATCGACCCAAGCGTGAACGCAGACCGTTTCATCGTCGTCTCCTTCACACCGTCCGGCTGAAGCCGGACGCTACCGAAAGAACACGATCCGGCTGAAGCCGGACACTACCGAAATACGGGCGCTGGTCGTTGGGGCAGGCACTCGTGCGTCGTTCGCGATGGCAGCTGCGACACCGTGCGGCCCTCGCGCTCGCGGCGGACGCCATCGTACATCGCGACCGCGCCGCCGCGGAACGACACCATCGGCGTCCAATCGAGCCGCGCCGCCGCGTTCCTATGTCCGTACCGCGCCCGCAGTTCGGCGACTTCCTGCGGCTCGAGCACGAAATACGGGTGATGGCCGTGCGCCGCCAGCCACTCCACCGTGCGATCGAGCCACGCGGGATCGCCGACGTCCCATCGCAGCGTGAGGCGGCCGGCATAGTAGCGAATGCTGCCGCTGTGCTGTGCCGAAATGATCACGGCGTCAGGCCCGGTGAGCGAGTCCACCGTCTTCGCGACCTCGATGTACCTGGCTTCGCCGGTGGCGACGGAAAAGGCGTCGCGCTGCAGCGCCTGCCAGACGCCACTGATGCCAATGGCTGCGAGAACAGCGACGACCAGGACGCGCGGGGCCGCGGATGGCGCCGCTCGATACAGCGCCGCCGCGATGGACGCGGTGCCGAGCGTCATCATCGGCCACGCCGGCAGCAGGAAACGGAGATACCACCAGGCGTCCCACGGCACGTAGAGGAGATATGAAATCCAGACGATCGCGGCGACGCTACAAAGCAACGGCAGGGCCTCGCGCGACGCCCGCGTTGTCCAGATGCGCGCGCCCGGAACGGCCAGCGCCGCGAAGCCGGCGAGCGCGAACGGCGTTTCCGCCGAGATCAACCACCCGCCGTATCGACGCACGTTGGGCAGCACGTACGACCACAGATATGCGTCGGTCAGATCGTACCCTGGGGTGAACGGCGAGCCATAGAGACGCGCGTTGATCACGCCGACGGCGAGGGCACCTGCCGCCGCGGGCAAGACGAACCACAGGGCACGCAGGGCTGCAGCCGTGCGCCACAACGGCACCGACCTCATGGGAGCCGGCGTCCTCACCAATGTCGCAGGGGCCGGCGGTGTCGGCCCGCTCCGCCACACCAGCCAGATCACGATCACGGCTGCAAGCGGCGCCAGGTTCGGGCGAATCAGGATCGCGATCGCCGCCGCCGTGCCAGCGGCGAATGCTGAGAACGGCGTCCGCCCGAGCACGCACGCCACCGACACCGCCCACGCCGCCGCGGCCGGCACGTCACTCATCGGCGCCATCAGCATGAAGAGCTGAGTCGGGCTGCACGCGACCAGCCACGCCGCGGCCAACCCCACAACGGGCCGCTCGATCCGGCGTCCGATCGCGTAGACCGAAAACACCAGCATGCCGCCGCAGATCGGCACCACCCAGTACATCGCGCACTGACCGGCCATCAACTTGAACGCGGCCATGAGCAACGGCAGCCCGGCGGCATACTGCGGCACGATGCGGTAGCCGACGGGCTCGGGGCGATAGCCGAGCGGCGTGAAGGTCCATCGCGCCAGCGGCCATGGCACCGCCGCGCCGAAGCTCTGGTCGATGTGAAGATTGCCGCGCAGCCAGAGGTCGGCCTGGCTCACGTAACCGTAGGCGTCGGCGCCGGCGGCGACTCGTGTGCTCCAGACGAGCCCGGTGGAGATGACGATCGCCGCCAGGGCGGCGGCGATCCAGAAATGTGCGCGAGCGATCCGGTGAATCACCCGATCGGAATCAGGCGCTGGCGGCGAACGGGTTCTCGTCGGCGCTCGGGCCGTAGATCGACGGCACCGGCACGTCGAGGAGGCGGAGATAGACCGACAGCTGGCCGCGGTGGTGGTACCAGTGATTCAGCGCGATCGATCGGATCAGCACGGCCTTCGGCATCTCGAACAGCGTCTGCTCGCCCATCGTTGCTTTCCAGCTCTTCGTCAGACCGCCGTCGCCGAGCTCGCCCATCGTCGCTTTCATCTTCTCGACGCTCTTGTCGTGCGCGGCGACGATCTCGGCAGTCGTGGTGGCCACCGGAGGCTTGTCGCCGGTGAACCTGGTCTCTTCTTCACACGCCCAGCCGCAGATCATGCCCGGCGTCATCGCGGTATGGAGCGCCAGCTCGCCGAGCGACATCGATTTCGGGTGCGGCTTCCACGCGAACTTGTCGGCGGGCACACGCTCGAGGATGCGCCTCGTCGTCTTGGCTTCGTGGTCGAACTCCTGGAGAAACGCCTGGCTCATGGACACGGTCACACCTCCCTGATTGACGCTGAACCGAGCAGGAATTCTATGACGTTTGCGGCCGGCGGTGGAACCTTTCCGTTGTTCCGGTGTCAACCGTTGGGGGTGACATGCGACGGATTCTGCTCGTGCTTTCGATCTCGATGGTGGCGGCGTGCGGAAAGCCGGTCGACGTCACCAGGGCGGTTCACGCGGACGTGGTGGCGAGCGGGTGGCTGCCCGCCGGCGTCGTCGCCGGCCAGAACAAGATCGTGCCGTCGATCTCGGTCACGCTGAAGAACGTGTCGGGGGAGACGCTCAACGCGCTGCAGGTGAACGCTGTCTTCCGCCGCGCGTTGGTGAAGGAGGAGATCGGCAGCGATTTCCGTCCCATCGCGGGGTCGAGCGGCCTGCCGGCCGGTGCCCAGACCGAGAAGATCGTGCTGAAGGCGCAGCGCGGCTATACCGGCACCGATCCGTACGACGAGCTGCTCAAGAACTCGCACTTCATGGACGGCATGGTCGAGTTGTTCGTGAAGACGGGATCCGGCCAATGGACGCGGATCGGCGAGTACCCAATCGCGCGAGAACTGACCGGCGAGTAATGATGTTTCGACCTGACGCGTCACCGCTCTCGCGTGACGCGGAAGCAGATAGTGCCCTCGAATGAGACCGCCTCGAAGCCGGCGTCCCCCTCCATCGTGTTCTCTGACGCACCCAGCACGAGGTATCCGCCCGGCGCCAGCAATCGCGCGACCTTGCTGAGAATCTTGCGCCTGGTCTCGGCGTCGAAGTAGATCAGCACGTTGCGCAGCACGATCAGGTTCATCGCCGGCAGTGCCGGCCACGGCTGCGTCAGGTTGATCTCCTCGAACTGGATCGCCTGCTGCAGCTGCGGGCTGATCTCCCAGGCCGTGCGGTGCTGTTTGAAATACTTGACGAGCATTGGCGCGGGGAGGCCGCGGTTGACTTCGAACTGCGTATAGCGGCCCGCCCGTGCCCGCGCCAGCGCCTCATTCGAGAAGTCGCTCGCGAGCAGATAGACCCTGCGGCTCCCGCACGATGGCGCTTCGCGCACCAACATCTCAAGGCTGTACGGCTCCTGACCGGTGGAGCAGGCCGCGCACCAGATGTTCAGCGTGCGCTCCGACCCCAGGTGGGCCGTCAGTGCCGGCAGGATGTGGGATGTGAGCATCGAGAATACGCGTGGGTTTCTGAAGAACAGCGTTTCATTGTTCGTCATCGCCTCGACGACGGTCCGATGCAGAGGGCCGGCGCGACTGGTTCGCAAGGAATCGACCATGGTCTGCACCGAGTCGAACCCTCCCTGGCGCGCGACCAGCCCGAGACGCCTTTCGACCAGGTACAGCTTTCCGGCTTCGAGCACGATCGCGGACTGGTCACGCACGAGGTCGCAGACGTAGTTGAATCCGTCGTTGGAGATCGAGGCGCGCACCCGCGGACGGGTGAGTGCCGCGGTTTCAGCGGCCAACGAGATCCCCTTTGGTCCGGCGATGTTGTGACACACGGTCCGTGATGGAGTCGGCGAGCGCGCGCAACGGCACAATCTGATCGGCCAGCCCGGCCTTCACGACCAGGCCCGGCATGCCCCAGACAACGGCGCTCGCCTCGTCCTGCACGAGGATCTGGGCTCCGGCCGCGTGGATCTCATGACAGCCGGCCACGCCATCGCGTCCCATCCCGGTCATCACGACGGCCAGCGCATGGGGTCCGTAGATTCGCGCCACCGATCGGAACAGGACGTCCACCGACGGGCAGGAGTTCTCGCGCGCATCCTGGTAGATGCGCGTCACGACCGCTGGGCCCGATCGTTCGACCGACATGTGAGAATCGCCGGGTGCGATCCAGACGTCGCCCGGTTTGAGCGTCTCGCGCGACCCCGCTTCGGCGACGCGGACGCGGCAACTGGCGGCGAGCCGGTCAGCCAGCAGCTTCGTGAAGGTCGGGGGCATGTGCTGCACGATCACGATCGGCACTGGGAAATCGGCCGCCAGCCGCGGCAGCAGCTCCATCAGCGCGCTGGGACCTCCCGTGGATGTGCCGATCGCCACCACGTCCACACGGTGGGCGACGGCAACACGCGACGGCCTCGCCACCGGCACATCTGTGGCGCGGGCCGGTAGGTGCGCCGCAATCTGCGACACGATCTCGGCGCTCAACGTCTGCAGCCATGTGTCGAAGCGTCCGGCCGGCTCGGGCTTCATCACGAAGCCCTTGGCGCCGATGGCCAGGGCGTCGACTGTCGCGGCCGCCGCGACGTCGGTTGCCGCGTTGAGCACGATCACCATCGTCTCGGGATAATCGCCGAGAATCGCCACCAACGTCTCCAGCGCGTCCATCCCCGGCAGGCTGATGTCCAGCAGCACGACATCAGGGCGCAGCAGCGGCATCTTCATCAGCGCGATCCGCGCCGAGGCCGCCGATCCCGCGACTGTCAGCGTGGTCTCACGCGACAGGGCGTCGGTCAGCGACCGGCGGACGACGACGGATTCGTCGACGATGAGGATGCGCCGTTTCGTCATGGAGCTCAGGCAGCCACAAACCCGAGGATCTCGAGCTTCTCGCGGATCATTGCGCCGGTGAAGGGCTTCATGATGTATTCGTTGGCGCCGGCCTCGAGCGCGCACTCGACATGCTCCCGTTCGCTGTTGGTCGTGACCATCATCAGCGGCAGCGCGTCGTAGGCGATCTCCGCGCGGACGGCCTTGACGAAGTCCAGCCCGTCCATCTCCGGCATGTTCCAGTCGACGAGCACGACGTCGGCCTTGCCCATGGCGCGCAACTTCACGAGCGCATCGCGGCCGTTGACCGCCTCGGTCACGGTGAAGCCCAGCCTCAGCAAATACGCCTTGAGAATCATCCTCATGGTCGCGGAATCGTCGACGATGAGCGCGTGCATCCCGGCTCCTGCCGTCACGTGTTCGGCCGCCATTTAGACCACTCCGATCGGCGTCAAATTCCCGCCCCGACCGTACTTGAAGACGCCAACGACCTTCTGAAGCTCGGCCGCCATCCCCGCGAGCTCGCCGGCCGCCGTCTGCGTGCTGTGAGCGCCGCCGGACGTGTTCTCCGCCGCCTGCGCGACCGCTGTGATGTTTTCCGTGACGTGCGATTCACCCCTGGCCGCTTCCGACACATTGCGCGCGATTTCGCGCGTCGTCGCCGTCTGTTCTTCCACGGCGCTGGCGATGGTGGTCGAGATGTCGTGCATCTGCGCGATGATGGCGCCGATTTCCGCGATCGCGGTGGCGGCGCCGTGGGTACCGGTCCGGATCGCGCTGATCTTCTCGCTGATCTGCTGCGTCGCCTTGGCGGTTTCGTTGGCCAGCTCCTTCACTTCGTTGGCGACAACGGCGAATCCCTTACCCGCCGCGCCCGCACGCGCCGCCTCGATCGTCGCATTGAGCGCGAGCAGCTTGATCTGCTGCGCGATCGAATTGATCACCTTCAGGACCTCGCCGATCTCCGCGCTCGAGACGCCCAGGTGGCCCATCGTGACGTTGGCCTGCCGCGCCTTCTCCACCGCTCGCGCCGCCACGCCTGCCGCCGCGCTCGCGTTCTTGGCGATTTCACCGATGCTCGCCGTCATTTCTTCCGTGGCCGCTGCGACCGTCTGCAGGTTGCGCGTGACCTGATCGGCGGCAGCAGCGACGACGTTCGCTTGCGCCGAGGTCTGTTCCGCGCCGACGCCCATCTGATGGCTGACCGCAAAGAGTTTTTCCGACGAGCCGGCCACCCCTTCGGTGCTCTTCGCGACCCGAACAATCAGCCCCTCGAGCTTCCCCATGAACGTGTTGACCCACCGCCCCATTTCGCCCAGCTCGTCGCCAGTGCTCTGATCCACGCGCTGGGTGAGGTCGCCTTCGCCCTCGGCGATGTTCCGGAGCACGCGCACCGTGGCCAGCATCGGTCCGGTGATGGCCCTGGACGAGTAGTAGGCGATGGCGAGACAGAGGATGACGGCGAACACCGTGATGCCGATGCTGATCACCGCGCCAGCCTGCAGCGCAAAGAGCGCGATGGCGGCCGTCTCGCTCTGCGTCTTGCGGATGGCCGCGTTCGCGTCGTTGAGCACCTCCGTCGATTCGACCGTCCTGGCGGCCGGATCCGCCCGAATGAACGCAATCTGCAGGTCAGCCGCCGTCGCGTCGCCAGCGTCCACCCGACGCCGTTCGGCGACGAGCGGCATCGCGAAGGTCTGCATCCAGCTCTGGTCGATGGCCTCCATCCGCGCGAGCGTGTCGCGCACGACGTCGGTGGGCGCGTCGCGCTTGCCCTGTGCCATCAGCTTCTGCAGGTCGGCGCTTTCCTTCATCAGTTGATCGTGCTGCCAGCTGTCGCCGGTCAGCAGGTAATTCCGCAGCGCCAGCCGGGTCAGCATCATCTTCAGCTGCACCGTCTCCAGCGTCTGCACGCTCTCGAGCGCGACGGCCCCCTGCCGGTTGACGGAACGCTGGCGAAGCACGACGCCGGTGTTGACGACGAACAGGATCAGGACGACCGCGACGATCGACCCGAAACCGTAGTGGAGTCTCTTGCTGATGGTCATGATGTCTTTACTCTGGAGCGCTGAAATCGAATATCACCAGTTCGCTGGATTCTTTGGACGCGGGCGCGAACAGCCACTGCTGCGCGGCCTCGGTCGCGGGCACCACCAGCAGGGGATGTCCGCCGATGACCGCGACGCGCTTGACTTTGCCATCGGGCGTGACGACGACCGTCAGCTTGACTTTCCCGATGGCGTGGACCTTTCGCGCCAGATCCGGATACGCCGGCATGACCCTCTTGGTCACCACCCTCGGTGCATCTGCGTCCGCCGCACCTCCCGTCCTCACGCCCGCACCCGTGGCCATGGCGATCAGACCGACGCACGCGAAAAACCTCTTCACCTCAACGATCATCGACGTTCTCCCGTGTCAGGTGTCTGATCCATGTCCCTAAGAATCTGCGTCGTGTCCAGTGCCAGCAGCAATCCGTCGCCCAGCTTGTAGGCGCCGCGGATCAGCTCGCGCGCGCGTCCCCGCATGGTCGCCGGCGGCAATTCGAAGTCACCTTCGTCAACGTCGACGACGTCGCCCGCGCGATCCACGAGCAGGCTGATGCAGCCGTCGTCCGTCTGCAGAATCAGGTGTACGGGTACCTCCGCCGCACCGCGCGCGTCGAGATCCAGACACCGCCGCAAGTCGGTCACGGCGATGATCTGCCCGCGAAGATTGAGCAGTCCGCTGACCCGGCTCGACGCCAGCGGCAGCCGCGTCAGCGGACTGCCGTACGTGACTTCCTGCACCCGTGCCACCTCGACGCCGAAGCACAAGTCGCCGACGAAGCACGATGTAAACCCTTGCGTCTCGGCCACGGCCTAGACCGCCACGTCGTGGAGATAAGGCGCCGGCTCGGCGCGCGCCGCGTCGGCGGCGCACAGCGCCTCGAGATCCAGGATCTGGGTCACGCGCCCGTTGATTACCGTTGAACCGCGCACGCCCCGCCTGCCTCCTGGCATTTCGTCGGCGATGCGGTGCTCGACCGTGTCGAGGATCCGCCGCACGACGAGACCCAGGCGCACACCGGCGGCCGCGTAGACGACCGTCGTGATGCTGGAGCCGGATTCGCCGGCCACGCGCCGCGGCTCGGCGCCGGCCACCAGATCCGAGACGGCGACGAGCCGCAGCATGTCGCCTCTGTACTGCACCACGTCGCGATCGTTGAGGCGCTGGATTGACGAGCAGGGGAACTCTTCAAGGCGCATCACCTGCGAAAGTGGAATCGCCATCCGCGCATCGTGATCGCCGGTGACCGCGACCAGCGCCTCCATCTCGTCTTCGACCTCGGCCGACGCCGTTGCCGTCACGATGTCGCTGGAGCGCCGCGACTCGGCCAGCACGTGTGCGTGAACGGCCAGGCCCGTGACATCCAGAATGAGCGACACGCAGCCGTCGCCCATGATGGTCGCGCCCGCAAACATCGACAATGCTCTGAGCCGCCGGTCCAGCGGCTTGACCACGATCTCCTGCGTGTCGATGACGTCGTCGACCACGAGGCCGAAGACGCGCTCATCGGCCTGAAGGATGATGACGTGGCCGCCGCCGTGTCGGACGACGCCGCCGACGACGGGGCGCGCGCCAATCCCGAGCGCGGCGTCCAGCCGAACGAGCGGCACGAGGCTGCCGCGCAGCCGCAGCATCGGCGCGTCGCCCATCATCTCCATGCCGGTGCCCGCTCCATCGTTCAGCCGAAGGAGTTCGAGGACGCCGGCTTGAGGGATCGCGAAGCGGTCGCCGCCTGCGGTGACGACCAAGGCTGGAATGATGGCGAGCGTCAGCGGGATCCGGATCCTGACGGTCACCCCGAGTCCGGCGCGGCTGTGCACGCTCACCTTGCCGCCGATCTTCTCGATGTTCGTCTTCACGACATCCATACCGACGCCGCGGCCGGAGATGCTCGTGATCGTCTTGGCGGTTGAAAACCCTGGCAGGAAGATCAGGCCTATCGCGTCCTGATCGCTCAGCGCCCCGGCCCGGTCGGCGGCAATGAGACCGCGCTCGACGGCCGTGCGCCGCACCTCCGCGACATCCACGCCCATCCCGTCGTCCGAGATCTCGATGTTGACCTGACCGCCCTCGTGGAAGGCGCGGAGCGAGAGACAGCCTTCAGCGGGCTTTCCCGCCAGCAGGCGCCGCTCGGCGGTCTCGATACCGTGGTCCACGCAGTTACGGAGGACATGGGTCAGCGGATCCTTGATGGCCTCGAGCAGCGTCTTGTCGAGCTCGGTGTCCTGTCCGTCGAACTCGAGACGCACCTGCTTGCCGCATTCGAGGGCGATGTCGCGTACGACCCGGGGAAACGTGCTCCAGACATTCTCAATCGGCTGCATCCGGGTCTTCATGATCGCCGCCTGCAGCTGCGTCGTGATCGCGTTGAGCCGCTGCGACGACTCGAGCAGCAACGGGTTCTGCTGAACGCCGCTGTACTCGACCATCTCATTGCGCGTCAGCACCAGTTCGCCGACCAGGTTCATCAGGGCATCGAGCTGCGCGACGTCCACGCGCACGCTGCGGCTGGCCTGGCTTGGCCTCGTCTGGTTCGACACGAGCACCGGACGCGGCAGCGCCGCCGGGGACGGTTCAACGGGAGCGGGCGCATCCGGCTGGTGAGGCCGGCGTGCCTCGAGCCGCTCGACCAGCGCGGAGCAGTTGATCGCCGTGTCGCTGCCCGTCCGTTCGACGTCCGACAGCATCTGCCGGGTGAAGTCCACCAGCTGCAACAAATCGCCGGCGATCGCCGGCGTCACCACCGCGCGCCCTTCGCGGAGGTCGCTCAGGAGACTCTCTCCGGCATGGGCGAGCCCTCCGAGCTTCGATAAACCGAGATACCCCGTCGCGCCCTTGATGCTGTGGATCGCGCGAAAGGCGTTGTCCAGCGTCTCGTGCGCGTCAGGGCGCTGTTCGAGCCCGACCAGGTCGCGTTCGAACTGGTCAAGGTTCTCCGAGCTCTCGACGAGGAATTCGCTCAGGACCGGGTCCACGTTCCCGATGAGCGCAAGGGCGCGGCCATGCGGGCCATCCGCGCACATCGCGTTCTTGTTGGGAATTCCGGTCATCGAGCGCCACACGTGTGCACGTGAGTGCGACATCGTGGCTCACCGTGCGCCTGCGGCGCAGGATCGTGCACACCGGTCCGACGGTCGGCACCCGGCGGCCGGCGCTCCGGCCCCTGTTCGAGCGAATTGCTGAACGATCACGCGCGCCGTTGCCCGCACACCCGGTTGCCGTCCACCGGCATCTCACTTGCTCCTTGTCTCGCGCAGGAGACTTTCATGGCACACAAGACAGCGGAGACCACGATCACGGTGCTGCTGGTCGACGACCAGCGCTTCGTGGGCGCGGCGCTCGGACAGCTGCTCGCAGGCGAACCCGACATCGTTCTTCATTGCTGCCGAGAGGCAGCCGACGCCGTGGCGCAGGCGAACGCCGTCCACCCTTCGCTGATCCTTCAGGATCTGCTGCTGCCGGACGTCGACGGCCTGACGATGCTCGGGCGGTTTCGCGACAATCCGGCGACGGCGCTGACGCCGGTCGTGGTGCTGTCGGCGAGCGACGACGCCAAGACGCGCGCGAAGGCGATGGCCGCAGGGGCGGTCGACTACCTCGTCAAGCTACCGACCCGCGCGGCGCTGGTCGACTGCATTCGACGGCATGCGGGCGTTCCGGTCATCACGCCAGCGGCGATGCCGACCCGGGCGGCGGACGAAACGCTCGGCCTCGGCGTCCTCGACGAGCTCAAAGAGGGCGGCAATACGCTGCCGGCCTTCGCGCTGTTCCTCATCGATCAGTATGTCGAGGAAGCGGCGACCCAGGTGGAAATGCTCAAAGACGCGCGGGCACGTCACGACGCCGGCGCCTTGACGGCGACGGCGCACATCCTCAAGGGCAGCTCGGCGACGATGGGCGCGAAGCGGCTGGCCGCCCTGTGCGCCGACATGGAACGGCGGAGTGCGGCCGGATCGGATGACGTCATCACGCCGGACATGATGGCCGACGTCGACCTCGAGTTCGTCAGGGTTCGCGCCGCGCTCGCGATCGAACGCCTGAGCGTCGCGTCATGACGACCCATGGTTTTGCCGGCAACCTGCTCCTCCGTACCGGCGTCGTCGACGCAACCGGTCTGGCACGCGCGGTGGAGGCTCAGCTCGCACAACACTGCACGCTGGGCCGGGCGCTCGCCAGCCTCGGGCTGGCGACCGAGTCTGTCGTGGCGCACGCGCTGGCGGCCGCCCTGCACCTGGAGGCGATGTCCGGCGAACCGCCTGACGTGGACATCGAAGTCGCCGCTCTGTTGCCGGCCGAGTTCTGCCGGAAGCGGGGCATCGTTCCCCTGACGCTCGACGGCAAATTGCTGCGGCTTGCCGTGTCCGACCCGATGGACGACGCGGTGCTGCAGGACGTACGGTTCAAGACCGGACGGAAGACCGCCGCCGTCATCGTGACCGAGACGCAGTTCGAGCGGTTGTGCGCGCACGTGTACCCGGAAGAGGAACACGCGAGCAACACCTACGACATGCTCGGCACCGCGACGCCGTCGGGCGAGCTCGAGTCGGCCGTCATCAACGAATATGATCTCATCGATCCTGCCGCCCTCGCCAAGGACACGAAGCTGCCGCCGATCGTGCGGCTGGTGAACTTGATCCTGAGCGACGCGGCCAGCGCCGGCGCCAGCGACGTGCACGTCGAGCCACAACAGGCCGCGCTGCAGGTCCGGCAGCGCGTCGACGGCCTGTTGCGCGACGTGCTGACGATTCCGCGCCACCTGCAGGATCAGACGATTTCACGTCTCAAGATCATCTCGGGCATGGACATCTCGGAGCGGCGCAAACCGCAGGACGGGCGCAGCCGGCTCCGATACGAAGGACGGATGATCGATCTCCGGGTCTCGACGCTGCCGACGCAATTCGGCGAAAAAGTCGTGATCCGGCTCCTCAGCTCCGACCGCGCGATCCTGCCGATCGATCAGATCGGCTTTCTGCCGGAGAATCTTCGGCTGATGAAGTCGTTCATCGCGCGGCCGCAGGGGATGATCCTCGTGACCGGACCGACCGGCAGCGGCAAGACGTCGACGCTCTACACGTCGCTGAACTCGATCACGTCGTCGAGCAACAACATCATCACGCTCGAAGATCCCATCGAAGTGCAGCTGGCCGGCGTCAACCAGATGCAGATCAACGCCAAAGCCGGCGTGACGTTCGCCGGCGGCCTGCGCTCGATCCTGCGCCAGGATCCGAACGTCATCCTCGTCGGCGAGATTCGCGACAAGGAAACCGCGGAGATCGCGCTCCAGGCGGCGCTGACCGGTCACTTGCTGCTCAGCACGCTGCACACCAGCGACGCGCCTTCGACGGTGACGCGGCTGTTCGACCTCGGCATCCAGCCGTTCCTCGTGGCGTCCTCACTGATAGGGATTGTCGCGCAACGGCTGGTCCGGCGTCCTTGTCCGTCCTGCGCCGTGCTCCAGCACCCGAGCGCCGAGGCCATCGACAAAGCGGGCGGACTGGCGCGACTGCCCGCCGACGCGCGGTGGGTCGTTGGCAAAGGCTGCGAGCAGTGCGGCGGCCTGGGCGTGAAAGGGCGCATGGCCATTCACGAGGTCCTCGAGGTCAACGAGGAAGTACGCGAGCTGATCTCATTGAGAGCGTCCGAGCAGGCGATCCGGCGCGCGGCGCGTCGTGCCGGCATGCGTACGCTCTTCGAGGACGGCGTCGCCAAGGCCGCGCAGGGCCTGACCACGCTCGACGATGTGCTGCGCGTGGTGTCAAGGGACGAAAGCAGCGAGGAGTCCCGCCACCCCCGCCTGTCGCATGCCACGCCGGAGGCGGCACCGGCCGCGCCCGTGGCCGAGACGCTCCCGGAGCCCACGGCCGACCTGGGACAGAAACGGGTGCTGGTCGTCGAAGACAGTCCGACGATCGCGTCGGTCGTGAAGTACTTTCTCGAACTGGAGGGGTTCGAGGTGTTGCTGGCCGCTGACGGACTGATCGGTCTCGATATGGCCCTGCGGGAGATCCCCGACGTGATCGTCAGCGACGTCAACATGCCGGGCATGACCGGGATCGCCATGGTCAGGGCGCTCCGCGCGGAGCCGCTCATGACCGAAGTGCGGATCCTGATGCTGACATCGGAGTCGAGCATCGAGGCCGAGACCGAGGGGCTGGCCGCGGGCGCGGACGACTACATCCTCAAGCCGGTCGAGCCGCGGCGGCTGGCGGCGCGCGTCCAGTCGCTCCTCACGCGATCGCGAACGAGGGCGGCGTAGACGAGGTTCTCGGGGTTCGCAAGGTGCTCAAGGTGGTCAGGGTGCTCATGAGCTACAGCGTTCGGAGAAAGGCGATCAGCGCCTGACGCTCGAGCGGCGGCAACTTCAGACCGAACGGATGGCCCGGTACCGCGGACAGCCGCGCCGGATCGAACCATTCCTCGAGCGTCTTGACGGCGCCGGCGTGCTGGAACGGTCCGCGATACCATGCGCCTTTGAGCGAGGGCACCTTGTAGTAGCCGGTGCCTTTGCGCGTGCGCATCGCCAGCTCAGGATCGGTGCCGACCGTGCGATTGATGACCGCATATCGCCCAAGATGCCCGGACGGCACCACGAAGCCGGACGCCGGCGTCAACGCGTTGCTCGTGTAGAGCGGCGCGGTGTGGCACGCATTGCACCCTTCCCTCGCAAATAGCCGGCGGCCCTGCTCCGCGATCCTGGTGACACGGTTCGGATTCGGCGGCGGCCTGAGCGAATAGAGATATCGGCCCAGCGCATAGAGCTGCTCGTCGCTGTAGCGGTCCATCTTCGTCGGATCGGGAACGGGATCCACGAGGAGGAAGTCGCCGAAGCGATCGAACGCGTTGGCGCCCTGGACGATCGCGACGTAGCGCATCAGATCGGCGATCGATCGCTGCTGGACAAGGCCGGTGTGATCGAGAAAGCGGCGTTCCTCGACGCCGATCAGATCGGGAATCTGCGCCGGCGTGAAGAGACTCAGGTTGACGCGAGTGGACGCGCCGGCCGGCACCGTGTCGTAGACGCGGGCAATCTCGTCGATCGACATCGACGCGACGCGCGCGATCGGATCCGGCGTCAACCACGGCATCGAGAAGAACGTCCGCTGACCGAGGCGGACGCCGTCCAGCAGCGCCGCGGGATCCTTGCTCGCCGCAGCCTGCTGCCGCAGGTTGTCGGCGACGAAGCGGTCGGGTGGGAAGTTTCCCTGCGCGCCTTTGAGCAGCGTGCCGTCGGACATCACGCGCGCGTGGCACATCACGCACGATCCGCTGCCGGTCTCGACAATCCCTTTTTTGCGGACGACGTAGCGTGAGAACGGCATGATGCCGTCCCTGGTGATCGGTACCTGGTTGCGCTCGTACCAGCGCCGGTCGCGGACGGAGGCTACCTTGAAGGTGGCGCCGTAGCCGATCGGCGCGTCGAACACGATCTCTCCGGCGGCGATCCAATCGGTGTCGGTTCGCAGCGTCGACGCGTCGAACGCAATCTCGGGTTCCTGCTGCGCCAGCCAGTCCATGTACCCGGCCGGCTCGCGGCCGGGCGCATAGATCGGATAGCTCTTGTAGATCGGCCGGACGGCGAGCCGGTAGTAGTAGCCTGGCGCCGCGTGCTGCGCCGAGCGATCGGCGCGCACGAGCGGAACCTCGAACGACGCCAACTCGCGTGCATCCCATGCCTTCGGAACGGAGAACGGCTGTGCCGTGAGGATCAGCAGCTCTCCACCACAGAGGACACCGAGGACGCTGAGGATCAGCCGCGTCGGGATTGAAACTCCGTGTCCCCCGCGGCCACCGTGGTGGAGAGCTTGTCGCACTATCTGCGGCTCCCGAGGTTGACGCGCAGACCGGCGACGGCCGAACGCGGCAGCGCCGGATATCCGAGCACGCTCTCGTAGACGGCATCCGTCAGGTTGTCGATGCGTAGGTACGCGGCCACATTGCGGTTGACGCGAACTTCTCCACCAAGCCACGACACGGTGTACGCGGGGTTGACGGTGATGTCCACGGAGCGGCCGGCCAGGAACTGAGGCGATGGTCCGACGATAGAGAGGCCGAGGAACGCCGCGTCGTGCCGCTGCCCGACGTACCGCATGTTGAAATTGATCGTCGCCCGGCCGCGCGCGTACGTCGCCCGCAGCACGGCCGAGTGCTTCGGCCGCCGCAGCAGCGGCTGTCCCGGCTGAAACTGCTCGCTCGTGCTGACGAACGCCACGACCCTGGTGTCGACGAGCGCGTAGCCGGCGCTCGCGGTGAACCCGGCGACGGGACGCTGCAGCACGCCCTCCAGTTCCCACCCATTCGCCTTGGAGCCGTCGATGTTGATGTAGTCAGGCTTGCCGTCCAGCGAGAACCCGGTCGACTTGAACGCGACCTGATCGTTGAACGCGTTGTCGAAGTAGGTGACACGCGCGAGCACGCGCTGATCGGCGAACGTGATCTCGCCGCCGGCGTCGAACGTCCGCGCGCGCTCGGGGCGCAAGTCCGGGTTTCCATCGGTGAAGGCGGTGCTGTACAGCTCGCCGAACTGCGGGTTCTTGATCCCGCGACCGATGTTGGAAAACACCTTGACCGACGACACTGCGCCCTTTTGGTACGGCAGCAGGAAGCCGCCCAGCGACAGCTTCGGGCTGGCGTTGTTGCCATAGTGCGAGTTCCGGTCGAGCCGAACGCCAACGGTTGCCAGCCAACGGTCCTGCGCCTGAAACTGCTGCTGCACGAAGAATGCGTTGTTCTCGACGAGAAACGAAGGATTCAGCGGATCCGACTCGCGCTCGTAGTCGTAACCGCCGCTCAGCATCTGACCCCCGCCCCACACGGCGTTCGCCTGATAGCGCAGCGCGGGCCGACGAAATTCTGACCGCGTCGTCGAGGTGAAGTCGCTGACTCCGAAGGTCGTCGCCGCGAGAAACTGTCCGGCGCCGAGCGTCTGGCTGCCGGCCTGATACACCGCAAACGCCGGTTGATCGAGCAGCCGCACGAGCCGCGGGCTGTCCGGAAAGAGCGCGCCCGGCGTGCCCGCGAGGATCGCGTAGACGCGATAGGTCGGATCGGCGATCGTGTCGGCCGACACGCGATGCGCCCGGAAATAGTTCACCTGGGCCGAGTGATCGACGCGGTCCGAGATGCGGTGCGAGACGTCCAGGTGCCACGAGACATCTCGCGTGTCCGCGGCCGTGCCCGTGTCGCGGGAGCCGAAGTCAATCGGGCCGATCGCCTTCCCCCTGGCGTTCGCGTAGCGGACGCCCGTCCGCAGTGCGGCACGATCGCCGAGAATCGCGCCGACGCCCGCGTCGATCGACGTCTGCGTGAACGTGTCGTGGTCGGGGAGGATGTCCTGAAACGCGCCTTCAGTGCCGCGGTAGGCGGCGCCGAGTTGATAGTCGAAGCGGCGCCGCGCCCCGCCGAGCAGACTCGCGTCGGCGCGCCAGGTGTCGAAGCTGCCGCCCTCGAGCGAGCCGACCACCTGCGGCGCGTCGCCGGGCGCCGCCCGCTTCGTCATTACCTGCACGACCGACCCAATCGCGTCCGACCCGTACAGCGACGACTGGCCGCCACGCACGATCTCGAGCCGATCGATCTCGGACGCCGAGACGCGGCTGAAGTCGTAGGCGCCGCCGCTCGGGTTCACGCGGACGCCGTCGATCAGCACCAGGTTGTAGTCCGACTCGCCGCCGCGCGCGAACAGCGACGCGAGCGCACCTTCGCGCCCCGTGCTCTCGACGTTGAGCCCCGGCACCATCCGCAGCACGTCGGCGAGCGACGTGCTGCCGAGCGCTTGGATCTCGTGCGCCGTGAACACCGCCATCGACTCGGTCGTCGCCGACCGGCTTTCGGGCACGCGCGCGGCGGTGACGACGACTTCGTCGGCGACCGCCGCGATCCGCAGCGTGAAGTCGTGCGACACCGATGCCGTGCTCGTCCGGACGAGGAATGGCTCGTCGGCAAAGCCGTCCATGCGCGCGCGCAGCTGATGGAGCGTGTTCGGCGCAAGCGCGATCCGGTAGCGCCCGTCCGGTCCGGCGATCGCCGTCGCGACCGACAATCCGGCGACGGTGGCGTCGATCGTCGCCCCCGGCAGCACGGCGCCCGACGTGTCCTTCACCGCGCCGGTGACGTCCACGTTTTGCGCAGCTGCCGCCGTCACGAGAGAGATAGAGAAAGTCAGAACGAGAAATTGAAAACGGAAAACTTTGAGCCGGAGAAAGGAACGCATGCGGATCCTCCACACCGTTGACGCGGTGGTAGGGGTTTCACGCTGGGTAGGTCTCCTGGCTCGTGTGGGGGCAGCCGATCTTCAGACTGCCAATCGCTTCACCTTCCCCGGCTCACCGCCGAGTGGTCAACGAAGCGACGTGCCCGCACATACAGTGGCGGAACCGCGCCGGACTTTCACCGGACTTCCCTGTTATGCCCACCGTGGGCACCCAAG
>Ga0105248_10003266_pt1 | contig 17984 bp, 14 predicted proteins | sample KBSS34metaG_FD_81524 | JGI IMG/M metagenome (GOLD analysis project Ga0105248, IMG submission 81524) | Switchgrass rhizosphere microbial communities from Kellogg Biological Station, Michigan, USA - KBS S3-4 metaG | ecosystem: Host-associated > Plants > Roots > Rhizosphere > Soil | place... | reverse complement strand
TATCGCGAGTTCGTGCTCGCAGGCGGCGTGATGTCGTATGGCCCAAGTTCTGTCGAGCGAATCCGCCAGCAAGCGCGTTATGCCGCTCGCTTGGTCCGCGGCGTAAAGCCTTCGGATTTGCCCATCGACCAGGCGAGCCGATTCGAATTCGTCGTGAATTTAAGAGCCGCACGTGCTCTGGGCGTCGCGATTTCTCAAAAGGCTTTGTTGCGCGCCGATGAGGTGGTCGAGTAGAGCCATTTGCATGGGCGTACCGATGGAGGTCGCATCTTCGATGAAGGCTAGAGGAATGAATTGCCCTCGTCGCCTTCCTCACGATGTAGGGCGCAGCGTGCGCCACCACCTGACGCACCACGGCCCAAAGCTGATTCGCATCGCGCGCTGTATTTGCGCCATGCCTTCAGAGGCAGGCGGCAACAGAAAGGAGACGCTCGCGACCGGCAGCGTGTGGCCGCTTTGAGCCGCTCGCTTGATGACGCTACTCAACCCAGAGCAGTCCCCCGAGTCTGAAGAATCTCGTCCTGAGAGCAGACGTTCATCGCGCGCACGCGAGTGGCACTCGGCGTCCCACACCCCCCTGCTCAGTCGAATCGCTTCCTCATCGGACCCTAGGGCCGGGCCGCGACAACCTACCCTCGGGGGCCCATCCTTCTCGTCTCCTCACGTTCGAAGCGAACGCACGGTCTGAGTTTGACTTGCATTTGCCGGGATCAGGGTGGACGCGCGCGCGTGGGGCGCAGGACGTCGAGCTGCGTTAGGCAGTTGTTTATGAGTTCGCGAAGAGACGAGCGTGAGCCTCTCGCAACTGCCGCTTCAGCAGCTTGCCGCTCGGGTTCTTCGGCAGCGCGTCCGCGAACACAACGCGCTTCGGCACTTTGAACCTCGCCATCGCCGCGGCGCAATGCGCGAGCACCACCGCTTCGTCGAGGGCATGCCCTTGCTTCACGACCACCACCGCCACCACCGCTTCCACCCACCTTGGATGGGGCGCGCCCACGACCGCCACTTCCGAGACCTGCGGCAGCCGATAGATCACCTCTTCCACCTCGCGGCTCGCGACGTTCTCGCCGCCCGTCTTGATCATGTCCTTCTTGCGGTCGACGACGCTGATGTACCCGTCCGGGTCGATCGTCGCCAGATCGCCCGAATGGAACCAGCCGCCTTCGAAGGCCGATTTCGTGCGTTCGTCGTCGTGGAAGTAGCCGAGCATCAGGTGCGGCGAGCGGTGAACGATCTCTCCGACTTCGCCGGGCGCGACGTCGCGCATCGCGTCGTCGACGACACGCGTCTCGACGTTGATGACGGCGCGGCCGCACGAGCCGAGCTTGGTGAGCTGCTCGTCGGGTCCGAGCATGGTCGCGAGCGGCGCGATCTCGGTCTGGCCATACAGGTTCCATAGCCGCACCGCGGGCAGACGCTCGGCGAGCTCGCGCAGCACCTCCACCGGCATGATTGACGCACCGTAGTAGCCCTTCTTCAGGCTCGAAAGATCGGTGCGATCGAACAGCGGCGAGCGCAGCAGCGAGATCCACACTGTGGGCGGCGCGAAGAACGAGGTGATGCGATGCCGCTCGATCAGCGGCAACAGGTTTTCGGGCACCGGCTTGGCGGTGACGACGTTGGTGCAGCCGACGTAGATGGAGGGGCCGAGGAACACGTCGAGCTGCGCGCAATGGTAAAGCGGCAACGCGTGCAGCGGCAGGTCGCTGCCCTCGATGCTCGCGTCGATCACGCAGCTCACGTACTGCCACAGCACCGCGTCGTGCGTGAGCATCGCGCCCTTCGGGCTCGACTCGGTTCCGCTCGTATAGACGATCTGCGCGAGATCGCCCGGCACCAGCTCGAGCGGCGGAAGCGGTCCGCTGCTTGTCGCTGCCAGGGCGTCGAAGGACGTCATGCCCCGATCGGGCTCAGTAGGGTCTTCCGAAGGCAGCCAAACGAACTCACGCACCTGCGTGTCTATCGCCGCCGCAGCGCGCGCGATGGGTGCGAGGCCGCTGTCCGTGGCCAGCAGCACGGCACCGGCGTGGCGCAGGATGTAGGCCACCTCGTCGGGCTTGAGCATGAAGTTGATCGGCACGAGCACGGCGCCGAGGCGCGCGAGCGCGAAGCGCAGCGCGACGAAGGCGTGCGAGTTGCGTGCCAGGACCGCCACGCGCGTGCCTTTGGCGACGCCACGCCGCGCGAGGCCTGCCGCCACCCGGTTGCAAAGGCCATTGAGCTCGGCATAGGTCCAGCGTACGCCGCCACACAGCACGGCCAGCTTGTGCGGCGCACGCGCAGCGCTGCGATGGAGGATGTCGCCGAGCGACTGGCGGCGGATAGCGGGGTCCATTGGTACGCTCCGGTGGCGCGGGTTGGCACCCGCGTGGCGAGCTTACGCCGCGATGCGGCGAGGGTGGGGACGCCCAGAGGTGCGAATCCGGCAACCCTCCCGGTGGAGCAAGTCAAGGAGCTCGAACTCGTGATCAACCTCAAAACCGCGAAAGCTCTCGGCCTCACCATCCCGGCTGAAGTCCTCGGACGGGCCGATCGGGTCATTCGGTGATGTCGTGAACCAGGGTCTACTTGACGACCGCAGCGGTTGAAGCTTGCGTAAATGTCGTGTCGCGGTCGCTTGCGGTCGCTGCCGCGTCTCTGACGATCAGGCTGAATCCGGCGGAGGACGGCGCCATTGGCGCGCCATTCGACATCGTCATGCGAGCGTGAGAGCCGGCCGGCCGCCAAGACCGGCGCGTCGACCACCGGTCAACAAGCCCTGCTTTGTGGCGCTAGACGGCGTACTGCGCAACGGCATTGGAACAGACTCGCCGGTAGCGGCGTGGCCGCGAGCTCAGCGGAAGCGACGATCGATATCGCCGGCGTGACGAAGCGCCCGAACCAGCTTGGATGGTTTCACGTGGCGCCTCCTCGCCGGCGGGCCCTCGCCCGTGATGCAGTCCAAAGCCTGGGCGAATTCCCACGAAGCGGTCGGTCACGAACTACCGGTCGTGGCCGCCGGCAACCGTTGGGCCGGCGCCGGTCTGATGACTGCAACCGCTGCGGAGCGACCGCTCCGGTCAAACCGCGGACCGGCTGTTCAGGGTCCGTCAGCCGGCGTGCCTTGGACGGTGGCTCTCCGCTAGAAAGATGCTCGCCTATCGGGCGCCCCGCATCCGATTTGGCACGTCGCGGCAAGCACGTGTAGAAAGCGAGCGGGGAGCGGTGAGACGCAAGATGGCGCGGCTTCGATGATCGACCGGAGCTGGCCAAGTGACACTTGGAGAGTCCGCTGCTCGAGGTCGTCATTGCGACGGCCGATCGCCAGAAGGTCTCACCGACTTGAAGGCGGCGCGGAGTTCTTTCGCAAAAGGTTCCGGATGCTCCCAAGCCGCGAAATGGCCGCCCCGGTCTGCCTGCTTGAAGTAGATCAGGTTGCGAAACGCGCGCCTGGCCCACGTTTCCGGAGCGCGGTAGACCTCGTCCGGGAACACGGTGATCGCGACCGGGACCGAGATCTCGTCGGTCTTCTGCCCGGCCGCGCTGATGAGTGCGCGATCACGGTTCTCCCAGTAGAGCCTCGCCGAGGACGCCGCAGTGTTCGTCAGCCAATAGAGAGTGAAGTCGTCCAGGACCTCGTCTTTGGTCGGTGACTGCTTCGAATCCCTTCCGTAGGACCACGTGGCGAAACCGGGATGTACGAGCATCCAGGCTGCGAGCGCGACGGGCGAATCCGTCAAGCCGTAGGCGACCGCCTGAGGTCTGGCTGCCAGCATTTCGACATACGCCAGGTTTCCTTTCATTCGAGACGTCCTCAACGCGTCGAATACGGCGCGTTCGGCTTCCGAGAGTCCCGCTGGCGCCGGACCCCCACCCGCCAGGGCGGTGCCGACTTCGATCGGCAACGTCGCCGGCAGATTCGTGTGGATGCCGAGCAGCGCTGTTGGCGCTTGCCGGCCCATCGCCTGGACAATTCCCGCGCCCCAATCTCCTCCTTGGGCGACGTAGTGTGCATAGCCAAGGCGGGTCATCAGGATGTGCCAGGCGCGGGCGATACGTTCCGAGCCCCAGCCCAACTCCGTGGGATGGCCCGAGAAACCATAGCCAGGGAGCGACGGGATCACGACGTCGAACGCGTCGTCCGTTCGGCCGCCGAAATTTGTCGGCTCCGTGAGCGGTCCGATGAGCTTGATCTGCTCGAAGACCGAGCCCGGCCAACCGTGGGACACGATCAATGGAAGCGCACCGGGCTGCGACGACTTGGCATGGATGAAATGGATGTCGACGCCGTCGATGTTGGTGATGAACTGCCGGTACCGATTCAGTGTCGCCTCCGCCTTGCGCCAGTCGTACCCGTCTGCCCAGTACGCCATCAGCTCCTGGAGCTCGGTGCGCCGAGCGCCTTGCGCGCGATCCGTGACGGTCTCCTGGTCGGGCCATCGCGTGCCCCGGATACGCCGCCGAAGCTCATCGAGTTCGCGCTGTGGCACAGCGACCGTGAAGGGACGGAGCGATGCGTTCCCGGACGCCTGGGCGGCCGCTGCAGTCGACGCTATCGCGCCGGCGTTCGTCTCCGAAGACGTCGATGCTTTGCCCGCACGCGGGAAGAACAGAGACAGGCCGGCGAAAGCAGTCGCAAGTGAAAAGCCTCGCCGCGCGAGCAAAGACGGTGGGTTCGTGCCGGACGTGTTGCTGCCGTCCGGTGCGACTAGATGTGGCGCAGATTTGCTCATCCGACACTCCTGCTTCCGTGACACGGACCCCGGATCGAGCCCAGACGACGATCGAGCACGTCGCTCGCTCGTGCCACTGCCTGCCGACGGGGTCCCAGCTCTGTCAGAGGTTAGAGCCTCTCGCGCGGAGCGCTCGCAGTCGCGCCGCTCTTAGGTACGCGCCCCACGGTAAAGAGCGCCTCGCCGCGCCCGAACCTACGCACGTCGCCGAAGCGCCGCATGCGCGCGATGTCTCCTTCGCCGAGCACCGGAAGCATCTGGTGCCGACGGCTCAGCAGCTCGCTCGGGGCATCGTCGGCCATGACTCGTCGCGAATTGATCCCGGGACCGATTAGAAGCCTTCCCGCCCAGTCGCGATTGACGCGCAGCACTACCAAGGTATCGAGCGACACCAAAGTCGAATCGACCTAGCGCCGATGCGCCGGCGTGGTCCTTGGGTGTGAAGCGGCTCCGTCCAGAGATGGCTTTCAAGGCTGTCTTCCGGACGATGCCGGACGTGTCCAACGCACCCATAGTGGATCGATCCAGTGCTCGAAGAACAGCCCCAGGCCGGCGTGCAGTCGGTGTCCGCAAGGAGCATTCATGGCAGAACCCAGAACATTGCGCATCAACGGGTCATCCCATCGGGTCGACGTTCCCGACGACATGCCGCTCCTCTGGGTGTTGCGCGACGTGCTCGGGATGACGGGTACCAAGTTCGGCTGCGGCGTCGCGCAATGCGGTGCGTGCACGGTGCATCTCGACGGGCAGCCGACACGATCGTGCGTACTTCCCGTCGCCGCCATCGAAGGAAAGGAGATCACCACGATCGAGGCCATCGGCCTGACCGAAGCCGGAGCGCGCGTGCAGCGCGCCTGGATCGACCTGGAGGTCATCCAGTGCGGCTACTGCCAGTCGGGCCAGATCATGTCGGCGACGGCACTCCTTCAGCGCACGCCGAGCCCTGACGATGCGGCCATCGACAACGCCATGACCGGAAACATCTGCCGTTGCGGCACCTATGTCCGGATCCGGGAAGCGATCAAGCACGCCGCAGCCGCAGCGAAGGGGCAGTCGTGAGCGCCGCCGTGGAAAGGGGCACGCCGAGGCTGTCGCGGCGCACGGTGTTGAAGGGCGCCGTGGCTGGGGGCTTCGTGTTCGGCTTCCACCTTCCGACGGCCGCGATTGATGCGGCCGGTCGGGGCGAAGACGACCGTGTGCCCGGTCGCCTCGCGCCGAACGCGTTCATCCGCATCGACCGCACCGGAACCACGACTCTGGTCATGCCGCAGGTCGAGATGGGCCAGGGCGTCTACACGTCCATCGCCATGATCCTCGCCGAGGAGCTCGACGCCGACTTCGGACGCGTGCAGGTCGTCCACGCACCGCCCGACGAGAAGCTGTACGCGAACCCGACCTTCGGCGTCCAGGTCACCGGCAACTCGAATTCCATCCGTGCATTCTGGAAGCCCCTGCGCCGCGCGGGCGCGACCACACGGGCGATGCTCGTGAAAGCCGCTGCGGAGCGCTGGGGCGTCGCTACAGCCGAGTGTTCGACGTCGAGCGGACAGGTGCGGCATGCCGCCAGCGGACGCAGCGTCGGATACGCCGACCTCGTCGCTGCCGCGGCCGCCCTGGCGCCGCCGGCCGATGCGCCTCTCAAGGATCCAGCACGCTTCAACCTGATCGGCCAGTCGGTGAAGCGCGTCGACGTCGCCGGCAAGGTGAACGGCTCCGTCGTGTACGGCATCGATGCGCGGCTGCCCGGCATGAAGTTCGCCACCGTCGCTGCCAGTCCTGTGCTCGGTGGCAAGGTCCGCAGCGTCGACGACGCCGCTGCCAAGGCGATCCCCGGGGTGCAGAAAGTGGTCGTGCTCGATGAGCTGGTTGCGGTCGTCGGCGACCACATGTGGGCCGCCAAGCAGGGGCTTGCCGCACTGAAGATCGATTGGGACGACGGCCCCAACGGAGGCGTCTCGTCCGCGCAGATGTGGGACGAGCTGCGTCGCGCGAGCAGGGGCGAGGGCGTGGTCGCGAAGAGCGTCGGCGATGTCAAGGGCGGCCTTGCCCTCGGCAGTCGCTTCGACGCCGCCTACGAGCTGCCTCTGCTCGCCCATACGACGATGGAGCCCGTCAATTGCACCGTGCATCTGCGCGCCGACGGCTGCGACATCTGGACCGGCACCCAGGTCGTCGCACGCGTGCAGCAGACTGCGGCGAGCCATCTCGCCATGCCGATCGAGAAGGTCAAGGTGCACAACCACCTCCTCGGCGGCGGCTTCGGCCGGCGCCTCGAGCCCGACATGGCGCTGGTGGCGGTCCGCATCGCCCAGCATGTCGAGGGCATCCCGGTCAAGGTGGTGTGGACGCGCGAGGAGGACGTCCGTCACGACGTCTATCGCCCGATGTACCGTGACGTCGTCGCAGGCACGCTCGTCAACGAGCGCATCTCGACACTCAGCTACAAAGTGTGCGGGTCTTCGATCCTCGCCCGCTGGCTGCCGCCGGCGTTCCAGAACGGGATCGACATTGACGCCGTCGACAGTGCGGTCGACATGCCTTACGACATCCCCAACTTCCAGGTGCAGTTCGTGCGCGTGGAGCCGCGGGCGGTGCGCACTGGCTTCTGGCGCGGCGTCGGGTGCAACAACAACGTCTTCGCGATCGAGTGCTTCATCGATGACATGGCGCGCAAGGCCGGGAAGGACCCGGTGGCGTTCCGGCTCGCCATGCTGGAGAGCACGCCCCGCCTGAAGGCCGCACTGCAGCTCGCGGCAGAAAAGTCGGGGTGGGGTCGTCCGCTGCCTCGGCGTGTCGGACGCGGGGTCTGCGCCCAGCCGTCATTCGGAAGCTTTATCGCGACGATCGTCGAAGCGGAGGTCGACTCGAAGGGGGCCGTCGCCGTGCGCCGCGTGACCTCGGCCGTCGACACCGGCATCGCGGTCAACCCCGACACCATCGTCGCGCAGCTGCAGGGAGGGCTGATCTACGGCCTGACCGCGGCACTCTACGGCGAGATCACGCTCAAGGACGGCCGCGTCGAGCAATCGAACTTCCACGACTATCGCGCGATGCGCATCGATCAGACGCCGAAGATCGACATACACGTCATTCCAAGCGGCGAGTTTCCCGGTGGCATCGGCGAGACCGGGACCACGGCCGCACCGCCCGCGCTGCGCAACGCGCTCTATGCCGCGACCGGGATCGCGCTGCGACGGATGCCCGTCGATGCCGATGTCCTCGCTGGCAAGCACCCGCCCTGGCGCTAGCCCGAGCGGCACCTTATGGACCGGCCGGGCCGCGGCGGCCGGGCTCTGCGCTTGAGGCGCCGGGCGGACCATCCTTGGGTATCGATCGATACCAAGGTGCAATGGATCGGTCCGGCGAGCTGCGGTGAGATCACTTCGTTGTCGCGGCCCTGCTCATCGGTGAAGCAGACCGGTTCAACTCTCAGGTGGAGTCCAACCCATGAATGCGTTTGCCGTTCGCCGCTCGATCGTCCTGGTCATGCACGCGGACCCGCTGCTTCGTGCCGGTCTCGTCGCCGCGCTGCGTCAGCACTCCGGATTCGACGTGTTGGTCGACGGCGTCGACGCCGTTCGCGCCGACGGGCCGGCCATCGACGTCGTCATCGCCGACTACGCCAACGCCATCCGCCTGGCCGACTCCGCGCTGCGCGTCATGGATGGTCCGCTCTCGGTGGCCCGGATCCTTGCCCTCACGACACACGATCGAGAGGTGGAGATCCGTCGCGCGTTCGAGGCCGGCGTGCACGGATACCTCCTGCTCGGAGGCCCCTTGAGCGAGCTTCTGGAAGGCGTCGAGGCCGTCGCGAGCGGCGTGCGCTTTCTGTGCCGAGCCGTCGCCCAGCGCATGGCCGACAGCCTGACGCATGCGACGCTCACATCTCGCGAAACAGAGGTGCTGCAGCTCATGGCCAGCGGCGAGTCGAACAAGGGAATCGCGCGGAAACTTCAGATCGAAGTGGGGACCGTGAAGTCGCACATGAGCGCGATCATGACCAAGCTCGGGGCGAGCTCGCGGACCCAGGCGGCCGGCATCGCGGCAACGCGGGGACTGGTCGAAGAGCGGTCGTCCGTGCAACCGCTCCTGTTCTCGTCCCGTTCTCGCTTGTCGTCCGCGCAGATGCGGGCGGCTTGAGCGGACGAGCATATGCGGGCTTCCGTGTCAGCCGAACGTGAACGAGAATGCCTCGGCTCCCGGCTCGAGGAACTCGATCTCGAAGCGTCGATCTACGATCGGCTGCGACTGCCGGATGAGCTGGTAGAGCCGCTGCTCCGTGAGCATGCCCCTGCCCTCGGCATCGACGTCGGCGCCATGCGCCGCACCGGGGCGATGCCCGTCGACGAGGACGCGGAACGGTACCGCCTTGGAGCGGTCGGTCGGTCCCATCACGAGATGCAGGTCGCGGGCGTGAAAGCGGTGGACGATGCGCCCGTTCGGACGCTCGAGCCGCGCGGCTTCACCCTGCACCTGCCACTCGCCCGACAGCGCCCAGGTGTTGAGCGCCATCCGCTCGGGAACCGAATAACGGTGCGGACGGCCCGGAACGATGCCGCCCGGCGAGACGAAGCCCTCCGCGCGATCGTGGCCGACGTAGGTCTCCGTGGAACGAAGGCTCGCCCAGTCGGCCTCGGCCTGACTGCCGGCACCTTCCGTGCGCACCAGATCAGTGGCGACGTCGCGCGCTCCCGCTTCGGCGAGCAGATGTTGGACGATGCGCTCGGAGCGCGCGTAGTCTCCCTCGCCGAAATGCGTGTGTCGAACCATGCCTTGCGCGTCGATGAAGTAGAGGGCTGGCCAGTAGCGGTTGTCGAAGTTGCGCCAGATCGCACGGCCGCTGTCGACGGCAACCGGGAAGCCCACGCCGAGCTGCGCGACGGCGCGGCGCACGTTGTCGAGGTCGCGCTCGAAGCTGAACTCCGGCGTGTGAACGCCGATGACGATGAGTCCCTTGTCGCGGTATTTCTCCGCCCAGGCGCGTACCTGCGGCAGGGTCCGCTGCCAGTTGATGCAGGTGTAGGTCCAGAACTCGACGAGCACCACCTTGCCGCGGAGGTCGGAGGCGGTGAGCGGCTTCGAGTTCAACCATCCGACGGCGCCGTCGAGCGACGGCATGTCCCCGCGGCCGTGCGGCGATAGTGTCAACGAGCTCACCGCGCTTGCTCCGTTGTCAGCAGCCGCGATGTTCGCGGCGCCCCATACAGCGCACACCACCGCGGCGCCGACCAGCAGAGAGCGATCGATCGTCATGGTGGCAGGCCTCCTGTGTGCGTCTCATCGTTGGCAAGACAGCGTACGTTCGGTTCGCATGTGCGTCATCCGACCGGCTCATCAGCCATGCATGCCGCCGAGGTCGTACCTGGGCGTCTGACCGGAAGCCGAGGCGAAGCGGCTCGAGCTCGCCGAGAACATGGAGGACGCGAAATGCATGACTTCGACTTGCCGGGAGTGTGCTTGTCTGTCGTGCGTCGTCTCGGTTGGCTCTTCGGTTTCATCGCCGCGGTCGCGGCGACAGGCTGCGGCACGCTGCCGGCAGCAGTCGATCGACCGCAGTCGATGGCGCGTCCTCCCTCGGCTGAGAGCCCACTGGCTCGCGTTGGTGAGCGCTCCAGCCCCGATCCGATGTCGTCCGGCTTTCGCTTGATGCCGACCGGTCTTTACGCGCTCGACGCGCGCATCCAGCTGATCCGCAGGGCCACGGACTCGCTCGACATCCAGTACTACCTGATCGAGAACGATCGGACCGGACGGCTGTTCATGCGCAGCCTGCGCAACGCCGCGCTGCGCGGGGTCAGGGTGCGCCTGCTGGTGGATGATCTTTACACCGCGGGCGCCGACCCGATGTTTCGCGGCCTCGCCGCGTTCGAGAACGTCGAGGTGCGCCTCTTCAACCCGTTCTGCTGCTCACGCGAAACCATCGTCGGACAGTATGTCGCCTCCCTCGCCGACTTCGGGCGACTGAACCATCGCATGCACAACAAGCTCATGGTCGCCGACGGCGCGTTCGCGATCATGGGTGGACGCAACATCGCGGATGAGTACTTCACGCGCAGCACGATGAGCAACTTCGTCGACATGGACGTGCTGATTGCCGGTGCCGTTGTCCCGAGGCTCGCGAGCCTGTTTGACGCCTACTGGAACAGTGCGCAAGCGTTTCCCGTGGAGACCATCATCCGGGACGCCTCCGACCCCGCCGCGCTGCAGCGGGCGTTCGACCATCTCGTCGACGAGGGCGACCAGATGACATCGGTGCGTCTGCCGCCGATCGACATGCTCGGTCAACGGCCTGTCGGAGACGACCTCGACGCCGGACATCTGGCGCTTGTTCAGGGCAGGGCCGTGGTCTTCGCCGACCGGCCAGCCAAGGTTGCCGCGACGTCGATCGAGGCGGCCCGTGCGATGACCGTGCAGATGGATGTAATGGAGCGGGTCATGGCGTCGAAGGGCGACGTGGTCATCTCCTCTCCGTATTTCATTCCCGGCGAGAAGGGCGTGCGCGAGTTCGAGGAGCTGAGAAAGCGCAACGTTCGGGTCTTGGTCTTGACGAACTCGTTGGCGGCCACTGACGAGCCCCTTGTCCACGTCGGCTACTCGCGCTACCGCACGGCGCTGCTGCGGACCGGTATCGATCTCTATGAGCTCAGCCCGACACGCATCGTCGAGGGCGACCGTGCCCCGATCGCCGGCAAATCGTTGGGCCGTTTGCATGCGAAGGCGGCTGTCATCGACCAGACCACCGTCTACCTGGGCTCGATGAACCTTGATCCGAGATCCGAGAGCACGAATACCGAGCTCGGAATGCTCGCCGAATGTCCGGAGCTTGCGCGACAGGTCGTCCGTGCGCTCGAAATGAGCAAGCTCAGGGGTGCGTACCGACTGCGCTTCGCGACCGGACGCGAAAGTCTCGAGTGGATCGCCCCGGACAATCGTGGCGACGCGGTCCTCTCCAGCGAGCCCGAAGTCTCTCCCTGGTTGCGAATCCGGAACATCCTCTTCGCACCGTTTGTGCCGGAGCAGTTGCTCTGAGGCCGACGCCGGACGCAGCTCGGCGACTCAGCCGACCTGGCGGTCGTGCACGAAACACCAGAGCCAGCTCTCCCCGGGCTCGGCCGAGCGGATGACGGGATGCGCGGCAGCGCGCGCATGGCGGCTGGCGTGGCGATTCTTCGAGTCGTCGCAGCAACCTATGCTGCCGCAATGCATGCACATGCGCAGGTGTACCCACGTGTCACCAGCCGCCACGCACGCGTCACAACGAGGATGCATGGGAAGGTCGCGCCGCACCAACGGCACGTGATCGCAAGGCTTCACGTTCATGATGCGTTCGTCGCTCTCCATTCAACGCCCGGCTGCAGCGGGCCGGCGTGGCAGAGCCAACCTGCGTCCGCTCGACATGGCCCACCGCGTCGCGGGCACAGTTGCTGAAACGCCTGCCTTTTCACAGAGGACAGCGATGAAGACTGCGCATGCCACCAAGCTCACCTTGTACGCGGCTCTCCTTGGCAACCTGCTCGTTGCGGTGACCAAGTTTCTCGCCGCCGCGGTCAGCGGCAGCTCATCCATGATGAGCGAGGCGGTGCACTCGGTGGTGGACACGCTCAACGAGCTGCTGCTGCTGTACGGCCTGCGTCGCGCGGCCCGTATCGCCGACCCGAGCCACCCCTTCGGCTACGGCCGGGAGGTGTACTTTTGGAGCTTCATCGTCGCGGTGCTTCTCTTCGCGCTCGGTGCGGGTGTATCGGTGTACCAGGGCGTGATGCGAATCCAGCAGCCCGCCACGATCGAGAATGCGAACATCAACTACGTCGTCCTTGCACTGTCGTTCGTCTTCGAGGGCGCTTCCTGGCATGTCTCGCACCGCGCATTTCGCGCGGCCAAGGGCAACGCAAGCTACTGGGCGGCCTTTCGCGAGAGCAAGGATCCGCCGGCCTTCATCGTGCTGTTCGAGGACAGCGCCGCGCTGATCGGCATCGCCATCGCGGCGGCGGGAACCTGGCTGTCGGACTCGCGCGGCCTGCTGGTCGCTGATGGAGTCGCGTCGCTGTTGATCGGTGTTGTGCTGGGCATCACCTCGGCGCTGCTGGCGCGAGAGAGCAAGGCGCTGCTGATCGGCGAGCGGGCTGGACCAGCGGTCACGGCCGCGGTGGCCGCCATCGCGGCGGAAGAACCCGGAATCGACGGTACCAACGGCATCATCGCCCTCCAGCTCGGCCCCACGCAAGTCGTCGTCGCCCTGAGCGTCGAGTTCGCCGACGAGCTGCGGACACCAGAGATCGAGTCGGTGGTCGAGCGTCTGGAGCAGCGCGTCCGCGACCGAATCCCCGATGTCGTCGCGCTGTTCGTGAAGCCGCAGACCTGCGGTCGATTCCTGCAGGCCGAGCGCGGCCTTTCGCGGCGTTAGGCTCGTGAAGAGCACTGGCCTCGAGTGCTTGCGGCCACTCAACGAGTTCGAAGCTCCAAGCTGAGCCTTGACGCCATCCTTACGAGGTCGCAGATGGATGCGGCATTCATCTTGCGCATCATCTTGCCGCGATGCGCTTTCACCGTGATCTCGCTGATGCCGAGATCGCCTCCAACCTGCTTGTTCAGTCGGCCGCAGACGACCAGCGCCATCACCTCCCGCTCGCGCGCGCTCAACAGGGAGTAGTTCTCGCGCAGCGCCCGAGTCTCCGCTGCATCGGCGAGCGCTGCTCGGCTACGTTCGAGGGCGCTTCGGATCGCGCCCACGATGGCGTCGTCGGCGAACGGCTTCGTGAAGAATTCCAACGCGCCTGCCTTCATCGCCCGGACGGAGGTCGCCACGTCGGCATGGCCGGAAATGAAGACGATCGGCATGTCGGCGCGATCGGCGAGCAACCCCTGCAGGTCGCAGCCATGAACGTCCGGTAGCAGGACGTCGAGCACCAGGCAGCTCGGGACGACTTCCCTCGGCCGCATCAGGAACTCCTTGCCGCATTCGAAGGTCTCCGCGCGCCAGCCCTCGGATTCGATGAGCAACCCAAGCGAACTCCGGACGGACACGTCGTCATCGACGACGAAGACGATGGGCTTGGCGTCGGGCATGAGCGCTCCTCTTCGCGAGAGTGCTACATGGTCGATCCATGGCCGGTCGATGACCATCACATCTTCCTGCTAGATACGCAAGCAAGGATCCCTGCCAGAGTTCGAAAACTCAAGATCTCTCTCACCATGACTGGTCGCCCGCCCTTCCTCATTGCAGTCGTCGATGACGATCAAGGCATTCTGCGATCGCTGGAATACCTGCTCGAATCGGCGGACTACGCGGTGCGGCTCTTCGCGTCCGCCTCCGAATTGCTGGACAGCCCTTGGCTGCCCGAACTCGATTGCCTGATCTCTGACGTCGACATGCCAGGTACCGACGGATTCGAGCTGGTTCGCCTGATTCGCTCTTCGCGGCCGGAGCTCGCGATCATCCTCATCACTGGCTATCCAGATCGGCTTGCACATCTGCCGCCTCTCGGAGGCAGCGAGTTGCGTCTGTTCACGAAGCCGTTTCAGGGGGACGAGCTTTTGCAGGCGGTGAGCGCAGCACTCGCCAATGCTCGCAAGTGATGGCGCTGGTCGAGATCAGTCGGGGTTGCCCCGGCAAGCGCCCGAACGCTGGCCAATCGTCGGGCGTACGATCCCGCCCCTGCCAGCCAACGTTGCCGCCGCCGAGCCGGCGTCGAGAAAAGACGCGACGATGCTGAATCCCGACGCCGTTGTGCCGCTCGAGCAGCAGTTCCTCCTCTCGAATCTGTCTCCGGGACGGACGCAGAAGCGCGTGGCCTTGGGAATGGTGGTCGTGTTGTTGATCGCCTCGTGCCTCATCATGGGGCCGCTGTCCGGCATCCGTCTGGGCACCATCAACGCATTCGTCGCGGTTTACGCGACCGCCATGTTCGTCACCGATTCGGTGACAGCGGTGCTCCTTTTCGCCCAGTTCTCCATCCTGCGCTCGCACGCGATCCTCGTCATTGCCAGCGGGTACCTGTTCACGGCCCTCATCATCGTGCTGTACATCCTCGCGTTCCCCGGGGTGCTGGCGCCAGACGCGCTGATCGGCGGTGTCCAGACCGCTGCCTGGCTGTACGTCACGTGGCACACGGTCTTTCCACTCTTCGTCATCGCCTACGCCTTGTCGAAGGACAACGGTCCGGACAGCCGGCTCTGGCAGGGAAGCGTCCGGGCCGCGCTCTTCTGGAGCGTTGCGTGGACGACGGCGCTCGCAGCCGCCGCGGGTTTCTTGTTCGCGAGGGGCAATGCAGACCTGCCTCGCATCATGGTCGATCCGCTTCGCTTCGGTCCGAACTGGCCTTACCTCGTCGGCGCGCCGATCGTTGCTGTGTGCAGCTCGGCCATCGCGGCGCTCTGGCTCCGACGGCGCTCCGTGCTCGATCTCTGGCTGATGGTCGTCATGTGCCTGTACCTGGTCGAAGTGCCTTTGAGCTATTACCCGGCGCCCGTGCGCTTCAGCACCGGCTGGTATTCGGTGCGCGTTGTCGGCTTCCTGTCGAGCAGTCTCGTGCTGGCTGTCCTGCTCTACGAAATCACGACGCTCTACGCCAGACTTCTCGGCGCGGTGCGCGGGCAGCGTCGCGAACGCGAGGCGCGCTTGCTGACCGGAGACGCGGTGGCGGCTTCGATGGCCCACGAAATGCGGCAGCCGCTGACGGCCATGGTCACCACCGCGGATGCCGGGTTCCGCTTCCTGAATCGCGACGCGCCGAACGTCGAGCGGGCCAAGGAGGCTTTCCGGCGCATCGCGGCGGACGGACATCGCGCGGGAGAGCTTGTCGCGAGCATCCGTGCGAACTTCAGGAGCGACGTCACGGAGCGAACGTCGTTCAACCTCAATGAGCTGATCCAGCAAGCCCTCGCGCTGGGCGGCAGTGAGCTGCAGCGGCACCGCGTCGTCGTCGCGGCGGAGCCGAACTGGCACGTTCCGGCGGTGAGCGGCAACCGGGTCCAGCTCCAGCAGGTTCTTCTCAATCTCATCATGAACGCCGTCGACGCGATGGCGGCGAGAAGCGAACCGAGAGTCCTGACGGTCAGCTCCGAGCCCAGCGAGGGAGGGCGCGTCAAGGTGTCGGTGGCCGACACCGGTCCGGGGATCGAGCCCGCGGACGTTGACCGGATCTTCAACCCGCTCTTCAGCACCAAGCCGGGTGGCATGGGGATGGGGCTGTCGATTTGCCGAGCCATCGTCGAGGCTCACGACGGCCGACTGTGGTGCTCCCCGAACTCCCCGAAGGGCGCGGTGTTCCAGTTCACGTTGCCGGCCAGCGCGGCGGTCACGGCCGGCGCCTAGGGTTCGAACGGCGTCACCGCTTCGGGGGCCGCGAGCGGGTGATCGGAAGCTCGAGCGCCGCGGCCATCCGAACCAGCTCGGCGAACGAGCCAGCTGCCATCTTCCTCATGATCTTTCCGCGATGAATCTGCAGCGTCACCTCGCTGATGCCGAGCTCGCTGGCGGCTTGCTTGTTCAGCAGTCCGCTCGCGATCAGCGGTAGAGCCTCTCGCTCGCGAGGCGTCAGGGAGGCGAGCCGTTGTCTGAGGTCGGCCAGTCGCGCTTCCTGCTGGCGCGCCTCGCGACTCACCGCCAGCGCGGCATGGATCGCGCGCATCAGATCCGCCTCGTTGAACGGCTTGGTGAGGAAGTCGACCGCACCGGCCTTGATGGCTCGCACCGTGGAAGGAATGTCTCCGTGACCCGTGATGAACACGATGGGTGGCAATGTCCCCTGTTCGAATCGACTCTGCAGGTCCAGCCCGTTGATGTCCGGAAGCTGCACATCGAGTACCAGGCAGGCCGGAATCTCGGGCTTGGGGTGGGCCAGGTATTCGGCGGCGGAACAGAACGTGACGACAGGAAGGTCGAAGCTCGAAAGGAGGTCCGCCACCGCTTGGCAGACCCGACGGTCGTCATCGACGACGAAGACGACATGGGACGGTCGAACGACCATTGCGACATCGTACCGCCCGCATTTCTGCTCGGCTGCGTTCATGCGCGTCATCTTCCGATCCGAAGGTATCGACCGACACCAACGTCTGATCGACCGCGCCCAACGGCTCTGGTGTGATGCATCTGCCCTGTCCACCGGGCTCGACGCGCAGTCAACGAGCAGCTTCGCCGACCCCGACGTGCCACAGGACCCATCAACGACATCACGAGGAGTTCGTCATGCACAGCGCTCGCAAGTTGTTCGTCTCATTGGCCGGCGGTGCCGTCCTAATCGGACTCGCGGCTTTCGTGAGTTCGGTTTCCAACGCTGCTCAGGACAAGTACGCCGTCAGAGTGCCCGGCGGGCTCGCTTTCTCCGAGTTCAAGGGGTACGAAACGTGGGAGACCATCGCCGTCAGCCACAATCCCCAGGCCATCGCCGTGATCCTCGGCAATCCCGCAATGGTCGCCGCCTACAAGGCGGGCATTCCTGCCAACGGCAAGCCGGTGCCAGACGGCGCGAAGATGGCGAAAGTCCATTGGGTTCCCAAGCAGAGCGAGTTCTTTCCTGACGCGACGGTGCCCGGAGTCCAACACGACGTGGACTTCATGGTAAAGGACAGCAAGCGCTTCGGCGATGTCGGCGGGTGGGGATACGCGGCCTTCAGGTATGACGCCACGTCCGACTCGTTCAGCCCGGCGACGACCGCCGACACGCCGCCTCAGGGAAACGACGCCAAGTGCGGGGTCGCCTGTCACAACGTCGCGAAGAAGAGAGACTTTGTGTTCACGGAATACGGCCACCGCTGAACGCGACGTTCGCGCGAGCGCGAGAGAAGCGGTCGTTGGCCTGGCACGGTCATCCTCCCGACAGTCCAACGGCCGCATCGCTCGGAGCCGCCATTCAAGCCAGCGCCGATGGTCGCGTCGAGGGACTGCTTGATACCAGTCGGCGTGAGCGACCGGCAGCTGCCGGCGTGCGCAACCGCCGCCGAGCGGTCGTCTTTTTGCCAACGATCACCGGCCGAATAGGTGGAGGTCAAACCACCACGAGCAGAGCGCCGAACTCGTGATGGTTGCGGCGTGAAACCAGCCAGGCCTCCCAGGGTCGGTCGGCCTTGTCGACGAGCCGCTGCAGTGTCTGGCTGAACTGGTGCACCCGCGGCTCCAGGGATCGCCGTTGCAGTGGGGGCATCCGCAGTCGGGGCGCTGACGACGGCATGGTCGCGGCGGCCGGCAACCGTCGGTAGAGTCGAGATGTGGCGCGGTTGCTGTAGGTCGAGCTTCGCTGTTTCCGCCCCTTTCGGTTGGCGGTGCCCAAGGAG
>Ga0105248_10003263_pt1 | contig 17988 bp, 14 predicted proteins | sample KBSS34metaG_FD_81524 | JGI IMG/M metagenome (GOLD analysis project Ga0105248, IMG submission 81524) | Switchgrass rhizosphere microbial communities from Kellogg Biological Station, Michigan, USA - KBS S3-4 metaG | ecosystem: Host-associated > Plants > Roots > Rhizosphere > Soil | place... | reverse complement strand
GCGTTCGACGCATGCGCGCCGAAACTCATTCGAATATCTTCCCACTCGTCTTTTGGCCACTTGCAACTCCCTTCTGTGCTAAGTGTGCCAATTTCGAGTGTCTCAATCTAGGGGTTCAGTCCACAGGGAGGAGAATTCCATTGTGAGGCAGGGCTTGTTAACGCGAAACTTGCCGGGAAAGTAGCACGTGAATAGCGGGGGAACTTCTTGAGTTGAGAAAAATTACTCTCCACTACGCTCGGGGTCAACTAATTCGAAGCTTGTGTGTCGTGACTGGATAAAACAGCCCTCTGCGAAACTGAATAGAAAAGCCTCTAGCATGCAGCATCTTATTGAACGACGAACAAAGCAATGCGGAAGAATGCCGCAGCGGGTGACTGTGCTGGTTGAATTTCAATAAATGTCTTGACATAGTTACGCGCTCTCAATAACATCCGACCCTACTCACGGCCCCCTCAGAAGGAATACTGCCCAGATAGTTTTGACTGTTTCGCTGCACGCTTCGCGGTTCACGAAGCGGTGTTGAAGATATGATTGATGTTTCCTTACACCCATTCTCGAACTTCAATTCTCATCGCTTCTCTTCACGCGACGCGCACAGAATCGAATGTTGAGTTCGGATTGTATTTGAGAATGAGTCGGAATCTATAGTTGTTTTTCGATTTACCTTCTCTGGTGAGAGTTACTCTCACTAAGGAGCGCACAGAGACATAAGGGACGCTCTAACCTCATGCGAAAAACTCACTCCTCAGTCGCAACAGTCATCGTCGTTTCCCTGCTCCTCATCGTTAATGTCATAGCATTTAACTGGACCTCGGAGTTCTTTCGTAGTCGGTATGGTGTTGTCCTCTTGCGGTATGGCGAGCAGATGCCCAAGTTGGAGGGACACGGTTATTTCGGGGATCAAATTCTTTCCGTTAGTGCTACCAAACCCACTTTGGTTCTATACCTCACGGGTGCAGGGATCAAAGGACAATCCATAGCGCTTCTAAAGTTCTGTGAGAGTTTGAGTCAGCAGAACCAAAGCGCATTTCAGACTACTCTTATAACTTCCGGTCTTTTGCCCGAAATACAGCAACTGTTACAAGACGATCTAATCAGTTTCCCGATTATCAACGATTCTAAAGGACAACTCGCCAGACGTTTGGGTCTCGAGCTTGGCGAGAGCGGCACGTTCTTCTTTGATAAGAGCGGCCTATGTACGTTCGCAACCCGTCAGCAAGCAAACCCGAATGACCTTCGCCAGTTACTTGCCCGTCATGACTCCGCAGATCAATGCCTGTTGAGCGAGGGAAAGCCCCTGCCTTTATTGAATCTGTTGGACGCTCGATCGCTTCGACGAGTAACGACCGAACAGATGTCGCGGGCTGAGGATCAAGTCTGGATCTTCTTCGTGGCAGACTGTTTTGCGTGTGGGCCTCCTAACCCGAGCCATTACCTGAAGCAATTCAACTACTGGCGACAGACAGCGAAAGAGCTGGGAAAAGAACCTACTATCGTTTTTGACTCGGCCTTTCTTCGCCGCGATGTAACCGCAGAATTGGAACATTTAGCAATCAGCTCGCCGGCCTATCTTTCCAACGAAGACCTGGGCACTATCTCTCATTTTCTGCTGACCAAAGGACAGCGCACAAACCAACCGTTGATAGTTCGAACGGATCGGTCACACACAGTCACAAGTATCACCTTGATTGGACCACCCAATACATCTTCGTCAGATAAGCCGAACGATGGAATTACAAAAAAGGAGACATCACCCTATACAAGGATCTTCCAGAATCTCGGCTTAGATGTTTACGACGTCGCTTCACACAACGGGCTCTATTACATCTCCGATCGAACGCGAAACAGCATAGTTGTAGTCAACGAACGTTTTGAAATTCAACGGCTGATTGGCGGCATTGGTTCAGCGCCCGGCCGGCTCTTTCGTCCCGGATACATCGATGTTTCGAGGGACGGTCTGATCTATGTTCAGGACGGAGGTAACGAAAGAGTCGAGTGCTTTGCACTTAATGGAACCTATCTCGGAGGCTTTGCGACAAAATCCTACATGGGAATGGCCGCCGGCCTCAACGGTGAAATCTATCTGGGCCAACCGGAAAACGGCGCACTTGTTTCGGTCTATTCACGTGATGGGAAACACCTGCGTTCCTTCGGCAAGCTAAAGACGTACTCGGAACTAACGGGTCAAGAGTTTCAGGATCTCGACGAACAGTACGATCGGGCCGCCAACAGGGTGCGTCTTTTCGTGGATCGAGACGGAAGCACGCTCGTTAGCTTCATGCTGGTTCCCTTAATCCAAAAATACAGCCCCAACGGCAAGCTCGTGTTCGAATCGAGGCTCGAAGGGCCAGAAATCGATGCTCTTCAGCAGACACCTGGTCTGCTGACGATGTCAATGGATGGCCTCGCCGAAACGATTCTCGCGCTTGAAGCAATTGCGCTTCCCAGTGGGGAGATCAATGTCGTGTTAACAAACGGGTCGATCTATGTGGCTGATCAAAATGGCCGGAGACAACGAGTGATTCATCCGCAGACTGGCGGCAGTTTTACGCCTGAGATGACGGGGATCACGCCGGCGGGAGCATTGCTAGTCATAGGACTGAATCCACGCAACTGTTACAGCGTGACTCCAGTTAACAGCGAGCGCGAGGGGATTGCGATGAAAGGAGAACTATGGGGGCGAATACAATAGCCCGTTTGCTCATATTGAGCATGATCACTGCGTTGGCCTACCAGTCGCCCGCCGCACAGAGTCGTAAAGACTCGAATCGTTCCGGGCAAAAGAAAGCACTGAGTCAACGAGACTATGATGAGCAGCAGAACGCTTTACAAACTTTACTCTACTTAAGGAGCAATGCTTTCGAGATCGACAGTCCCCCCGATCGTGTGCGGGTACTGTTGGAGATTGCCGATGCTCTGTGGCTGATTGACAAAGACGAAAGCCGAGAAGTCTTCCGCCAGAGTTTCGCGCAAGCTGCTGAGTTCAACGAATCCGCCGCAAGATCCTCTACATCGCCGAAGCAGTTGCAACAACTTGTCATAACACGTGTCGGCAAACGTGATCCGGCACTCGCCAAAAGATTATTGCTGACTGCATTGCCACAGAGCACACAGCCGTCAGACGGATTTGCGGAGTTATACGGCACCAATGCCGGCCGTAGTGAAATGTTGGTCGAAGCTGCTGCTGACACTTTACCAACTGATACAAATCAGGCAGTGCAAATAGCCCGACTCGCAGTTGCAGATGGTCTCTCACAGCAGATGAGACTTTTCTTATTGAACTTGCGAGCCAGGGATCGAGTTGCTGCTGACGCCTTTTTTGAACTTGCCTTGCAGGCCGCTTTCAACCGGCGCCCAAAGCAGCTTACCGAAGCCCTGTTTCTCTGGGACTACGCCTTTCAACCTCCGACTATTTACCTTGGCCCCATCGGATGGTTTCGCGAGGCTCCTGAATATCCGGTAGCGTTGAATCTGAAGAAGCGAGCGCTTGGGTTTGCGGTCGATGCGATTGCAGAAAACGCGGCCCAGTTTTACCTCGCATCGGCGCCTGAGGCTGAGAGACGTCTCACGCTTGAGCGATATATCTTGCTTCAGTCAGTAACTACTCAGATATTGCCGGACGTTGAACGCTTGATGCCTTCGGCGACCGAAAATCTACTGGCGCACCTGAGTCGATTAAACCAGGAACTGCGTGAGCAGGACCAACAGTTGCCCGGTCCACCCGAACCGCTACCGAAATCTTCAGAGGTTCAGGGCAGTGTCGATAAGTTGCTCGAGCGTGCCGCAAAGGCTGCGAGCGGAGCAGTGCGTGATGGTCTGTATGCCAGGGCTGCGCTGCGTCTATATCTGCATGGACAATATGAACGAGCCATTGATGTTGCACGCAGTATTGAGGATGCCTCACTGCAACTGGACTTAACAGAACCTATCAGGTTCGATTGGGCAGGAGATCTCATTAACCGCGGAGAATTGGATGCAGCGAATAACGTTGCGCAGAGCGTTGAAAGGTTAGATTTGCGAGTGACAATCCTGGCGCGACTGGCAGCAGCCTGCCTCGAGAAAAAAATGCCCCAGGGGATTGCAGTTCTTAATGAGGCTGAGGCAGCCGCCAATAAAGCCAGCCCTTCTGCCTACCTTGGTTCAGCGATGCTCGCAATTGCACGTGTATATTTGGACTTAAAGGATCGTAATCAGGCAAAGGCTTCTACCTCGACCGCGATCAGGCTTATCAATGCCGCTGATGAAGGAAACGGCTGGGATTTCCTTGCCTCTGTACACGACAGATCGGCGCGCTTGTCAGTCCAGGACACGCAATGGACATCGCGCGAAGACGGTGGACTCGATTCTCTTCGAGTGGTCTATCCCAGAATCACGGGACTGCTTGATGTGCTGTCAGATTTATCAGACTCGAACCTCAACGAAGGATTATTGTTGGCGCGCCAACTCAAGCGCAAGGGATTGAATTACGCCACCCAGGCAGCGCTGTGTAGAAAGACCATCGAGCGCGTGCAGCGCAGCAACAATTCACTTAGGACAAGCTCTGCGCGAGCAGGGCTTGAATAAGCAAACGGGAGGTCTACATGAAAAAGGTATTGCTGAGTTTAGCGATAGCGATCACGGCTTGTAACCTGACCTTTGGTATTGGTTACGCCGCTGTTTGTCAGAGCACCAAAGGAGCAAGAGCTTGTGGAACTACATGCTCCACTAACCCTGACGGGACCTGCGCGTGTACAGGAGAATGCACCGCGGAAGAGCGAGATTGGGTTGCGAAGGCACCCATTGTTCGTCCCAAGGCTGACTAATCTGCGAAAGGATAAGATGTGAAAAAAGTTTTGCTGACGTCGTTGTTGGTGCTCACTGCCGCTAACCTAACGATTGGCATCACGTACGCGGCTGTTTGCCAGGGGAAAGGTGGGGCGAGGGCGTGCGGCGAAAAATGCGTTACTGCTTCTGATGGACAATGCGGTTGCACGGGCTCATGCACCCAGGAAGAATACGATTGGGTGGCGGGCGCCAAGGCCCCTGTGTCCGGACCACAGCCAAATTAAGCTCAACAAGAAATCGTGTTATTGCGAGTCTTACCATGATGTCTTGAGCAAGGCTGGCGGCAGGTTAATACATCCATGCGAAGAATTATGCTGTAGCGTGAAAGCAGAAGGAGTTGGAAAATGAAAAGGATTGTATTGATTGGTGCGTTGTTGTTGACTGCTGCAAATCTGGCGATCGGAATTACGTATGCGGCTATCTGCCAGGGGCCAAGCGGAGGAAGGGTCTGTGGTTCAGTGTGTTCAAGGTTGCCGAATGGAGAATGTTATTGCGAAGGCAAGTGCACGGCTGAAGAAATGAAATGGGTGGCGTCCAGGCCAAGTGCAGAATAATTAGTGCTGCAATTCACTGCAAACCGGGCCAGGACCACGTACTGATTTGGTTGCAATTAGCCCATCTCGGCTCGACCATCACCGTCGGGACGATCAATTTCACACCGGACTGAAAGGGAAAGCCTCAGAAAAAAGTTCCGAGTTACGTTATAATCCGCAAGCGCATAATGCCCAATTTTCACCTCCTGTCATAACGCAATGCTTCGCTATTCTTCCCTCATTCTATTGTGTTTCGTGCTGATGCCCGCGTTTGCATTGTCGTGTTTCGCGCAAACATCTACGACACCTATCGACCAGGCCAGCCTTACTAAAATCCTTGGCTTCGAGAATGAGCATAGCGGTGACCATCCAGATGGCTGGTTTGCGAATCCGCCCGGCACAGTTTTCAACGACGACAAGATCGTCCATAGCGGCCAGTGGTCGGTGCGTATAGAACGCAACGCCCAGAGCACCGGTGAGTTTTCTGTGATCGGCAGATCGATCTCGCGGGAGTTCTCGGGCAAAAGCATAGAGATGCGCGGCTTCCTGCGAACTGAGGACGTCACAGGCTACACCGGACTATGGATGCGCCAGGACAACGGCTCCGAGATGCTTGCGCTCGAGAACATGCAGAGCCAACAGTTGAAGGGAACGCATGATTGGGCGGAGTATAAGATCACGTTGCCGATTAACCCGGAAACGCGCTCGCTGGTTTTCGGATTCTTGATGGGCGGAACAGGCAAAGCATGGGCGGACGACTTGCAGATTCTTGTAGACGGCCGGCCGCTCTGGGACACACCAAAAGCGCCAAAAGCGACGACGGTTCTCGATCGCGATCATGAGTACGACAATGGTTCCCGCATCGTGCTCGCGAAACTCTCCGCCGTTCAGATTCGGAACCTCGCGACAGCCGGCAAGGTGTGGGGATTCCTGAAGTATCACGATCCGCTGATCACCGCGGGCGAGCGCCATTGGGATTACGAGTTATTGCGAGTGCTGCCTGCGATCCTTTCTGCACCAGATCGCGATACCGCCAACGCTGTACTTGCCAAATGGATTGGAGAACTCGGCACGGTCAAACCCTGCGCCTGCGTAAGTTTGGACGAGGACGAGATCAGTCTCCGTCCGCAACTCGCGTGGCTCGCCGATAAGAAACTGCTCGGCACTGAGTTGAGCACGAGCCTGCAATCGATTCACGCCAACAGGACGGTTAGTACGAAACAATTCTACGTCTCCAAAATACCAAACATCGGGAATCCGTCGTTTGAACATGAACTGAATTACCAGAATATCAAGTTGCCTGATGCGGGATTCCAGATCCTGGCGCTTTACCGATTCTGGAACATCATCGAATACTGGTTTCCATATCGCGACCTGCTGTCCGAGGCCTGGGACAGAGTATTGCTCGACTCGCTGCCAAAGATTGCCCTGGCCCAAAACGCGGATGCCTATCAACTCGCAATGATGGAGATGATTGCAAGGGTCCACGACACTCACGCCAATTTATGGAGCTCGCTCAAGGTGCGGCCACCTACCGGCGCTTGCCAGCTTCCCGTGAGGATCCGCTTCATCGAAGGCCGTCCTGTGATTTCGGGTTACGCCGGGAAGGCTGGCGAAACCAGTGGAATGAAACCCGGCGACATAATTACCGAACTTGATGGTGTGACCATCGCGAAGCTGATGGAACGTTGGACGCCCTACTACGCGGCGTCCAACGAACCAACGCGGCTGCGGGATATCGCAAGACAGATGACGCACGGAGAATGTGGCAAGACCACAATTCGCGTCAGCCGGAACAACTCCGCGATCGAGATTAATGCCGAACGTGTGCCTTCCAAAGAACTCGACATTGCATTCACTCATGACCTCCCGGGTGAGACCTTCCGCCTGCTGTCGAAAGATGTGGCCTATCTGAAGCTTTCTACAGTGAAGTTGGACCAGGCTGCGAAGTACATCGAGTCAGCGGCTGGCACCAAAGGTTTGATTGTTGACATTCGCAACTATCCTTCAGAGTTTGTCGTCTTTGCCCTGGGAACGCTCTTTGTTGACAAGCAAACTGATTTTGCCCGGTTCACTCAGGCAGACCTGTCCAACCCTGGCGCCTTTCATTTCGGAGCGTCACTCTCATTGGCGCCACAGCAGCCGCATTATCCAGGCAAGGTTGTGATTCTGGTAGACGAAGTTTCCCAGAGTCAGGCGGAATACACCACGATGGCATTCCGTTCCTCGCCGCGGGCTATTGTTATCGGCAGCACGACCGCCGGCGCGGATGGCAACGTCTCGGCTATTCCCTTGCCGGGCGGCATTCGCTCCATGATTAGTGGAATCGGAGTTTTCTATCCTGACAAGAAACCAACGCAGCGTATCGGGATAATTCCGAACCGCGAAGTAAAGCCGACTATCGCGGGCATCGCCGCCAGCCGAGACGAGGTGCTGGAGGCTGCCATTCGCGAAATCGTAGGCAAGGATGTCCCGGCTGCGGAAATCGAGAAAATGATTAAGCAGTGATTCCACTGCTATTATCCTCCGCATGACAAACACTCAAGCTACCCCCATCGAAAACATCGTCGTGCTCATGTTGGAGAACCGATCCTTCGATAACATCCTCGGTGAGCTTTATCCGCACAGCTCTACATTCGAAGGTCTGCTACTCGACGGCAGCATGGCAAACATTTACAAGAGCCAAACGTATCCCGTTACCAATGAGTCCAGCGGCGATATTTTCACAACCCCTACACCAGATCCTGGCGAGTTGTTCCAGGATATGAATTTACAGATCTTCAACAACACCGACGGCTCCGGCGACGCCAACATGGGAGGCTTCGTCAACGACTGGATGGCGACGTCGGAAGAGTACTCCGGTATCCCGCAAGGGAAAGAGTGTTTCTTCGCGCCGCATTGGCCCAGTCTGCCGCGAAGCTCAACACAACACCCGGGCGACATCATGTTCTACTACACGACATCAGGCTCGTCACCGCAATTGCCGGTGAGCGGCTGGCTCGCGAGGTCGTTTGCAGTGTCGGATGCGTGGTTTGGATCGAGTCCGACACAAACGTTTCCGAACCGTTTGTTTGCCAACTGCGGAACGGCAGGCGGTTACGTCCAGGACATCGATTATCTGTGCAATCTCGAAGTCTTCCCTAACCTTCCGAGCATCTTCGAACTGCTCGATGGAGGTGGTGGTCCAAATCCAGCGAACTGGAAAGTCTACTTCCACGATTATCCGATCGCGTCGATGATCAAGTACGTGCTCGAAGCGCCCGAGCTGGTGCGAAACTTCGACACTTCCGACTATGGACCACTCACGAAGTCGCCGACATTCTTCGACGACCTCAACAATCACACGCTTCCAAAATACTCGTTCATCGAACCGCGCTACGGAGGGATCGACACCCTGCCGTCAAACTCGAATCATCCGCCCCACAACGTGATCGAAGGTGAGATCCTGCTGGCCAATGTCTACAACGCAATCGCGCAAAGCGATTACTACTGGCCACGCACATTGCTCATCGTCACTTACGACGAGCATGGCGGCTGTTTCGATCACGTCGTGCCACCGGCTGCGATTCCACCCGGTGGAACAGTGCTGCCGGGCGCATCGAGCTTCGGTTTTAATCGCTACGGTCCGCGAGTGCCGGCGATCCTCGTGTCACCATACATCGCTGCTGGTACCGTGCTGCGCCCGGAAGGCTTTGCGTATAACGCTGTGTCCGGAGGAATCACGAGAACGAATAACGCCACGCCATTCGATCACACTTCGATCATCAAGACTGTTGTCGAAGTCTTCAACATCGAAGTAAACGGCAAGCCGGCGAACCTTACCGAAAGAGACTTGAACGCACCGAGTCTTCTTTCAGCACTAACGTTGACATCGGCGAACATGAATAGTCCTGGACCAGTTGCCGTACCTCCGCCACCGGCTGTCCCGGTCACGAACGTGGCAAGTCACCTGGTCGAAATCTTTGTGACCATGTTGAAGAGGCTGGTCTAACTCGCGGTGGCGGGTTCCTGACTGACGCGATCCCATTCATCGTAGAGACCGCGAAGTAACGACTCAGTTTGCTGGTATTCCTCATTTAGCGCGATCAGACGCTCCGCATCGCGAGCGACCTCGGGCGTCCCCATCTGCTGTGAGATCTCGTTGAGGCGCTGTTCCGCCCGCGAGATCTCACTCTCAACCAACTCCGGCGTTCGCGCGTCTGCTTTCTTTTTCTTGACTACTTTGACGCCAGGTTTCTTTGGTGCAGGCTGAGTCTTCTTGACCGGCGGCGGCTCTTCAGCGACAGGAGTTGGGGCCGAAGCAACGCTGACAAGATTGTCGTCGGTTATTACAACCGGTGGCGCAGACTCGCGCAATCCCAGTTTCCAATCGTGATACTCCGTGTAGTCGCCATCGTAATGCTCGGCGCCACCAAGACCATCGAGTGCGAGGATCTGTGTCGCCACGCGATCGAGGAAGTATCGATCGTGACTGATTGTAACAATCGTTCCTTCATACGCAGATAACGCTTCTTCAAGCGCTTCACGCGAAGGGATGTCGAGATGGTTGGTCGGCTCGTCGAGCACTAACACGTTTACACGCGAGTAGATCAATTTCGCGAGTGCCAGTCGTCCCTTCTCACCACCGGAAAGATCGCGGACGTGTTTGTAAACGTCGTCACCGGTAAACAGGAACTTCGCGAGAAACGCCCGCAGCTCACCGGCTGTAGCAGTTGAAGGAGCAACGCGGCGCAACTCCATGATGATCTCGTTGCGATCGTCGAGGTCGTCAAGCTGTTGTGCGTAGTAACCAATCTGGACCTTCGTGCCCCAACGAACTTCCCCGCCGAGTGGATCGAGTTTATTCAGTATCGTTTTCAGGAAGGTTGTTTTGCCCGAACCGTTTGGACCAATGATGCCGAGGCATTCGCCACGCCGCAGTATGAATGAGATATCACTCGCGAGCATTTTATCCTCGTAACCGATCGCGACTTTGTTGACGGTAAGAACGTGGTTGCCGGTCCTTTCGATCGCCTGAAGACGAAAGTCACCTGACGATTGGTCCGCACGCACCGCATCGATGCGCTCGAGTTTCTCGAGCATCTTGCGGCGTGACTTAGCCTGTTTTGTTTTTTGCCCGGCGATGTTGCGACGAATGAACTCTTGCGTCTTGGCGATCAACTGCTGCTGGTTATCGTAAGCACGTTGCTGAGCCTCACGCCGTTCCTCACGTTCGACAAGGTAATCGGAGTAGTTGCCGGTATAGTTTGAAGCCCGCCCGTTTTCGAGCTCGACGATACGGCGACAACAGCGGTCAAGGAAGTAACGATCGTGGCTGATAATTACGTAAGCCGATTCATATTCCTGGAGAAACTCTTCCAACCACTCGACTGCGTTTACATCGAGATGGTTCGTGGGCTCGTCAAGCAACAGAATATCCGGCGCTGCCAACAGCAAACACGCAAGGCCGAGACGATTCTGTTGGCCGCCCGATAGAGTCTCCGTGGGCATCACCCACATTTCACGATCGAAACCGAGTCCCTGAAGAATCGCTTCAGCGCGAGCGCCATACTCGAAACCGCCTTCGTGCTCAAACTCCTGTTGCAGATCACTGTAGCGCTCGAGAACCTTTTCGAGATCGTCGGCGGCATCGGCCATACGATGCTCGAGCTCGTGCATCTCGTGTTCGATCTGTTGCAGACGTCCGAAAGCAGCGAGGGCTGACTCGTGCACCGTTGAACCTGGTTTGAAGTGAACGTGCTGGTCCAGCAAGCCCAGCTTCATACCGCGCGCGCGAATTACATCGCCGCGATCGGCAGTTTCCTCACCTCGGACGAGACGAAAGATGGTGCTCTTGCCGGCGCCGTTCCGACCAACTAAGCCAACGTGTTCGCCGGCGTTCACCTGTAGCGAAGCGCCGCGCAAAACATCCTGCACGCCGTAAGACTTATAAACATCGGAAAGACGAAATAGCATTTATGAGATTTTTTCACGCAAAGGCGCAAAGACGCAAAGTAGTTCCGAAGTTCAGAATCTTCTCTTTGCGTCTTTGCGCCTTTGCGTGAGCAAAAGACTATTTAGGTGATGCAGCGGGCTTCACAGGCACCGGCGAACTGCTTGTGCTGGTGGCCGGGCTCGCTGCCGCGGGCGCCTGTGACGGAGCCTGAGTTGGCTGCGAAGTAGCAGCACCTGCGGCAGCCGGACGCAATCCGAGGTTGCTCGGATTATTGATCATGTTGGCCGCGAGATGGTTCACAATCTTCGCTTCGTTCAGCGCGGTTTCCAACAGCGCATCATTGAGAATCTGCTTGCGTTGATTGGTCAGTGCCTGCGTGATCTTCTGGCGCAAGCCCGGGCTTTCCAACGTCAGATTCTCGGTCGTCAGACGCTTCTCGGCGAGCTTGAAGATACACCACCTGCCATTTATAAGTGTCGGCTGCGTGTAATCACCAACCTGCATTGGACCAAAAAAATTCGAGATCAGCTCGGGAGGGAAGTTGGTTCTCTTCAGATCGTCCTCAGTCGCAAAGCCAATATCACCGCCGGCACGCAACGAGTTGTAGTCTTCACTGCGGGCGCGAGCAACAGTCGCGAAGTCTGCCTTGCCCTGGAGTTGTTGATATATGTTATCGATCTTCAACTTCGCGTCGGCTTCGTTCTTCGCATCATCAGTGATGCCGGTTGAGCTATTGTCAGCCGGGTCCACCACGATCATCGCCAGCGCCACGCCACGTTCATTTTTGAAGTACTGCCGGTTCCCGTTGTAATACTCCTCCACTTCGCGATCACTGATGTCGATCTTTCCGGCGTACTTGTCCTGAAGTGCGGAGATCGCCAGATCCTTGCGCGCTTCTTCGCGCAAAGTTTCCATCGACATGTTTTGTGCTTTCAGACTCTTGTCGAAGTCTTCGGCGGTCATGCCGCTGTTCTGCTTTTGCGTGGCGATGGCACCATCAATCTGCGATTCAGTGGGAAGGAGTTTCTCTCTCTCTGCACGCTGAAACATCACTTCACGCTTAATGAGAGTGTCGAGCACCGTCAGGCGAGCCTGGGCCATTTGCAGTTGATTCAAACTCGATGGATTACCACCGGTCTGTTGACTGATGGCGCGCTCGACTTCGTTTAGCATGATGTTATGGCCATTGACGGTGGCAGCCACCGTATTATCTTTGGCCTCCGTGCCCGATGAGGAACACCCATTCAACACGAGGCCCGCAGCGACCAAACAAGTAACGGCAAAAACTTTTGCGATGTTGCGCACTTTAACTCTGCTCCTTTAACTAACTAGTACCTAAGCTACAGCCGCCCTTGCTTGACGACCTGGAAAAGCGTTTGCTATAAGACTTGGTTTCTGATTACGGCAAGATTACAGACCGTATGATGCCGGAAACGCCGGTAAAGAAACTCAAGAATTCTGGAGGTTGAAAAAAATGGCCAAACGTTGCGAAGTTTGCGGTAAAGGACCACAATTCGGCAACAATGTCTCGCACGCGAACAATCGCACTCCGCGACGCTTCGATCCGAATCTACAGTCGATTCGCGTGCAGAAACCGCAGGGTGGCGCGCGCCGGATGAAGGTTTGTACAACCTGCATCAAGGCCGGCAAAGTCTCGAAGGCTGCGTAGCCCGTCGAGTCCCTAATCAGTCAACCTCTAACCGGCGTCATTCGGCGCCGGTTGTTTTATTTCCGAACCGTTATTCGGAAACCAGCGCTACGGCTTCGATTTCAACCCTGGCATCTCGCGGTAAACCTGCCGCCGCCACCGTAACTCTTGCGGGCGGCGGTCCCGAAAAAAAGGTCGCATAGACCTCGTTCATTCCGGAAAACTCTTTCATATCCGCCAGGAACACTGTCGTTTTAACAACTTGATCGAGACTGCTGCCCGCAGCCTCCAGCACCGCCTTCAGGTTCTTCAAAACCTGCTCAGTTTGTTCCGCAATTCCGCCGGCCACAAACTCGCCAGTCTGCGGGTCGGTCGGAATTTGGCCGGAGGCAAACACGAATCCACCAGCCTTAATCGCCTGCGAATAAGGGCCAATGGCAGCGGGGGCATTCTCTGTTTGAATTGTTTCCCTCAAAACAAAGGCAGGATTCTAGCAGACAGGAGATATTTCACGCAAAGGCGCAAAGTTTACGCAAAGACGCCAAACAAACTGCTTCTCCTTTGCGTCTTTTGCATAAACTTTGCGCCTTTGCGTGAAACTTGTTCTAGCCTTACGCTACTCCCTGCATTCTTTCGACATCAAGGACACCGGGGACGCCCTTGATCGAACCGATGACGCGGTCGAGGTGCTTCACGTCAAACACTTCCACCGTCACTTCGATGTGACCGCGTTCGTCAGAAGCAACTGATGCCCGCGCGTCGCGAATGCCTGTCTTCATGTCGGAAATGGCGCCCGTAATTCCCGCGATCATGCCGGTGCGGTTTTCGGTGATTGCGAGAAGTTTCACTGCATACGCCGTCTTCTCCGGCCGTCCGGCCCATTCGACTTCGACGACCCGCTCGCGATTGATCATCAACTGCTTGACGTTCTTGCAGCGCGTCGTATGTACCGCAACACCTTTGCCGCGAGTGACGTAGCCAATGATCTCCTCACCGTGAAGCGGATTACAGCAGCGCGCGCGCGTTACCATTAAGTCATCGATACCGCGCACCACGATCGAGTCGTCGCCCAAACGAATGAGACGTTTGACTGCGCGTACACCACTCCGAAGCCGCGACTCCTTCTGCTTATCGAGCTGCTCAAACTGCTCTGGTCCCAGATACTTGGCGATCACGTTTCGCGGTATCAGCTTGCCGTACCCGATCGCCGCCAGCAGATCATCGACGCGTCCGTAACCATAGTCACTCGCGACACGTTTCATGTCCTTGTCGTTGTCGCTGAGTAGTTTTTTGGGGGACAGTTGAAAACGCGAGGCTTCCTTCTCAAACAGTTTTCGTCCGATCTCGATCGACTCAGCACGCTGTTGTTCAGCGACCCAGTGGCGAACGCGATTACGCGCGCGCGAAGTGACGATGAAGTTCAGCCAGTCGCGCGAGGGATGAGCGCTCGAGGTAGTAATTATCTCAACCACGTCGCCATTCTGAATCTGCGTGCGCAAAGGAACCATGCGACTGTTGATACGCGCGCCGGTGCAGGTGTTACCTACTTCGGAGTGGATCGTGTAGGCGAAGTCAACCGGCGTCGCGCCGCGTGGCAACTGGATCACTTTGCCCATCGGCGTGAACGCGTAGACGTCTTTCGGATACAGGTCCAGCTTGAGTGAGTCGAGAAAGTCTTTCGAGTCTTTTACTTCCTGAGTCCACTCGACAAGAGATCGCAACGCTTGCAAAGCCTGATCGTCGTCGCGCGCGCCGCGTTTCCCTTCCTTGTATTTCCAGTGCGCAGCGACACCTTCCTCAGCGACGTGATGCATCTCTTCAGTGCGAATCTGGACTTCGAACGACTGAAGATTGGAACCAATCACCGAGGTGTGCAGCGACTGATACAGATTGTCGCGCGGCGTGGCAATCCAGTCTTTGATTCGACCGGGAACAGGTTTCCAGTTGTTATGGACCACGCCCAGAGCAGCGTAGCAGTGACGCACTTCGTTGGGCGTAATGATTCGCGCCGCTACCAGGTCGTAAACCTGATCGAGACTGATCTTTTGCGCGCGCAGTTTTTTCCAGATTGAGTAGAGTCGCTTCACGCGGCTTTCAACAACAACGAAAGGCACTTCCGCCTCGTTCATCTTCTGTTCGATACGGGCCGTGACGCTCTTCAGAAAAGCTTCGTTTTCAGGACGTCGTTTTTCGAGTTGTTCGGCGAGTTCGCGATAGTCGTCCGGGTGAAGATGACGAAACGCGAGATCTTCGAGTTCGCCGCGAAGTTTACCCATTCCCAAACGATGCGCTATGGGCGCGAAGATCTCCATCGTTTCTTCAGCGATACGCTTGCGCTTCTCCGGGTTGAGATACTGAAGCGTGCGCATGTTGTGCAGACGATCCGCGAGTTTGACGAGGACCACGCGCACGTCGTCGACCATTGCCAGCAACATCTTCCGAACGTTCTCTGCCTGCTGCTCCTCGCGCGAGATGTTGCTGATCTGAGCGATCTTTGTAAGACCATCAACCAGGTGCGTAATTTCTTCACCGAAGTAACGCCGGATCGTGTCGAGATCTACGAGTGTGTCTTCGACGACATCGTGCAGCAAGCCGGTCGCCACTGACACTTCGTCGAGCTTCATGTCGGCGAGAATATTCGCGACTTCGAGCGGGTGTACGAGGTACGACTCACCCGACGCACGCTTCTGTCCTTTATGTTCCTTTGCAGAAAACAGGTAGGCACGACGCAGCAAATCAAGGTCTGCCTGAGCGTGGTTAGTTGCGACTTTTTCGACGATGTCTTCGATCCGAATCATCAGTTACGGCAAAAAGTATAACAAAAAGAATTTGAAAGAACTTTTCCCGCAAAGGCGCAAAGACGCAAAGGAAAACCGTATCCTTTGCGTCTTTGCACCTTGCGGGAAATCTGCTGAGGTTCTTTAACCCTTCGGCGGAGAGGCTGACTTCTTCTCTTCCTCTTCCTTTCGCTTCTGATTCGCGACACTCAATTCAGTGGTGCGCTTCAGAGCGGCTTCATATTCCTTCTGGTACTGAGCCTTCTGTTCCGTTTGGCCATCCATCTCGGCCAGCTTGGACGCCTCGAGCAAAAGGTTCGTCTTGTACGACCAGGCTGATTCGTTGTTTGAGTCAAACTTGATCGCGTTTTCTGCTTCAACCAAACCCTGCTTCACACACATCTGGGCTTGATCGAACTCTTTCTGCTCTTTAGGTTTCTTGTAAGAAACGGTGGCCCGGTTGGTCGCCGGGTCGACACTCGTAGTCTTTACGCCCGGCTGCTCAGTAATCTTGAAAGAACAATCCCAGTCTTTGCTGGCGAGCACCACGTATGCCTCGGCTCTCTTCTCCGGTTCGGCGGTTTCACTGGCGGCGCGCCCCGCGATCCATTGTCTCAGCTTGTCGTCTTCCTTGATGGCCCCATAGAGATAGGCAATCGCTTTGTAGGCTTCGTCGTCCTTCGGATTCTTGTCGAGGAGCTGCTGGTAAGCCTGAATTGCTTCCTGTGCCTTGGCCATATTCTCAGGACTCTGAACGCCCGGACGATACTGAGCATGAATCGAACGAGCGATAAACATCGGGGCAGTCTTGTTATTAGGATCCAGTGCGGCGGCCTCTCTGGAATGCTGCTCCGCTTCCGGGAACCTACCTTCGTGGTAGGCACGCGCTGCCTCGTTCAACTGGTTCTTGGCTCTGATTCGATTGATAACTCCGCAACCGGAGGTGGTGGCAACAAGGATCGCCAAAACAGTGATGGCGATCCTGGTCTGAGAGAGTTTCATTTATCCGTGACTCCAATTTATTAGACTAGCAACGAGCATTGGTTGGGCGAGTTCCGGGCCTATAACAATGCTTTCGCCAATCTCATAGTTACTAAGGAAGATCGTCCACCTGCAACCCGACTGGATTCGCGCCCGCGCCTTTAATAGCGTCGATCACTTTCACGACGTCACCATATTTCGTCGCACGCGGTGCTTTCACGAAGACAGTCTTCTCGATGCGATCTTCTTCCTTGAGATCAGATCGCGTTTCAAACCCTATTTTGTATGCACGCGTGTCTCTTCGTTGTAGAAACACCTGCGCCAATCTCTGCGCGAGGGGTGCGGTTTCGTTTACCGAACCCAGCGCATCCTGATTCAGCTTGATTGAAAGATCAGGAGCGATTGTCACCACCAAAGTCAGTGGATTTGGTTTCAGTTTACTCAGGTCTTCATTGGGATCGCGCTGGGTCGGAATGTCAGCCTTGAACCGGCTCGGCTTCAACGGCGTGACGACCATGAAGATAATCAGCAGCACCAGCAACACGTCAATCAACGGCGTGACGTTGATATACGGCTGGGCCGTGGTACTGCTTCTTTTCTCTACATCATTATCGCCCATCGACATCTGGAATTCTCCTCGTTCTTAAATAAACACCACTAAGCGGCCGGTTTCACAGCGGCTCCACCCTTCTTCTTGTCGGCCACCAGTCCGATCTTATCGACTCCCAGCTTGCGGACTTCGTTGATTACGTTGACCACGTCGCCGTAGCTGACGCCCACACCGCTCTTGATGTAGACGATGCGATCCTCGTCTTTCTTGGCGTTTTTCTGGAGCATCGAATCGACCTTCTCGGCGAGCTGTTCCTTGGCCACCTTGACCTTACCAAGGTAGTACTCGCCGTCGTTCGGAACGGAAATCACGATCGACGACTCCTTGATAATGTTCGGATCGACGTCCGGGTTGGTCATGTTCTTCGGCAGCGCAACCGTGATGCCCTGCTGCAAGAACGGCGTGACCACCATGAAGATGATCAGCAACACCAGCATGATGTCGACCATCGGGGTGACGTTAATCTCTGACTGTAGGCCGCCCCCACCGCCTCCACCTGACATTCCCATAACAGATCTCCTTTACTTCAGTCCCTAACGCCGGAGCAGCTAAACCGCACCAACGGGATAACACTTCATCCGGCGTTTTCCAGTTCGCGCGGGCGTTTACGCCTTCAACTGCTTCGTGCGGTTCTTGATGAAGTAGTCGACCAATTCTGAAGCCGAGTTATCCATCTC
>Ga0105248_10003260_pt1 | contig 17998 bp, 13 predicted proteins | sample KBSS34metaG_FD_81524 | JGI IMG/M metagenome (GOLD analysis project Ga0105248, IMG submission 81524) | Switchgrass rhizosphere microbial communities from Kellogg Biological Station, Michigan, USA - KBS S3-4 metaG | ecosystem: Host-associated > Plants > Roots > Rhizosphere > Soil | place... | reverse complement strand
GGCCGCATCCGCGACCAGAGGTCATCGGCGTGGGGACGCTCATGTCCACGAAACAGCTCAATGAGATACCGAAGCCTGCGCCGCGATCGGCCTTGTGCGAAATTGGCGTCGACCGCATCCTTTATCAGTTCAGTTTCAGCGACATCGACCCGACCGGCAAGCATCGTCAGCCATTCCAGCAGGAATTGGCGGTTTTCTGCAGTATCTTCCAACTGGAGGGGGTTCAGGCCCGATGATGCGCCTGGGCGCAGCCGGTCATATTGCCCGCCCATGGCTCTGAGGAAGAGTTCAGCGCCACGATCCTTGTCGAAGAAGACGATGCGGGGCGAAAATTTACGCGCCTGCGCTAGCAGGAAATTGAGCACCACCGTCTTGCCCGAACCGGACGGGCCGATGACCGTGAAATTGCCGAGATCATTGTGATGGAAGCTAAAGAAATAAGGGCCGGCGGCGGTGGTTTCGAACAATGTGACCGCATCACCCCAATGATTGCCATGTGACCGTCCCACGGGAAAATTATGCAGGCTCGCAAACCCTGCGAAATTACTTGTCGAAACAAGGCCCTTTCGCGCGATATATTTGAAGTTGCCCGGAAACTGAGCCCAGAAGGCCGGCTCCAGTGCGATGTCCTCGCGGACCCCGACAATGCCGAGATCGGCAAGGGTGGCTGTCACTTCCGCGACAGCCGAATCCACCTCGTCAAGATTGGCCCCATGGACCGCGATCGTCGTGTGATGTTCACCGAAACCCGCACGGCCCGCTGCGACATCGTCTTTCGCGCGCGCCAGTTCCCCGCGCAGCGACAAGGCTTCATCTTCCGCCGAGCGCATACGCCTTAGCGCCAAATTCATGCGGTTTAAGGCGGCACCTTGCTCCACGAATGCGAAGGACTGGCTCACCTTCAGCTCGAACGGCATACGGTGCAGTTCATCAAACATGCCGGGGAACGTCTGGCTCGGATAATCCTTGATTGAAACGATCGCGCCAAATTTACGCGGATAAATTCCCGCGGCGCCAAGCTCGAAAGCCTCCTGGCCAAAGCTGATCCGACGGAACGGCAGATGATGGCCGAGATCGGAATGGGGCAAGCCCATCGGTCGCATTTCAGCGTTGAAGAGACAGGAGAGAAATTCCAAAGGCTCCGATCGGTATCCGGAGTCGCTCTCTCGAATGGATAACAGGCGAGGCGCATAATGACCGAGCGAAGCAATCATTGCTTCGCGCGCACCGTCCAAAGCCCTCTTTTCGACAGCCAACGCGGCCGCCCTCTCCGTGGTACCTTGCGGGAACATGCCGCGAAACCTGTCGATCAGACCCATTTGACCCTGTATCGGACGCCGGACGACCGTCAGGAACAAATCATTCACAAACATCTGTCGTGTGGCGAGGCGTTCACGCCAGCGTGCATCAAGCTTGAGGGAAAACGAATCGGGAAACGTTGCGTCCAAAGAAACCTCGGCTCTACGCCGGACGACATGATGATAGACCGCGAATCTGGAGGATGAGACAGCTTGCAGCATCGCATCACGCAGGTGCGCGCGGTAATTGAGGTCATCCGTATCGGCCGTCTCAAACAACAGGCCGCCGAGACGAATCGTCTGCAGCAACAAACCATCGCGAGTCACGACCGTCACGGGATCGATATGGCGGGCATAAGGCAAGTGTATGCCGGCGGTCTTTTCACGCGCGATCGTATCGGGATCGTTTGTCAGGGCCGGTAGGAGTTGCATCCCCACAGTTTGTAATTCCTAACCCGAGGACATCGACTGACCCGCGTGATCCACATGTCGAAGAAACGCGGTTCGCGCAGGCACATCGCCGCGCCGAAAAAATGAAAAAGCAGTGCCAGACCGAGCACCCAGAAAGATTTGAATATAAGGAACAGTTCTGCCGCGATGATGCCGTTCGCCACAAAGAAGCTGTATGTGACGCCCGCGAACATCTGCGGGCGCGTCAGCGCGACAAAAACCGTCTGCCGATCAAGCGAGGGGGTCATGTGTCGGTTCTTATCCACCAACGGCTGCGGCGCGAATGCCGGCGACGATGCTGGCAGCCCCGAACAGAATGAAGCAGCCCACGATCACGACGGCGCCATGCCGCCAATTGATCCGGCCAGTCAGCATCATGAAGCCGACGGCGGCGACGGCAATCACCGCCGCTACCGTCGCCACGGTTCCCAGCAGCGTTCCTTGCAGCCAGGTGACTGCGTTAATGAGAACACCAGAACCCTGCGGATCGTCGGACATCCCAGCGAAAGCTGATGATGACATACTTATGGCGATAGGCAATAAAAACAACCGCAACTCACGGACATTACTCCACCTATTCGATGTGAATTCCGCTACCATTTTCACATAAACAATAGTTGACATGGTAAACATCCAAGTATATCTTTAAATACTGATCAATTGCAATCATATCTATTACACAATGTTAAAAAATTATTTGATTCTTGTTTAACATAATTGGTTATGAGAAAGGCGGATGATGCCATCAATTCCCGTCGCAGACGGCAGTTATTCGGCTCTCGTTACCGCTGTTAATTGGGTCGAGCGACTGCTGATTGGAAATTTGGGGACCTCGATCGCTATATTGGCGATAGCGGGAGTTGGTTTCGCGATGTTGCAAGGCTATCTCCCTGTACGCAATGGCGTGCGAGTGTTCATCGGCTGCTTCATCTTATTTGGCGCGCCGCTGATCGCGCAAGGTTTTGCGACAGCCTTGCGAGGAGAGCAAAATTTTGCGCCGCAACCGTCTGCACCGATGACCAACATTCCGACGGCGCAACGAGAACCCACGAAGGCGAATCCGTTTGATCCCTACGCGGGCGCGACCGTGCCACATTAAAAGGCGTGGTTGCGATGCTAAAGGGCTGACCACATGGCACGATGGTTCTTCCGTAATGGTGATTTCTGGTAAAGTAGCGTGTTCAGTTGTAACCACAGCGTCAAGCCGACGGTCGGAACAATCGTATCCGATTTGGATCATTCTCGAGGTATGCGCTTTACGATATCGGATCACCGGTGGTGGCGTCGACCACCAGCAGATAGACGGCAAAATCTTGGATCCGATAATAGCCGTCAGTAGCCGTCCATGCTTCTAGTCGCAAAACATCCCCGGCACTTCCGGCAACGGGGTAGTAGGCATTGACATCAGTGGCATTACCACCCGCACCTGTGCTGAGCATTCCGGAATTGCTTATTGCCCAATTCGCAGTGCCGGGGGACTGTGAAGGGACCGTGTAACTTGCGGCGCCGGCTACACGACTTTGCGTAACGTTATAGAGACGAGCGCTATAATAAGCTGGCGAGGAAGATTCTTCATTGCTAAACGCCCCATTTGTGACGAATGCTACCGCTCCCGCCGGAACCGTATAAGTAACTGAACTAATAACTCGGCTTCCAAAGGCGTTATTCGTATTGGCTACCATTCGTATTCCAACGTAAGCGCCCTTATCCGCTATCACGGATCTGGAGGTTCCTGCGGTCAGAGCAGGGCCATGCAGCACCATCTCCTTGGCCCACGCGGCGTTCAGCGCCATTACAATATCACCTCCCCCACCTGGGCCGCCGGAGCTGCCGGCCTGTGAGATCGTGATAGACCCGGGGCCATTGACAATGTTTATCCCCGTTCCGGCCGTAATGGTCGCGGCCTGGGGCGGTGACCCCGTTGATCCGATCAGAACCTGACCGTTACTTAGCGGGCCGACACTCCCGAAAACCCCCGATCCAGCATTGGTCTGAATGCTGTTCGCGGAACCTGCTGGCACATGGGCGTCAGCGCAATTCGCGACAGCGTTAAAATTGGCCATGACTTTGGAAGCGTCGGCCACCTGGCCATTGGCTATACTATTGGGAACAGTGCACGTCGCCAGCACCGAAGAAGGTGCTATCAAACCAGATCCCAATACAAGAGCAGGCCAGGTCCATAACACTTTGTTCATTTCGCTTACCTCGTTGCCTAAGCAGGAGTTGGTTGGGAATATCCACTGATGTCCGGGGCGACTTATTCGCCAGGTATCAAGGCGCGCTCCAGGTGAAGCAGGGATATGTGCTCGTACCCCAGGTCGGCGGCTGACTGGTTATGTCGCTGGTGGTTTGGGTGATACGATTGCCGTTCTGATCGTAGCTGTAGCCGAGACATAGATTTTGCGTGGAAAGCATAATCTGGAAGGCCGCTATCGTTCGCGGAAGCGTGCGGCTGACGTCCTCAGTTTGATGTGCGGTCGCCCCGTTCGCGACGTCAGCCGCAAAATTTGGCGTAGGATAAAGCGCCAACGCAGCTGCGCAAAGCGGGGCCCTGACGAATCGGAAATTTTTCATGTCCAGATGTCCTCCCTTCCGGGTCGGCATTTTCATATCATTGACTAAAGCAAGAAGTCCATCCGATTTCAAACAAAAAATTTTAATCCAAAATGGATCAAATTTCTGTATCTAAAATGACATCGGTCTGCTGTGTCAAAATTGGTTAATAATTTATAAGGTATGATAACCGGGGTTCTATGTAAATTTCCTTATGTTGATGCATTAGATAATTTTTCGCCATCTATACTACTAAATATCGTTGCAAGATGTTCATGGCTTATCCATATAGCTGAATGAAGCCGAATCATTACATGATGGGCTGAAGGAACTCGCGTGCTGCGGGCGCGCTCGAGGGAGATGCAATATGCGGCGTTTTGCGGGCCTCCTGGCGTTGTGGGCCTTGGTGTTGGGGTGGGTTGTTCCCGCACAATCTTTGGTGCCGCCACCATCGGCCAGTCAGACGCTGGGAGGTTGGTGGGACTTGGCGACGAACACCGAGGGTTTCCCTTCGGCAGACTCGGCCTGTCGAGACCAGTGGGATCATTTCGCCCAAGGAACCGTATATTCTCCTCCAACGCTGTGGGACTCCACGCATGCCCAGTGTCATTGGGGGGCAGGGGCGCCAAATCCTTCTTATGTCCAGCTGCTCTGCCCGGGAGGAACCACGGCGACGCTCAGCGGGCATTGTATACGGACGACAGCTGTCGTGCCCGAATGTCCGCAATGCGAGAAAGGCAATTCGCAGTCGGGCAGCCATAATCCGGACAAGGGAGAGCCCATATCGCTCGCTTCGGGATCTCAATCCGAAACGGAGGAGGACTATGCAACAGCAGATGGGCTCCTATCCATCGACCGCTTTTATCGCAATATTCAGCGGGGCCGTCCTGTCTTGTCTGACCACGAACTTCCGGGTTTTGGGCAAGCCTGGCATGGGCTCATTCCGGGGCGCCTCATTGTCGGAGGAGCACAGAATGAGTTTGCCGAATTTCACAGTGAAACAGGCGCTGTGGACTTTTTCCAGGCGCCCGCCTCGGATACGAGCTCATACGCCTATGTAGAGCAGGGCGTCAGCCGGCGGCGTCTTTCTCCTGTGGGCACGCCCGGTACCGACCGTGTGAATTTTTTCCAGAATGGGACTGCCGTGGCCAATGGTCCAGGCGAGATCCGACTCGACTTCGGCGATGGGGAATATATCCTTTTCCGCCGGGCGGACACGTTTCGTATAATTTCATTTGTCCGCTATCTCGTGCCCGTAGAGCATGGTTTCGCCAGCGGTTATCGGCAATGGTTCGACTACCCTGACACCGGGGAATATCCGAACAGGATTCGCGACAGCTTTGGTCGGCAGATTCACATCAGCTGGCAGGACGCCAATGTCTCAGGCTCGCAGATTACCTATAAGGTGATAAACCAACTCCAGCTTCCAGATGGGAGCACGACGACATACCAATATGATAAGGCGCCCCCGCCGGCGGGAGGCGTTCCATCCTATTTTGTTGGAAATCCACAAGATCGCCTGATCTCGGCCAAACATCTGGACAGTCTGGGCGCGGTCCTGTGGCAGCACAGCTATCTGTATGAGGATAAATTCCCATTGGGAGATCCGCGTTTCCCTTATGCGCTGACGGGCATCCTCGACCAGAATGGGCAAAGACTGTCGACAATCACCTATTCCGATGCCGGTGTTGCCATTTCCGCGGAACGCGCTGGTGGCGTCGATCGTTACGCGGTTGAATATCTGCAGGACGATCCTTCGCAGCCGCTGCAGCATTATGTGCGAAATGTGACGGGGCCCTTGGGACAGGTTGAAACCTACACCTTCTTCCGCGACGCCAATGCGCCGGCGGGAATGATCCCCACCCTTACCCAGATCGATCGTGCCGCCAGCGCGACCGTGCCGGCATCAACGCAGACCTTCAGCTACACCAACACCAACGGCTATGATTTCATGCTCTCGGGCGCACAGGATCCACGCGGCATGTCATCGACAATGACGTTGGATACAGTCAATCGCCGACCGACGTCGACGACTGAGGCCGTGGGGACGAGTGCGGCGCGCACCACCTTAACGACCTGGCACAGCCAATTCGACCTTCCCACGCATGAGGAGAGGCAGGGGCTGACGACCGACTATACCTACAGCACGGGCGGCCAATTACTCAGCCGCACCGAAACTGACACGACCACGCAGACCGTCCCCTATGCCTCAGCCGGTCAAACGCGGACGGATACCTATAGTTGGGATAGCAACGGCCGCCTGCTGAGCGTCAACGGGCCGCTGCCGGTCGATACGGGGGGGCATGATGATACCGTGACATTCGCCTACGATACGAGCGGCAACATGACGTCGATGACCGATGGTCTCGGCCATGTGACGCATTATGACACCTACGACGCCAACGGGCGACCGGGCGCGATGACGGACATGAACGGTGTCATTACCACTTTTGCCTATGATGGGCTCGGTCGGGTCACGACAATCACGGCCAAGCATCCGAGCAATGCGAGCCTCGATGCGATAACGACCATCGACTATGACGTGGAAGGCCGGGTGATCGGTCTGACGCGACCGGCGACCGAGAAAATCTTCTTCGACTATAATCTGGCCGGGCAGTTGACGTCGATGCGCGCCGCGAACAACGAACGCATCGATTATGTCTTTGACGCGATGGGCAATGTGACGAGCGAGACGGTCAAGCGAACCGATGGTTCGGCTTTGAAGACGACAGCCCGTACGTTCGACAGCCTTGGGCGCATGCTGAGCGAGGCGCTCGGGCCACGGCGGCTTACTCGCTGGGCTTATGATGCCAATGGCAATGCCACGATGTTGACCGATCCCAAGAACAACGCCACCACCCAGGCCTTCGACCCGCTCGATCGGCTGATATCGGCCGTGGCGCCTGACAGCGGCACGACAGGTATCGCTTACGATCAGAAGGATGGCGTCATACAGAACACCGACCCCAAGTCGGTCACCACGGCATATGTGCGCAACGGCTTTGGTGACGTGATCCAGGAGGCATCGCCCGATCGCGGCACGAGCGTCAAATGGTATGACGCAGCGGGCCGCATCACTCGCACGCAGGACGGCCGTGGACAGATCGTCGACTATAGCCGCGACATATTGGGCCGGGTTACCCAGAAGGTGCCGCAGGGCCTTGCCGCTCAGGCGGTGACCTACACATGGGATACGGGCGGTTTGTCCGGCAGCTTCGGGGTCGGCCGCCTGGGGGCGATGACCGACGCGTCGGGCACGACGCAATTCCAGTACGATCATCGCGGCAACATGCTTGTCCAGCAGCAGACGATCGGCAGCAGCACTGCGGCGCAGCTTACCTACGCCTACGATCTCGGCGACCGGGTAACGCAGATCACCTATCCCTCGGGCCGGATCGTACAATATGGTCGCGATACGAAGGCTCGGGTAAACCTCGTGCAAACCAAGGCATCCGCATCGGTGGGTAGCTGGACTGCGCTCGCCAGCGCCATCACACACGAGCCCTTCTCGGCCGTCAAAACCATAACGCTGGGCAACGGATTGTCGGTAGCGAATGATTGGGGAAATGAGGGCCGGCTGGCATCGCGCCGGCTTTACCGCACGAGCGGGGGAACCGATCTCTCCCTACTCACCTACGATTATGACGCGAACGACAACATCACCTCGATCGTCGATGGGCTCGATGACAGTCGGTCGATCTATTACGGCTATGATGCTAAAGATCGGCTGACGCATACGGCGTTGACGGCGGGCACGGTAACAGCTGGCACGGACAGCTATAGCTATGCGACGGGCACCAACCAGCTGGCCTCGATCAGCAACACGGCCGGCACACGGACCTTCGGCTATGATGGACGGGGCAACCTCGCCAGCGAAAGCCGACCGGGATCGATTAGCGCGACTACCGGCTATGATGGCTATGCACGTCTCACCGGCTATGCGCGCACCGACATCGGCACGCTGAGCTTTGTCTATAACGGCCGCGACGATCGGGTGGCGCAGACCAGCAGCACGGGGACGCGGGAGTTCGTCTATGACGCGGGCGGCCGGGTGCTCGGCGAATATGGCGCATCGGCCGCCGACGTGAAGGCCGAGTTCGTCTGGACGTTGCCGGAGGTAGCCAACGACAACCAGCCGTTCGGCGGTGACGATGGCGCAGGTGGCTATATGCCGCTCGCCGTTGCGACGCCCGATGGCTCCGGCACCATCCAGCTCAACTGGGTACACGGCAACCATCTTGGCGTGCCGATCGCCACCACTGATGCCAGCGGCAACACGGCAACCACGCCGAATGATTATCTGGCACCAGGCTTCCCAGGACAGAGCCGTACCGTCGCCGACCTCTATTACAATCGCTATCGCGATTTCGATCCCAGCACGGGGCGATATATCCAAGCTGATCCCATTGGGCTTGGCGGAGGGCAAAATGACTATGTGTACGTGGGGAATAACCCTATCAAGTGGGCAGACCCATCAGGTAAAATCACTTGGGCTTTACCCATTGGATTTGGACTCGGCGGTGAAGGATTCGGCGCCGCAGGAGCCGGCGTAGGGGCGTTCTGTTTAGAGCCTATCGGTTGGGTCGTATGCGGTGCTGCCGCTGGGTACGGCGCATATCAATTGTATAAATGGGCGACGGGCCCGGACTGCCCCTACTTTCTGAATGGAAAAGCACCGGCGAACGCATGGAATCCTGAAGGACCAAAGGCGCCCGGCCATCCGGGCGGCCACCCAGATTTTGTGCCTCCAAAACGTCGCCAACCCGAGTGGGTTAAATCCCCCAACGGACCGGAGATGGGTTGGAACGCTGGAGACGGAAGCGTATGGGTCCCCACTGGACCTGGTGGTCCTGACGGAAAGCCTGATGCGCACGGAGGCCCGCATTGGGACCAACAGTTTCCGGGAGGCGATTATAACAATCGGCTTCCTCCTAAATGAAACAGTCAGGAATCGTGATGGGTAATATTGTCAAAATTAGTATGAAGCCTGTTTCATACTACTCTAAGCTCGACGAACTATCTTTGGTTAGAAACTTGCGAGATATCCCATCGGTCGAAAACGTAATTTACGTTGATTGTGGTATGGAATTTGAAGTTGACAAAGCAATTTGCGATTGGAATCAGTTCAAAGACATATTGTCATTATTCATTCGATATGAAGTGGATATAAACCAACTTAAAACTATTGTACCGGATGAAGAGGTCGAGGCGTGGTTTCTGGCGCCTGAGCGAAAATGGCATAAGCGCCTAGTCGCTTCGGACTGACTGCCGGCGTTCGTATACGACGCAGATGGCCGGGTGCTCGGCGAATATGGCGCATCCGCCGCCGACGTGAAAGCCGAGTTCATTTGGACGTTGCCGGAGGTGGCCGACGACAGCCCGCCGTTAGGCGGTGATCACGACGCAGGTGGCTATATGCCGCTCGGGTCGCGACGCCCAATGGCTCCGGGACCATCCAACTCAACCGAGCCCACGGCAACCACGTTGGCATGCCGATCTCCACCACGGATGCGAGCGGCAATGCCCAGACTCCAATCGCAACCAGATGAAGGTTCGGGGTCACGTCACGGAGTACCGGAGTGACATCTATCAATTGCCGATGTTCGGAAAAATGAGCCGGCAATCCCATGCGGAGCAATTTGAAGGATGGCAAAAAGGCCTGCGCAGATTGCTAGTCACCGCCGACACTCGTGGTTGCAAGCGATATGAGGCGGACGCATGGTATTACGCTACTGTCAAATTAGACTCGAGATTTTGAATATGAAACCGGAAAACGATATCGATGATATCGCTGATTCTTGGATCGCTATCACCGCGAACCCTGATGAGTGTTCCGATGAAGCGTTTGATTTAGGATTTTCTATAAATTCCTTAGCTTATGACGACCCTGAAATAGCATGGCTCATAATAAATAATATTAGAGAAAAGTTAGACGATTCTTTCTTCAAAGAAGATTTCGACGAGAATCGCATTAACTTGGCTGCCAATCTTGGCGCGGATCCTGTGGAGACATTGCTGTCTCAGCATGGCGCCGCCTTTATTGATAGAGTTGAGCGGTTGGCGGTATCCGACAAGAAAATGCGTTGGATTCTGGGCTGTGCATGGAAGAATTCAATGCCAGAGGAAATTTGGCAGAGAGTGCAAAGGGCGGCAGGGAGTATTTCACGGTAACTTATTTCCTCGGATTTTTCAGTTATCTGAAAACACTGCGAAATCAGAGTGATGATGTCGCTTGGGGAGAAGATAGGGTAGTATATCAGTTCCGAAAAAGCGTTTCTATCTGATCTAATGACCAAAAGCTCCAAGGCCTCCGTGATCATGGTGAGCTGCATAGAAACGACGGCTTATTGGTTTCCTGAGGGCATGCCGAAATGGCCGGAACGGCCGCACTGAGAATATATCGAATTCTGGCGAGAACGGCGACTTCCATCGGGAGGAAATGTTCAAGCTTCTGCCGATGCACAACTGATATGGCCGATAACCGTCAAAGCATCGTACCTCGCGAATCGCGGTTATCTTATGCACGCCCCCCGAACCTGCCGGTCCGCTCGATCGCGATCAAATAAAATTCGGGTTCGAATATTATGTTAAGCAGGAGTCGCCAAAATGGTTGCCCTGCCTCGATCTTAACGATTCACTGGCCACAAAGGCGTGTACGACTGACAAGGGGACGATCCCGCCATTCAGGCCATCGTCGGCAAATGACCGCATTCGGCAGGAGCGGGCATGCGGGACGCGGAGGGTCGGGTGCTAACCGTACGTAGTTCGACCCGCGGTCGAGGCTGTAGCACGCAACGCGCTAGCCTTAGGCAATCGGGAGGACTTCGATATGTCCGCGTCGATGCGCGCAATTTGATCGCGCGCGGCGACTGCCTGCCGAGTTGCGCCTCCACGCGGAACGGGCGCGCTGCCCCCTGCCAGAGCGCATGCAGGTTCACGCCGCGGGCCACGAAGAAAGCAACAATGTCTGGTGCCCGCTTTTAGTCTCGATGTTGTCCGGTGCATAGCCGACCCTTCGTTCCCCGCCGCCAACTGAAAACCGCCGTTTTGCCTGCTCGAGTATGGCCTGAGCCGCCTGGGAGTTGACATCGGTCATGTAGCGTAAACGTAGCCACCTGCGCGCGCCGCGACCGGAAGATCAATTGTATATCGGCCGGATAGACCTTTTGGTGCCGCCGATACCGACCGCCCAGCAAATTTTCGGGCGGTGAGTGCCTGCCGGAACGATGCTGAGAGTCCATAGCTGGCAGCGGCCAGGACGCAGCCGAAGCGAACCCCGCAGCAATTGCCCGGCCTATTTCCTCTACGGCAATTTCGGGCTTAGCGCTTAGCTCAGCAAGCGCTCGGCTACGTCCGCCATATTCATCCGCGCCACATCGTCACCATCGTTGGGCAATTCGCATTCTTGCCGCGGCTCGGGGTCGTTGTCGCTGCCACCCTCCGGCCGCGAAGATCGATCCCGATTACCCGTCGCTCTCCGGCGAGCCAGCTCGCCAGCGGGGCGAAGTCGCTTCCGTTGCGGTTGAGGCCGGGGACGCCGATGATAGGCAGGCGATCGTCCGCGCCCGCCCAGTCAAGCGCATGGAGGCGGCCGCCATCCGCCGACGTCCACCGGAGGGATTTCGGTTCCATGGCCGTCATTCCGGAGTCTGCAACGCGCGGCGGGCATCGGCCGGGCCGGCGGCATCGTCGCGAAATGGCGCAGTCATCCGGGCAGCGAGGTGGGGGGCGATGCCACGATAGGCGCCGTGCTTGCTCGTGCCTATGCCATGGCGCTGGCGCATTTCGCCCATGAGCCGCGCCATGTGCGCGCCTGCCGATACGGCCTCGACAACTGGCACTTGGGTACCGCTGACCCAGGCATAGTCATGCACGGAAAAGGCAGCGAAATTGCCGCAGGCGGTTACGATCACGTCTGCGCCGTCATCTATCAGGCCGCGTGCCACATCTTCGAAGCGCGGAATGACGCGGGTTCGGAGATAGTCGGGATCACTGAACCAGGGGGCGGTCGCTTCGAAGAATCCGGCAGAGCGGACAGGCCGGTGGCGCACCGCGCATTCCTCAAGTCCATAGCTGCGCAGGTTCCGCTCGACGAGGGCGGGCGACGCATCGTCCATCGTGATTATGCCGATCCTCCGGCCTAGCTGGCAGGCGACATGCAGGGCACTCTCGGTGATGCTCACCACCGGGATCCGAAGCAGGTCACGTGCCGCTCCGAGAGCGGGGTCGTTGCCGCAACTGATAAGGGCGACATCGCATCCTGCCGCTTCTCCTTCAGCAAGGCCGTTCAGCATACCCACATTGTTATAGGCCTCCATTGATGCACAGCTTGTAAAGTAGGTCGATCGGTCATTGTAGCGAATATGCAATTCCGTATCGGGACCGAAGATTGAGCGCAGCATGGCGGTCTGTGCGTCGTAAACGGTTACCATGGATTGCCCAACCAGCGTGTCGTCGGCAGGGGCGGGCCAGATTTTCTGGACATGAACCTTCAGGGTCACAAAAATTCTCCTACTGCTATTTTAACGGCGGTCGTGCGTTGCAGAGCCGGCTGCGGCCAGCCCGAACGGATAATGATCAGCCGCCCGCCAGAAGAGAGCGGCGCTGACGACGAGGGTGCTCACCGAAATGAGCATCGCATAGCGCAAGGCCTCCTCGCCGAGATCGGCGCGCAGTGCGTCGCTCAACAGGCCGGCCATCATCGGGCCAATACCTGCACCAATGACGGTCAGGACGATGATAAGGAGGGCCGCCGCCTGCGAACGAAGAGCGGGTGGAACCAGATTGGCGACGGCGGCAAAACTGGCCGGCATCCATATCGCAGTCAGAAGCGCACCAAACGGACTAAGCAGGCCAACGAGAGGCAGTTGCCGTCCGGCGATGGTAATCATAGCGCCCGAAGGCACCAGGAGCACGGCGGTGAGAGCCAGCGCGGACAGGAGGGTTGCAATGGCGGGCACGCGGATCTGCCAGCGGCTATCCTGCGGGCTCAGCCAATCCGTCAGCCACCCGCTCGCCACTGTGCCCGATATCCCGCCCAGCGTACCGGTGACGCCGATCCAGAAACCGGTCTGCATGATAGACAGGCCATGCGACCGGACAAAATAGCTCGGCATCCATGTGGATGCGACATAGCTGAAAATTCCCAGTAACCCCGCGGCCAGCGCCAGAAACCGAAAGCTGGGTATCCGCCACAGGTCACGAACGACATGCATGAGCGGGGGCGCCGCCGACGGAGCAAAGTCGGGCGACCGACGCGGCGCGGTCAGCAGCACGGCTGGCGCGATGGCAAGGCCCGGCAGGGCGAGAAACAAAAAGGCGGCGCGCCAGCCCAGCGCCTGAGCAATGGCGGCGCCACCCCAGAGTGATGCGATGACGCCGATATAAGTGCCGGACGAGAATATGCTCAGCGCGCGCGACCGGAGCGCCGGTGGAAAGCTGCCGGCTATCACCGATTGCGCGGGTGGCGATCCGCCGGCCTCGCCCATTCCTATTCCCATGCGCGCCACCGCCATATGCCATCCGGCGTTCGCCATCCCGCATAACGCCGTCATCCCGCTCCATAATGCAACCGAACCGGCAAGAACATAGCGCCGCGACCAACGGTCGGCGAGACGCGCTGCGGGAAGGCTGAACAGCACGAACGGAATCATGAAAGCGGGGCCGCCGATCGCGCCGATCTGCGCATCGCTGAAACCGAACTCGGCCTTTATGGCGGGTGCCAATATCGCGAACAATTGCCGGTCCGCATAGCTCAACGCATTGGCCCCCGCGAGCAGCAGGAGAAGGTAGCCATGATAGAGGCGCCTACGCCGAACGGCAGGCGGTGCGATCTGTCCATGCATCTCCGGCAGGGCCGTCATATCGCCTCGTAAGGGCGCGTAAGATCAGGCAGATTGCCGACTTCGATCTGGTTGCCGTCCGGATCGTTGATGAAGAAAATGCGCAGACCGGGTGCCGCCTCGAACGGCTCCAGATAGACATCGGCGCCGTTCGCGACGGCGTGCGCATAAGCGGCGTCGACGTCATCAACCCGTATGCCGAAATGGGAGAAGCCTACGCGCGGCGGATCGATCGGACGATATTGGCCGATCTCCAGGGCCCGCCCGCCCAGTTCGCCAATCACCACGTCGGCAGACTCCTTCTCGCCCTTCGTACGGCGATGCGTCAGCGCTTCGGGTGTCTCGAAACGGGTGTGGGGGGCATAGCCGAACATGCGACCGTACCAGTCCGAAAGCCGCTCCACGTCGGTGGTCACAAAACACAGATGCGTCAGCATTTTTGCGTCGATCGCCATCTCACTCTCCTTGTTCTCTCTGCGGGGGCCTATCCGCATTCCAGACCCGCAAGGACAGCCAACGGCGGTCCCTATCCATTTGTCAGTTCCCATTTGCGCAGGAAACGGAACGGTGTATTATCATTGAGGAGTTTTAGTTGACCGAGTCAAGAGTCGACCTGCCGGAGAGGAATGACTGTGGTTACCCGCGTAGGCATAATTGGAGCGAACCCCGACAGGGGCTGGGGCTCCGGCGTGCATCGACGCGCGATCGAGCTGCTGCCGGACTTTACACTGTCAGCGGTCTGCACGACCCGGAGGGAGTCGGCCGAGACGGCGGCTCGCCGGTTCGATGCGGCGCACGCATTCGTCGCTCCCGAAAAACTAGTCCGCTGCGCGGACGTAGACGTCGTGGCGATCTGCGTACTCGCGCCGCATCATCACATGCTTGCGCGAATGGCCATAGACGCGGGCAAAGCGGTGTATTGCGAATGGCCGCTCGGCACCAGCATGGTCCAGGCCAGGGAACTGTCCGCAATGGCAGAGGATCGCGGCGTCGCCAGCTGCTCAGGCCTGCAAATGCGGGCACTGCCTGCTATGCGCTACGCACGCGCGCTCATCGGGTCGGGCGCGATCGGAACGGTCGAGACTGTGAACGCGGTCATGCGCCGTCCGGGCATGCCCGACCGTGTTCCCGCCAGCATGCTCGCCATGGTGCAGCGGAAATATGGGACGACGACCCAGACTATCCACCTTGCCCACGTCATCGATGCACTCCGCTACATTTGCGGGCCAGTCGCCACCGTGCAGGCGGAGGTCGTTCGCCATCAAAGCTCTGTCGAGATATCGGAGACGGGCGAGCGCATCGAGAAGGATACGCCCGATCAAGTCATGGCTATCGGGCTTCTCACCAACGACGCCGCCTATACGCTCGACGTTGCGTCCCTGATGGGCGCAGGCGTGGGGGGCATGGACCTGCGCATTTCCGGGGGCGGCGGTACGCTGCGGATCAGGACGCCCGCCGATGCAATTGGCAGCTTCGCAACGTTTGAGCTTCTGCTCTCCCGACCGGGCGAGGGGGAGCGCCGGTTGTCTATACCGGCGGAATATGACGGCGGTGTCGTGCCCCTCAATCAGCCTCCTGTCGATGCCTATCCCGGTGTCCCAGTCCCGCGCGAGACCTTGATAGCCACGGCTTCGCTCTACCGGACGCTGGTGGATGCGTCCGAACTCGATGACCCGCCTGATTTCGCGGTGGGTATGGAGCTGATCAACTTGTTGGATGCCGTTGATCAGTCCGCCGTGACAGGGCGGCGCGCCATCCTAGTGTAGCTATACTAAAAAATTGAAATCAAATGATAAATATTGATAGTGAGGAGATGTCATGACGGGAAATCTGAACAAAAGCCTGATAATCGCAATGCTGTTGGGGTCGGCGTCTGGCAATGCGCTGGCCGCTGAACAGGCGGACCCGCAAGCGCCTGCAGTCGCACAGGAGGATGGCGGGCTAACCGATATCGTCGTTACCGCGCAACGGCGATCGGAGTCGTCGCAGCAGGTTCCGCTGTCGATCGTGGCGCTCGGACAAGATATGCTGGAAAAGCGCAGCATATATGACATCAACGACCTTCAACAGAGCGTGCCGACCGTACAGATCACGCCATTTCCCACCGCAGCGACATCGTCGCGCGTGTTCATCCGCGGTGTTGGCAGCACCGATGATCAGATCACTGCCGACCCCTCGGTCGCCATCTATTATGATGGCGTCTATGTTGCGCGCAGTCAGGGCCTGGGCGCCGAGGTCGCGGAAGTAGAACGGATCGAGGTGCTGCGTGGCCCGCAGGGCTCCCTCTATGGTCGCAACGCGACGGGTGGTGCGATCAATTATATCCTCCGTCCGCCCCAGCTCGGCGCGTTCGAAGCAAAGCAAACGCTGATGGTCGGCAATTACAACCAGATCCGTTCCCGTACCAACGTAAACATTCCCATCGGCGACCGCTTCGCCATCGCGCTGGGGTATCTCCACGCCGAGAAGGATGGCTATGTTCGCAATCTGGGGAACGGCGTGCCGCGGTTTGGCGATCAAAATCGCGATGCCTACAGGATCGCTGCTCGCTGGCAACCAGCCGATGGGCTGGACCTTCGCTATGCTTATGATCGGACCGAAGTGGGTGACACGCCCATCTTTGCTCCTGCGGTTCCCGCCTATCCCAAGGTCGTGGAACGTCCGGAAGCGAGTTCTCCGTTCGTCACCAATCTTTTGCCCAATAACACCGTGGCGCAGGGGCATAGCCTGACCGCGGCATGGGACCTGGCTGAAAACCTGACAGTCAAGTCAATCAGCGCCTATCGCAAGCTCAGCACATTCTCGAACCAGAGCCTGTTAGCTGGCGCGTTCGGACCCTTTCCCACGATCGAAACGACGTTTCAGCTCGATCAGGATCAGTTCACGCAGGAAGTCCAGATCCTGGGGAAGGCGTTCGATGGACAACTGGAATATATTCTCGGCGGCTATTATTTCGACGAGGCCGCCCGCAGTTCGGACTCCATACGCATCATCGGCCTCCCGCAGACCGGACGTCAGGTGCACATCGCCAACAAGGCTTATGCCGCATTCGGTCAGGCAACCTATCGCCCCGCATGGCTCGACGGCATCTATGTCACCGGGGGTCTTCGGTGGTCACGTGACGAGCGTCGCGCAGAACGCTACAGCTTCTCGCAGGCGGCCGGTCAGCCTGCGGTCCCGGACCTTCCAGGCGCAGGCAATCGCAAATTTTCCAATCTCGCGCCCAGTCTGGTCGTTGGCCATAATGGTCCACGGGGTTTGAACCTCTATGCAAAATACAGTCGGGGCTACAAGACAGGCGGGTTCAACCTGCGCGCCAGCAGCGTGGACTCATTCAACCGCGGCTTCGGTGAGGAAACGCTGGATTCCTATGAGCTGGGTGTGAAATCGAGCTGGCTCGACAACCGCCTGCGGGTCAACCTGTCCGTGTATCAGTCGCAGTATAAGGACATTCAGACCAGCGTTCCGATCGACCTGACCAACGTAGCCATCTCGGACGTGTTTAATGCAGGGCGCGCCCGGATCAGGGGCGCCGAACTTGAACTGGTCATGCGCCCGACACGCGATCTCACGGTCAGCGCCGCCTACGCCTATCTCGATGCCAAATACACCCGGATCAACGACGGCGTGGGCAATGACATCACCAACCGATATGTATTCATCAATGCCCCAGAGCATACGTTGAGCGTCACCGGCGATTGGACGGTAGCGAAAACGCCCATCGGTGAACTGTCCATCCTGGCGGACTATTATCTGCAGGATAGCAAATATTCCCAGGCGAACCTCCCGGCGTATCGGATCGGGGGCTATGGCTTGCTGAATGGCCGGGTCAGCCTGACGGACATTCCTATGGGC
>Ga0105248_10003259_pt1 | contig 17999 bp, 21 predicted proteins | sample KBSS34metaG_FD_81524 | JGI IMG/M metagenome (GOLD analysis project Ga0105248, IMG submission 81524) | Switchgrass rhizosphere microbial communities from Kellogg Biological Station, Michigan, USA - KBS S3-4 metaG | ecosystem: Host-associated > Plants > Roots > Rhizosphere > Soil | place... | reverse complement strand
GCGCTCGTCGTGGCCTCGGGGTGGTCGTTGACGCAGGAGGTGTGGAGTCGGGTGGGGGCGTTGTGCGGGCTGGGGTGAGGCCCAAGCAAGCCTTTGGCTCTTGAGGCTGTAGTGCAAGCTCCTGCGAGGCACTGAAGGTCGCGAGGCCAGACGTGCGCAGCCGCTCATCGCAAATGCTATGTTTGCCGACGCTGTGGGTGCTGTTGCACTCGATGACGGCGCAGATGCGGTGGAACTCCTTTCAAAGATCATCCTGGTGATCTTCGTTGTGAGCAGCATGCTGGCCCTGGGGCTGAGCGAACCGCTCGCGGCGGTCGTCGCCCCACTGCGTCGGGTCCGACTGATCGCCCTGACGCTCCTGGTCAATTTTGTTGCCGCTCCGATCCTCGCACTGGCCCTGAGCCGACTGGTGCCGTTGCAGCCCGCGCACGCCGATGGGCTGCTGCTGCTGGGCGCGGCCGCGGGCTCTCCGTTCTTGCCCAAGCTTGCGCAAGTGGGCCGGGGCAGCGTGCCCTTTGCCCTGTCGCTGATGGTGCTGCAGATGGTCGTCAGCATCGTCTTCATGCCCGTGGCACTGCCGTACTTCATCCCGGATGTGCAGGTCGATCCGCTGCACATTGCACTGCCGCTGGTGGTGCTGATGCTCTTGCCCTTGGCTTCTCGCTCTCCAATTCGGGCGCGACCTGGGTGCGGCGTGCTCAAGTTGCCGCCCACAGGATTTCGAACGCGGCGTTCACCTTGCTTGCGGTGCTCATGATTGGTACGAACGTTCGCACCTTGATCGACACGTTCGGCAGTCTTGCCATTGCGACCTATGCCCTGTTTGTTCTCGCAATGGTGGCGTCAGGCCTTGCCCTGGGCGGCAATGACGCGCGCACGCGCGGTGTGTTTGCGTTGGGTGCGGGTCAGAGGAACATCTCTGCGGGATTGGTGGTTGCCGGCGCCAGCTTCGACGATCCTGCCGTCTCGGTCATGGTCCTGATTGCATCCGTGACGGGCTTGATCGTGCTTTTTGCCGTGGCACAGGCAATGCGTAGACGTGCGGGAGTGGGCAGAGCGTGAAGGTTGCGATCACCCTGTTGGGCGCCCGTTCGCAGTGGTCCATGAAGTACGGCAGCCTAGGGATGGCTTGCACGCATCCGAGCGAGTAAATGTCGATCGCCAGCGCTTCGCCAGGACCGAGGACCAACCATGCCAGGACATCGCGACGGATCCAGCGCGGTACGAGGCGCAAGCTACCCGCGCATGGCCCCCCTCCTATTGCCTCTTCGCAGGGTCGCGCTTTCCGCGGCGCTTGCAAGCACGTTGCTCGTGCCCGCGTGGCCGAGCGACAACGTCCCGAAATCCGCCGGCGATCTCGCGAGCTACGTTGCCGCGCGCGATGAGAACTTCGGGTGGCGCGAGGTCGCGTCCGGCAAGTTGGGAGACGCCGACTACGTCGAGTACGTGCTGACGTCGCAGACGTGGCGCGGCATTGCGTGGAAGCATCAGCTCTTCGTGCTGCGCCCGGAAAACATGCGCAATGACGCGAGGCAGGGGCTGCTGTTCATCCACGGTGGAGGCTGGAAGCCGGAATACGACCGCGAGCGAAAGGAGGCGGACCTTCCGGTGCAGGCGCTGCTGTTCGCGCAGCTGGCCAAGAAGATCGCAGCGCCCGTGGGCGTGCTGCGGCAAGTGCCGTTTGAGCCGATGTTCAATCGCCGGGAAGATGCGCTGATCGCATACACGTTCGATCAGTACCTGCAGACCGGCGAGAGCGACTGGCCACTGCTGCTGCCGATGGTCAAGAGCACCGTCCGAGCGATGGACGCGATGCAAAGGATTGCGCGCGAGCGATGGAACGTGGCGCTGGACTCGTTCACATTGACCGGAGCTTCGAAGCGAGGCTGGACGGCATGGCTCACCGCCGCCACCGACAGGCGCGTCACGGCGGTTGTCCCGATGGTCATCGACGTGCTCAACGTGAGCGCGCAAATGGATCATCAGCGCGCGACGTGGGGCGGGCTGTCGGACGAGATTCGCGACTACAGCTCGCTCGATCTGCCCAACCGCTTCAAGACCGAGCGTGGAGCAGCCCTGTTGTCGGCGGTCGACCCCTTCAGCTATCGAAAGCAGCTCACGCAATCGAAGCTCATCATGCTGGGTACGAACGACCGGTACTGGCCGCTCGATGCGCTGAACCTTTACTGGTCGGAGCTCCCCGAGCCCAAGCGTGTGCTGTACATACCGAACCAGGGTCATGGGCTGCAGGACATCGAGCGTGTCATGGGCGCGGTCAGCGCCGCGCATCGTTATGCCGCGTCAGGCAAGCCGCTGCCGAGCACGACCTGGTCGTTCGCCGTATCGCCGCAAACGCTGGATATCCAGGTCAAGACGGATGGACCCGTGCGTCGCGTGCTCATTTGGAGCGCACGCAGCGACACGCTGGACTTCCGCGACGCGCGGTGGTCCTCAGGCGAGTGCACCAAGAAGCAAGGCAGCTACGCCTGCTCGTGGGCACGCAGCGAGAAGGGCTACACGGCCGCGTTCGCTGAAACTGCCTTCAGCGACGGTGACGGTCTCTCTTTCTCTACCTCGACCACGATCTGCATCGCCGGCCCGGACACGAGCCAGACACCTGCGTGCTGAGGGCTGCATGGCTGCGGCGCTGCGGCTCATGACGATGCCAATGCCTGTACGGACCGCGGGGCATCGGTTCGTGAACATGGAGGTGGTGCCTCGTCGTCTTCAGCCGCTCGTGGGCGTTTGCGAGAACTGCTGAGCGTTCTTCTCCATGGCCGCCACCAGGTCCTTCGCACCCGAACCCCATCGGGAGACGACTTTGACCGCGTCGGTGAAAGGCACGTCCAACGGATGCACCCGCTGCCGGTCGAGAACGTAGACGGCCCCGGCAAACGGCGTCGGGATCGATGGAACGAAGACGGTGTAGCGCCCGTCGTCGAGCTCTTCGATGATGAATGCGGGGATAAGCGCCTCGTCACTCTGGAACAGCGCGGCCTTCCAGGTGCGCTCGCCACTTTGCCCCGCCATCTGGTGCGCGAGGCTGCGAAAGAGCGAGTAGCCAGGAATCCTTTCGAAGACGGCCTTTTCGATCCGGTTGCGAACGCCCTGGCCCGCGCGAGTGCTGACGCAAGCGCCTATGACGATGCAGATCGCGACAACGAGCAGAAGAGACAGGAGGTCTTCGGCAGGCACCCAGTCTGGCAGCAGCTGGGCGAACGGGCGCACCAGGGTTGCCAGCGACTTCATGCCCTTGAGCAGCAGCAAGATGGCGAGGTACACCGGAACCACGATGAGCAAGCCTCGAAAGAGTGCCCTGGAAAGAAGCGCCAATGCGTGCTTCATGAGTTGCCCTTTCTCCACTCCGGCACTGCCCGTGGACGACACGCGCGCGCAGGCGAGCCCCACCCGGCGGTGACCTTGCGCGTGCGAACTCCTTCGAGGCCGGCTTCGCCGCGGTCGCCCACTTTGACTTCCTGGAGCCAGCCGCGGGCCATCCTAGGACTCGCCACCTTTACTGCATAGATCCCCCCTAACTCAAAGCACTCTCAAGAGTCATTCCCCCCGCAATGCCAGCTTGATCGCCGTGAGTCGACTTGCGTCGCGCAATATCTCGCGGGCCGCGTTGTGGCCGGGCATGCCGGTGACGCCGCCGCCGGGGTGAGTGCCGGAGCCGCACATGTAGAGGCCGGCAATCGGGCTTCGGTAGTCGCCGTGACCGAGCATCGGGCGGGCCGCCCACAGTTGGTCGAGCGAGAGATTGCCGTGCATGATGTCGCCGCCGACGAGACCGAACTTTCGTTCGAGGTCCAGGGGCGAGAGCGCCATGACGCCGACGACCGAGTCCTTGAACCCGGGCGCGAACTGCTCGACGGTCTCGATGATGAGATCGGCGACCGGCGCCCGGGCGTCGTCCCAGGACTGGCCCTCAGGCAGCGCATACCGGAAGTGCTGGCAAAAGAGGCTGGCCACGTGCGCACCCTTCGGCGCGAGGCTGGGGTCCACCGTGCTCGGAATCAGCATCTCCACGATGGGACGACACGACCAGCCCCGGTCGATGGCGTTGCGCCAGGCGGCATCCATGTAGCCCACCGACGGTGCCATCACGATGCCGCTGGACAGGTGTGGGCCGGGCTGGGGCAGGCACGAAAAGGTCGGCAGCCGGGACAAGGCCACGTTCATGCGAAACGTTGCCGACTCGCAGCGGTAGCGCTGCATACGGCTGCGGAACGCCTCCGGCAGGGCGCTCGGCGGGACCAGCGCGCCGAACAGAAGCCTCGGATTCACGTTGGCCGCGACCACGTCCGCAGCGAGCTCCTGGCCGCTCTCGAGCCGCACGCCTGTGACGCGCCCCGCATCGACGAGCACCTGCGCGACCGGCGCGTCGAGCTCGATCACGACGCCGGCGTCCCGGCATGCGGCGGCCATGGCCTGGGTGATGGCGCCCATCCCGCCGACGGCATGACCCCACAGGCCCTTCTTTCCGTTGACGCCCCCGAAGGAATGGTGAAGCAGGACGTACGCCGACCCGGGGGTGCGAGGGCTCGCGAGATGGCCCACCACGCTGTCGAACGCGAAGATCGCCTTGACCGGGTCGGCCTCGAACCAGCCGTCCAGGAAATCGGACGCAGACTGCGTGAAGAGAGCCAGCAGGTTGCGTCGATGCTCGAGCGAAAGAGTCCCGAAGGTCCTCGCCTGTCGCAGCCCGCGGGTTCCCGAGCGCAGCACAGCCCCCAGGTCGGGCGGCGTCTGCAGCGACAGTTCGCGAAGCACATCGCCTATGCCATTGAGCGCCTCGTAGTACGCCGGCAGGCGCTGCGCGTCCCGCGCGGAGAACTTCGCGAATTCACGCTGGGTTCGCTCCAGGCCGCCTCCCACCTCGAGATACCTGCCGTCTTCCAGGGGCAGGAAGTTGGAGAGGGGCCGCTCGAGGATCTTCAGCCCGCGTTCATGCAGGCGCATGTCCTCGATGACCTTGGGCGCGAGCAGGCTGACCGTGTAGCTGGCGACCGAGTTGCGAAACCCGCGATGAAATTCCTCGGTGACCGCCGCCCCACCGATCACGCCGCGGCGCTCGAGCACCGTGACGGTGAATCCCGAGCGCGCCAGGTAGAACGCGCAGACCAGTCCGTTGTGCCCGCCGCCGACGACGAGCGCGGTGCGCTTGCGGGAAGCCGGGGTGAAGTTCGAGTGCACGCGGATTCGCAGGGTGGCGGGTTCGAAGCAAAGGCGTCGGCCGTTCGCGCGATGGCGGGTCAGTAGTAATACCTCCAGTCGAACACCAGCCTCAGCCCGATCGACCAGATGGTCTGCAAGTCCGGCGGCGGCGCGCCGGGCGGATACGGGACGTCGCCGCGCCGCGGAACGTCGACGTTGGTGAAGAGCTGGAACACCACGGACGAGCTCTGGTTGGTCGAGAACGCGCGGTAGGGGCGGTACTCGAAGATCGGCAGGTCGTACGAGGTCGATTTGAAGTTGACGATTCGGAATGGCTCGCCCGGGGCTGCGGCCGGTGCAATCAGCTGGTCGTTGCCTCTCGTCCCGTAGAAGGTGACGCCGAGCTCGCGCCCGAGCACGAACTGGAAGCGGCCGATGCCTGTCGCCCACCCCTGCTCCCAGCCCAGCAGCCCGCCATTGGCGGCAATGACCGCCATGTTGGTGTAGGCCTGCGGGTTGACGAAGTAGAGCGGCGACAGCAGTGCCAGGTCACCCGGGATCAGATAGAACGGCATTCGAAATCGCAGGGCGATCCCGGAGCGGGCGGGAATGGCAGAGGTGAGGTTTCCGCTGATCGCGTACTGGGACACGTCGTTCACACGATTGCTGGAGGGCCCGTCGGTTCGAAAACCGACCGATGCATAGACGAGACCGTCGCCCGCCTCTCCCATGACGCCATCGAGCCCGAAGCCGCCTCGAACCGAGAGGTCCAGCCCGCCGACGCTCCCGCTCTTGTTCTGCGTCGAAACGAAGCCGCTGTTGATCTCTCTGCCGTCGATGGAGCCCGCGAGCCCGACGAATGGGCCGACTTCGCTTCGAAAGCGCGGCATGGCGCCAAAGCCCGGGCCGAGACTCGGTATCGGCGTGGAAGCCAGCGTGGCCTCGAAGAAGGGAATGACTTCGGGTTGAAAGCGAACGCCCGGCTCGCGTGCGGTGAGCGCGTTGTTGCGGCAGACGTCGAATGATTCGGGCGCGGCCGGTGCGGCGGGCGTGTGCGGGAACACGAGGCCCCCGGGGCGGCCGGTGGCCACGTCGAGCACCTGCTCGAGGCTCGTGCGCACGGCGGCCGCGGCGATGTTGGCGTCTTCGGGGCGCATGTGAGCGTCTCCCATCAGCACGATGGACTTGCTGCCGCCATTCCAGGTGAAGACTTCGATGCCGTTCTGGTTGTAGTAGTCGTGCGTCCCCTTTCGCTGCGAAGGATCGCCCCAGGTCCCCGCGATATGGCCGGAGGCAAAGACATCCTCGAGGAAGTGCAGCGCAAAGGCCTCGTCGGCGAGTGCCGCGCGCGCGAGGGCGGTGCGCTGTGCGGCAGTGAGCTGCGGCTCGTTCGCCAGCCGGCTGGCCTTCTGCAGGGCACTCAGGTGGTAATAGGCGTAGACGCCGATCGCGCTGGTCTCCGAGCCGGGCCGCAGCGTCATGGCGGCGTACTCCGATCGACTCGTCGCGGTGTTTGGGCGTGCCAGCAGGAAGTGGGCGTTGTTCTTGCCGGCGCGCGTGGCGTATTCGGGGTCGGCGCGCTGCAATCGGGTATCCGCCGTTCGCAGTGCGTTGACTCGCTGTGCACGCGCAACCTCGTCGGTGATGCGCTGGCGCGTATTGAGCAGGAGGTCCTTGGAGCCCTCGGCGGCCACCGAGGTGGCCGCGACCGGAATCCGGGACAGGTCGGCCTTCAACTGCGCACCGATGTCCGCCACCTGCAGGATCCAGCTGGAGCCGCGGGCCGTTTCGAGCATCTCCTCGCTGGAACACGAGTGGTCACCGGCGATCGCGCTCAGTGCCGCCCAGTCGAGGCAGCTCGGGGCCGTGCCCTGCTCGGAATCGGCGCCGCTGGCGCACAGGCGTGCCTCGTCGCCGGCCCGGGCTTCCTGCCAGAGCCGATCGAACACGGCCCGGCGTTCGGAGTCCAGGCGCAGCACGGCCAGCAGCGCGATATCCCGATGCTCCGGATAGATCCACGCTCGCGCCATGTCGAACAGCGCGAAGAGCCCGAGCAGGACGAGCAGACACTTGGTCACCGGCGCGGCGGTCTTCCACGGCATGAGCCAAGCCCTCCTGGCCGCCGCCGTTGTAGCTGCTCCCTCGGGCGGCCAATGGGTGAACGGGACCGATCAGCTCTCGAGCAGCCGCACCCCTCTCAAAGGCTCTGCTCGCCGGTCGCTCGAATCTCCACGCGCCGATTCGGCAGGTGAATGACCCGGCTGGACAGCACTTCGTCGATCGAGGTGCGGCGAATTCGAAGGAAGACGCTAGTTCAGGTCCTTGTCCTTCCACGCCTTGAGACCGGACAGGGCGACACCGACCTGCAGGCCCGCCTTGGTCAAGGCGTACTGCTTGCCTCCCGTGAAGCCTCCGGCACCCGCCCCCGCGGTGGCAGCGCTGCCACCCGCACCGGCTCCGGCCGCAGCGCCGGCGGACGCATCCCAGCCCTTCTCGATGAAGTCGGCAAGCGCCTTGGCGTCGCTGAACACGAAGAGGTATTGCGTGTCGGATGCCCCGACCTGCAGACCCGCGCTCGCCTGCGCGATGCTCATGAAGACGTCCGTGTTGGCCTTGTTGTCGTGCGCAACACCCTTTCCTCCCGCGCCGCCGAGGCCGAAGCTCAAGCCATAGGTGGTGAACACGGCGTAGCCGGGCGCCTTGGCCACTGCGTCCTTGAGCTTGGGATCGGCCTTGTAGAAGCCCTGGAGCGCTTCTGCAGCCTTGGCCTTGATCTCGGACTGCTTCGCGGCCTTGTCCTGCGCGAAGGCCCCGGTGCGCATTGAGAGAAGCGTTGCGCCGATGAAAAGGAGGTGGCGGCGTTGCATGGAACTCTCCCGTGATTCGTAGAGGGGAACGGTCGCCCCATCGCGACTGGCAAATGCCGCACGCGGCAGCGCCTTGATCCTCATGCTAGGCGCCAAGCTCTGCTCGGGAATTAGGGTTCGCGGCAACGAGCAGTGCCACAAGCTCGGGGCTGCCCGGCCCGGGGCGATCTCAGTCCGGCCGCGAACGCCAGATCGACAGCACCACCCACACGCTGTTCACGAATGCGAGCAGATAGCCAAACGAGCCAAGCACCGTGAAGATCGGGATGCCGAAGAGTTGCGGACCGGAGGTGACCGTCATCACGATCGATGAGCCGATGACGACCGAGGCCGTCATGATGCCGATGGTGATGCGGTTGATCGTGCGGTCGAGCTTGCCCACGAAGCTGTCGAGCCGCTTCAGATCGAGATCCACTCGCAGGCGGCCGCGGCGCGCATCCTTGAGCAGCCGCGCAAGGTCGCGCGGCATGGCCCGCATCAGATCGAGAAACTGGCCAATGCCCGCGCCACCACGGCGACCCATTTCCACCGGCGCGTAGCGCGCGGCGAGTGCGCGCTCGACAAAGGGCTTCAGCCGGTCGGCGAGCACAAAATCCGGATCGTATTTCCGTCCTGAGCCTTCCAGTGTGATCAGCGCCTTGAACATCAGCGTGAGGTCGGGTGGCAGCACGATGCCGTGCGTTCGCAGCATCGCGGTGATTCGACCGATCAATTCGCCGATGCGCATGTCCTTGACCGGCAGGTCGCCGTAATCGGCCACGAGTTCGTCGACGTCGGCGGTGAGCCCTTCTTCATCGACCGCCTCTTCACCGGCCCAGTCGAGCAGCACGTCGACCATCGGCTCGCTGTCGCGGCGCGTGATCCCGGCAAGCAGATCGATGATCTGATTGCGGCGCCCAAGCGACAGCCTGCCGGTCATGCCGAAGTCGATCATCGCGATGCGATTGCCCGGCAAATAGATCACGTTGCCGGGGTGCGGATCGGCCTGGAAGAAGCCATCCTCCAGAATCATCTTGAGCACGCTGTCGACGCCGCGCGCTGCGAGCAACTTGAGATCGAGTCCGGCACGCTCCACCGCGGCCAGGTCCTCGGCGCCGATGCCGTCGATGTGCTCCTGCACGTTCATCACTTCGCTGGTCCACTGCGGGAAGACGTGCGGGATCAGGACGTGTGGCTCGCCCCGGAAGTTGCGTTCAAAGCGCTCGATGTTGTGCGCCTCGGTGGCGAGATCCAGCTCGCGCATGATCGAGCGGCGAAACTCCTCGACGACTCGCACCGGCTGATAGCGGCGCACGTCGGGCACTTCCTTTTCGACGAACTTCGCGAGATGCGACAGCAGCCGCAGGTCGGCCTCCACCTTGGCTTCGATGCCCGGGCGGCGGACCTTCAACACGACTGCGCGCCCGTCGTGCAATCGCGCACGATGCACTTGCGCGATGGAGGCGGCCCCCGTCGGTTCCCGTTCGAGATCGACGAAGGCCTGCGCGTGCGGCGTGCCGAGCGAGCGCTCAATCACCGCCAGGATCTGTTCGAACGGCACGGGCGCCGCGTTACTGCGCAGGCGCGCGAGCTCCGTTGTCCACTTCGGTGGAAGCAGATCCTCGCGCAGCGAGAGCATCTGCCCCAGCTTGATGAAGGTGGGACCGAGCTCTTCGAGTGCGAGAGTCAGTCGCTGTTGCGGCTCGAGTTGCGCGCTGTGCGTGACCTGGCCCCAATGGAGCATTTCGCCGGCGCGCTCCAAGAGTGAGGCGACACCGAGCCGCCGCACGAGATCGCCGAATCCGTGGCGGATGAATACCAGGCTGATCTCGTGCAGGCGCGGCAAGTCCCGCACCGCACTGGCCTCGCGCACGATCTACTTCGCCTTCTTGATTTCCGGCTGCTGGCGCAGCGCGTCCGCGAATCCGGCGAGCAGCCCGCTGGTGAGCATCGTCATGTTGGCGCCGTATTGACGCGCGGAATCGAGCCCGGGCACCGACCCTGCGCGATACGAGCCGATGCGATTGGCAAATTCGCTCATCACCTGTGCGAAGCGCACGCTGGCATCGGCGCCGACACGCTGCGCATGCAGCGAGAGATCGACGAGTTCACGGCGCAGGTTGCCGGTGGTGGCATCGGCAATCCGGTCGGCGACCGCGACGTAGTTCTGCTGCAGCATCTGCAGGGCCGCGAACGCGTTCTTCAGATCGTTGTCGGAGAACTCCTTGCCGCGTGCCACCAGCGCCTGCAGCGCCTCGTGGGTCGCCAGCGATGAAGCGTGCAGCGCCTCGTCAAGACCGCGGATCGCTTCCGCGAACGCCTCGCGTGCCTGCGCGCCCTCGAGCGGCGGCTTCGACACGCCGCCGCTCATGGTCCGCACGACTTCCTTGACCCCCTCGGTGTCGAGGCGACCGCCCGCCAGCATCTGCGCGGTCAGTTCGCGCACTCGCTCGCGGATCGCCTGTTCGTCGGGCTGCGCTTCAGCCGGCGCGGGGGCAGCATTCCCCGCCGGCGCTGTGGGATCGGTCATTTCAGCGCCCTCCTGTGAAACGATGGGGAGGTCAGGATAGTGCGCGTCATCGACGTCTTTGTCGATGAGCTCAAGCTGCGTCAGCCGGGCCTCGATGGTGCGCAGCCACGGGCGGACCGTCGTCGAGCCGACGCTCGCAGCGCGCAGCGCAGAGTCACGCAGAGCTGCGGCTGTCGCGAATCAGGTGCGCGCCGCCGCGCGATGGGCTGCTGGCCAGCGCGCTCGGCGCTGGCGTTTGGTTAGTGGGCCGGCTGGTAGAAGACGTAGGTCGCCGAATACGGCACCCGGACGGTCTGTCGCAGGCTTTGCATCGTGCAGGGCTGCGTTGGGGTCCTGCCGCCCTTGGTGTTCACGCGCTGGATGCTCGTCGTCTTGGCGAAGAGACCCGTTCCCGAGGTGGACTTGGCGTTCAGCAAAACCCACGCAATGGCGGACGGGTCTGGGCTCGGTTCCTGTGCGCGTGCTTCACCGGCGACCTTGCTGCCATCGATCGACTCCCACGTGGGCCCGGCGTAGTGCTTTCCGGCATGGCGGCCCGAGGCATCGACCAGTGTGGCTTCGGGGGACAGGAGGACCCACTGCGGTGCCCCCGGGTGGTCCGCGCGTTCAGCGCATTCGTAGATCTGCACGCCAGCGGCGCGTGCCTCGAAGAAGGCCGTCTGCTCGGCAGGGACGCGCAGCGCAGTGGGAACCTCCGGTGGGACGACCCGTGGCGACGACGATGCGCAGCCGGAAATCGTCCCTGCGACCGCCAAGGCGCACAGCGAGAGGACAACGACTTCAGAGGCGGTGGAGTTGGCTCTCATTGATGTCCTTTCGACGGTCGGGCAGGGCCTGCAAGCTTCTTGATCAGGGCTTCACATGCAGCAAGGGGCCTTCGAGGTTGGGGAAGTTGCTGGTGTTGAGCACTTGCACGCCGGCGTTGTGCTCACCGTTGAAGGGCGTCGTGTTTCCAGAGCAACCGGCCTTTGAGGCGTCTTGCGACGAGTTGAACCACAGCCCGAGGTGAAAGGTGTGAATGGGCCCGGTGGTCGGATTGGACGTGGCATCGGGGAAGGCGTTTTGATGGACCGACGGCGCCGCCACGCTGCCCTGGCCGACGATGAAGGTTTCCTCGTTGAAGCGGCCGACGAACTTGCCATGGGCCTCGCCCTTGGAGTCGCTCTCGATGTCGCCCTGGTACCAGGCCATGCCGAACGACGGCCCATTCGGCTGCTGGATGACGAAGAAGTCGAATCCGGTGTTGGGCGGCAGCCCTTCGAAATTCACCTGCATTTCTTCGACGGGGCCCAGCGGCTCGATGCTCACCGTGCCGTGGGCGTGCGCCGCGCAGTTCGGGGTCGCGTTCAGCGAGGGCGAGCGCACCATCTCGAATCTGTACGGCTGGCCGCCGGCATGCGCCGGCAGCGTGGCCATCGAGGCCGCCAGGCCGAAGGCGGCGAGTGCGGTGGCGCTTGCAAGATGGCGGCGCCGGCGTGGTGTCGTGGAATTCATCGGGCAGGTCCTTCGAAAGTCAATGCGTTGGGGCATGAAGAGAGGTCAGGGTGATGTCCTGTGCCAGCGGACGCATGGAGCTGCGTCAGCCGGCCCAGGTCATCGTTAGTACCTTTTGCACCGGGTGAGCGTTCATTCCGGAGCGGTCCGGAAATGCAGGTTGTCGCAATCTGACAATGCTCTGGTAGAGCCGCCCCCCGCTTTCACTGGGCAGCACGACAAAGCTTCTGCGCGTCGTCGTGCCGCAGGACGAGCGCCGAAGCGTGCCGCCGCCGCATCGGCGAAAGGGTCAAGCTCCCGTTCGTGAACCAGAGCCGTTGGAGCAGGAATGCACCGCTACAGGCGACGCGGAGGGCCGCGTTCCATGAAGGAGTGCAGGAATGGATGAATCGCGCAGAAGGATGGTGTTTGGAGGCGCAGTGGGTGCTGTCGCATTGACGCTTGACGCCTGTGGCGGCGGCGGCAGCTACGGATCGTCGACGACCATGACCCCGTTGCCCATGACGGCCACGACGTCGGCGCCGGCGGCCTCGTCGCCCGAAGCGCTGTCGTGCGGGGCGGCCTCGATCGGCGGAAACCACGGTCATGTGCTGTCAATTCCGCAAGCTGATCTGAGCTCGACAGTCAACATGACCTACAACATCGAGGGCTCGGCCGACCACAACCACACCGTGACGCTCACGCCCGATCAGCTTCAGCAGATCAAGGCAAAGAACTCGGTCACCGTGGTGTCGACAGTGGGCGGCTCCGCCGACTTCCCTGCCCACTCGCATCCGGTGACGCTCACCTGCATGTAGGCGCGAGCAGAAACGCGAACGCGTTTCTACCAATGGGACAGGTGGCTGCGCGTTTGGTTCGGCGAACTGAACCTTCTTCGCGTAGCCACCAAAGGGCAGAGGGCCGGAAATGAACAGCGCCGTGGATCGTTCAACGACATCTCGATCCTCACATCAGCTTTACTTCGCATCGCTGTTTCACCCGGGTCGTGCTCTTTGCTTTCCTTGCGATCGCTCGGGAGAGGTGCAACTCGACGGACTCAGCGAGCGTGCGCGGAACAACTACTTCCTTGCACGCACCACGGTGGGCCGCGACTACGGTCATCCGATCGTCATCGCGCTTGAGAACGGCTCGCCCCACTGATCGAGCGCAAGACAGACGGTCTGCCTGCCTGGAACCAACGACTGCTTTTCGCAGGGGTTGAAGCGGGGCTGCGGGTCGGGTGGGGGAGTGCGCTGGCAAGAGCACGTCCGCCGGTTGGCCGTCACGGTCTCCTACCGCTGCAGATACTCGCGCAGCAGCGCATTCTGCTCGCGCACCATTTCGATGATCTGGTCGTTCTGATCCCGCACACGGGGCAGGAGAGACATGACCAGCTTGGGCGGAGAGTCTGCAGGGAGACTTGCCATCATGTTCTCCATGTGGCGATGCATGCGACGCGTGAAATAGGAGCCCACGCGGTCACGGCGTTGTCTTGAAATCAGGCCAAAACCAAGCAGCCCTGCGAGCGCCGCAACGCCCAAGATCCTGGATTGGTTCATTCGGTCCTCCTGAGGCACGTGCGTGGACGAGGACCAATATAGGCGGCGGTCCTGGCGATCGTCTTGACGGTCCGCAAGTCACTCAAGCGAGATGCAACGACGCACGTTCAGAGTCCGTTGACGGCCGAGGTCCCGCTTGTTCGAGGTGTGCAGTTGTGGATCACGCAAGCGGGGTGGAAGTCCGAAGACTTCGTGTTCCCCGCCTGCGCACATTACGTAGCCGGCAGAAAGTCGATCGGATAGACGATCGTGATCGAGGGCACGCCCTGCTTTGCGCCGAAGTTGAACTTGAGCACGCGCTCGACGACTTCGGCAGAGAGGTTGGCCGAGGCCAGATCCGTCGACTTCACCGCGCACGCGGAGACGTGTCCATCGGGCTCGATGGTCAGGCGCAGCACCATCTTGCCGCGCAGGCTCGGGTCGTTGCGCAGCTCGCGGTTGTAGATGCGGTAGAGCGCGGCCTTGTAGCGGTCAAAGACGATCTGGATTTCCTCGTCGGTGCGCGAAGGTGTCGCGCCATCGCTCAGCGGTCGGGCGTCCGCCGCCGCCGCGCCGGTGCTGCTTTGCACCTTGGCGACCTTCACACCGCCGCCGCCGCCCGTGATGCTGCTGCCTCCTCCTCCGAGGCCGCTGCCTCCACAGCCGTTGCCCCCTGCGCCCCCTCCGGTGCCGGTTCCTGCGCCACCCGCGCCACCGCCGCCGTTGCCGTTGCGGCTGATTGCGGCCACATTGATGCCGCCGCTGCCGCCGCCCACCTGGGAGACGATCAGAGAGCGCGTCGTGGCCGTGCCGGCTGCAATCTGCCCGGTGTTGGAAACGACGCCTTCCGCGCCTACCTTGACTGGCCCGGAACTGTCGATCAGGCCTGCGAATTCGTTCTGGTGTGCGAGCACGCCCTTGGTTTGCGCCGACGCACGGGCCGTCTGTTGTGCATCGGGTGTGCCCGGCGTAGCCGACGGATCGGCTCCTGGAGTGGCCGACGGCGGGCTGTCGGCCGCGGCTTGACGCGTGGGCTGCGGATTCGCAGCCTTGGCGCTCGTCGTCGCGCGCTCGAGCGACTTGTTGTCCTGCGGCCTGTGCTCAGGCTTCTTCGGCTCTTCCTTCTTCTTGACGATGAGCTCGGCAACGTGCTCGGGGATGAACTCTTCCTGCCGCTTTTCGTGGCCCGGCTTGAAGAGGAACACGACCGAGCCCACGGAAAGCGAAATGGCAAGGCTCGCCAGGAAGATCTTGCGGTAGCGCCGGTCGTCTTCACCGTTGCGCGACCACGGCATGACCAGCGGGCGGTACGGGATCTCGGAGGGATCGCGAAAGACCCGGAACTCCTGACGCAGGGCTTCGGCCTCCTCCTCGAGCTCGGCCAGCCCGTGGTTGAGGCTGCGCAGGTTGTCGGTCTCGACCTCGATCTGCGACTCGATCTGTTCGCGCCGGACCTCCAGGTCTGCGACCTTGCCGTCGAATGCGGCGACGTGCTCGCGCACCTTCTGCAGTTGCGTGTCCGGTGAATAGCCGGTGCTCTCGCGGTTCCAGAAGAGGTCCGCGGCCTCGAGCGCATCGAGTGCGTCCAGCGAGTCGAGGATCGTGCCGAGCAGCTTGTATTTGCGTCGCTCGCTCGAACAGGCGTGAAGCTCGACGTCGAGGCCGGCCAGGCGCTGCTCGAGTTCGTCGAGGACGCGGCTGACCTTCGCGATGCCGAGCGTTTGCTCTTGCAGTGACAGGGTTGTTGTACTCACAGCGGGCGACCCCGTTTGTCTTTACATCTGGTTCACGGCGAAGGAGATCTTTCCGTAGCCGGCGTTGCTGCTGGAGAGCATGACCTTCTTGAGCACCTTGAATGGCACGGACTCGTCGGCCACGATCGTGACCTCGGTGTTCAAGCCGGTCTGGTCCTGACGCTGCTCGGCCTGGGCCTTGATGTGCTCGATGGCCTGGCGGATCGGCGCGATCTCGAGTTCGTCGCTGCCGACCACTTCGGCCATCGAGACGACAGGCTGGCCCTGGATGCGCACGTCGCTGTCCGACAGCACGATCACGACCGACTGCCGCGGCGCGGTATCCACGCCGGAGGTTGGAAGCACCACGTGCTCCGGTGGATCGAGATCGATGCCGGTGCCTTGATTGACCAGGAGGTAGAGCACCAGCACGATGAAGATGTCCATCAGGGACGTGAGCATCATGCCGGCGGAGTCGCCCTTGTTCTGCTTGCGCGCTCGTCTGCGTCTGGCGATGGCGGTGATCATGGCGCGTCCCCTACCGTCACGTTGGGAAATAGCGTGATGCGAAGCCGCTGAGACCCTCCATGCGGCCCTTGGATCTCCACGAACTTCAGCGCGTCCATCACCTTGATCATGGTGGAGTAGGCGATGTCGGGCTCCATGAGCAGGATCACGTCGCGCTTGCCCGGGTTCTGGTCCTTCAAGAGCTTGAGCTTCTGCGACAGCGCGGCGGTGTCGTACTTGTCGCCCAGCTTTGGCAGCCGGTCAGTGACCTCCCGGCCGTTGCCGATCTCCAGCCCGTCCTGGCGCAGCATCACCTCGATCACGAGCGGAGCAGCGTTCGTGCTCGCCTCGCTCGGACCGCTGCCTTGCGGCGGCATGTTGAGCTCCTGGATGGTGATCTTCGAGAAGACCGCGGAAAGCAGAAGGAAGGAGACCAGCACGACCAGGATGTTCAGCAGGGTCGTGAGCTCCAGCTCCTCCGACTCATGATGCTTTCTTTTCAGCATAGTCGTGGAGGTGCGAGATGCGGGCAGTGGCGCCGGCGCGCACGATCATGTTGATCGTCTTGAGCGTGGCGATCTCGAGGCCGGCGACGATGCGGCTCGCCTTGGTGTTGAGCAGCATGCTGAAGGTCAGCATCGGCATCGCGGTCAGAAGGCCGGTGGCCGTGCAGCTCATCGCCTCGGAGATGGACAGCGACAGCAGCGCGGACTTCTCGGACGGGGCCGCCGTCGCCACGGCCGCGAACGCGCCGATCAGGCCCACGATCGTGCCGAACAGGCCGAGCAGGGTGGCGAGGTTCGCGAACAGCGAGAGGTAGGAAATGCGCTTCTCGAACTGCGGCACGATGGACTGAAGAACCTCTTCCATCGCGAGCTCGATGTCGTTGCGACGGCGCACCACGCCCTCGTTCTCGAGACCGGCATTGAGCAGCGTCGCGATGGCCGACTTGTCCTTGCGGGTGGCTTCGCGGGCCTTGTCGAATTGGCCCTCGTGCAGCAGCGGCTGAATCTGGTCCCAGGTCCGTCGATTGGCGCGTGTCGCGCGAATGAGGACGAAATAGCGTTCAGCGACGACGCCCATGCCGATGATCCCCACGACGATGATCGGGATCACCCACACGCCGCCGGCGGCAATGAATTTGATCGCTCCCAACAGGTGCTCCATGGTCACACTCCTCCAATGAAATTAATTGCGATTACCAAGCTTGTAGAAGTCGAGTCCGCGCAGAAACGATGGCTTGTCGATGGGGGCGATCTCCTGACTCAGCAGACTCGATTTGAAGTCGGTGTCCCGTCCGATCTCCGAGCTCTTCCAGGGAATGATGGTCAGCGACTTGGGCGTTTCGCTGTTGCCGACGATCGACATGCCAGAGACCTCCTTGGCTTCGTCGTCCGGCTTCCTGGACGTGTCGGCCTTGGCGACCTTGTTCTGTGCCACGGCCACGCCGACGCCAAGCGCAAGGCAGGCGATGGCGATCGTCTTTGCAGTGGTCATGGCTGCTCCTTCGTGCCGGTGCGCTTCTGTAGATCGGCAATCCAGATCTGAACGCTCTTGTCGTTCGGCGCGCTCAGGGCGTAAGTCCTGTAGTGATCGATCGCGCATGCGTAGTCCTTCAGATAGAGGTCGCAAAGAACGCCCAGGTTCTTGTGAGCCATGGCGAAGTGCGGGTACCTCGTCAGCGTCTTCTCGTAGAGCGTGCGCGCTTCGGCGAAGCGTCCGGTCTTGCGGTAGAGCAGCGCAAGCTCGTTGCCGGCTACGGGGTTCTCCGGCTCGATCGCAAGCGCCCTCTTGAACTGCGCTTCGGCGAGATCCGGCTTGTCCAGCTTGACGTAGACGAGTGCCAGATTGATCGCCGGGATGGCGTTGTCCGGGAGTGCAATGGCGAGTTTCTTGAACGCCTGCGCGGCGCTCTCGTACTGCTCGGCCTTGACAAGTGCCATGGCCGCGTCCAGCTCAGCCTGCTGCTGAGGCGGGACGGTCATGGCCGCAGCGCGTTGCGGGGCAGCTGCGTTCGCTTGCGGAGATGCGGCCTGAGGGGCCGTGGTGCAGCCCTGCAGCAGCATGAGGGTCAGCGCCAGCGCCACGCAGGTGTGCATGCCTTCGACTCGCTTCATTTCTTGCGGGCCCCCTTGTTTGCAGGCACCGGCGTCGGCTTCGGAGCGACCGGGGCCGCCGCGGTGAGCTCAGGCTTCGCGGCCTTCTGGTCGTCGGC
>Ga0105248_10003258_pt1 | contig 17999 bp, 16 predicted proteins | sample KBSS34metaG_FD_81524 | JGI IMG/M metagenome (GOLD analysis project Ga0105248, IMG submission 81524) | Switchgrass rhizosphere microbial communities from Kellogg Biological Station, Michigan, USA - KBS S3-4 metaG | ecosystem: Host-associated > Plants > Roots > Rhizosphere > Soil | place... | reverse complement strand
CGGTGCCGAGGAGCGCCTTCGATTCGACAGCCGGCGGAAGGGAGGGCCATTTCAGGATCTCGTCATACCACCGACTCCCCTCGGCCGCATGCCCGCGGATTCCCCAGAAAAAGAACAAACTCCAGGCGATGTCGGCCGCTTCGGCGGGGCGGCCGCGATCGATGAGCCAGGTCAGTGCGCTGCGGTAGTTCTCGAGATCGTCACGCACGCGACCCAACCACTCGCCCTGCGCGGGGCCGACCAGTCCCTCCGCGGCCACGGAGGCTTCCGCGGCGCAGTAGCGCACCAGCCCCTCCATGGCGTCATCGCGCTCGCCTGCCGCGGTGAGCTCGAGCGCCGCGTAGGCACGGACGGTTTCGAGTGTCTGGTACAGTGGACGACTCGCCACCGAGCTCTCGGCTCGCAGCAGGAGGCTTTTGTCCATCAGGCCGGCCGCCGCGCGGAGCGCGTCGTCGGTCTTGGCGGAGGAATCCTCACCATCGGCAACGACCGCCGCGGCTGCCTCGATCGGAAATCGTCCCGGCAGCACGCCAAGACAGCGGAAAACGCGCTGCTCGGAGGGCGCCAGGAGTTGATAACTCCAAGCGACCGTCGAGTTGATCGTGCGCTGGCGTTCAGGAAGATCGCGCAGGCCAAATGTGGAGAACAGGACATCGTCTTTGAGGCGGTCCAGCAGATCCTCGACCGTCAACACTTTGATCCATGGCGCCGCAAGCTCGAGAGCAAGCGGCAACGCATCGAGGCGACGGCAGATCGCCGTCACAACTGGGCCATTCGCGGACGTCAGGCGAAAGTCAGGCTGCACGTCCCGCACGCGCTCGACGAACAGGCGGACTGCGGGAGAGCGCGCGAAATCGGTCGCCGATGCCGCGGCGGGTTCGACATCCAGCGCGAGGGGCCCTACGGCGTATTCCCGCTCCCCTCGCAGATGCAGCGGGGCCCGGCTGGTGACCAACACCCGGAGCGCCGGGACTGATGCGAGCAGATCCGCGACGAGCGGCGCCGCGTCCAAGACCTGCTCGAAATTGTCGAGGACCAGCAACGTGGACTGACCGTCGCACGCGATCTGCGCGCGCTTCGGCAAGTCGAGTGCCGTCGCGTCCAACACTCCAAGGGCCTCGGCGATTGCGGACGCGACGAAGGCGGATTTCCGGACCGCCGCCAGACCAACGAACAGCACACGGAACGCCCCCGCCGGGTTCGCGCGCGCGAGTTCGATCGCCAGACGGGTCTTCCCGGTTCCCCCCGGCCCAGTGAGCGTGACGAGACGTGTCGCGGGATCAGCGAGCCAACTCCGCAGCGTCTGCACGTCAGCATCGCGGCCGAGAAAGGCCGTCAGTGCTTGAGGCAATGAGACGTCACGAGCCGGACCGGCGGCCGCCTTGCGGGCGCTGGGGCGGGCGCTCCCGACGAGGGCCTCATGACTGTCGCCAGTCAAGTCGAGCGCTGCGGACAACGCCCGAACGGTGTCGACGTGGGGCCTCCGCCGTTGACCGCGCTCCAGCGCGCTCACGGCATGAACCGACAGGCCGGCGATCGTCGCGAGCTCTTCCTGCGTGAACCCCGCCGCCTCGCGAAGCGCCTTCAATTGCGCCCCAAACGATCCCGGAGCGCCAAGCTTCATGCCCTGTCATTTTACTGCGACACCTCACAGGCGCTGTCCGAGTTCTGCGCATACCAACGCTTGTTTCAACTCCTTTATGAACCCACGAAGGCTCCCCCCTTACGAGGGACACCTCAGATCGGACCATCACCGCTCGGCGCGACCGTGAAGGCACGTCTCTGGATCAATCAATTCGTGCTCTGTTCCTGTCAGCAGGCCAATACGACCTCTCAGCCGCGCCACCCCACTGCACGTGAGCCGGAAGGCCGCGTGGTCTGGCTCCGCGAGCTCCTCCGGGCGAAACATCGCACGCATCAGGCCAACGTCGTCGTGATAAGGAGCGCCGAGCAACAAATGACCTATTTCGTGCGCCAGCACGCGTCCGAGCGCGCGTCCAAGATCGTGGTCCTGCACGATCCAGCCGCTCGAGGTGCGGCTTATCGTTCGACGCGCCAGCACGCTCTCCGTGGCGTCGAGCGACACGCGAATCGGTCGCGCGCTCGGGGCATTCCGCTTGACGGAGGCGAGACCCAGGACCGGCGCCCACTTCGGCAGGCCAGGCTCGTCAATGATCCGCCGTTCGAGGATCGCCTCCAGAGAGAGACCGCTCGGCGCAGCCCCGGAGGCGGCTGAATCGGTCCATTCGAGATGAACGCCGTACGGTCTCCAAAGGACTTCAGTCTCGTTCTTGAGGTCGGCTGGGATCACTGGGGACCTGATGGAACGATCGACCTGGAGACGGACGTTGACCACGAACGGCTGACATTCATTCGCGTGAACGGCACCGACGGCGAGCGCACCGGCAACGCACGCCGTTAATGCCGTCAGAACGGACGTCATTCGCTGGTTGTCCACACATCCACCTAATCAGAGCGAGCGCTCGAATATTCCAGCCGACTGGAGTGAGCTGTATCTCGTGAGATTTCGCGGGAAGGCTACAGAGACGTTCCGAGTGCCTGGACGTGCCGCGGGTTCAGAGCCGCGGGAGGACGGCGGCGGCAGCGTCCGCGGAGGTGACAACCGGAATGATCTCGAATTCCGTGATGTCATTCCAGTTGGTCATCCACTCATCGAGCAGCCGGCGATCCGCGCATTCCATGACCTGATAGCAGCGGCGCAAATCTTGAGTCACCCAGCTTCCGCGGTATTCGACTCCTTCCGGCATCAGGCGTCCGCGGTCACGGAAGCGCCGGTACACCGGAACGGGATCACCACCGCGAAATGTTTCGATGACCATGTACAACATGTGAGCTCCGCCCAACTGCGCAGTTGCCATGACACGCTCGCGAAGGCGAATCGAGTGAGGCCTTGCGACCGGCTGCGTACGCCAATTTTCATTCCTGATTCAATCTTACTGCCGCCCGTACGAGTGCCGTACGGGTCCCGTACGACCACTGTCGGTGTTCGTCGGCCTGTTCGCACCGCACACTGGCGGCATGGCAGTCAAGACAGGTTCGAAGCCCACCACGAATGACAGACCGGGCGACGCCGCGACTACTGGCACGAACGGTCACAGCTTTGAGGATGTGGTCTTGCCCCACCTCGATGCGGCTTATCGTCTGGCGCGCTGGTTGATGCGGAACGACCCCGATGCCGAAGATGTCGTGCAAGAAGCGGCGCTGCGGGCCTTTCGCTACCTCCGGACATACACCGGTGGAAGTGGTCGGGCTTGGTTCCTGACAATCGTTCGGAACACCTCACATGGCTGGCGCGGCCGCAACGTGCAAGCCGCGACCGATCCATTCGATGAGCAACAGCACAGTAATCCGTCCCCACTCTCGGACCCTGAAAGGCTATTGCTGCAGACCGCTGACGTCGCGTTGATCCAGCGCGCCATCGGCAGCCTGCCAACTCGCTTTCGTGAACTACTCGTGCTTCGCGAGCTCGAAGGTCTGTCTTACCGCGAGATCGCCGACGTCATGAGCGTTCCCATCGGCACCGTCATGTCCAGTCTGTCGCGAGCGCGCCGAGCCCTCCGTGTCGCCCTGCTCAACCAGGCGCGAGAGTCCGGCATTCCAAAAGGGGCCCAACTGCGAGAACGGGAGGCAGACGCAGTACTGGTGTGAACCCGTCGACCAGACGTCTTCCTGAGGGCTCGGGCTCGGAATAATCGAGCGTGCCCTTCGATTACATCGAGTATTGAAGCGTCTGCGATTCCCGTAGCGCGCGAACGGTCACATCGCATTCTGAAAGGTCACGGTACAGAACAAAATGAGTCACCTCCGATTGATCTCCCGTTTCGGTCTGCCCGCCCTGTCGGCGAGCCTGCTCGTTGCCTTGTTGGCAATCGTCCTGGGCCCGGCCCATCCCACCCAGGCCGCGGTCGTGGATGGGGGCAAGGGCCCTCAGCTCCTGATCGGCCGCGACGACGACAACATTCTCAACGCGGACATTCAGGCTGGTGCGGCGGCAGACCAGTCCCTCGGCCGCACCGACATCATCGAAGGCGGCCAGGGCAACGACGTGATCTTTGGCATGAACGGCAACGACGTTATCGACGGCGGTCAAGGCTCGGACATCATTCTCGGTGGACCGGACGGCGGAGCAGCCCCCGGCGGCCCCCCCAACAGCGACATCATGTTTGGGGGACAGGGTGACGATGTAAACCTTTGGGCGCCGGGCGATGGCAGCGAAGCGTTTCTCGGAGGACCGGGGCTCGACGCCATCGTGTTTGGCGCGACCGATCGCGAGACGACGGGTATTCGACTGCCGACGCTCAAGTTCGGTGTTGCAGGATTTCCGCAAGGCATCCCCACGGCGGACGTGAGCGGTCTGCCGCAGCACTGCACCGTGGAGCCGAGCCGATTGCCTGGTTTCGATTACCTCGTGCGGTTCCGCGGCCCAACCGACAACATCATCGTGACGGTGCGGGTCGGCGGGGTCGAGCAGGTGTTCTGCCCGAGCAAGGACGGCGCGGGGATCGCGTTTGCCGACCTGACTTCTCCCTCGCCCGTGTTCGTCGACGTTTCACAGCCGGAGGTTGAAGCGTTGAATCCGCTCGTCGCGGCGATGATTCGGTAACGAAGCAAGAGATGTGCGTGGCCTCAGCGTGGTCCGCGGACGACACGCCTGAAGCCACCCACATCACGCGCACCCGAACTGATGCCAAAAACTGCTGATGCCGCTTCCGACTACTCGACGAGCGCCTGTTGCACGATGGCCTTGAAGCGCTGCCGGATCTGATCGGGGTTGGACGGCGAGCTCTGGGTCATCAGCACCGTCACTGTTTCTTTGGCGGGAACGACCCAGAAGATCGTGCCGGCGGTGCCGTCCCACCCGTATTCGCCACGGCTCGACGGGTCGGTGGGAGCCGGATTCAGGAGGACGTTGACGTTGGCCAGGCCCCACCCCATCGAACCGCCGCGCGCCTTCTGCACATCGTCGGACAGCCCGTTCGCCGTCATCTGTTCCACAGTTCTCGCGCTGAGCAAGCGGACGCCATCCAGCTCGCCCTTGTTGAGCAGCATCTGGCCGAAGCGCAGGTAGTCAGGAACGGTCGACAACAGGCCGACAGCACCTTCAATAAGCGTCGGACGCTCGGTGAACGGCAGCGCCTCGACATCGACCTTCGTCAGCCCGCCGCCTGGCGCAGGACCGTACACGATGGTGAGCCGCGTGCGCTGCTCGGGCGTGGCGGCCCAGAACATCGTGTCGGTCATGCGGAGCGGACGGAAGATGCGCTCCTCGAGGAACACCTCGAACGGCTTTCCGGACCAGATCTCGACCAACCGTCCGAGCACGGTCGTCGACTCGCTGTACCGGTAACGCGTGCCCGGATCTTCCATCAGCGGCACGCGCACCAGGTTGGCGATGAACTGCGTCATGGTCATCGTCCTGGTCCGCACCTGCTCGCGACGATAGATCTCGGATGTTCGATGGTTGAGGCCGGAGGTATGCAGCAGGAGATCCCGGACGGTGATCGGCCGCGCCGGCGGGCGCGGTGCGGCGCCGGGTTCAGCGGACACCACGACATTCTTGAATTCGGGGATGAACGTGGCGACAGCGTCGTCGAGAGCGAAGCGTCGCTCTTCGTGCAGCATCATGACCGCCACCGCGGTGACGGACTTGGTCATCGAGTAGATGCGAAAGAGCGACCGCTCCGTCATCGGCGCCCGCGTCTCGAGATCCTGGACGCCGATGGCTTCGAGGTATGCCAGCCGGCCGCGTCTCGCAACGCCCGCCACCGCCCCGGCAATCCGGTGCTCGGAGACGTATCGGTTCAGCAGTTCGGTGGCGTCACGGAGGCGTGCCGCCGAGAGCCCGGCGGCGTCGGGACGGACGGGAGGAGTCTGGCGCGCCACCGCCCCCGCTCGACCAAGGGCCATCGTCGAAGCAACCAGTATCACCCCGGCGTAGACGCGTCCCGTCACATGAATCCGTCGGCGGCACCAGTGTAGACCGGGTTCAGGCCCGTGTGAAATGCGTGCCGTCGCCATCCAGATTCGATGGCGACGTCACGTTCGAGCAGCGCCGCACGACGTTCGCGCTGTTACCACTGAAAGGCAATACCGATGTCCGCTCGCCAGAAATTGAGATCGGACAACAGATTCTGCGTCACGAGATTCGCGAAACTCGTCGCGTCCCGACTGCTGAAGGTGTTTGCGTGGTAGTAGCGTGCGTCGCCGCGGACACCGACCCGGCCGGCAAACGCCATGATGCCGCCGCCGATATTCGACCCGCCGCCGGTTTGGCTGACGGAAGAGGTCGTGACGTTCGTCACGACTCCGTTGACAAGGATTCCGCTGCCGACGATTCCGTTGGGGAACCGCATCTGGATGCCACCTAGGCCGCCAGAGACGTACGGCTGAAACTGGCCTCCTGCGCCAAGCGGGAGGACGGCGATCGCGTTGGCCATGTAGCTGCTCACCTTCGGATTATCAAGGAGCACGCCGGAGGTATTGATGCCGAATGACGGCGTGAAATCGACCAGGAATTCGCCGCCGACGACACCCCGCCACAAGTAGCCAACCTGTCCGCCCCAATCGAAGCTCCGACTTCTGTCGAGGCTGAAGTCGAGGTCGTTGACCGAGCCGAAATTCGAACCGACGAATCCGGAGGCCAGCCAGTGACTTCTGGTCAGACCGGCGTTGTCGGCTGGGGCGAGCGCTGGCGCATTGGGAGTCGGCGGTGGAGTCTGAGCCAATGCAGTTCCCGAGAGCCCCGAGACCATCACCGCAGCGAGGAGGCCGTTAACTAAACGCATGACGCTGTCTCTCCTTTTCGATTCGTGCGGTACCTCCGCACAAGGTTGTTATCGCTCGCTGATCCCCTTGTTCTGAAGGAGAGTCACGACCGTCCGACGATTCTGGGCCTGACCGTCGGCCGTCCGGTTGCTGGCAACCTGATCGGTAACGCCCATCGCGGCGGGCACGAGGATGTTCGGTGGCGGGACGCCGTCCTGCTGCAGCACGGAGGTGACGGCATCGGCGCGCTGCATGCTCAGTTTCTGGTTGAGCGCGTTGGACCCGACGGCGGAGGCGTATCCCTGGACCTGAATCATGTAGCCACGGACGCCCTTGGCCTGTGCGGCAAGTTGCTGCAACTGGCTCCTGTACTTCGGATCGATCCTCGCCTGGCCGTTACGGAAATAAACGGTGACGGTCGAGACGACGTTGTAGTTATCCAGGCTGTTGATGCGGCCCGTGGTCGCGACGATTTTCTCGTCGTTGGCTCTGATGCGATGCGCGTTGTTCGCGATTTCCGCGGCTTGATGCTGCAGCATCTGCTGCTGCTGCGCGATGGTTCGCGAGTTCTCGCCGATGCGCCGTTGATTGTCGAGACTCCGCTGGTCGGTCGGGTCGACGCCGCCCCTGATGGCCGCCGCCAGCTTCATGTCCGAACGCTTGAACGTGACACGCTCAGCGGCGAATGCGTTCGCCGCTTCGTAGTATCCGGACGCCTGAACCCGCAGGCCAGGAATCAGCTCCGTGGAGCTGACCTTGAGCTCCCGCATGCCGTCGACGCGCCGTACCTTGGTGTAGTCCCTCAGGACGATGGTCACGTCCGCGCCATCGTCGGTGCGCATGACGACTGTGCTATCGATGCCGAGTGCCTGGATGACCCCCTTGATATGCTCGTCGGCGGCCGCACACGGTGCCCAGCCGAGCCCTGCAACGAGAGTCGACGCGAGAATCACAGCAGATCCCGAGCGTCTGAGTTTCATGACACCTCTCCTTTTTCAGCGTGGGTTCACGACTTCCTACGACCCATCAGCACATCTCCATGTTTGGCAAGAAGGGCACCGACGTCGGGGGCGGGCCGAATGACGTCAAACGTGCAGATTCCCTCGAAGAGTGTCCGGCCCACAGATCGCGACGCATGACACTGTGACGGAATGTCGTCACTCGCGACGGTCAGCTGCGACTCATCGAGAGTGCGCTGACTCGGCGTTGCTCGCGACATACAATCGAGCCATGCAGCACCTCGATCGCCGTGACTTTCTGGGAACCCTGTCGCTGGCGGGTCTGACTGGCCCGATCATCGGTGCTTCCGCGGATCCCGGCGGACAGGATTCGACGACCGACGTTCGCCGCGATGTCACGCGCAGCATCGCGCAGTACGTGATCGCGACGCGTCATGACGAGCTGCCGGCCGCCGTACGCAAGGAGGCGTGCCGCACGCTCCTGAATTGGGTTGGTTGCGCGGTCGGTGGGTCGCGCCAGCCAACGCTGGATGCCGCGATCGCCGCGCTGGCGCCGTTCTCCGGTCCGCCCCAGGCTTCAGTGCTCGGACGCCGCGAACGAATGGACATCCTGCACGCGGCGCTGATGAACGGCATCAGCTCGCACGTGTTCGACTTCGACGACACGCACCTGAAGACGGTGATTCATCCCGCGGGCCCGGTCGTCTCGTCGCTGCTGGCGCTGTCGGAGCTGCGGCCGATGTCAGGCAAAGACTTCCTCACCGCGATGGTGCTGGGGATCGAGGTCGAGTGCCGGATTGGCAACGCCGTCTACCCCGCTCACTACGATCGCGGCTGGCACATCACGGGCACGGCCGGCGTGTTCGGATCGGCGGCGGCGAGCGGTCGAATCCTCGGCCTCTCGGAGCAGCAGATGGTGTGGGCGCTCGGACTTGCCGCGACCCAGCCGGTCGGCCTGCGTGAAATGTTCGGATCGATGACGAAGGCCTTCCATCCGGGACGTGCGGCGCAGAACGGCCTGACCGCGGCGCTGCTGGCGGGACGCAACTTCACCAGCAGCGAGCTCGGTATCGAGGGGAAGAGCGGGTGGGCCAACGTTCTCAGCACGGCACGAAACTACGCCGAGATCACGGAGAACCACGGCAAGAGCTACGAGATTCTGCTCAACACCTACAAGCCATTTGCCTGCGGCGTCGTGATTCATCCCGCCATCGATGCCTGCGTCCAGCTGCGCCGCGAGCACACGCTGACCGCCGATCAGATCGCCCGCATCGATTTGGGGGTGCATCCGCTGGTGCTCGAATTGACTGGCAAGAAGACGCCGCAGACCGGCCTCGAGAGCAAGTTCAGCGTCTACTTCGCGGCTGCGCTCGCGATCGTGAAGGGATCGGCGGGGATGCGCGACTTCAGCGACGACAACGCCCGCGATCCGGCGATTGCGGCCCTGCGCGATCGGGTGACGGCCGCGATCGATCCAGCGATCAAGGAAGACCAGGTCCGCGCGACCGTCACGTTGAAGGATGGTCGCACGCTGGAGAAGTTCGTCGAGCACGTGGTCGGCAGCATCGAACGGCCGATGAGCGACGCCGATCTCGAGGCGAAATTCGCGGGGCTGGCGGACGGCGTGCTGCCGTCCGCGCAGGCCCGCACGCTGATGGATCTCTGCTGGAAGCTCGAGTCGCTGCCGAACGCCGCGGCGATCGCCGCGTCAGCGCGGCTGGCGTGATGGCGGTCATCGGCCGCCGGATACACCGCCGATCGGAGCTTACTCGTTCGTGATCTGGGGCGAGATGCTCGCTTCGCGGATCTTGAGGAACGCCTCGGTCCACTTGTCGTGCACCGGATCCTTGGCGTAACGGTCCGCCGCCGCCTGGTTCTCGAACTCGATCACGAATGCATCCTGATAGCCCTCTGGCTGCACCCGCAGCGCTTTGGTCCAGACATTCCTGATGCCGGGAATCTTCGCGGCCATGTCTTTGACGCCGTCGAGGGCCTGCTTCTTCGCGGCGGCCGAGACACCCTCTTTCCACTGGATGAGGGACACATGGATGATGGTCTTCGGAGCGCCGAAGCGGTTCTGCGCGACGAGCCAGCTCGTCGACGCGCTGAGCGAGATGACGGTCGAAACCAGAAGAATGCGAATGGCTGTCGTCAAGAAGAGCCTCCTGAAGGGAGTGTAAAGGAATCGACCTCCCGCGTGTAATGGATCGGCGGAGGGAACACGATACGATCGTGCACTTTGAGCTGACGATCGATTCAGCCGCCCGGTGACTTCCGCGGTGCAGGCCGCGGCCGGGCTGCGTTACCCTTGCCGCGTGATCCCATTTCCCGCCACCCGGCGGTCGGTCATCGAACGCATTCGCGCGGACGACGACGAAGTCCGGCGCACGGCGTTCGGCGACCTGGCCGCCGGCTACTGGCGCCCGAGCTATCACTACCTCCGGCTGCACTGGCGGCTTTCGCCGGAGGCGGCCGAGGACGCTGTGCAGGCGTTCTTTGCCGTGGCGTTCGAGAAGAGGTTCGTCGAACGCTACGACCCGGCGAAGGCCAGGTTCCGCACCTTCCTGCGCACGTGCCTCGACCGGTTCGTTCAGAACACTCAGAAGGCGGAGCGCGCCGAAAAGCGCGGCGGTGGCGCGGAACGCCTGTCACTCGATTTTCCCGGGGCGGAAGAGGCGCTCGCCGAGCTGGCGTCGAGCGATTTGCGCGATCTGGATCGGTTTTTCCGGGACGAGATGATCCGTGCGCTCTTCGGGCGCGCCGTGGACGATCTGCGGCGGCGGTGCGAGGAATCGGGCAAGGCGGTGATCTTCGAGGTCTTCGAGCGCCACGACCTGGCGCCGTCGCCCGACGTCTCATATGCGGCCATCGCTCACGACCTGGGTCTGAGCGTCTCGCAAGTCACCAACTATCTGCACGCCGCCCGCCGGCGTTTCCGCGAGCTCGCGCTGGGCCACCTTCAAGGTCTCTGCGGCACGGCCGAGGAATTCCGCCTCGAAGCCCGCGAGCTGTTTGGGATCGAGGTGGATCGGTGACGTGGCTCTCGAACGACCTCGTCGAACGCCTGCGAGACGTTGCCACGCGGCCGGAGCTGGCCACCAATCGCTACGCGATCCTGAGGCCCATCGGCCGTGGTGGCATGGGGTCGGTCTACGCGGCACGCGACGAGCAACTCGGCCGGGAAGTCGCGATCAAGGTGTCGAATGCCGCGGCGCCGGCCGACGACCTCGACCAGCGTCTGCGCCAGGAAGCGAAGGTCCTGGCGCGGCTCGAACATCCGGGGATCGTGCCGGTGCACGACGCCGGGCTGCTCGACGATGGCCGATGGTTCTACGTCATGAAACTCGTGCGCGGTGAGACGCTCGCCGACCATGCCGCGTCGCTCGATCACGAAGCCGCGCGACTCGTGGTTTTCGAGCGGGTCGCCGAGACGGTCGCGTTCGCGCATGCGGCGGGCATCGTCCACCGGGATCTGAAACCGTCGAACGTCATGGTCGGGCAGTTCGGCGAGGTGCTCGTGCTCGACTGGGGCGTAGCCCGAGTGCTCGCGCGAGTGGATCGCGGAGGCGGTCCGGGGGCACACGCGGACGACCGTCATCCGGACGGTGCGGCCGACGGAACCTCGGGAGGTACGCGCATGGGTACTGCGGGCTTCATGGCGCCGGAACAGGCGCACGGCGATTCGTCCAACGCCGGACCGCCGGCTGATGTCTACGCGCTCGGGGCGCTCCTCTTCTGGATGTGGACCGGCAGCCCGGCGCCCGCCGATCTCGACGATCTGTCACGGTCTCTGGGCGCGGCCTCTCCGGCGCCGTCGAAGCGGCTCGCCGCGATAATCCGCAAGTGTCTCGCGCCCGCGCCGGCGGCTCGCTATGCCAGCGCCAAAGAGCTGGTGGACGATCTGGCCCACTACCGCCAGGGCGCGGCGGTCTCCGCCTACCGGGAAACGGCGTTGGAACGGGCGGGCCGTTGGCTGATCCGGTACCAGACGTTCGTCTGGCTCGTGCTGTCGTATCTGGTGATGCGCGTCGCGTTCGCGTTCCTGCGCTGAAAAAGGATCTGGTGTCCGGCGTGTAAAAGACAGACAGGAGATGCGATGAAGAAGCCTGTGCTTGGACTGCTACTCGGCGCTGTGCTGGGCGCCTTTGACGGATTGACCGCGCTGGGGACGCCCGAAGTGGCGTCGCAAATCGTCGGGATTGTCATCGGGTCGACGATCAAAGGGCTGATAGTGGGCGCCCTTGTCGGCTGGTACGCCTATCGCGTCCAGTCGCTCTCGAAAGGGCTGCTCGTGGGACTGGTGGTGGCCGCGTTCTTCGCGTTTCTCGTCGCGGCAATCCCGCAGCCTGACGGCCGCCACTACTGGATCGAGATCATGCTGCCCGGATCGATGGTGGGCCTGATTGTCGGCTACGCGACGCAACAGTTCGGACAGGGGCGCGGGGCTGTGGCGCGCTGAACCGGCCAGCGGTCAATCGGTCACTGGCCGGTTCGCCACACTATTTCTTGCTCCCAGCCTTCCGCTTGGCTTTCTTGCCGCTCTTGGCCGCGGCTTTCCGGGCTGGCTTTTTCGCTTTGGCCTTCTTGGCGCTCTTTTTCGCCTTCCTGGGCGCGGCCTTCTTGGCCGCCTTCTTCGGCTTGGCGACGGCCTTTCGGGCGCTGCTGGACTTTCTGGAGCCTGAAGACTTGCGCGCGCGGGCGCCGCCAGACGGCCGCCCAGCCGGTGCACCGCCAGCCTCCCCCTCGCCCTCGCCTTCGGCCCCGCCCAGGCCGGCATCGCCAATGTCTGACATGGCCGATCCGCCGGCCAGCTCATCATCGGGCATTCCCATTCCGCTGTCGAAGTCGTCCTGCATATGCGCCTCGTAAGGAGTAGTGAATATTCGCGGCCGCTTAGTCTGATTGAAGGGCTGAGCCGCGTCAAGGCGGGGCGGTCAGCGGGCGTACAGGTCGAGAATCGCCTCGATGGCGCGGCGGCAGACGGCGCAAAACGGCACGTTGTCACGCGTGAACATGATGCAGTCGGCCTGGGGCCGATAGTAGCCCCGGGCTTCGTAATTCGCGCCTTCGAACGCTCCCACTCGGCCGGCGTGAGGGCCCTCATTGAGCAACGCCGTATCGTGCTTTTCTTCGTCGCGGAAGAGCGCGTCCATCTCCGCCTCGGGCCTGTTCGCGGCGCGGATCGCGCGGCGCTTCTGCTGCACGTCCTTCGTGTACCGCTCGAACGCCTCTTTCGGCCAGGGCGTCGGCAGCGGCGTACCCGGCGTCACGAGATCCTTCCACTTCAACGCCGCGGGATCGAGCAACGCCGTCGCGTTCGGCTCCCACGGCTCGACGCGATCGGCCGCGGGCAAGTACGCGACGTCGGAGGTGTAGTACTCGTCCGCCAGGCCGGCGATGTGATGACCGAACTCGTGCACGAAGATGTACGGCGCCCAGACGCTGTCGGCCGCCACGGTGCTGTAAAGGCCGAAGATGCCGCCGCCGCCGTAGGTGGCGCTGTTCGTCAGAATCTCGACGAATTCGTACGGCGCGTTCGCGGCGATGTCGCGGAACGCCTTGTTCTCGAAGGTCAGCACGTAGCGCTCGGAATCGAACGCGTCGTAGGTGGCGCCGACCGGCGACTGCCGGTAGATATGCTGTGACGGCCGCGAGATCCCCGATTGCGCGGCCGGCGGACAGAGGCCCCAGATGTTGATGTCGGCCTGCCGCTCCTTGAAGGGCGAGGTCGCCAACAGCGTGGCGACCAGCCGGCGAGCGTCGCGCTCGAACTTGCCCCGTTCGCGCGCGGTGTAGCCGTCGCCGAGAATCAGGAAGTCCAGCTTCGTCGTGGGATCGCCGCTCTGATGCAGCGCGATCAGAGCGCCCGCATTCGGGGCCGCTACCGGCGTGACGAACTTGTCCGCGGGATCGACGGACACCGTCCACGCGTCGCGGAAGACATTGCGGGAATCGCGCTTCTTGACGACGATGCGAACCGGCGCATCGGGAGCAGGGAACCGCAGCGATTCGGAAAAGGTTCGGTTGATCTTCTCGGCCTCACCCGTCGTCTCCCACTCGCCGTAGATCGAGCTGAACCCGCGCGAGTAGAGCACGCGTCCGCTGGCGGCGTCGGCGACCTCGAACAGGTACTTGCCGCGGTTGGTGCCGTCAATCGGCTTCGCCGGATTCCCGGGCCACGGCAGCGGCTCGAGGACGACGCGGTCGAGGCTGAAGCGTTCTTCCTTCGCGTTGCCCGTGTGGTAGTAGTCCACGCGAATCGTGCCGCCTTCGCCGCTGCGCGGCTTCTGCGTGCCAGGTTTTGGCGCCGCGGCGGCCGTGGAGGCGTGGACGAGGAGACAGATGAGGGCGAGGAACTTCGTCATGAAGCGGCCATTGCTCGACGCCTTCCCGATAGATAGACCGCCACGCCAATCCCGACGAGCACCAGAGACAGGCCGACGACCTTGACCACCGCGAGCGTCTTGTTCGGCTCTTTGTCCTCAGGAATGCAGGCCAACACGATCGACACCGCCGTCACGAGGAACCCGACCGACGCGAGCACGATCGCCACCGGTTTTCCGCCGGGTACGCGAATGACTTCGGGGCCGGCAGGCTCCCGCTGCAGCACGATCATCGCCGCGAACATGAACAGAAACGGGATGAAGTAGGCGATGATCCCCATGCTGACGAGCACCTGATACGCGCCCCGCACCGACGTGCCGGCTTGTCCGAGGAAGATAAACACCGCGGCGATGCCGGCTTGAACGAGCAGGGCGACGTACGGCGTGTGCCAGCGCGGATGCAGCTCGCCGAACGCCGGCGGCAGAAACCGATCGATGCCGGCCACGAACGGTAGACGAGCCGTCGCCGCGAACCACCCGCCCACGCCGCCAAGCGCATTGATGGTGACGAACACCGCAACGATCGGCACCAGCCACGGCAATCCCAGCCCCGACGTGATCGCTTGAATCGCCTGCATGATGCCTTCGAGTCCGGAGATCTTTGCGCTCGGCAGCGCGAGCAGCACGCTCAACGTACCGGCGATGTAGAGCACCGTCATTACCGCGCCGGCGGTGAGCACGGCGCGCGGAACGGTCCGGCGCGCATCCTGAATCTCCTCTCCCATCGTCGACCCGCTTTCGACGCCGCCGAATGCGAAGGCAATCGTGGACCAGAAGATGACGTCCTTCAGGTTCGTGCTCGGCACGAACACCTGAGGGCTCAATGGAGTCGCCGATCCGAAGCGGCTCCACGACACAGCGCCGAGCACGATCAGCACGGCGGCCGGAATCCAGCTCGCCATCGCGCCGACGTTGTTCAACCACTTTCCCACGTTCAAACCAACCACGTTCATCGTCACGGCGATGACGAGGCCGGTCATCGCCACCGCGATGAAATAGCTGCTGTTGGTGGACCACTCTTGCCAGTCGGGACCACCGATGAACAGCGCGTTGGCCGCGGCAAAGTACAGCAGCCCAGGGAAGTACGGCAGGTTCGAACCCCAGTACGTCCAGCCGGTCATGAACGCCGAAAACGGACCGAAGGCGCGCTTGCTCCAGACGTAAATGCCGCCTTCTTCCGGATAGCGCGACGACAGCTCGAGGACGGTGAAGACCAGCGGCACGAAGAACCCCAGCGCCGCGACGACCCAGATGACCAGCGCGCTCGGCCCGGCCGCCGAAGCCGTCGCGATCCAGCGCAGACTGAAGCCTGTGACCAGGTAATAGAGCACCAGGTCGCGAAACGTGAGAACGCGACGGAGCCCCTTGATGGTTGTCACTTGTAGAGCGCCGCGGCGTTGTCGTGAAGGTAGCCACGGGCGATCGCCATCGCCTGCTTCTCGGTCATCTCGCGAGCGGCGATCATTTCTGCCAGCGCTGCCGCGGTGGCGGTTCTCGCGTTGTGGACGCCGAACCAGTAAAGCTGCTCCGCGCCGACCTGGTCGTCAATCGGAAAGGCGTCGGAACCGTAGGTCACCTTGTCCGGGAAGATCCCGAACCAGCGGCGGAGCACGTCCTTGAACTCGTTCGCCGACAGCAGGAAGCTGCCGGTCGCGGACGAGTCGAGCCAGACGTTCTTCATCGCCGCCATGAACATCGCGGCTTGTTCGAACGGATGGCCGGCATGAATCAGCACGAAGGTCGTCGCGCTGTATCGCGGGTCGCGCAGCACCGGCTCCAGATTCAACACGCTGGCGCCCGCCACGCTGAAGTAATCGCCGGCGCCCGCGGAGCTGTGGATGTGAACGGGCAGATGCAGCCGGCCGCACTCGGTGACGACGTAGCGGAAGACGAGATCCTGAAAGGCCTTGTAGTCAGCGAGCGACGGCGCGCCGCCCGCCCGGTATCTGTCGTACACAGCGCTGACGGCATCCCGCGGCGGATCGTCGAAGACGAACGACCGAAAATAGGCGATCTCGAACTTCGCCGCAATCGCGCCGCGGCGCTGGTGATCCTCGAGCACCCGCGTGACGAACGCCAGGTAGTCAGCGAGCGTCGGCGGCAGATCTTTCAAATCCGCCTGTTGCATGAACCGTCGAACCAGCTTCGTCTGATTCGGCATGAAGGCGGCCTGGTCCGGATTGCGGGCGGCCAGCGCGGCGTTGTCGAACGGGAACAGGACCGGGTCGATGTAGAACACCCACTTGAAGCGCGCCGGATCGAGATCGTCCGACATCGTGATGCGATTGGCCACCGACACGTCGACGCCCAGCCGATCGAGAATCGCGTTGAAGTACTTCGGCCCGGGATTGGCCTTCCGGAGCTGCGCCTTTCCGGTCACGCCGAATAACCCACGGGTCGCGGCCGCCCAGTCGGGATGCTCCGGCCGCAAGCGCCAGGGGGCCGCGCTCGGCGGCACCGGTGCGGGATCGACCTCTTCGTCTCCCGCAAACCCCGGGTGCGCGTGGTGGTCGAAGATCTTGATCTGTTCGATCTGCGGAAGCAGGCGCTGGTAGATCGGCACCGCGGCGGAAGCGACGATCGGCCGGGACTGCGCCATCGGTCCGGCGACGGCCAGAGTGACCGCCAATGCCACTCCCAGAAGCACCTTCACCGGTCTACTTCGTCTCCTTGTGCGGCGCAGGCAGTGGCTTTCGCGGGAGCATCGCGTCGCGCATCGCCGCATGGTAGACGAAGCTGGCCAGAATCACCGAGGCCTGCTTCAGATCGTCGGGAATGGCCTCTTCAAAGACATCCAGGCTCGAATGGTGGGCTTTGGTGTCGTAGTTGAGGGGATCCTGGATGAACTGAAAGCCGGGAAGGCCCACGGCGTCGAACGGCATGTGATCGGTCCCGCCGGTGTTGAGCGTCGTCAAGGTCGTCGCGCCGATGTAATTGAAGGGACGCAGCCATGCGTCGAAGATCGTCCGGACGGCCTCATTGCCCTGCAGATTGACGCCGCGAATCCTGCCGGCGCCGTTGTCCAGATTGAAATAGACCGACAGCTTCTTGTGCTCCGGCTGCAGGGTCATCGTTTTCGGATCTCCGAAGTGCTTCTCGACGTAGCCGAGCGATCCGAAGTAGTCCTGCTCTTCACCGGTCCAGAGCGCGAGGCGGATAGTCCGGCGGGGGCGGGCGCCGATCGTCTGCAGGATGCGGACCGCTTCCATCGCGACGGCGCAACCGGCGGCGTTGTCGGTCGCGCCGGTTCCCGCGTGCCACGAGTCGAGGTGGCCGCCCAGCATCACGATCTCCGATTGCAGAAGCGGATCGGTGCCGGCGATTTCGGCGACGACGTTAAAGCCGTCGACGTTCTCGGCGAACTGCGCGGCGAGCGTGAAGGCCACTTTCACCGGTTGCTTGCGATCGAGCATCCGGACGATCCGGCCGTAGTGCTCGCGCGCGATGACGAACCCCGGGAAGGTCGGCCGCCAGGCGCGATCGTAAAACCCACCGATCCGCACGTCCTCGGCGATCGGACTCGGCTCGACGAGCAGCGCGATGCCCTCGGCGGCGAAGAACTTGAAGATCTCGGTCTGCTTCGCGAGCACCTTCTGCCAGTCCTGCTCTTCGTCCCAGTACGATTTCGGCGCGCTGTCGGCGGATGGGTCCGCCGGATCGATGGCACTCTCCTGTTTCTTCAACTCGTCGTCGGTCAGTCGCTTCGCCTCCGGTTGAAAACCGATGTCCACCGGCTCGGGCCTGCCGTTCATGATGATGGCGCCGCGCAGCTTCCCCCGGTACTTGTCGAAATCGTCCTTCGATTTCACCTCGACGACGATCGGCGTGCCTGCGAGCGTCGGCGCGATCGGCGGCGACCAGGCACGCGGAT
>Ga0105248_10003255_pt1 | contig 18009 bp, 23 predicted proteins | sample KBSS34metaG_FD_81524 | JGI IMG/M metagenome (GOLD analysis project Ga0105248, IMG submission 81524) | Switchgrass rhizosphere microbial communities from Kellogg Biological Station, Michigan, USA - KBS S3-4 metaG | ecosystem: Host-associated > Plants > Roots > Rhizosphere > Soil | place... | reverse complement strand
GCGCCGCGAAAGCTCCGTCAGCCGCATCCGGAAATAGCTGCCGACATCGGATATGTGCGGCAACAACCCATCGAGGACATCGAAAAATTCCAACCCAACGCGGCAGACCAAGGGCCCTCCCCCAAAGGTAGTCCCGTGCTTCCCGGGACCAAGGCCCGCAGCCGCCCGCTCATTCGCCGCCACCACTCCGAGTGCCAACCCGCAGGCAACTGGCTTGGCAGCGGTCATGACGTCAGGCATCACCGGCGGATCCAGCAACTGGTACGCGAAGTACACGCCGGTGCGCCCCACGCCGCACTGAATCTCATCGAAAATCAGCAGCGCGTTATAGCGATCCGCCAACTCGCGAGTCTTGCGGATAAACTCCTCTGTCATCGGATAGATGCCGCCCTCGCCCTGCACTAGCTCGATGATGATGCCGGCCGTCCGTTCGCTCACCACCTGCTCAAGCGCCGTAATGTCATTGCGTGGGACAAAGTGCACCCCCGGCATCAGCGGCTCAAAATCCCGGCGGTAACTTTGCTGCCCGGTCACCGACAGCGCGCCAATGGTGCGCCCGTGAAACGAATTATCTAGTGCGACGATCTCGAATTTATCCGGCGAGATGCCGTGTCCGTGAGCCTTCGCCATCTTCAGCGCAGCCTCGTTGGCTTCCGTACCCGAGTTGCAGTAGAAAATCCGCGGCAGACCGCTAGCGCGCGAGAGCCGTTCCGCGAGAGGCCCGGCAAACTCGTGATAATACAGATTGGAGCTATGCACCAGCCGTCCTGCTTGCTCGCGGATGACTTTAGTGAGGCGCGGGTGCGCATGCCCCAGCGCGTTGACGCCAATTCCGGCCAGCAAATCCAGATAGCGCTTGCCGGCAGTGTCGTAAACGTAACAGCCTTTTCCGCGCTGCAGCACCACCGGGTAGCGCGCGTAGTTTTGCAGCAGGTATTGCTTTTCTAAATCGACGACCGTGGGCGATAGAGTGGCGGCTTCCATCCACTTATTATAGCGAAAAAGCGCGCGAAACCCCTATGCTACGATCAGTTCTGTGCCGCGTTTCGATTCCTCTATCGCTGCTTTGATCGACCACACTTTGCTGAAGCCGGAAGCCACCGAATCCGACATCCGCAAGGTGTGCGCCGAGGCGCGCCAGTACGGTTTCTTCAGCGTGTGCGTCAACCCCTGCTGGGTTCGTTTGGTCGCTGAGGAATTGGCGGGTTGTGCCACGAAAGTATGCGCCGTGGTTGGTTTCCCGTTAGGCGCCAATACGATGGAGATGAAAGCCGCCGAAACCACCGCGGCCATCATCGATGGAGCGCACGAGATCGACATGGTGCTGAACGTCGGTGAGCTGCGCGGTGGCAACGCCGACGCCGTACACGCCGACATCCGCGCAGTAGTCGAAGCCGCCCATGCCCGCGGCGCCATCGTCAAAGTGATCCTTGAAACAGCCCTGTTAACCGACCCGCAAAAGGTCGCCGCGTGCGAGCTAGCGAAGGCCGCCGGCGCCGATTTCGTCAAGACTTCTACCGGCTTCGGCCCCGGGGGAGCCACCGTGGAGGACATCGCGCTGATGCGGCGTACGGTAGGCCCGGCAATGGGCGTGAAAGCGTCGGGCGGAGTGCGCACGCTCGAAGACTTAAAGAAGATGGTCGCGGCCGGCGCGAGCCGCGTGGGCGCCAGCGCCAGCGTGAAGATCGTCGAGGCCACGGCGGCGTAGGCCGCGATCACCATGGCCACGCCCCGCAAAGCCGTTGAAGCGTTCCGCGAGCGCGCCGAGCTGCTCGATTTCCTTCTCGAAGTGTCGCGGATCACTTCGGAGACTCTCGACCTGGACAAACTGCTGGCAAACGTCGCCGACATCGTCAAGGTGGTGGTCCCCTACGATCTGTTTGCCATTCTGCTCTACAGCGAAAGAAATCAGGGCCTGCGCATTCGTTATTCGATCGGCCACCGCGAAGAGATCGTGCGCAGCCTGGTGATCGGCCTGGGCGAAGGTATCGTGGGCACCGCCGCGCAGAGTCGTGAGCCCGTGCTGGTGGAAGACGTCCGCACCGACCCGCGCTATTTGGTCGCGCTCGACGCGGTACAGAGCGAACTGGCTGTTCCCATGATGGCGCACGGCAGGCTAGTGGGCGTGATCGATGTGCAATCGACGCGACTGCGTGCGTTCCACGATCAGGACCGGCGCATCATGCGGCTGATCGCCTCGCGCGTGGCCGGCTCGATTGAAAACGCCACCCTGTACCGGCGCGTGAACCAGCAGAACCGTACCTTTCGCACCCTGGCGCAACTCTCGCAGGAGTTCAGTTCGATTCTGGATCTCGACGAGCTGCTGGGCAAACTCGCCGCGTCGGTGCGCACCCTGATCAAGTACGATGCCTTTAGCATCCTATTGGTGGACGCGGATAAGAAATTGCTGCGCCACCGCTTCAGTGTTCGCTACGATCAGCGCGTGGATCTCGACAACATTGCGCTGGGCATGGGGATCACGGGCGCCGCGGCCGAGTCGCGGCAAACCGTACGGGTGGTGAATACCATGCAGGATCCGCGCTACATCGCATCGCAGCCTGACATTCATTCCGAGATGGCGGTGCCGCTGATCGTGCAGGACCGCGTCGTCGGCGTGCTCAACCTGGAAAGCGAGCGCATCGGCAACTTCACGGAAGAACATCAGCGAACCTTGTCTCTGCTCGCTCCGCAGATCGCCAGCTCCGTCGAAAACGCCCGTCTGTATGAAGAATTGGCGGGACGTGAGCAGCGCATGGATCAGGACCTGAAGGCCGCGCGCAAGCTGCAAAAAGTGTTGCTGCCGCGCGAGGCCGATATCCGCGGGCTGGATATCGCCATCCGCTCGCGAGCCGCACGCGAAATCTCCGGCGACGTCTACGAGTTTTTCGAACAGGGCGACGACTACGCCGTCATCGCCTTTGGAGACGTCAGCGGCAAAGGCGCGGCGGCCGCGCTCTACGGCGCGCTGATCAGCGGATTGCTGCGGATTTTGACCCCACGCCGGCGGAGCCCGGCCATGCTGATGCAGTCTTTGAACGAAGCGTTGCTCGAACGCAAAGTAGACGCGGTTTACGCCACCCTGATGGTGCTGCTCTGGGAACCGCGCACGCATCGCATGACGATAACCAACGCCGGGGCCGAACCGCTTCTGATTTCGCGCGGAGGCCAAATTATCACGGCCAAGGCTGAAGGCATGCCGATCGGACTACTGGAACATCAGACCTACGATGAAGTGACCTATCAAGCGGAGTCCGGCGACACGCTCTTGCTATTTTCCGATGGCGTCGAAGATCAGCTGAACGCGAACGACGAACACTTTGGACGCTCCCGCGTGCAGCGGCTGTTGACCAAGCACGATGCCGAAACTCCGCGCGCCATCGTCGATCGGATTTTTGCGGACCTAGATACGTTTCGTGAAAGCGTCGCCCTGACGGATGACCAGACCGTGGTTACGATGAAGGTGATCGGATGAACGCGTTTACTTACGGCGAGCACGCGCTCTACTGCGAAGGAGTCGCCTTGGCGGAGATCGTCGCGCGGGTAGGTACGCCGTGCTACGTTTATTCCGCCGCGACCATCCTGGAGAACTTCCGGGCTTATGACGCGACCTTCGGCGATCAGCCCCATACCATCTGCTACGCTATGAAGGCCAACGGCAATCTGGCGGTGTTGAACTTGTTGGCGCAGGCGGGCGCGGGTTTCGACATCGTTTCGGGAGGCGAACTCTTCCGCGTGCTCAAGGCCGGCGGCGATCCGGCGAGAGTAGTGTTTTCCGGAGTCGGCAAAACCGCCCCCGAAATTGACGACGCCCTGAAGGCCGGCATCTTCAATTTCAACTGTGAGTCGGAACCGGAGTTGGCGCTGATCGACGCGCTGGCCCATCGGCGCGGAGTAAAAGCGCGAGTGGCGCTGCGAGTGAATCCCGACGTCGAGACCGATACCCATCACTATATTTCCACCGGAAAGCTGGCGCACAAATTCGGCGTCGACATCGCCCAGGCCGAAGATATTTACGAGCGCGCCCGGAAACACGAGAACTTGTTGCTCGAAGGCGTGAGTTGCCACATCGGGTCGTTACTTCTGGACGCGAAGCCCTTGATGGAAGCCGTCGATCTCGTGCTGGCGCTTATCGACTGCCTGCGGGCCAAAGGTTTCAACATCCGTCATGCCGATCTAGGCGGTGGACTGGGTGTCGCTTATAAACCGGAAGAAGTCACCCCATCCATCGAAGACTTTGTGAAATGCCTGAAGCAGCGGGTTTCGGGACGGGACTTGCACGTCGTGCTTGAGCCTGGACGATCGATCGTCGCGGCCGCCGGCGTTCTGCTCACGAAGACTCTCTACCGGAAACAGACCGGCGAAAAAGAATTCGTGATTGTCGACGCCGCCATGAACGATTTGATCCGCCCCGCTCTCTACAGCGCGCATCACGAAATTCTGCCGGTGCGCCAGAACAACAGCCGCAGAATCCGCGCCGACGTGGTGGGGCCGGTTTGCGAGACCGGCGACTTCCTGGCGCGCGACCGCGAGATGCCCGAGGTGTTGCCGGGCGATGTCCTGGCGATTTCGACCGCGGGCGCCTATGGCTTCGTGCAGTCGTCCACCTACAACGCGCGCCGCCGCCCAGCCGAAGTACTGGTGGAAGGCGACCGCTGGCGCGTCGTCCGCGAGCGCGAGTCTTACGACGACCTGATCCGCGGCGAAACGATTTAGCGGCCCACCGCCATCAATTCGACAGCCGCGGTGGCGTCAGTCGACGGCAGCCCCTCAATCTGTAACGCCGCGCGCGCCGGAGGGAGCGCGCGATCCAGGAATTCCCACTCGATGCTCTCAATCTTGCTAGCGTTAGGACGCGTGAGCGCGTAGGTCCCAGTCCAGAACACGTCTCTGAAGCCAGCTCCCAACGGCAGCATGGTCTTCGCGAGGCGCTGGTAGGCCAAGCGGAAGTCCGCGTCCTGATCGCGGAAGACCAATTGCGTCCCGGTCAGCACCAGTTTCGGCGCATTGACCAGCGCCATACCGTTTTGAAGCACCAATGGCGTCGCCGGCGTCGCGGCCAAGCGCGCGACAGCTTCGCAGAGTGCCTGTGGCTCCAGGCCCAGCCGCTGCATCTGCACAAAGTTCGCCGCGGCCGCAGGGAACGCCGCGGCCACCGCGGATCGCGCCGCCTGCACATCATCGAGCGAACTCAAAAAACAAGTAACACGCAGCACGTCCGCCGCTTTGACGCTAACGCCATTGAAAGTGCTCTGCAAGCGCGCGACGGCAGCCCCCAGGTTCGCGCTTTCGCCAGCGCCAACGAACGCCACCCCGCTAGGATTTACAACTCTTTTTTCCGACGAAATCGCTTCGATCACTACCTGCGCTCCGGGCAGTGGCAGAGCCCCCACCTGAATCGTGCTGACCGCCGGCAACGCCAGTTTCCTTTCGGTGAACTCCTCCGCCACGATGTCTTTGATCCGCCGCAAATCGCCCGATCCGGCCACGAACGCCCGCAGCTTGACGATCGAAGCGCCGTGGTTTAAGCGCGCCACAGCCTTCAAAGCATCGCGCACCTGCTGCGACAGCAAGCCTTTATCGGAAAGCGGCGACACCTGGAACGACAGACGTCCCGAGTCGGCTACCACGGCCTCCGGAGGCTCGGGAAGCACTTCGAGAACCTGCGGACGCGGCTCCTCGTCCGGCTTCTTTTTACGTTTCTGTGCGAACAAACCTCCGGCGAGCAGCAGGGCGAACAGCAAAATCAAGAGGCGGCGCATGACCACTGACAATATGACAGATTTTAGCACCGGGAGTCGTGCGGGGCGGGGGCATTTGAAATCACGGCCCATAAGCGGCCATACTGGTAAGAGACATGTACCTTTCTGAAGAATTCCGCTTAAAGGTTGGCTTGGCCGAAATGTTGAAGGGCGGCGTCATTATGGACGTCACCAACGTCGAACAAGCCCTTATCGCTGAGAAGGCCGGCGCCTGCGCAGTGATGGCGCTCGAACGCGTGCCCTCTGATATCCGCAAAGAGGGCGGAGTCGCTCGCATGGCGTCCATCCGCATCATTCGCGAGATCATGGACACGGTGTCGATCCCGGTAATGGCGAAAGCGCGCATAGGCCACTTCACCGAAGCGCGCGTGCTCGAAGCGCTTGGCGTCGATTATATCGACGAAAGCGAGGTGCTGACGCCCGCCGACGAAGAGCACCACATCGACAAGCGCGATTACAAAGTTCCGTTCGTGTGCGGCGCGCGCAATCTGGGCGAAGCGCTACGGCGTATCGCCGAGGGTGCGGCCATGATCCGCACCAAGGGTGAGGCGGGCTCGGGAAATATCGTGGAGGCCGTGCGCCACATCCGCACCATCGTCAAGGAAATGAAGCAGCTCACCGTGCTCGGCCGCGAAGAGCTGGTGCACGAATCGAAGAACCTGGGCGCGCCGCTCGAACTCGTAGAGTGGGTGGCGGCCAACGGCAGGCTGCCGGTGCCGAATTTCTCAGCGGGCGGGATCGCCACTCCGGCCGACGCCGCGCTGGTCATGCAACTCGGCGCCGAAGCGGTGTTTGTGGGCAGCGGTATCTTTAAGTCTGAAGATCCCGATAAGCGCGCCCGCGCCATCGTCAAGGCGGCCACGTACTACAAGGACCCGGTGAAGCTGCTCGAAGCCAGCGAGGAGTTGGGAGAGGCCATGCGCGGCCTCGACGTTTCCAAGCTCCCCGAAAGCGAACTGCTGCAGACGCGTGGCTGGTAACGCGCCGAAAACCGCCGGGATTCTGGCTCTCCAAGGCGACTTCGAAGCGCACGTTAAAGCAATCGACCGCGCCGGCGGCCACGCCATTGAAGTGCGCACCCTTGCCGATCTCGAGCAGTGCGACGGCCTGATCATCCCCGGCGGCGAAAGCACCACCATGCTGAAGCTGCTCGATCAGGAAGGGCTCACCGAACCGCTCAAGCGCTTCGCCGCGCACAAACCGGTTTACGGAAGCTGCGCCGGTGCGATTCTGCTGGCCCGTGAAGTCACGCATCCCGCGCAGCCAAGTCTGGGCCTGATGGACATCGCGGTCGAACGCAATGCCTACGGACGTCAAGTCGACAGCCGCATCGCGCGCATTCCCATGCCGGAGGGAGGCGACCTGGAAGCCGTGTTCATCCGTGCTCCCATCATTCGCAGCCTAGGCGCGGGCAGCACCGTGTTAGCCGCGTACAACGGTGATCCCGTGTGGGTCGAACAAGGCCGCAACATGGTGACCACTTTTCACCCTGAATTAACCGCCGACTTGCGCGTCCACCGCCGCTTCCTCGACAAACTGTGATTTCGCCCTTACTGCAATTCGCGCCGGAAGATGCCCCTGCTTTGCTGGAGCTGTCGGAAAGCATTGGCTGGCCGCACGAGATCGGTGACTGGCAGACCACCCTCGCCGCCAGTCAGGTCTTCGGCCACCGCGGCAGCGATGGGAAGATTCTGTCGAGCTCCAGCATCTACCAATTCGGACCTACTTTAGCGGCCTTAGCTGTCGTCCTGGTGCGCGAGGAGTTTCGCCGCCAAGGTCTAGCGCGCGCCGCTGTAGCGCGCTGCCTCGATCAGGTTCCCGGAATTCCCCAAATGCTGGTGGCGACGCCCTTTGGCCAGCCACTCTACGAGTCCCTCGGGTTCAAAATAGCGGAGCAGATCGTGCGCCTAATCGCTGCGCAGGGTACTTCGCTGCCTATTAGGGGAAAGATCAAAGCGATGACCAACGCCGATTTGCCGCGAGTATTTGAACTAGATCGAGCGATTTATCAAGCCGACCGCAGCCAAGTTCTGCGCCCTCGCTGGGCGCAGGCAGAAGGCGCAGCTATGCTCTCTGATGGCAGTGGATACGCCTGGAAAATTCCGCAACGCGGCGGCTTAGTGCTCGGTCCCGTGGTCGCAACCAGCTCGCAAGACGCCGCGCGTTTAGTCGCCCACCTCACGGCAGGCTTTCCAGGACGCATCAAGATCGAGGTCCCCGAGCGGCACACCGAACTGATGAGGATCCTGACCGGTGCCGGTTTCGTCGTCGATAGCTCACGTCCCTTGATGCTGAGGAATGTTGAGAAGCTCCCTGGCCGGCGCGAGATGTTGTTCGGTCTTGCGTCGCTCGGTTTTTGTTAGCCTCCGTTAAGCAGCTAAACAACCCTGCGACCTTGCAGCAGTTGGATTACCAGCACAACCACCGCCAGGACTAGCAGGACGTGAACAAACCCGCCTATCGTATATGCCGTGACTAGACCTAATAGCCACAGCACCAGCAGAATTACAAAAATTGTCCAGAGCATATTGGTATTCTCCTCTCTGTGTCGTTCTGATTTCTTGATCGCACCCTGGTGTCCAAACGAGGCCGTCCGACTTATCGAGTGATTGTGGTCATATGGCGCTCAAGTACCTCTCGCGCCCCGCTTATGATTGGGGAAATTGCCGCACCCAAGCCACGCGTTTCGCGCGAATGTACCCTACTTCCTTGAGAGGTTGTCGTTTCAGGAGCCCGGATCGTTTAGTCATCTGGACCCACGATGATTTGGCATAGCCTATGCACAGACGAAGCGAGAACGCATCGACGCCGAAATAGGAAAGGGGGACTGCGTGTTACTGCGGCAGCGAAGCTCGTGTGGCCCGGTTTTCCAGCTAGTGTTAGTGGCGCTAGCGATGCACGCGGCTCCCGCTGTGGCGTGGCAGTTCGAGGTGTCAAACGCTCCTGAACTGGACAGCGGTTTTCGCCTGCTTTACGAGTTGAAGCCGGAGGAAGCCCGAGCGCAGTTTGCGATATGGCAGGCTTCCCATCCGGAAGATCCGATGGGGAGCGCTGCGGAAGCCGCCAGTTATCTATTTGAAGAATGTTACCGCCAAGGCGTCTTGTCGTCGGAGTATTTTTTAGACAACAAGCGCTTCCTGGGCAAGATCGCCATCCAGCCGGACCCGGAGCTACGCGACGCCTTCTTTGCGGCGGACCTGCGTGCACAAACACTGGCAGAGCTTCGCCTGCAGGTAGACCCAGATGACGTGAATGCTTTGTTCGCCATGACACTTAGCCTTGGCATGCAGGCTGACTACGCCAGTTTGATCGAAAAGCACCAACTGGAAAGTCTGGGGATGATCCGTGACGCGGACAAGTTTGCCAAGAGGCTGCTGGCTGTCAACCCAGATGCCGCTGATGCCTACCTGACTCTGGGAGCCGCGAACTATATCATCGGCAGCCTCTCAGCGTTTAAACGACTATTTCTACATTTCAAGGGGATCAGCGGCGATAAACGTGGTGGCCTCCAGCAATTGGAGATTGCTGCCGCGCGCGGCCGCTACCTACGGCCGTTTGCCAAAATTCTCCTGGCCATGGCGGCGCTGCGCGAGAAGAAGCCGGGAGTGGCCCGTACTCAGCTGGCGGAGCTGGTTGCTGAGTTTCCACAGAACGCGCTGTTCGTCAGCGAGCTAACCAAGCTCGATGGTGTCGCTGGCGCCGCTTCATCCCTCTAGCCCTGGCCTACAACGTGCTCAGTCGCTAGTGAGTTTCGAAAGGAGAAAGTATGAAACCGAGCACAAGAGATCAGATACAGGGCAATCTCCATGAAGTGAAGGGAATCGTCAAAGAGAAAGTAGGCGTGGTCACCAACAACCCCACCTTACGAGTGAAAGGCAAAGCCGAAAACTTGGCCGGCAAGTTCCAAAAAAAGGTCGCGGAGATTGAAAAGGTGCTGGAGACGTAAGTAAGAGTGGCTTTGACGTAACCGAAGGGAAGTCGCCACATGACCAAAACGCTTGGAATTATTCTCATCGTGCTAGGCCTGTTTGGGCTGGCTTGGGGTGGGTTCACGTATACCACCACGGAAAAGGTCGTCGACATAGGGCCGATTCACGCTACTCGCGAAAAGGAACATAACGTACCATTGCCTCCCATCGCGGGCGCAGTGGCCCTCATTGGAGGGGTCGTACTCCTGGTGGCAGGGAAAAAGGATTAACTTCCGCCATGGTGTGTGCGATTTCAGGAGAAAGGAAGGAAGACGATGCTGCTACTCATCATAATTTTGGTGCTGGTGTTTGGCCTCGGTGGAGGCTACTACGGGCATAACCGCTGGGGACCCAGCGGTGGAGCCGGCATAGGGCTGGGGACAATCTTGCTGATTCTCCTCATCGCCTATTTGCTTGGTATATTCCGCTGAAAGATGGCGGGTGACAAAAGGAAACGATAGCCATGAATTCGATGAAACTTGTGAGAGTATCCGGTGTGGCCGCGTTCCTATTGTTCGGAAACGTGGTTTCTACATACGCGCAGCACGACCAACAAGGCGATAAGCAAGGTAGGCAGGATAAAGGGGGTCAACAGCACGCGCAACAGCCTCGGCAACAGCAGCAGCCGCAGCACGCTCAGCCGCCGCAGCAGCAACCGCAGCAACGTGCGCAAGAGCCTCAGCGGCAACAGCAACAACCTCCGCGCGTGCAACAACCTCAGCAACAACCGCAACGTGCTCAGCAGTCTCAACAACAACCATACCGCGCTCAACAACCGCCACAACGCACGCAACAACAAGCACAATCCTGGCAGCAGCAAAGGGGATGGTTACAGCATGGCGGCTGGCAGGGGCACGATAACTGGCAACAAAATCGCGCCCGCCAGTGGCAAAACGAGCATCGTACCTGGTCGCAGCGCGGCGGGTACGGTGGTTACTACATTCCTCAACAGACCTTCGGTCTCTATTTCGGCAGGGAGCATTTCTTTCGTATCCGCAGCCGTCCCACGATCTATATGGGGTATCCGCGCTTCTACTACGGCGGCTTTTCATTCTTGCTAGTGGATCCCTGGCCCGAATATTGGTCCGAAAATTGGTATGACTCCGATGACGTTTACATCGACTACGACGACGGCTACTACCTTTACAACCGCCGTTATCCCGGTGTCGGACTGGCGATTACGATAGTGCTCTAAGAATAATTCCGCATGCTTGTCTTTCGCTTCATCCGCGATTCGCCGCAAGTAAGCAGGGCGCTCGTTGCGGGCGCCCTGCGCCTGTTTCTCGCGATTCTTCTTTTGCCCTCCTTGTCACGCGGCTACATCGTTCTGACTCACGAAGCCATCATTGATTCGGTGTGGGACGATTCGCTCCAGAAACTGCTTCTCAATCGATTCCCCGATGCGACACCGGAGCAACTGGAGCAGGCGCACGCCTACGCCTACGGAGGTTGCATCCTGCAGGATCTGGGATATTATCCCTTCGGTAGCCGTTTTTTCAGCGATCTCACGCATTATGTCCACAGTGGTGACTTCATTACAGCGCTGATCCGCGAATCGCAGGACCTCAACGGATATGCTTTCGCCCTGGGTGCGCTAGAACACTATGCCGCCGATACTGAAGGGCACCGCATCGCAACCAACCGCGCCGTGCGATAACCCGGTGGCGCACGTCAGGACCGAGTTCGGATTCGATGTGCTTCAGGTGGTATCGGGGCGGTACGCTCCAGACCGGTATCGGAGCTTCATCGGTTTTCAAGTCTCTCGGGACGTGATGGAACGTGCATTTCTAGACACGTACGGCATCGAAATGAAGGATGTGTTCGGAAATGTAACGCTGGCGATCGGGTCCTACCGGTACTCCATTAAATCCATCATTCCGGGCATGACAAAAGTGGCGTGGAGTCTCAAACAGGATCAGCTCAAAAAAGAGATTCCCGGCGTCACGCGCAAAAAATTTCTCTCTATAATATCTCGCGTTCGAGCTTTGAAAAGGAATGGGGAACGGAGTACAAGAAGCCGGGCTGCGGCACTAGGATCCTGGCGTTCTTCTTCCGCTCGCTACCGGGGCGCGGTCCCTTCAGCTCGTTAAAGATCCGCACGCCGAGTCCGGAAATTGAAAAACTGTTCATGGCCAGCTTCAACGCGACCATCGACCGCTACAAGGCGATGCTCGCCAATGTGGACGCGGGCAGAGCCGAGCTGCCAGACGAGAATCTCGATGCCGGCGGCGCGACCATCGCCTGCAAGTACAAAGGGACCGACGAGGCCTATGCAAAACTGCTCGGGAAGCTGGCGGATCGTCAGTTCGCCGGGGTGAACCCCGACCTTCGCCGGAACTTCCTTGCCTACTATAAGGACCTGAGCCCGTCTCCGCCAGCCAAATCCAGCAAGAAACAGAAATCCGAATGGATGAAGCTGCTGGATCAGCTCGAACGGCTGAAAGCCGTGCCGGAGGCCGTCGCGTTGTCGCCCGGACCTATTTTAGAGCCGAAAAGTCAGTTGGATCCATGAACGTGGAATCGACCTTTTCAACGATCTTCCCATCAGCCTCAGAGGCTTTCGCCACCTTCTGCCATTCCGGGTCACCGCCGAATTCCTTCCAGTTCTTGGCGGCGGCCTCACGGCTCGGGTGCGACACGATATAGATCAACGTGTTGTCCTTGGCGGGCGAATCCTGCGGAACCCAGTAACCCAAGCTAGTGATCCCGTGCTGATCGAAGATGCGCCGGGTGTCGTTACGGAAGCGGCTCACCAGCGCCGGCAACCGGCCGGGCAGGGTGTGGTAGATGCGAAGTTCGTAGACCCGATTGCTATCGGCTTCCACTTTGGGGGCCGTCGCGAAGCGGGCCGTGATCCAGGACCCCGCGGCGAACGACAGCGCGGCAAATGCAAAAACGCGGAACCAGGTAAGTTTCATAGCTCCCGATTGTATCAATTTGGCAGTGGTCTCGCGCAGTGCCGCAAGCTAGAATGACTAGGGTTATCGAAGGAGGTTCCGCCATGAATTTGAAAATAGCGGCCATCGCCATACTCGCGGTTACGGCGGCCTTTGGCCAGTCGCCCGAGATGACAGTCATGACCCGCGCCGCCGAGGCGTTAGGCGGAAAAGTCAAAGTTTTGGCCGTGAAAACTTTAGTGATCGAAGGCTCCGGCATAAATCCCAATGTAGGGCAGAACCCGCTCCCTGAAGCCCCGCTGCTCAACTGGAACGTGCCCGAATTCAAGCGCAGCATCGATCTGGCGAGCGGCCGCATGCGCGTCGAGCAACACCGCATCGCCGCCTTCGACTTCGCGCTCGCTACCGACGTGCATCAAAACATGGGGCTCGACGGCGGCGTCGCTTTCAATGTGAATCCCGATGGCACCGCGCAGCGCGTGGGAGACGCCGCGGCAGCCGACCGCCGGATCGAAATGCTGGGAAATCCCGTCACGATTGTCCGCGCGGCTTTGGATCCCGTCGCGAAACTATCGAATCTACGCAAGAAGGGTAGCGAGCAGAGAGTCGACATCACCACGGCGGCCGGCGACAAAATGACGCTCGCGGTGAATACAAAGACCGGCCTGCCTGCGTCCGTGAGTTGGATGAGTTCCAGTGAAAACCTCGGCGACGTCGTCAATACCACTTCGTTTTCAAACTTCGAAACCGTAGACGGCTTGAAATTGCCGAAACGCTATGTGACCAGCATCGATTTCCGTAATTGGGTGACCGCGGACATTCAGGTATCGAAGAACGTCGTGGATGGGAATATGACCGATCTGGCAGCGCCTGCCAGCGTGAAAGCGAGTCCGGCTCCGCAGCAGCAACCCGTGAGCGTGGACGCGCAGGAAGTCGGCAAAGGAATCTGGTGGTTGGCCGGCAACGGGAACGCACGCAGCATTCTGTTTGAGTTTGACGATCACCTGACGCTCTTCGAGACCCCCACCAGTGAAGCGCGCTCGAAAGCCGTGATCGACAAAGCGCGTTCGGTCGTGCCCAACAAGCCCCTCACCGAAGTCATCGTATCGCACCATCATTTCGATCACACCGGTGGACTGCGCACGGCCGTGGCTGAGGGCCTAACCGTGATCTCGCACAAGGGCAACGAAGGAATCTTCAAGGAAGTCACCTCGCGCAGGGCCGCACTAAAACCCGACTTGCTCACCGCGAGCGGCAAAACCCTCAAGTTCCGCGGCGTCGATGACACCCTAGTGCTAAAAGACAAGTCCATGGAAGTGGTGATCTATCACGTCAAGGACAACACTCACTCGCCGCTGCTGCTGATGGCGTACGTACCGCGCGACAAAATTCTTGTCCAAGGCGATCTGATTGACGTTGGCTGGACGCAACACCCTTGGGCCGATAACTACGCCAAGAACTTGGAGCTACGCAAGATCGATTTCGCCAAGGACGTGCCGGTCCACGGCAAGATTCAAACCCACGCCGAAGAACTGGCGGCAATCGCCGCCATGAAGAAGCAGTAAAGGAGAAACATTATGAAATTGTGGATCAATCTCAGTCTGGCTCTGGCGCTCGCCGGAGCCGCTTGCGCGCAGGACGCGAAAACCGCTCTCGAAAACGCTTCGAAGGCAATGGGCAACCCCAAGTCCATTGTGTATTCCGGCACCGGCTATAACGGCTTCTTCGGTCAAGCCGTGCAGCCCGGCTTTTCCTGGCCGCAGCGCGAGTTGACCGGCTACAGCCGCAGCATCAACTACGATCAGAAGTCTTCCAAGGAAGAGTTTGTATTCAAGGAGCAGGTATTCGGCGGACAGCGGCAGAATAACCAAGTGAATGGCGACAAGGCCTGGGCAGTGGGCCCCAACGGCCCCAACCCGCAACTGGCGGCCGCGGAAGATCGCCAACTGCAGATTCTTCTGACGCCTCACGGATTCCTCCGTGCCGCGATGGAAGCCGGCAACGCCACCGCCAAAGCGAAATCCGAGGGTGGCAAGAAGGTGACCGTCGTGTCGTTCACCGCGCTGGGCAAATACAAAATGGACGGCACCATCGATGCGCAGAATATGGTGACCAAGGTCGAGACCATCGTTCCCAATCCGCTGTTGGGCGACATGCCTGTGATTGCCACCTACAGCGATTACAAGGATTTCAACGGCGTGAAGTTTCCCACCAAGATCAAACAGACCCAAGGTGGAGGCGCAGTAGCCGATCTGACCATCGCCGATGTGCAACCCAATGCCAATGCCGATCTCCCGGTTCCGGGACCCGTAGCCAACGCCTCAGCGACCCCGCCGGCTCCCGCGCCCGGACAGAAACTGGCAGACGGCGTGTGGCTGATCCCAACCTCGCATAACAGCTTGGTCATCGAGTTCAAAGACTACATCGCGGTAATCGAAGCCCCACTCACCGAACAGCGCTCGCAGTATGTGATCGCGGAAGCCAAGAGACTGGTGCCGAATAAACCCATCCGTTACCTGTTCAGCACGCACCATCACTTCGACCACTCCGGCGGCCTGCGCGCCTACGTGGCTGAGGGAGCAACCATTGTCACCGCCGACGTCAACAAAGCCTATTACGAGCAGGTGTTCAAGATGAAGGCCACCATGGCGCCGGATGCGCTGGCGAAGTCCCCCAAGAAGCCCAAGATCATAGGCGTCAAGGATAAGTACGTGATCACCGATGGCACGCAGTCGCTGGAGATCTACGCCACCCAAGGCGACGGCCACACCGGCGAGCTGCTGGTGGGCTATCTGCCTAAGGCCAAGACTCTCGTCGAAGCCGACAGTTACAGCCCGCAGGGTCCGGGTGCGCCCGCGCCGGCGACTCCCGCGCCCAATGCTGTAGTGCTCTACGATAACCTGCAGCGTCTGAAGCTGAGTATCGATCAGATCGTGCCGATTCACGGCCGCCCGGTTCCGTACGCGGACTTCTTGAAGGCGGTTGCTAAAGGCTAAGCCTTCTGGACACGCCTTAACATGTACTGATCCGGCTTCAAGGACCCGTCGCGCAGCCTCTTCCAGTCGTCTTGCACATGGATCAGGCGGCCACTGATGTGGTTCGATTGCTCCGACGCCAGAAACAAAGCCAACTCGATCTGTTTCTCCGCGGTCGTCCCACCAGTCAGGCGGATTTGCTGGGCTTCTTCCACTTCCCGCCACCCGGCGCGCTCGCCTGCCGCCAGAATCTGGTCGGTCATGTGGGTATAGCTCGCTCCCGGAGCCATGCAATTGATCTGCACGTTGTGATCGCGCACTTCCTCGGCGACGCTTTCAACGAAGCTCACCACCGCGGCCTTGGTGGCGGCGTAAATTGCCAGGTTGGGCCGAGCCTGCGATCCGCTGCCACTGGTGAGAACGATGATCTTCCCGCTGCGCCGCTCAATCATCCCCGGCAGCACGGCCCGGCAAGCGTTTAGGACACCCTGCAAATTGGTGTGAATCACCTCGTCCCACACTCGCGGATTTGTCTCGCTAAAAGGTCCGATGGGCCCCTGCATCCCCGCCGCGCACACCAGCACCCCCACCGGACTACCAAAGTGAACCCGCATGCGCTCGACGGAAGCGGCCACCTGTTCATAGTCGGCCACATCGGCGCGGATGCGCAGTGCGTTGCCGCCGGCGTGCTCAATTTCCAACTGGCATAAATCCAATTCCGGTTTGCTGCGGGCCAGCAGACCCACGCGGGCGCCTTTGGTGGCGAATCCGATCGCGAGGCGCTTGCCGATGCCACGCCCGGCTCCCGTCATCAGCACCGGGACAGTCTTGAAGGAGTGCACACCATCACGGTAGTACAATTCTCGGAGGAAATGAGACCCGCGGGTGGTTACGCGGCGGCGAGTTCGGGTTCGAGCAGACGCGACTTAGCTTCGATCAGTACGCTCTCGCCGTTCTCGAGCGTATAGCGCCCGGCGAGCCACGGCATCACCTCTGCCGCGCGCGATTCCGCCAGTTGATTCTCGCCCAGGAAAAGCACGGCGAATTCTTTGTCGCTCCAGCGTGCCGTGCGGTCGCGATGGCGGAAGTGCGATGCCAGTTTTTCACCGGCCATTTGTAACACCTGTTCGCCGATGGGCCCTTCCAACTCGAACAATAAAAGCGAGAAGGTTGCTCCGTGCAAGCGGTGTGCTTCGATCTGCCGTTCCAGCTCGCGGCGGTTAATCAGCCCAGTCACCGGATCGGTGCTAGCGGTGCCCGCCAGGCGCTGGTCCAACTCCACCATTTGCTCGCGCATCCGTCCAACCATCGCGGCGGTTTCATGGCTCATGCTGTCTACCGCGCCATGCAGACCCGCGGCTTCGACCGGCATTGCTTGCTCCACCTGTGCGGCGAATTGCCGCAAGCGCCGGCCATAGTGCGCCTGCCGCTCGGCCAGATTTTCAATGATGTCGCCGAGAGCCAGAATTTCCCGCTCCAATTCCACGCTGCGCTCCGTACGAACGCGCTTGGCGACGCTGGCATAATCGCGCAGCTCCGCGTGCACAGCTTGTACGCTTTCCCGAATCTCTTTCGGCGTGGCGTCGTAGGACACGCGCGATTGCAAGGCCTGAAGGCGTTTGCGATAGGGGGTGCCCACCTCCGGGTAGCTCTCCTCCAGGCAGTCCGCGGTGACCTCTATGGTGGACAAATAAGCGGCCACGGCGTTGGCGAGTTCGGCCATCAGGTCGCGTCCGGTTAAAGGAATCATAACGAGCAATAAAGAATCGGACGAATTCTTCATTTACTGCAGTACCCGGCTCACTCAGCGGGCTGAATGTCGTAAGTAGTTACAATTTCGGCAGTTGCGCGCACGGTCGCCACGGCGCTGCAGTACTTGTTGGTCGACAGCGCAATCGCCCGCTCCACCGCTTCCTTCGAAACGCTATGTCCACGGATCACGTGCTTCAATTCGATCCGTCGAAAAGCGCGTGGATGTTCCTCGCGCCGCTCGCTGCGGATTTCGAGATGATACGCCGTCACCTGTTCGCGCTTCTTTTTGAGAATCGCAACGACGTCGGCCGCCGTGCAACTCCCCAGGCCCGTGATGAACAACTCCAGGGGACCGGGCGCGGATTTACGCCCGCCTTTCACATCGATCGCGATGGCATGGCCGCTCGGAGTGGTGGCGATAAAGAACTCGTCGCCGGCATACTGGATGAGGGTGGGTGGGGGCGCGGGATTCATCCCTACACCAATAGCACACGTTACACTGTTAGCTTCGATGACGGAAACCCTCACGCTCGCGCAGATTCAGAGTGCACGCCAACACATTGCCCCCTGCGTCCGCCGCACGCCGCTCACCGCCAGCGTCGCCCTAAGCGAGCGCCTGAAGACCAACGTCTATGTGAAGCTCGAGCTATTCCAGAAG
>Ga0105248_10003253_pt1 | contig 18013 bp, 15 predicted proteins | sample KBSS34metaG_FD_81524 | JGI IMG/M metagenome (GOLD analysis project Ga0105248, IMG submission 81524) | Switchgrass rhizosphere microbial communities from Kellogg Biological Station, Michigan, USA - KBS S3-4 metaG | ecosystem: Host-associated > Plants > Roots > Rhizosphere > Soil | place... | reverse complement strand
GCCCGGTCGCATCTTTGCTAAGCTGGAATACGGAGGCGTCGACCGACCAGGAGAAGTGTCGTGCTACAGGCACGTGTGTGGTTGGTGTGTGCGCTTACGGTCGTCGTCATCTGGCCTCAGGCCGCGCGGGCAGCAGAGAAGGCTGACGTCTCTGTCCGCGGAAAAACCCTCACGTTATCCCTTTATCCGCCCCGCGCGCCGTCGCGCGGAACCATCCTGATGGGCAGCGGCGACGTGGGATGGGTTGGCCTCGGCGCGTCGATGGCCGACGAATTGTCCGCCGAGGGCTATCTCGTCGTCGGTATAAACGTCCGCCAATATCTTGCGGCTTTCACGTCTGCTCAGTGTCACCTCGAGACGGCCGAAGTCCCCGGTGACTACCGGATCATTGTTGACACACTGAGGCGATCTCGTCGTCTCGATCCTCCGATCATCGTCTCCGGCGTGTCGGAAGGAGCTGCGCTCGCGGTGCTGGCCGCGTCCGACCCGTCCAACCACCGCTGGATCGATGGCGTCATCACGCTGGGCCTGCCGCCGACCGCGGAGCTCGCCTGGCGCTGGACGGACGTCGGCTCGTGGATCACCAAACGTGACGCGAACGAACCTTCTTTTGCGCCAAAAGACGTCATCGCGGATGTCGCACCGGTTCCGCTGTACATGATTCAATCGACAACAGACGAATACGTCCCGAAGGCCGAGTGGGAGAGGCTGCTCGCCGACGCCCGCGCTCCCAAGAAGCAGATTCTGATCGAAGCGGCCAATCATCGGTTCACCGACAAACGCGCCGAGGTCGGCGCCGCCTACGCGTCAGGGCTCGGTTGGATTGCGCAGACGGCAGTCGGGAGAAGTCGCTGATGGTCCACAGCCGCTGGCGCCTTCACCCGGCCATCGACGCGGCGTCCACCTGGGTCGTTGCGCACACAGCCAGGCTGTGGGGCGCGGCGGTCTTTGCCGTGGTCCTCGCGCTGTCCTGGCACACGCTGCGAGGCATCCACACGCATCAGGTCCGCGGAATTCTCGGCACGCTCGCGTCGGGTCCGCTGGTGATCGCGGCACTCGCGACGGCTCTCAACATCGCGATCATGGGCCTCTACGATGTGATCGCGTTTGCCGAGACGCGGACCCGCGCGCTTCAGCGATGGAAGTTCGGCGCGGTGGCCTTCTGCTGGAGCAACTTCCTGACGCTCGGTCCGCTGGCGGGTCCGGCGGTTCGGTTCTGGCTCTATCGGCGCAGCGTAACCGACCTCTCCGAGCTGCACGCTGGCATCGTGTCGGTGATCATCGCCTTCGTTTCGGGGCTTGCCGGATGGACCGCTGCGGCGCTCATCGTCCCGAGAATCGGCGGAGGGATTTGGCTTCTCGCCGGCACGGCGCTGGCGCTAGTCATCGTTGCGGCCTGGTGCGGTCGTGCCATCGCCCGGCGAACGGACAAATTCGGCGGCCCGCTCGAAGGGCCGAGACGCACGCTGGAGATGGCCCTCGTCGGATGGCTGGACTGGTTGCTGGCCGCGGTCGTCTTCATTGCCTGTCTGCAATCAACTGGCAGAACGGCGCCGCTCCTGGGGCTGGTGTCCGGATTCTTCTCGGGCCAGGTCGTCGGTCTGGCGAGCCTCGTACCGGGCGGTTTCGGCAGCAGCGATGCCTTCTGGATCGCGCGCCTTCCGTTCGACCAGAACGTGACGGCGGCCGCGCTCGGAGCGTTCCGTCTGATCTACTACGCGATCCCATGGTTCGCGGCGTCAATGATGCTGCTGTCGTGGGCGACGCGCCTGTCGTCGCGCCGGATCGACATCGCCCGTCGGATCACCGCAAGTCTCGTCGGCGCCGCCGGCGTGCTGATGATCCTCAGCAGCGCATCGCCCGCTCTCCACGCGCGCGTGATCCTGATGGAGCGATTCCTGCCGCTGCCGCTGGTCGAGATCGGTCAGCTGACTGCGGCAGTGGCGGGCCTGTTGCTGCTCGTGCTCGCTCGCGGGCTATCGCGCGGGTACGCGACCGCCTACAAGTTCACGATTTCGCTGCTGCTACTGGCCGGTCTGGCATCTCTTCTCAAAGGGCTCGACTGGGAAGAGGCGGTGATCCTCACCACGATTGCACTGGCCGCATTGTCGCAGTCGGCGATTTTCGATCGCGCCAGCCGCGGAGACTGGCTCGACTGGGCTGACATCGGCGTCGGGTTCACCGCGCTCTCCGTGTTCGTGCTGTTCGGCACGTTCTCACATCACATCGATGCTGTCTCGCTCGAACGCTGGACGTCGATCGGGTATCGATTGCAGGGAGCGCGTTTCCTGCGCACCGCTGCGTCGATGGTCGTGGTCGTGTCCGCCGCTTTGTTGTACATCGTGCTCCGCACGCCGGTGCGTTTCGACCCACCCGATGAAGATGAAATCCAGCAGACGCTGGCGGCTCACGCACGCTACGGCACGGGGACGACGCCGATCATGGTGGCGGTTGGGGACAAGTCTGTCTTTTTCAATGGTGGGCGCGGTTTCTGCCTCTATCGAACGGTCGGCCCGTACCTGGCGGTGTTTTCCGATCCAATGGTCACGTGTCAGGCTGAGCGCGCCGCGTTCCTTGACGCATTGCTGGCGTTTGCCGCCAATCTCGATCGACGGCCGATGTTCTATCAGCTCTCGCTCGACTGGATTCCGCTGCTGCACGATCGAGGGTTTCACTTCTTCAAGCTGGGAGAGGAAGCGCACGTTGATCTCGCTCGACTGACCCTCGAAGGACACGCGGGTAAACTGACCCGCCAGATTCTCCGGAGAGCCGAGCGCGATGGCCTGACTTTCCGTGTCATGCAACCCGACGAGGTCACGCGCCGCCTCGACGATCTTCGTGAGATCTCGTCGACATGGCTCCGAGCGAAGCAGCTCGTGGAACGACAGTTCTCAATTGGCTATTTCGACGACGACTACATGCGTCGGTTTCCGTGCGCCGTCGTCGAGGCGCGAGAAGGAGGGCGCCTGCTCGCTTTCGCCAACCTGCTGGAAGGACCTCGACACGAGGAGCTGTCAGTCGATCTGATGCGATACCGGACCGATGGTCCGAGCGTGATGGACTTTCTCCTACTGTCGACCATGCTTTACGGCAAAAGCGAGGGCTATCGCGATTTCAACCTTGGGATGGCGCCCCTGGCCTCAGTTGGAGAGCATCGGGGTGCGCGGCTCGGTGAGAGGCTGGCAGGCTTGCTCTTCCGGCGCGGCGACCATTGGTACAACTTCCAGGGCGTCCGCTTCTACAAACAGAAATTCGATCCTGAGTGGACGCCTCGATACATGGCGTATCAGAGCGCGATCGAGTGGCCTGCCGCCCTGGCACACGTCAGCGCCCTCATTTCGGGAAGCTGGGGGAGCGCACTGCTTCCAGGGCGCGAGACGCCGACGCACGAACCGGAGCGAACCCTCGCTCCGGTTGAGCGTCCGTCATGATCTTCCGCCTGAAGGAAGCCACAAGACACGACCAACCAGTCTGGCTCCTAGTCGCGGCGATTGCGATCTCGAGCTGTGCGGCGAACCCACGCCCCGCCGTTCCTGATCAGTTCGTCCCGCTCAACACTCATCAGCTCCGCCTGCATTTCGAGAATTTCGGCGCTTCGGCGAGGCGCCCGCTGCTCGTGTACGCCACCGGTGACGGCGGCATGCATCGGAAAGATCTCGATACCTACCGACACCTGGTCGCACTTGGGGATCCGATTGTTGGGTTTGACGCTCGAGATTATGTGAAACACCTGGGGAAGGACACCCCGACGACAACGCCCGAGCGACTGGCTCACGACTACTCGGAGATCATCGTGCGGGCACGACAAGCGCTTGGTCTCGACGCGCATCGTCCGGTCGTGCTCGTCGGGGTCTCACGCGGCGCTGGCCTTTCCGTCGTGGCTGCCGGTCAATTGCGAGACTCGATCACCGGCGTCGTCGCCGTCGCCTTGACGCAGGAAGAAGAATACGTCCGCTGGCATCGGCACCTTGCACTGCCGCACGAGACGCACCCGGCAGTCATGGTGAACGTCTATGAATACCTCGAGCAGCTGGGGAATCTGCCGATTGCGGTCGTCCAATCGACACACGATCACTACCTGCCAGCCGCGAAGGCGCGTGAACAGTTTGGCCCCGATACGCCGTACCGATGGCTCCAGCCGATCGAGGCGAGCAATCACAACTTCAGCGGAGCACGAACCGCGATGTACGACGCGATCCGATCAGCGCTGGATTGGGTTGTACTGGCTCGGACGAATTGATCGAGATTCAGGGATGCAGGATTCGAGGATCAGAGATTCGAGGATCGGGATTCGAGGATCAGTGATTCGAGGATCGGGGATTCGAGGATCAGTGATCAGTGATTAGCGATTGACCGGATCCACTCGACGACGCGCGCCTTGTAGAACGCCCACTCGGGATGTCCTTCCCAGTTTTCCATCCCGTGCGGAGCGCCGTCGAGGGAGATCAGATCGTGCTTCACCCCCAGCTCTGTCAGTCGTCGATCGAATGCCTGCGCCTGCGCCCAGAGCCGCTCGCCGGTGCCATTGACCAGGAGTACCGGCGGCATGTCCTTGTGGGCACCATACAGGGGCGAGTACCGCCGGAGTTCCGCGCGCGAGTCATCGTTCAACACGTCACGACGAAAGAGCCGTACGAGCAGGGATCGTGGTGATGCGTCCGTGACCATCGCGTTGAAATCGTACACACCATAGAACGAGATGACGCCGGCCAACGAGCGATCCTCGGTAGCGAGGTGCGCCACCATCTGTCCACTCGCGGACTCTCCGAGCAGGAATATTCGCGCCGGATCGATATGGAAACGCTCGTGTTCGTTACGAACGAATCGGATTGCTGCGCGAAGATCGGCGAGCTGGTCCTCGTGCGTGAACGCCGGCGTCAGTCGGTAGTCGATGGAAAACCATGTCAACCCTGCACGGGCGAGCGGCTCCAGCATGGGTGTGATGTAGGTGACTTTGTCGCCAGCCTCCCAGCCACCGCCATGCACGACAATCACCGCCGGACCGGGTGTGCTGAATCGTGGGACGAACGCGTCGAGCCCGAGGGTGGGGGACGTTCGGTACGGAATGTCTTTGCGAACACTGCCCGCGATTGGTCGATGCGGCAGCGCTGGACGCGATCCAAGCCCGCCAAGCCACTTCACCATGGTTTGCTTGTAGTGCCATTGAGTTGGCCACCAGTTTTCGCTTCGATGGCTCGCACCAGCGACTTCCACAAGCTGACAGGGCGGTCCCGACTGCCCGACTCGATCGCAATAGCGCCGCGCATCCTGAATCGATGCCTCGGTGTCGGCACCGCCGTGGATCACGAGCTGCGGAACGTCCTGCCCCCCAGCCCGGATCCCGGCCCCCGCACCCCGGATCCCGGCGACCTTTCCCTCTCCATCGTAGATACCGCCAATCAGCACGGCGCCGATGACGCCGGGCGATCGTTCGGTGAGCAGCGACCCGGCCAGCTGCGCGCCGGAGTCCTCGCCCAGGAGCACGATGCGATTGGCATCGATCCGAAGTTCGCCGGCGTGACAGCGAATGAAGGCCACGGCGGTCCGGACATCCGAAAGCGAGTCGTCGAACCGGCCGGGTCCGCCGAGTCTGTAATCAAGCGAAAACCAGTTGTACCCGGCGTGCGTCAACGTCTCGAGAATCTGGCCAACATGCGCGACTCGGCTGCCCGACGTCCCGCCACCGCCGTGGATGACGACGACTGACGGAGGGCGAGCCGACCCCTGCTGGACGTACGCATCGAAGGCGAGATCGCCTGAATACGGGATGTCGCCCTTGACGCCGGGGATGAAGTAGTTGCCCGCGGGATTGCGCACCTGGAGAGGCGCACACGGTTGCGCCGACGCCGGGCCGGCAACCGCCAGGACGCCGCAGACGATCAGGAGGATGCGTCCCGCCGTTAACTGTGATCGAGCGACAGCCACATCCTTCCGCCTAAAGACGGAAGCTACATTACTTCTCTCGTGCAAACGCTGACTGTTCCTTCTCCAGGTCATCGCGTCCGAGCTTCGCGTCTCGAATCAGGATGCGGAAGCGGAACGTGGCGGACTTGCCTGGCTCCAACGTCAGCACTCGTTCCGGCTGCGTCGGATCGTACGCGTGACGCCCGACCGGGTTTGCCGCGAACAGGCCATAGCCTCGCGCGTGCCAGTAGGTGGGATAGTTCGTGCTTGACGGGTGATTCAGGATCGCAATCGTCACGGGCTTTCCGTCCACTGATCCGCTCAGGCTCATCCAGGGACCTGTCGTTCCCCACACGGCATCGCCGGCCTTGCCGTCGCTGCCAAGATATCGCCCCGTGACGCCGACGTTATCGTCAGCTCGTGCCGGCCCGCGCTTGCCGTCAGCGCCGACGAAGGAATCGCGTTGCTGAACCGGCGAATCAAGCGATCGCGCCACACGAATCCCGAACGCCCCCTCTTTCGTGTCGTTGAAGGTGAGGGCCTTATCTCCCGCCGTCCACGTCGTGGTGCGATCGATCGTGCGAACGCCAGGGGCCCCGGCAAACACGAACCGCGTCTGCTCTCGAAGCAGCACCGATCCGTCCGGTATGACCCAATCCGCGGTGACGGACAGTTCGCCGGATTTCTCGCCGCCTGCCGCGCGCGTGATTGACTTCTGCACGATGACACCGGTCTTGGGTTTCAGGTTCGCGGCTGTCTCGCTCGAGTTCCCCCAGAAGTCGTAACCATTTACGTCGCCGTAGTTGAACCAGTGACCGACGTGATGCGGGTGGTCCGCGCGTTCACCCGGCCGAGGGTCGAGCGGATACCCGCGCGTGATCAAGAGGCCAGCCGCGCTGCGAATCGGATACAGCACCGGCTTCTCGAACGACTGCGGATAGATGTATGAGGTGAATGGCTGGCCGTCAATCGAGATGTCGACCCGCCGTTCGGCCGGCCGATTCGTGACCGCGACACCGTGAGTGTCCGGAGCGCTGGCTCTCCAGGCCAGGGCAGATGTCGCCGCCGTTACGACCATCACACACGCGAGCAGCTGCTTTGACATGCGGGTATGATCCGCGGCCACGCGACAACACACAAGGGAAAAGTCAGCCGATTCGGTTGAAACGGCTCAGACGAAGCTGGTCAGCCAGCGAGCGGCGCGTAACCAGGCCTGATTCTCCATCAGCATCAGCCGCGCGACGTAGGACCCGATCAGAAGGAATGTGCCCGCAAGGAAGACGATGTTGAAGCGCCCGTAGCGCCACCTGTCGAGGCCAATGCACGCGAGTGCCAGCAGTGTGGGCAAACCGAAAAACCAGAGTGGCCCAAGGGCCCGCAACGAATCAATGGGAATGCGGGCAATCGCAGGCGGCAGGAAATTGATTGCCGTCAACAACATCAGCATCTTGTGTTGGGCGGGCTTCTTGCGGTAGTAAATCGCGGCCGCGAAGAAGATCGTGAACATGATCAGGTCGAACAGCGGCACGATCATGAAGCCCAGCGGGTTTACACCCGGAGGCGTCGACGACGACCCGTACTTTGCGGACCGGGCGGCGGTGACGAACCCAATCGGAAGAATCAGTATCGCCAGGCCAATCGCACCGTAGCCAAGTCGCTGGTGTACCCGCACACGTTTCGATGAGATCAGCCACACCTGTGCGATGAACAGCATCACCCAGGCGGTCATCGTCAGGCCATGGAGGTGGACGATGAACGACGGTAGTGGAGGCACGTCGAACAGGCCGCGCAAGTAGTAGGTGCGAGCGAATCCAGCCAGGATCAGAAGAGGAAAAACAATGGCCGCGCTCTTGAAAAGGCGACGATCGAAAAGGCGGCGGTCGAGCGCGTCACGTACGGCAGTGTGTCCAATCATGAATGCTCCGCACGCGCCCTGCGTTCAAGACGTGAAGTGATAACGAGACTGGTTGAGGCGCGCTATGGTGCATGGAGCCGAGCGGTTTGTCAACGGGCGCGCCTGAGCAACGGCGCGATTTCGCGGGCGAACACGCTGATGCCGTCCGGAAAGGTATGACCGGCGCGGCGCTGTACGCGCCGCCACGCTTCCCAGATGTTGCCAATGAGCACGGCCGCCAGCAAGTAGTACACCGCCCCAGTCCACTCGAAGATCGCGAAGCTGGCGACCGCAACAATTACCGCAAACACCAGCTGATCGGGATACCTCACGGGCGAAGTGGGGGGATCGGTCAGGATGAACAGCGCGAAGAACAGGACCGCCTGCAGGTCAGGCGTCCGGAATATCTCGGAGACCCAGGCGGGGTCGCTCATGAACGCACTCATCGTGAACAGCACATAGTACGCGCCAAGAAACGCGAGGACGAGCGGCATCTTGTTGACTCGATCCGCGATGAAGACGCCGGTCCCGAGGAGGAACACCTGGACGATGGGCGCGACCTCCGGCAGCGCACCCCACCAGCTTTGACCTTCGTGAAACAGCGGAAACGTCACGACGATCGCCAGGGCGGCAGGGTTGAAGACATTCCCTGCGCGGGTGCGAACGACGTACTTGCTGATGATCGCGAATACCGAGACGAGCGTCACCACGTACCACGGTGTCTGCGCGCTCAGGACCATGGACACGATCAACGCGGTAAGAACCGCACCGCTCGGAAACTCCCAGCGCGTGTGACGCGAGCGAAGAATCAGGGCGTCGAGGATCGCCGACGCGGCGAGCGCACTCAGTACGCCGGGGGCGACGGTCGGAATGTGCTCATGCGGCGCAGCCAGTGCGACGAGCGCGATGAGGACGAGCGTCAGGAGTCCTTTGGGCGTCTTGAAGAAGTGCCGAACCGTCATTGGTGGAGGCTCGATGTTTCGATGCGATCGAGCTCCGTCGTGACGATCAGTCCCTCGACGCCGTGACGTTCGAGCAGCTTGAGCCCATCGGCTGGTCCGAGCACGAACGCGGCGGTGGCGAGCGCATCAGCGGCGAGTGCGGTGGCCGCGACGACAGTGACACTGGCGACCGCGGCAGGAGAGTTGCCGGTGCGCGGATCCACGATGTGGTGTTCCCGATGTGCGGACATGACGCGCTCGTAGTCACCGGAGGTGCACACGGCTTTATCGCAGACCGTCAGCGAGTCGATGAGCTCGTGGTCGTGACGCGGGTGGCGGATACCGATGGACCACGGCATTCCTGCTGGATTACGGCCGCCGAGATAGAGGTCGCCGCCTGCGTCGATCGCGAAATCCTGAAACGGCTGCAGCTCGCGGGCGGCGGCGTCCACGGCCAGACCCTTTGCCACGGCGCCGAGATCCAGCAACAACGGCTGCCGGAGCGTGATGGTCCGATGTTCAAGATCCAGCTCGACGTCGCGATAGCTGACCTCGTCGCTCGCCGGAATCAGCGTGGCGACGGTCCGGCCCGTTCGGTCTTCACGGTTGAAGCCGCGCAACTCCATGCGACGGCCTACGGTGGGATCGAAAGCGCCGCTGGTTTCTTCCGCAACCGAAAGCGCAAAGCGGACGGCTTCAAAAAGAATTGGACTCGCGGGAACCGGTTCGCCGACGTGCGCGGCCAGCTGTACGAGCTCACTGCGTTCATCGAATCGGGAGCAGCGCGCCTCGATTTCCCGAAACCACCCGAACGCCCGGTCGATGGCGGCGTCGGCGCCAGGACGCACGACCTGGATGGTCACGAGCGTGCCCATCAGCACCTCGGTGCGGGTGGGCACGCTCGTCACTTCGCTTTCGAAAGTGCTTCAACGACGCCGTAATAGAAGGCGTTGGTGCTCTGGGTCGCCCCGGAGACGTAATCGGTCTCGGGGCTCTGTCGTTCGGCGACCTGAGGGGGCAACTTGGCAATGACGGAGCATGAGTATCTCGTCAGACACTGCGCAATCGTCGCCGACAGAATTCGGCCGTCCTGAATGATGACTTGCGCCTGAATGTCGCCGTGCCGCGAGGTCCCCCAACCGAAGTAGGTCCCGTCCTTGTACTTCGGCTTCGGTGGATCGGGTGGTGCAGGAGGTGGGGTCGCCGCCGTCTGCTCGATTACGGTCGGAGGTAATTCGGCAGCCGCTACGGGAGATGGCAAGAGCGGCGCGGCGAGCGCGGATTCCACGGTGGCCGCCTTGGCGGCTGGGCGACGTGTCGTCTTACGCGTGGCAGAGCGGGCCGGTTTTTCGGATGCAACCGGAGCGGCCGACACCGGGATCGATTCTCCGTGCGTTGCTGGTGATGTTGATGTTGGGTCCGCGGGCGCCGCCGGGAGTGCTCGCGTCGAAGTCTCGGCTCGTCCGCTCGTTGCCGGCCCGGGTATCGCCGGGCGTCGTGCGTCGGCCTGTACGGCGAATCGATCCGCGGCTGATTTCGTTCGGATGTACCCGGCGGAGTACACAGCAAGCACTGCCGCGGAACTCAGCGCAACCAGGCTGTTCGATACCTTCTTGTGGGGACCGCTGTCGGACACTCGCGGCAATTATAAGGAAGGCGAAAGGCAAAAGGAAAAAGGCAAAAGTGCGGCAACAAGGCGAAAATTGAGGGGTTTCACCCTGCCGAGGTCGGCCGGTACGGTTTCTGCCTCTTTAGGCGTCAGGAGGCAGTCATGCGACCTCAGGTATTCGTGACGGCACTCGCGTTAGTTTTTCCACTGATCGGCGCGCCCGCGGCGCACGCACAAGATGAGGATCAGCCGCGGTCGCGCACTGCACAATCGCGCGAAACAATGCGCTTTCAGGGAATGGACACAAATCGGGACGGCGTCATCACCAGGCGTGAATGGCGGGGAAGCGACGCATCCTTCCGCGCGCACGACTGGAACGGCGACGGTGTTCTGTCTGGCAACGAGGTCCGCGTCGGAGCGGCGCGGCCTGTGAACGGCAACGACGATTACACCACGTCGGCCCAGCCGACGCTCTTCGACTGGACACAGGCTGAATTCGATCGCCTTGATACGAACAGGGACGGCCGCATCGCGCGGAACGAATGGCGTTTCGACTACGAGTCATTCCGACGGGCGGATCAGAACGGCGACAACATCCTGTCACGTCGCGAATTCTTGAATGCGGACACCGACACGGACCGGGAGGATCGGTTCGATTATCTCGACAGCAACAATGACGGCCGCATCGAGCGCTCCGAATGGCACAGCAGCGCCGACGCGTTTCGATGGCTCGATCGCGACCGGGATGGCGTGCTGAGCCGTGCGGAGGTCGTCGGTGAAGAGCAGAACCGACAGTCGGACAGGTTCGATGCGATCGACACCAATCGCGACGGACGCATTACGCCGAATGAGTGGCAGTGGTCCCGCCGCAGCTTCAATCAGTACGACCGGAACGGCGATGGCGTGTTGCGGCGCGACGAGTTGGCTTCGGCGGACACGAGGCCTGGTCTGGTCGGGACCAGCGGCTCATCCTCGCGCGAGGTCGTCGTCCCGTCCACCCAACGGTGGTTTGACACCGGCATCGACGTGCGCGCGGGCAACGTCATCGACTACCGGGCCACCGGCACCATTGGCATGTCGCAGAGCAACGAGAACGATGGGGCAACCCCCGCCGGGGCCTGGAGCGGTCGGCGCGCGGACAATGCCCCCTTCAGAGACAGGCCTGCCGGCGCACTGATCGGCCGAATCGGCACCGGCGCACCGATTTTCATGGGCGATTCGGGACAAGTGAACGTGTCGAATACTGGCCGGCTTTACCTGAGCGTCAACGACGACTACCTGCAGGACAACAGCGGGGAGTACAGAGTGACGATAACGCTGCGGTAGCCAAGCTAAAAAGTCAAAAGTTAGACGTACGGAGGAGAGCACGAGACGGGCACCTGTGACAGTGGCACACTAGCTGAATGGTTCCGTTGTCCGTTCTCGATCTCTCCCCTATTACTGACGGCAGCACCGCTGCCGTTTCTCTTCGAAACTCTCGCGACCTTGCGCAGCATGCGGAACGTTGGGGCTACAAACGCTACTGGATTGCCGAGCATCACAACATGCCTGGCATCGCCAGCGCCGCCACCAGCATCGTCATCGCGCACGTAGCCGCCGGGACGAAGACGATCCGTGTCGGCGCGGGCGGCATCATGCTTCCCAATCACGCGCCGCTCGTCGTCGCCGAGCAATTCGGCACCCTCGAGTCGCTGTTTCCGGGCCGGATTGATCTCGGCCTCGGACGGGCGCCAGGAAGCGACCCGGTGACCGCGCGTGCCATGAGACGCACCCTGCACAGCGATCCCGACGATTTCCCGCACGATGTGCTCGAACTGATGTCGTACTTCCATCCGGAAGATGGGCAGATGGTCCGCGCAATTCCGGGCAGTGGCCTCGATGTTCCGATCTGGATCCTGGGGTCGAGCCTCTTCGGCGCGCAGATTGCGGCGATGCTGGGTCTCCCGTTCGCCTTCGCCTCCCACTTTGCCGCGGCTCAAATGATGGACGCGATCGCGATCTACCGCGAGCGGTTCCGTTCGTCCGGCGTGATCGAAGGTCCGCAGGTGATGCTCGGGGTCAATGTCGTGGCCGCTGATACTGACGAGGAGGCGCGTTTCCTGGCGACGTCAGGTCGTCAGTCGTTCGCGAACCTGCGTCGCGGGATGCCGACGACGCTGCCTGCGCCGAATCGCGAGTTCGAGAAGGAGGTTACGCCGTTCCGTGGAATCCCGCTTCACGAGATCCAATCGGTTTCGATCGTCGGGTCGCCGGAAACGGTGCGCGGAGATCTCGACGACCTCATCGCTCGCACCCAGGCCGACGAGCTGATCGTCGTCTCACATATCTACGATCACACGGCGCGACTACGGTCGTATGAGCTGACGGCAGAAACAGCTGGCAAGTAGCTGATAGGGTTGTGCTTACGGCTCGCGACCAAGAAAAAGGAGGCTGGCACCTTCCCCGGGAAGGTGCCAGCCTCCTTTTTGGCTATCTGGCCCGTGCCGCACAGCTCTGAATCTTGCCGTGATCGGTGACGTTGATGACGCCCAGGCTTCGCAGCCCGTCGCTCGTCTGGGCGACGCAGCTCACGTAGTCGCCATGATTCTTGGCGTTCGCCGTGCACTGTGACACCACGTCGGACACCGTGCAGCCGTCCGCTTGCACGACGTTGGTTACGCCGGTGTCGCAATCTTGAATCACGACGGTCGGACGAATGTCGGATGCGAGGCAGCGATCGGCCCCGTCCGGCACTCCGTCCTTATCCGAGAACCACCCGATATCGGTCAAGAGCTTCGTCGTCAGATCGCGCGGCGTGTCGACGGCCGTGGTCAGGTCGGGATTGATCGCGGGTTCCATCAGCTGATTGGGAGACGCGACCCCCTCGAAGTGAGAAATTGACGATCCGGTGATCACCGGATTGAAGGCGGCGAGCATCATCAGGCCCTTCACCCGGTCGGTGCCGGCCAGCACCGATTCGTCGATTGCCATCTTCACCGTCACGCCTGGCAGACTGGCTCTGATCGCATTCGCATCGGACAGCGCAATTCGAACCGATGTGATGGTGATCGTCGGGTCGGTGCCGCCCAGGCCCTGCGGGGGAGAACTCTGGACGTTGTCGGCGATGAGCACCGCCTTGGCGCCCGCGTTCTGGGCGTTCTTAACCTTGACGACGAACCCGCACGTGCCGCGATCGATCAACGCGATCTTGCCGGCGACGTCGTTCTGAATCGGCGAGCAGCCGTCGGTGGTCAGCGGCCCGTCAACGTTGGCCGCATCGAGCGCGACGACGACCTCGCCGGTGATGCCGGTGCTGGTCAGCGGCGCGCCAAATGAGGCGTCGCCAACCGGCAGCGCCAGAACCGGATTCGCGGTGAGCACGAGCAGCGACGGTTCGCCAGGTTTCAAGACCGTCGGCACCGCGGCGTTGACGTTCACGCCGTTCCAGGAAACGTGGCGTACATTGATCGCCGAAGCCTGACGTTCGGCGTTGGTCATGTGGTTCCAGACCTGATTGCTGGTGACGTCGAGGGTGTACTCCGAGTACACGTCCGCCGTATCCAACGGGCGTGTTCCGTTCGACACGTTCACGAAGTTGGCGAAGCCGAGGCCATGCGCCAGCTCGTGGAGGATCACCACCAACAAATCCTGCTGGCCCGCTCCTTCGTTGTTGTCGAACCCCATGTAGAAGTTGAAGGTCGTGGCGAACCGCGCATTGATGTCGAAGCAGAGGACCGTCAGCGGGGTGCCGCACGGGTTGAGATCGGTGTTCGCGAGATGCTTCGCGAGCGCGACCGGGTACCACGTGTTCGGAAGCTCCGCTCCCTGGAAATTGGAAAAGATCTGGATCGCCCCTGCCGATCCGAGCACGTTCGTGCCCAGCGGGCTGAAAGCGGCGAGGACGCGTATGTCCTGCTTCGGGTGGAGTTTCGCTTCCCAGATGGCGGCGGCGCGCAGGAACACGTTGGTGCGCTGTTCGCCGAGCGTGGTGCCGGGGTTTCCTCCGACGGGCGCAGCCGGCGTCGGGTCGTTGAAGCCGACACCGGGCGCGTTGTTCTTGAAGATGATGATGTGGCCCTGCGCCGATGCCGAACCACTGATACCGAGCACTGCCGCGACGGTCAGGCCGATGAGGTGGCGGCGCATTACCTGATCTCCCGCGCGGGAGTGAGCGTCTCCGTCGTCTTCGTTTGAGGCTTCGACACTGGCGCGGTCGGCGCGTGCTTCGCCAGCGCGTCGACGAACGCGTCATGGCCCGTTTCACAGGCGGTGGTCTGGCTTCCGTCCTTGTTCGTCTTCACGACCATCACGCTCATGAAGCGGCCCTGCAGATCCATGGAGATCGTTCCATCGGGATGGGCAATGGCCACGAGGTCATCGGAAACCTGGCTCGTCATTTCCTCGAGCAATGCTTCGGCTGCGATGGCGTCAGCGCTGGCCGGTGCCGGCGGCTCAGCGTCGGTCTGCCTGACCTGATGCGGTTTCTGTTTGTCCGGCTTCTGCGCGGCCAAAGTGGCGGACGATCCCAGCATTGCGGCGACCGCCAGTACTCCAGCAGCCCGCCCTGCGGTGTTCTGCATATGTCCCCCTTGCTAAATCTCTGTTCCCGGTCTGGATACTCAGACCCGAGGGCGGGAAGCTACCATCGACTTATCCAGCCGTGCAACGACGAATCGTGTAATCGCCCTAATTACGTCCATCCATAAGGCTCAATAATGGAGGGATGAGCAGCCACCCGCGTCTCTTCACCTCGTTTCGTGTCGCCGGCCTGGAGCTTCGCAACAGAATTGTGATCGCGCCGATGTGTCAGTATTCCGCCGAGGAGGGACGAGCAACCGACTGGCACGTCATTCACCTCGGCCATCTGGCTCTATCGGGCGCTGGGCTGCTGACCATCGAGGCGACTGCCGTCCACCCGGAGGGACGAATTTCTCCGCGCGATCTCGGATTGTGGTCGGACGACACGGAGGTTGCGCTGGCGAACACGCTCGAGAGCGTCCGCCGATGGTCCGACATGCCGATCGGGATTCAGCTGGCGCATGCGGGACGCAAGGCTTCCTCGCGGGTTCCGTGGGAAGGTGGCGCGCAGATTCCACCTGGCGCGCCCGGAGGATGGCAAACGGTCGCGGCATCGCCGATTCCATTTGCCGAAGGACAGCATCCGCCCGTTGAGCTCGATCGTCAGGGCCTCGCCGGCGTCCGAGACGCGTTTGCCGCGGCGGCGCGCCGTGCCGCTCGACTCGGTCTGGACGCCGTCCAGATTCACGGCGCACACGGATACTTACTGCACGAGTTTCTGTCGCCCTTATCGAATCGTCGACACGATGAGTACGGAGGAAGCCTCGAGAATCGCATGCGCTTTCCGCTCGAAGTGTTCGATGCCGTCAGGGCAGCATTTCCGGAACGACCCGTCTCGATGCGCGTCTCCGGAACCGACTGGGCGGCCGGAGGGTGGGACATCGAACAGACGATCGCGTTCGCGGAAGCACTGCAGGCGCACGGGTGCAGCGCGATTCACGTGTCGAGCGGAGGGCTCACACCCGCGCAGCAGATTCCGATTGGTCCGAGTTATCAGGTGCCGCTCGCACGGGCGGTGAAGGCAGCCACCAACCTGCCGGTGATCGCCGTCGGGCTCATCACCGACTTCAATCAGGCCGAAGCGATCATCGGCACCGGCGATGCCGACTTCGTGGCGATCGCGCGCGCAATTCTCTACAACCCACGCTGGCCCTGGCACGCGGCCGCGCATCTGGGCGCGAACGTCAAGGCACCCAATCAATACTTGCGTTCTCAGCCGTCGCGCTATCGAAGCCTGTTTAGCGCCGACTGATCTCGATTTGCCGGGAAGCGATCCGCAAAAAGCCGGCGGTAGGAGACGAAGAGCGATTTCGTCGCTATAGGGTCTTGCCGCTCAGCTGGCGGTGCCGTGCAATGTTTCCCGCGGCCCGCGCACGCTCGGTATTCACCGCCCCCTTGAAGTGCGCGCCTTCCTCGAGCGCGAAACGCTTGGCGATGACGTTGGCCTCGACCGTGGCCTTGGGCCCGATGTCGACGCTGTCGGCCGTGATGTGGCCTTCCAGATGTCCATCCACTGTGACGGTTCGCGCCGTGACCGATGCGACCACCCGCGAACCTTCGGCGGCGACGAGATGATGCCCCTGCAGATTGATGATGCCCTCGAAGAAGCCATCAATCATCACGTCCTCGCCGGCAATCAACTCGCCCTTGATTCTCAACGCCGTGCCGCTACGCATGAGCACTACTTTCGCGCAGTCGTTGCCTCCGACGCAAGCTGAAGGATGAGGTCTCGTCTGATCCAGAGATCAGCGGGACGACTCGAAGGCGCAAGCGCGAGCGTCAGGAAGTGAGCTAATCGGGGTGCAAGGGACGATTCGATATGAAGGGGTGCGTCGCCGCGGGGTTCTGTCGCGCTTGTGAGTGAGGCCGCGCGCCTGGATGAGCATCCAAAAGCCGCGCGGTGCGCGTGCGGCAGAACCCCGTGACGCCATTCTCAGTCCGGTGGCGTATCCATCGTGCCTCCTTGACGAAGGCGATCGCAAGCAGCATGAACCCCGCCGCCGCCGGTGTCAAGATCGAATGCGGATGGGTTGATTGTTGATTGTCGATTGTTGATTGCAAATGATGAGACGCGGTTTCAAACCCGTTCACGTGTTTGCCGGGTTTTGAAACCTTCTCGATGCGTGATTAGTGATCAGTGATGGGTCATTGAGTTACCACCATCGCTGCGCCCACACCGTGGACACGGCAACGGCGTTCGTCCACGTCGCGGCGCTGAACCCACGCGATCCCTGGTAGGCCGCTCGGAGCGTGATCGTCGGCGTCAAACGGTACCCGATGGTTGCCTCGGCACTCTTGCCAACGCGGCGCACCGGCGTTGGCGTCGTGAGAATGGGCGTGGACGCGCCGACGATCCGCCCGGCGGTGAACCAGCGTGGCGTCAGCGTGCGCACCGCCACGAGGTTGAAGCCGCGGGCCACTGCGGGCGAGATCAGTGTTTCGAACCGATCGACGATCAGTTCGCCGCTCACGCGCGTGTAGCCGACGGCGTATTCCCCTTCCACGTTGAAGACGGTTGCTGTTTCGTCCGGGATCGGTGTGCCTCTGGGGATGACGCCGGTCGCGGGTGCCGATGGGTAGTAGCTATCGTCGGGAATCGTCAGGTTCTTCTGCGCCACCGCATCCACGCGGTAGCGTCCGACCGCCACGCCCCCGCCGAAACGCAACCCCGTCGTCGGCGTGACGCCGCCGCCCATGACGAACTGCGGCGCCGCCGGAGCCTTCGTGCTGCTGAAAACGCTTCGAGCCCGCGCCGGCGTGGCGTCGGTCATGCCGCCGCGGAGATCCCAATGCGCGCCGGACGTGGTGAAAATCGCCCCGAGTGGATACCCACCCGACATGATCGTCACGCGATCGAAATTGCCGTCGAACGGCGGAAGCGGTACGAAGTAATAGAAGGGCGCGCCGATCGTCGGGTTCTGGTCGGCCTTCAGCTCGAGCGTGGTCAAACCAAGTGGCGAGGAGATCACTCCGGCGTCGAAACGAAATGGGATCCGCGTCGACGACGTGTAGCGCATCTGGAGCTGGTACATCTGTGCGCTCCAGTCACCGGCCGGCATCCGCCGCGCCCAGGGACGCACGATCACATCCCATCCCCGTCCGACGCCG
>Ga0105248_10003252_pt1 | contig 18014 bp, 7 predicted proteins | sample KBSS34metaG_FD_81524 | JGI IMG/M metagenome (GOLD analysis project Ga0105248, IMG submission 81524) | Switchgrass rhizosphere microbial communities from Kellogg Biological Station, Michigan, USA - KBS S3-4 metaG | ecosystem: Host-associated > Plants > Roots > Rhizosphere > Soil | place... | reverse complement strand
TTCGACACGGCGATCTTGTATATCGGTTGGAATTGGTGCGCAACGCCACTTGCTTTCCCGGATATGCTTCGTTTCCGCGAGAAAATCTGGCTTTACGCCCGCGTCCAGCAGATCTTGGCGAGCCACACGGGCGGCGAGCAACTCTTTACGGCGAGCTCCAAATGTTTTCTGTAAATCGACCAGGAATGCGATCGCCGCAGGAGACAGAATCTCTGCATACTCGGATGAAACTGGGGCCGTGATCTCAATCTCAGCCGGCATGTTAGACACAGTTTAACTCCTCACTATTCCAGCGTAAGACTTGCCTCGCCGAAAAGAACAAGAAAAAAACATAGAATCACAAAACTCTGAACCTATGTTACTTATTTTCCTTTCATTCCAAGGGTCTTGGACAACTCGTTCATAAAGCTTCATCGGTTCTTCTTCACTCGTTCTGCATCGAAGAAGGCGGGGCCTGAGCAATGAAATCCAGTGATCGGACAGGCTATCGGCAAATCCTCTACGAACCAGAAGCAAAGATTTCTCCAAGGGAGATTCGAAACGAAGCAATATGGAAGAATTTTCAAATTAGATTATCTCAGCTATCCAGGAGTACAGAGTCAATGAAAATCATGTGACTGGACTGCCAAAGCGCGGTCATATAAGGCCGTCAGGCGCATCGCTTTTACATGAATCACGTTGTCTTGGTTCTGAACTGGGCCCTCGACCAACAAGAACTTGCTTTGAGTGACGATCAAGCGATCCCTATCGTAGAGATCTGGCGTAACGATCACGTTGGCAATACCCGTCTCATCCTCCATTGAAAGGAAGATGAATCCTTTCGCGGTACCAGGCCGTTGGCGCGCGATGACACAACCCGCTACTCTAACGAATTCTCTGTCCCTGCAATCTTTTAGTTCTCTGGCTGAGAGTATCCCTTGACGACGCAATTCGGGGCGACGATGGAACATCGGATGCCTATCTGTGGTGAGGCCCGTGCCGCCATAATCCGCAACTAATCGTTCCTCAACAGTCATTTGCCGTAACGGCGAGGCCGGGGAGTCTTCACATAACCATTGGCTATCCTGTCGCAGCAACGGCCCCTCCATTTTTCCGGCACGCTCCACTTGCCACAGTACATCCCGCCGATGTTCGATCCGGTTAAGTTTGTTCAATGCTCCGATGCTTGCCAGCTGGACAAGTTCTTTCTTATCAAGTGACGGGACACGCAGCACCAGATCTTCCGTTGACCGGAACAGTCCATCCCGTAGACGGGCTGCAATAAGGGCCTCCGCTGACTGACGTCGAAGCTGTTTGGCATAGCCAAGCCCCATACGCAACGAAAGCGTCCCGTCGGCTTCGCGCTCCAAGATACACGGCCAGTGAGAGACCTGAATATCGATGGGCTTAACTCTCAAGCCATGCCTTTGTGCGTCTTTTACAAGCACAGCCGGAGAATAAAATCCCATCGGCTGACAGTTCAGAATTGCGCACGTAAATGCCGCAAGATACTTCACCTTAAAATAAGCAGAGGCATAGGCAATGAGAGCAAACGAGGCAGCATGTGATTCGGGGAACCCATATAGAGCAAATGAACTGATGTTCTGGACGATAGTGTCTTGTGTCTTTGCATCAATTCCATTTGTTGTCATACCAGCACGGAGTCTTCCTTCGAGATTTTTCATGCGCTCCCATGATCTACGCATTCCGACCGCGCGACGTAACTCGTCGGCCTCCGCGCCAGAAAAGTTGGCTACTGTCATCGCCATACTCAAGAGTTGTTCCTGAAATAAAGGCACACCAAGCGTGCGCTTTAGCACCGGTTCCAGTGAAGGGTGTGGATAAGTAACTTCTTCTTTCTTCTGGCGGCGCCGCATGTAGGGGTGCATCATTTGGCCTACAATTGGGCCTGGGCGAATGATTGCTACCTGCACAACGAGATCGTAAAATTTATGGGGATGATTCCGAGGCAGCGACGCCATTTGCGCGCGACTCTCTACCTGGAACATCCCGATCGTGTCGGCTTTTTGCAGCACTTTGTAGACTTCATCATCCTCCGGCAATTGAGCCAGATCCACCTTTTCTCCGTAATGCTGAGGAATCAATTCGAGACAGTCGTGCAGCACCGCCATCATTCCAAGCCCCAGCAGATCCACCTTAATAATTCCAAGATCGGCGCAATCTTCCTTGTCCCATTGAACAACATAGCGATTTGGCATTGAAGATTGCTCTAAGGGAACAACTTTATTCAGTTGTCCCTCGCAGATGACCATGCCTCCACTGTGTTGACCAAGATGGCGCGGAAGATCCTGAATTCGCATTGAGAGTTCCAAGTATTTAGCAATGCGAGGATGCTGAATGTCGAAGCCAGCATGCATAAAAGAGTGAGCCATTGTATCGGTCTTCCCTCTCCACTCCCACTGACTGACTAAGCTCGATAAGCGCCCAAGTGTGTTCTTATCAAACCCCAAGGCTTTCCCTGTTTCGCGGGCAGCAGACTTCCCCCGATATGTAATGACGTTTGCCGTCATTGCAGCACCCAGTTCGCCGTAGCGCTGATAGATATATTGGATAGCCCGCTCCCGCTTCTCTTCTGAGGGCAGATCAAGGTCAATATCGGGCCATTCATGGCGGCTTTCGCTCAGAAAACGCTCGAAGAGCAGGCCCATACTGACAGGATCGATGGCCGTTATCTCAAGTGCATAACAGACAACCGAGTTGGCAGCACTTCCCCTACCCTGTACCAAAATTCCATGATGCTTACAGAAGCAGACAATGTCCCAAACTATGAGGAAGTACCCGGCAAAGTTTAGCCGTTGAATTAATGCGAGTTCGTGTTCGACCTGCTTCTTGGCTCGTTCCAGAAGGGCTGGATTGTTTTTAGGGGCATATCTGCGTTGGACTCCCTCCACCACCCGCTTCCTTAAAAAACTATCTGCAGTTTCACCACCCGGGGCCCTATAGTGAGGAAACTCATAACCGAGATCATTCAATTCAAAATCGAGGCGCGAAGACAGATCGACAGTATTTTCAACCGCGCCAGGAACATCACGGAAAAGTGCGGCCATCTCACGCCCACTGCGCAGATGTCGTCTGCTGTTGACAGCGAGCAGTCGGCCAGCCTGATCGAGTTCGACGTGATGCCGGATCGCAGTGAATAGGTCCTGAACTTCTCGCTCATATGCGGTGGCATAACGGACTGCATTAGTGGCGACCAACGGCAGATTCAATAGATGAGCAATGCGAATTGCAGCCTGATTTCTCCACTCTTCCTCTCGTTCCTGATGACGCTGCAACTCAACATAAACATTCTTGCGTCCGAAGATGCATAGCAGTTGCTCCACAACCTTGCGCCCTTCGCCTTCTCCGCCACGTGCAAGTGCAGCCGCAAGAGGGCCTTCGTCTCCTCCCGTGAGACAAATCAAACCGGATGCATATTCCTGAAGATCTTCGAGAGTCGCAGCTCCAACGACTTTAGTAACTTCACGCATTTTGAATTTCGTAATGAGCTGGCATAGGTTTTGGTAGCCTTTGCGTGATGCGCAGAGCAGTGGAAGGCGCGCTGGTTCGGCTATGTGCTGGTGCGGCAGCCAAGACGGGGGAGTGACCCGTGATCCAAAACTAGATATGGAAATTTCAGCTCCAGCATGCGCCTTAATGTTGTTTATTTTGCCGCTCGCGTGAAAGCGTGCTGAGCCGTAGAAGCCGTTGTGGTCAAGTAATGCCATCGCCGGCATCTCTAACTCGACGGCGCGCTCAATCAAGGCTTCTGGCTGCGAAGCCGCCTGAAGAAAACTGAACGCGCTGGCAGCGTGCAGTTCGATGTATTGGCTAGTCATAAAACGCCACCATTCGCCAGTCGTTCTGCATCCGATCACGCACAAGACAGCAACACAGAACATTCCCACCAACCGTGCGTGCTATCAAGTCCCACTGTTCGTATCCCCAGAGATTCGGCGACCACCATTCGCCACTTGTGAGCCACGGACCATATGCATTCTCGACCTCGTAGCGACTTCCCCTGAAGATGAAGAGCTTTGGGCGCCGGCTCTCCAGCGTGACGAATATTGTTTCTGCTGGCCGCAGCATTCGCATTGCAGGACAGGGAGAATTTGGAATAATCTCAGCCGCCTGCGTAGTCGGAATGCAAAAGGGTTTCACAACAAATCCATCTATTTGATTCGTGTCCCTCACGGCAGGACAACCAACATTGCCATTTCCTACGAGAGCACGTATTCGAGCTAACGTGACGTCAAGACGTGAGTGCTCAGGCAACTGGGGAGAGAACAAGCCGAGTTGTACTTTGCTTGTGCTGCCCGGTTCAGCTTCAAGCGCAACAGCAAGAATTGCTGCTTGTGGTGGATGAGCTTCGAGTTCGAGGTGAAGTAAACTGATCCAGATCTGCCTGTCGGTGGTTGGCAGTGCAGACCGCACCGTTGAGAAATGTGTTGTAGCGTGCTCAAGGGTTAACTTGATAGTGACTGAAGCGAGCGCCAGAATACGCGCTGTTGCACGAAGGATAAGTTGTTTGAGCATGATGTTCGCGACGAACATCAGTGCGTCGAGTAGCTCGACCGGCGATTCCAACTCCATCCTTTCTTGAAGCGAGAAAACTGGTTCAGTTGGCTGGAATAGATGGGGCATCTCACCTCGGGCAAGTTGACGCAGACGTTTACCGGACTGCCCCATCCTGGCAATTAATTCTTTTTCCGGTAACGCAGCGAGTAATCCGAGCGACCGAATTCCCCATAGCGAGAACGTTTCTGCCTCTTCCTCCGAAAGTTCAAGCACCGATAGGGGCAAAGGGGCTAGTTCGGCCGCCTCCTTACCCCTCGGGATCACTTTGATGTGTCGCGCTGGGGTTCCTTTGGCGAGCATAATGGCGGCATATCGATTTCGACTAATAGCAATGCAACCCGCAATGCTAAGAGCTTTTAGACGTGCTAGCAGGCGCTTAGCCAGTGTCTGTGGTTGCCCGAAAAGCTTTTCGGTGCCAGCAATATCGATGACACAAAGAAACACTCCATCTTCACTGCAGTCTTCGATACGAGGAGAAAAGCAACCTGCACATTCAAGTAAAGCCATTCTTGTGGAGTTCTCTTCATCCGATGAGCGATGTAGCACTACAACTGCAGGAAAGGTATCAACTTCGACCTTTGTCATGCAGCGCGTTATGCCCAGTGAGCTAGCCCTCACGTTGAGTGACGCAACCTGCTGTAATGGGGGCTCGCCTTCCATTACCACGCAAGGCTGACTACGCAATTCACTTCGCAGGCGAAGCAACGCCTGAGCAGGAAACTCCCTTACCAACAGAGCGGCAAATAAATCGCTGTTGATACTCATCTCGCTCCTGCCCATGTTGATTGGCTACGCCAAGAAGCGATCCTCTCTCGTCGTACCGGCTTCTTGAGCGGAACGACATTGGGCATATTCGGTGCAAACCGCCTTCGCTCGATTTCGAGGCGGTGTTCGACCCCTGCAAATACTGTCTTCTCATCGCAGAGGGCTTTGCCGGAGTGAAATCTCAGCAATAACTCACCGGCACTTTTTGCGCATGGATGCTGCGTCAACAGTAATAGACTCGCCTGCGTCCGTTCTACAGCAGCGCGATAGCGGAACCATATAGACAGCTCCACGCGAGAGACATACTCTGGATTGATCCCTGCCAGGTCGAGTACAACGGCACTGAAGCCTCCGCCCTGCAAAAGGAGATCAGTTGCTCCCAATGCCTGCTCAATTCGTAACCATGGCTTTCCTGATTGCGCTCGAAGCCGTCTCTTTGACGTGACCGGTGGCAAATTTGGTTCCAATCTGTTTCGCCCCGGCCGTCTGCGGGGTTGAGGCTCTGAACAGCGCGGTGCGATAACTTCCGATCTCAGCAGATCTCTGATAGCAGTGGAAATTCCTTTCGTCTCATTGCGTGGATGAGAGCCGAGCCCTCCACCGTGTAAACCTTGCTTTACGGGACGCGGAACAAGGTATTTGTCCGGGAGAGAAAACGAATGATCTGTTGCCTGTTGAGGTAAAGTCGTTGCACCACATCGCACCCACAGCAATCGAGAGAGATCAACGCCAGCGGCCGCTGCCGATTCCACATGCAATGAATCGCATGCATCTATCCATGCACAGACTCCACCCTTTTGGATAAACCCCGCAATGTACGAAAGTGCAAGCGAAGTGCGTCCACTGCTCTCCGGTCCTGTCATCTCGATAATTGATCCAACAGGCAAACCTCCATCCAGTAATTGATCCACTGCTGTAATACCTGTCGGCATAACTGGCCGAATCATCTTCTGCGCAGGAGTCAGCGCAGAGGGAAACTTTCGGGCGAGTCTCGATTCGACCTGGAGGCGAATTGCAGAAGCGATAGGCATTTATTCGCCTTATCTTCGCCTAATCTTTGTACTGCGTCAAACCCCATTGCCTCAGGAATAGTGCATATTTTTCAATAAGTTATTGGACAGTATAGTTTTAGACAACTCATAAATGACACTACGAATCCACCCGCTGTAGCGGACGAAATGCATGAGATAAAACAGAGTTCAGTGATTTGAGGCAGAGTCGATTTGAAAAGCGTACACAACTCCTCAACGGAGTTGCTGCAGTGAATGAAGACGCTTCACCTCCCTGATAGAAGTTGCCGTTATCCGCACGCAGTCAAACGAAACCGTAGACGACAACGTAGGATTGCGCTCTTTCCTGTCGTGACCGTATAAATATGCGCACCACATAAGGCTGACAATCGTGGCGATGAGGTCGCTTAGGTGAATCTGGAAACTACGCGCAGAAGATTTATGCAGCTGGGTGCTGCGACATTCCCCTTTATTAGCAAGAGTGCACAAGCGGCAAAACATTTCAACGGATATGTCGAAATAAGGTTGGACTCCTCTGATGAGAGGACGAAAACACCCTGCGTAATATGGGCCGTCGAGCAACTTCGGTCATCCCTCAAAAACAAGCAAGTACTCACGCAGGGGAGCGGCGCGCCAGCGGCCATCGTTGTGATAGCTCCTTTTGAAAGCGCGCTTACAAAAGAGTTCACTTCTCCAGCAGAACGCAAGCCGGAGATGACCGCCATAATCCCGAACAAAAGCAACGACAAATCCATTCTTATAAGTGGAGGTGACGCGCGGGGAATTACTTACGGTCTTCTGGAAATCACGGATCGTGTTCGATCAGCCGACGATCCGATAGCTGCACTCAAGTTGCGCGCACCAATAATAGAAGTCACACCGAATCGTATCCGTAGTGTCGCCAGGGCATTTTGCTCGGAGATTGAGGATAAGTCCTGGTTCTATGATCGCGAGTTCTGGACCCACTACCTTGATTCCCTCGCCTATGCACGTTTCAATCGGTTCAACCTCACGTTCGGAATCGGTTATGACTTTCCGACGGGCGTTACTGGCGATTATTTGCACTTTGCCTATCCTTATCTGGTAAAGCTGCCGACATATCCTGATGTTCGCGTTGACCCGCCCCTTGCCCCGGGTGAACGCGAGAAGAATCTCGAAACCGTGCAGTTCATTGCCGCAGAGACCGAACGCCGGGGACTCGATTTTCAACTAGCCATTTGGACACATGCATATCAATGGACGGCGAGTCCAAACTCTGACCATCACATCTTGGGCCTTACGGCAGAGACGCATGCTCCCTACTGTCGCGATGCCCTCGCTGAATTGCTAAAGGTCTGCCCTCAGATCAAAGGCGTAACTCTCCGTGTCCACGGTGAGAGCGGCATTCCCGAAGGGAGTTACAACTTCTGGAAAGTTCTGTTCGAAGCATTTCGTGGCGCTGGCCGTCCTATCGAGATCGATATGCACGCAAAAGGACTTGATCAACGGATGATCGAGATCGGGCATGAAACGGGTATGCGTTTGACAGCCGGCGCAAAGTTTTGGGCGGAGCATCTTGGCATCGGTTATCACCAGGCAGACATTCGTGCCACCGAGTATCCACGCGAGAATGTGACCGGTACCTTTGCCGTCTCGAACGGCGCAAGAAACTTCACCCGCTACGGATATGGTGATTTCTATCAGGAAGGAAATGGGATCGAGTTGCTTTACCGAGTCTGGCCTGGCACACAACACCACTTGCTGTGGGCAGATCCAGCCCTCGCCACAGGCTATGGTCATGCTGCGAACTTTTGCGGAGCAGCTGGCATGGAGCTCTGCGAGCCTCTCTTCTTCAAGGGTCGTGAGGGTTCGGGCCACCCCACTGATCGAAACACTTACATAAATCAACAACTCAATGCCTCAAAGCTTGATACCAATAAATTTGCTCTAACGTATCTGTCTTGGGGGCGCCATCTCTACAACCCCGAGACTTCGCCAGATCCCTACCGCGGCTACTTGCGTAGGGTATACGGAGATGCAGGTGAACATCTTGAGGTAGCCCTTGCTAACTCGAGTAGGATTCTGCCACTGGTAACCACGGCATGGCTACCTTCTGCGTCGAATCACGCGCTGTGGGTTGAAATGTATACGCCAACATCGATTCTGCCGGTCAAAGGAAAACCCCTCTACAGTGATTCGCCCGCGCCACACAATGTAAGCAGTGTCAGTCCCCTCGATCCTCAGCTATTCGTCTCCATAAGGGGCTATGCGCAGACTCTTGTCCGTAAAGAAATCACTCCTCACTATCACCCAATCGAAGTTGCGCAATGGATTGACGAGATGGTGTCTCAATCGACAGCTGCTCTCTCAAAAGCTCAAAAATCGCTCGCGGGGCGTATGGCGTCGCCCGCCTTTCGACGCGCCGAAGAAGACATTCTCATCCTCAACGGTATTGGACGTTATTTCGCTTCGTTATTTCGGGCTGCGCTGTGTTATTCGCTATTTGAGAGCACTGGCGATAAGCAGATTGCAATAAAAAGCCTCAAGTTCTATCGCAGTGCACTCGCATCTTGGAGAGAGATGGCTACGTTGGCGAAGTCTGTCTATGCCAGCGATGTCAGTTATGGTTCTACTCCGGTACGCCGTGGTCACTGGATGGATCGAATTCCGGAAATCGAAAAGGATGTAGCTGAACTCGAGGTGTATTTTTCTACCGCGAACGTAACGAATATAGGAGTAGATGCAGTAGCTCTAATTGCTTCTCCTCGCAAACGGCCCAGCTTTACAGCGAGCCATACTCCCGCACAAGCATTTCACCCAGGCAGCGATCTCGTGCTTAGGTTGCAGGCTGCTGATCCGGTCACTGAAGTTGTTCTTTGGTATCGCCACGTGACTCATGCGGAGCGTTGGCGTTCAGAACGGATGGAGCGCAATGGTCAGGTATTTACAGCTTCTATTCCTGCCGCATATACCCAGTCGCTGTATCCGTTGCAGTACTACTTTGAGCTTCGAAATCAAACCGACGCCACTTTCCATCCCGCTTTGAATGGAACGATGTCAAATCAGCCATATTTCGCCATTTATAAGCGGGTATAGCACTCCCTCACCGGGGCGCGGTTCAGCTCAAGTCTCGCTTATAGAGTGCCGTCAATTCTGACCATGCACGCTCTGCTCCGGCTTCGTTGTAGACTTGGCTGCCTCTCACCGTCCATCCGTGGCTGCACCCTTCATACACTTCGACCGTCGCCTTAAGGTGCGCTGCCGCAAAAGCCTCTTTTAGCTTGTCCTTCGCTGCAGGATCCCTTTGGTCATCGTTGTCGGCCACACAGCACAGCACCTCAGCCTTCATCTTAGGAATCAGCAGATGCGGACTCTCCGGCTTATCCGTGACCAAGCCACCACCATGAAAAGTCGCCGCGGCTCCGATACGATCCGCTTGTGTTGCCGCCGTGCGAAACGTCAGCGGACCTCCCATGCAATAACCTTGCACGCCCATCTTTTTCTTCTTGTCCGTCTGTGACTGTTGGTCCAGAAACGCGACATACGATTTCGCATCGCTGATGTTGGCCTCGGCCGTCAAAGCTGCCGCCATCGGCATCACCTTCGCGCGGTCCTCCGGCTTTGAGAAATCAAATGACCCATCCACTATCGGCGCCTTCGCGTTGCGGTAAAACGGATTCGGCACTAGTACCACGTAACCCTCGGCGGCCAGTCTCCGTCCCATCTCCCGAAACACAGGTCGCAGTCCCAGGATGTCAGTCCATACCAGCACCCCCGGCCAAGGCCCTTTACCCTCCGGATAGAAAAGAGCCGAGTCCGACACTCCTGAAGCCATCGGAACATTCACATCCTTCTCCATCACCTTCGCCTGCGCTGCCGCCGACGCTGAGCTGAGCACCACACTGGCCGCTGAACTGACGACAAACGCCCTCCGAGAAACGGTAGGGTCATGCGTCAATCCCTGGTGAATAAAGTCATCGCACATTTAAGTCTCTCCTCTTTGAGGGAGAAGTATGGCCGAAGTAGTGGCTGGTTGTCGATTTCAAATAAGAATCGGGAGATGTTCCCCCGCAAGATACGTATTATGGATGCGAGTCGGACCCTATCGCATGAATAGACGAAACTTTCTCGTGAGTTCGATGGCGGCCACCGCTACCGTGCCGCTCTCTGCATGGTCGAGCCCGCTTTTCTCGAGCGCTGCTCTCGCCTCGGATGATCCCAAGGTTGCCGTCCTGCTCGTCGACACCGACAGAGCCACCGTTCCAATCGACCAGCGGATCTACGGCCAGTTTCTCGAGCACATCAATCACTCCGTAGAAGACGGACTCTTTGCCGAACAGATTCGCGGTGCTGGCTTCGAAGGCGAAGACTTCAAGACGTATTGGGAGCCCTTCTCCGACCGTGGCCAAGTAGAGATTGCCGACATCGACTTCCAGAACGGCAAGAAGAGCGTGCGGCTGCACGTTGAGGGCGGCCGCGCCGGAATCCGGCAAGGACGTCTCTTCCTCGACACAGGCGTCAAGTATGACGGCTCACTCTGGGTCAAACGCGAGAAAGGATCACCAAGACTGAAGCTTCGCGTTCAAAGCTCCAAAGGAGACTCTATCGCGTCCATACCGCTCACGCTCAAGGGCACCGACTGGCAGGAAGTCCCGTACTCCTTCACCAGCACAGTCCACGATACGCAGGCTTCAATCGAGATCGGCATAGCCGGCAATGGCACCCTCCTGCTCGACTTTATCTCTCTGATGCGCGCCGACATCCGGCGTGACGGTATGTTGCGACCCGACCTGCTCGAGGCTCTTCGAGGTCTCCGCCCGTCATTCATTCGCTGGCCTGGCGGCTCCTTCGCTTCCACCTACAAGTGGAAAGAAGGCATCGGCTCGTACGCCTCGCGCGGCTACCACCCCAACACCTTCTGGGGCGGCTACTCCGACTACTTCGGTTTCGGCACAGATGAATTCCTGGGTCTCTGCCGCAAGCTCAACTCCGAACCCCTCATCGTGCTCGCTGCACCCGACACCAAAGCAGAGCACATTGACTACGCCATGAACTGGGTCCACTACCTGAACGACCCACCTACCACCGAAATGGGGCAGCTCCGAGCATCCAACGGACATCCCCCGCCCTACGACGTTAAGCTTTTCCAGATCGACAATGAGCCCATGAATAATGGCTTCACGCCTGAGTCGTACGCCGAAATCGTCAACGTCTACGGCAGCCGCCTGAGGGCCATCGCTCCCAACGCCCGAATCGTAGCCTGCGGACAGAAGCGTTCCAATGACATGGTCTGGAGCGAGAAGGTGATCGACCTCGCCGGAGCCAACTTCGACATCCTCGGCTGTCACAACTACGAGTACGAGCCAGAAAACTTCGAGACTGGCCTGCGACGCATCCGGGACTACCTCACCAAGCTCCGCGACTACGTGCGCGCTTCCAAACACCCCGGCATAGAGATCGGCGTTCTCGAGTGGAGCCTCCAGCACACCTACGACTGGCGGGCAGGGCTTCATGCCGCCGGGAGCCTTATGCTCTACGAAGAGCTCAGTCCAAACCTGACGATGACCTGCCCTGCTTTGCTCATGCGAAACACGACTGATGATCCCACCTGGACGTCCTCCATCTATCATGACCACGTCTCGTGGTTCCCCGGTGGGAGCTATACGGTCGAGAAGCTCTTTCGTGATCACTACGCGGAGCGATACCTTGCCGCAGCGACCGGCGCCTTCCACGATCTCCCTGACCGCAAGCGCCTCTTCGACCAGATCTCCACAATGAAGCCGGAAGAATGGCTGCCTGGTTCTGTTGACGCCATCGCCACTGCAAGCGCCGACTGTCGCCGTATCGTGATCAAGGCCGTCAACTATCGCCCGCAAAGGAACACTCTGCTCGTGCGACTTCAAGGTGCAGGTGTTCCGGAAAAGGCCGTCGCGACGCTGCACACGATCACCGCCGGACTGACGGAGTCAGCATCACTCGAGCATCCAGATGCGATCGCTCCTGTGACCCGACCGCTCAACTACGCGAAGGACTTCTCCGTTGACCTCGATCCATACACAGTTGCCGTGGTCGCAATCCGGGCGGAATGAAACTCAAGAACAGTGGTGCAATATTCTGCACTAACCGTTCGTACTTTGTAGCAAGAGCGCAGAGATGTCAGACAGGTTTGTGGTGTTTGGAGGAGTAAAAGCGGATGGGATTTTCACCTTCTGGCATACAAGAACGCTCAACTATCAGCCGCTTTCTACTAACAACTTTCGTTTCGTGTCTGCTCATAGCGCTCCCTTGCTCCGGACAGCAAAGTCCTTCCGGACGCACGACACAAGAGCCCGGACTTCTCTTCTACCTTTCCGGGGATCACGGCTTCAAAGCCGACTACGCCGCAGGAAGCAACCCCGACCCCAACTACCTCTATGACGTAAAGATCCTTCCGGGCGGCGCCAAAGGCGCCTATCTGCAATGCGGCAACAACCAGCTGCTGTCTTACTGGGCACCCGGCAACATCTACTCGCAGCGTGGGACGCTCTCGTTCTACTGGCGATCCCGTGACCCTGTCGACGAGACAGAGTTCCCCGTCTTCCGTGTCGGCTACGGCGACCACTCCAGCTGGGACATGGTTTGGTTGCGCATCGACTACAACGGCCACGGCTTCGACGCCTTCGTCACCGACCTCAATCTCGGCCGCACTCGCGTCTCGTACACGATGCCCAATTTTCCAAAGCCGAACACGTGGATCCATCTCGCGCTTGCCTGGGACGAGAATACTGGCATCCGCTTCTACGTCAACGGCAAGCTGGCTGCCACCAAGGCCGCTACCGGCCAGTTCGATGCAGCCCTTGACCAGTTCGGCCCGCACTCACGCATCATTGCACCCACCGGTGTCGAAAGCACCTACAACTACGACCGCGGAGGCGATATCGATGAACTCCGCATCTACGACCGGATGATCTCCGACGAAAACATCGCCACCCTTGCGAAGGGCGAAATCCCCGAAAACATTCCTCCCGCTCTACGCGACGAGTCTCGACCCGAATGGCAGCAGGAGTGGTACGTCCGCTATGGCTGGAGTAACCCGCGGAGCATCCCTGCTCCATTGCCTTCGACTGAGACAACCGTTCGCAAAGTCGAGATTCATGACGCCTACGACCTGAAGCGTTGGTGGTGGAAGGGCACCGACGGTATCCCCGAAACAACCTGGCCCGGCGTGTACAACCGCTCGCGCCTGGTCGGCCGTCTAGACTACTTCCAACTTCCCGACTGGGACTGCTACTCACTCTCCGGCAAGTCAGTCACTTTCTACCTACCCGATGAATCATGGAATCATCTCGAGATACGCGGCGGTGCCTGGGGCAGGTTCGACCTTCTGACTCCCGGTACGGGCCAGCCCGGAGCGGTCGCCGATCCCGACCAGCACGACACGTCACCTATGCTAGCGAAGGCACTCTTTCAGAAGCCTCGCGATTCCCAGCGCACCACGTTCGATCTCCCACAACCGCTGACCGGCGAGAAAGTTCGTTTCACTAACGGCGAGCAGGAGTGGCCCATCCAGGAATTCACGACTTATTACGTTCACGCTGGCCCCGAGCCCAAGGGCACTGCAGTTCTGAGCTATCTCATCAGGGCAAATCAAAGCAACGACAACCCCTCCCTTACGCCGTTAACAGATTTCATTCGTGGTCGCTTCGCCGCAGACGAGCGTGCCACAATGGTCGCAACATCAGGCACAACCGCCGGGGAAGGCCCCGACTTAAGCCGTTCTCGCGCGTTGATTGCAACTCCATCCAGTACCGAGTCGACACTGCCGATCGTTCATGTCCTTATTCCAGGCGATTACCGCGGTGTGCAGGCAAACACCGGCCACGGTGTCTCCTATGGCTGGGACAACATGAACGCCGGCCTCGATGGCATAGCGATTGACTTGCCGCCGCTTAACGTCAAGCCAACGCACGGCGAATTGATCCCGATGAACATCCAAATCAAGGATCCGATTTGGCCGATGCGCAACATGCTCGATTTCAACTTCTCGGTAAAACCGGGACAAGGCTACACTCTATGGCTCGACACCCGCGATCGCATTCTGCCCAACGGCAAGAGCCTTTACCTCACCATTGCATCGGCCAGTCCGGAGTTCGGCACCCAATCGCTTGAAGGCATGCACCTTCGACTCATCTTCAAGCCCTACAAAGACGCCCTTGCCGAGCACATCTCCGACCGGCTAACGCAGGTGCGCGACAACTACGCCAACCTCGTTGAAGAGTCCGTCAACTCGCGCAAACTTAACATCTTTAATCGGTACTATGCCGACATCACCGATCTTCTCCGCGTCGACCCTGAAAACGATCTCGGCCGCAAGTACTGGAACGAGACAAATCGCGAGCAGTTGAAGCCACCCTTCACTCTGCCGCAGGCCCCACCCGGAGTTCCGCGGTGGGCGTTCCTGCAAGTAGAAGACCTTCGCCAACTCAAGAGCCTTATTAACTGGTACGTCGACAATCGCCAGATATCCAACGGCGAGTTCGGTGGCGGTCTCTCAGACGATAGCGACTTCCTCAACTGGTGGCCTGGTCTCGCCTTTATGGGTGCCGAGCCCGATAAGCTCAAGACCTCGCTTCTCAAGACCATCGAAGCGATCTACGCGCAGAAGATGTTCACCAACGGCCTCTCTAGCGCGCAGTATGACGAGTTGCACAGCTACGAAGATGGGCTCAATGTGCTCGGACAGTCTCTTATGCTCGACTACGGCAGTCCGCGTATGTTGGAGCGGGCCATGGAGACGTCGCGCCGCCTTGAGTGGCTCACAGGCCACAACAGCGCTGGCCAGCGACAGATTCGGTCTGTCTACTTCAGTGGCACCAAAATGGCTGAGGGCGGCGTTTGGGGCTGGGCCAAAGATCGCTCCTACATGGTCTTCCATCCCGCGCTTCAACTGGTCTCTTTCAACGGTACGCCGAGCACCCGCAAACTGGTCGAGGAGATTGCTGATGGCTTCCTTGCACATCGCCGGCCCGATGCCAACGGCAAGATGACCATGCATTTCTCGGTCAACTTCCATACCAACGAGGACCTGCCTAGCAACGGTACGATGACTCCCTGGTTTATGCTCTGGGCCGCGTACAAGTGGACAGGCGATCCCAAATACATTGCTCCCTTCAATGACAACGGGCCTGACTCGCTCCGCACAATCAATGCGGATGCACTCGACATCCTGCACGTGCGCGACACCTGGGGCAAGCAACTCCTCGCCACCAATGCGCCTAACCGTCGCACCGATTCCAACAACGCAGGTGAGTCCAACGAGCAGCTTGCTTGGCAACTCACCGGCGACATAAGTCACCTTGAGAAGGTCTATGCGACGCAAATCGAAACCGCCTACGATCGGCAATTCATCAATCGAGAGGGAAGCCTCTGGATTGACCGTGTCTACTTCAATAATGGCGAACTCCAGCGCTCCCGACTGGGCGGTGTCGCACTCATGCGCAATTACATCTATCCAGGGAACGTCGTAAGCTGGCGGTTCGCCGCACCTGCCAACGATGAGAGCGTCGCTATTTTGGTCCCTGAAGGCACCCCTGATCACATTCGGATTCTTGCCTACAATCTTGACGACAAGCCCGTAAGCGCGCAGATGACCGGTTGGGAGATCGATCCCGGCCAATGGGAAATCAAACAAAGCACTCAGGCCGAAACCGACGCTCTACTCAGCAACGCAACCACTCGTACAGAAACCTTTGAGCGCAGCCGTAGTCTCGACGTCACCTTTGCTCCTCGCACCACGACGGTCCTTGAGCTCACTCTCAAACAGAAGGGCACACCCTACTGGATGCGTCCGGACCTTGGCATCGATGCCGAAGACATCAAGATCGAACGAAACCGCATCGCTGTTACCGTGCACAGCCTCGGTGCTGTGGATTCTCAGTCAGCCAAAGTCATTCTACGTGACCGCAACGGTGTGACACTGGCCGCGACTAGCACCCCGGCTCTCAAAGCTCCTACTGACCTTCAACCCAAGATCGCAACTGTTTATCTCCGGCCGCCCTCAAAAGCAAACCTCAACGGCGACTCGATAACAATCGAATCTACCGAAAGAGTTCCTGAGATCACCCAGATGAACAACACGGTGCCCTTGACGCCGAATCTCTTAGCGACATCGGCAAAGGCTCCATCTCAGCCAGGAAACACAAAATGAAAACCATGAGTGAAACAACGATAGCCGCCGATTTTCAGCGGCTAATCGTTTGTAGTGTGATTTAGCTAGAACTCGATACGACCCGAGAGCTGGGCTGCTCTACGTGTGTAGGATGCAGTTGAGGTAACTTGCCCGAAGTTTCCGGTACCCCAGACTGTACTGGCTACACCAAACAGAGTGTGATTCGTAAGGTTGTACATCTCGGCACGGAGGTTCAGCCTGGATGATTCACCGAGATGCAGCGGGAAGCTGCGCGCCAGCGCGATATCCAACTGGTAATTACCAGGTCCATAAATGTTGTAGGGTGCCGTGCGTGAAACATTGCCAAACACGTTGTTTGGCGGGGCGACGAACGAGCTCACATCGATGAATTGGTTGGCCGATGTTTGAGTAACCGAAGCGTTCGACGTGTTGAAGTTGGCGGTAGTAACACCTTCACCCCATTTGCCATGGACGCGCGCCGGACCAGCGAAGGAGCTGTTATAGGTCGGCATACAGGAACCAGAACCCACGCTGCCTTGCGCGGGGTTGAAGCCGCATATCGAGGACGTAATCGCCAAGGGCGATCCGGAGTACGCTTGGAAGATCTCCGAAAATTTGAAGCCTCCGAGGATTGCACGCGACCAGGCGTTGCCTGCGAATACAGTCTTGCCAAAGGGCATCGCCCAGACACCGGTGACGACCAGGTGATGCGGCTGGTTCGAGGTTGATACGGAGCGCTCGATGCGGTCCTGCTTCCAAGCCTGGCCGTTTCCTGAGAACGCAGCCGGGATGTCGTAACCGGACCGGAAGGTGCCGCCATTATCAATGGAGCGCGACCATGTGTAGTTGACCATGACCGTCAGTCCGCGGTAGGCACGCATATTCAACTGCGTCTGAAGCGCATGGTAGTTGGAGTTCGCAACATTCCCAAGGAAGTCTGTGACGCCCTGGAATGGGAACGGCCTTAGAGCAGTGGCGAGACTCTGGCTCGTTGTAAAGTTCGCCGGGCAGGGTAACTGGTTCGCCTGGCAGAAGGCAGTCGCCTGCGCTCCGCTGAGAGCAAGATTGTTGGTGGTAGAAGTGTTGTACGCAAGGTACTTCGGGTCGAGTTGGTTGGCCCAGTAACCGCGAGCATTGCCAGCATCAGCGATCAGGAAGTGACCCTGCGACCCAACGTAGGTGATGTTGGTGGTGAGACCCTCAGTCCACTGATGCTGGAAGCCGAAGCTCCAATTGATGTACTGCGGTGCGCGCCCGCCCAGGTAGGGATCATAGTAGGCGACATTCTGCGGTGTTCCTGTAAACCCTGCCGCTGTCGAGAAGCCCGTTCCGAAAGAAGGTCCTACGCCGCGCCCCACGGGCGGCGCATACGCCGGGAATGCATTGTTGGTACCAGTGAGAGGGAAAGTTGTCAGGAATGAAGAGTTGGCAGCAAAGGCTGGGCTGGCAGAAAATCCAAGCGTATTGGTTGCTGCGCCCGCGATGCCTGCGCCGCCACCAACTCCGTTACCGTGGGTATACATCACACCGTAGCT
>Ga0105248_10003251_pt1 | contig 18017 bp, 17 predicted proteins | sample KBSS34metaG_FD_81524 | JGI IMG/M metagenome (GOLD analysis project Ga0105248, IMG submission 81524) | Switchgrass rhizosphere microbial communities from Kellogg Biological Station, Michigan, USA - KBS S3-4 metaG | ecosystem: Host-associated > Plants > Roots > Rhizosphere > Soil | place... | reverse complement strand
TCTGCGTATCCCGTAGCTGATGGGTTTACCGTAGCCGATTTCGACTGGCTTGCCGCCCATGCAGCTGATTCGAAATCCCGTAAGCGGCTGGAAAACGCGGCCCTGCGAATACTCAAGCGGATTCACGTGACGTTCCTCAAGCACAGCTGGCGTGATCCATCCGCCACAGACTTTATTCCGCGGAAATATGCATCGGTCAAGAATGAGGACGTCGAGTCCCGTTCGGCGCAATCCCCACGCGCAAGACGAGCCCGCAGGGCCGGCACCAACGATCAGGACATCGCATGAGTCCATTCGAGTTCGTCCTCGGCTTGTGGTTCTTCTGCGTAAAGGTGTGCGCGAGTCCACGGGATCTGCCGGCATGAAGGTCCGGCAAATGTGACCTGAAATAGCTGGAGGGTACCAACACGGAAGGCGGCAATTGAGCCGGCAAGATAGAGTCGCCACGCTCTCACGAATTCGGGTCCGAACATTTTGGTGACACGGTCGACCGACGCTTCGAATCTGGCTAACCAATGCTCCAACGTTCTCTCGTAGTGCAATCGAAGGTTCTCCACATCCAGCACCGAAAAATTCCAGGGTTCAAGAAGATCAAGCATTTCGCGAAGAGCGGGAGTGTAAGCGCCGGGGAAGATGCGTTTCCTGATCCAGGGACTGAAGGTCGCTGGCCGGTTGCGCCCAATGAAATGAAGCAGTCCGCGCCCGGAGTCTCCGACAGCACCATGGATGACTTGTCCCAGATCCCTGTAATTTTCCAACCCGACGTGCTCCAGCATCCCGACCGACACGAAAGCATCATACCGGTCTGAAATATTCCGGTAGTCATCCTCGATGAATTCCACCTGACTACTCAATCCTTCGCTGGTCGCCAGCCCACGAGTAACCAGGATTTGCTCTCGGGAGATGTTGAACGCTTTGACTTTGACCCCGTAGTTCTTTGCCATATGAACAGCCAGTGCACCCCATCCGCAGCCCGCTTCTACGACCGTTTCACCCGGCTGGAGCTGTAGCTTGCGGCAGATGTGATCCATCTTGGCAAGTTGTGCCTGTTCCAATGAGCTGGAAGGGGAGGGGAAATAACCGCAGCTGTAGAGCAACCGGGAATCGAGCCAAAGTGTGTAGAAATCGGCTGTCAGATCATAGTGGTGGTGAGTGTTTCTTGCGGATCCGGCGAGGGTGTTGGCTTGAACTCGCTGCAACCATTGCGACGCCATTCTGCCCACCATGGCTCCGGTTTGGTCATACGCATCAGTCGGATAACCTGTTCCGTCAGTTCGACCAAATCTCCATCCACCACGATGCTTCCGTCGGTGTAGCCGTCTCCAAAGGCGATCTCCGGACTAAACAGCACCTTGGCCAAGGTCCGACGATCGGAGATTGACACGGTGACGATCGCTTTCTTGCCGGATGGTGGGGCAACTTCCTTATGCTTCCCCAGGATAAGTCGGATCGGAGGGTTGCCGATGGAGCGTCGAAGTCTTTGGAGTAACCACACTTCGATCGAAGAGAACCCGATATCGTTCACTAGCCTGCGTGTGTGGCCGGTACATTCAGGAAAGGCGTGTGATTCCAGACCAGCCGGTTTGCGGTCGAACATGTCCGAATGCAAGGCGCCAGAGTGTCTGCTCATGTGCCCGATGCCTCCTCGCCTACGCGTGCGTATATAACTCGTTGACCTCCCTTACGCAGATGCAGGATTCATATTGATCACACTTCCCCAATCACATGAGAATGCTATCGCCATGCGCGTTGACGAGCGGTGGTACCAGTCACTCAAAGATGTGATCCAGGTCACACGAAATGAAGTGCCAGCTCCGCTGTAATGGGCTGGTATGACCCTGCCCTTTGCACTTGCTATGCCGGCAAAAGGCTGAGCTCATGTTTGCGAAATGCGAGATGTGGATAGGGGAGGGATCCCTACGATGACGAACTGGGACAGTCAGGAAGGTTCCGCGGCGCCCCTGGGAGCCACCTGGATCGCAAATGAAGAGGCCTTCAATTTTGCGCTGTACTCGAAGTATGCATCTGAAGTGAATCTGCTACTTTATTCAAGAGAAGATGTCACCAACCCGCTCTATGAATACAAGTTCAATCCGCTAATCAACAAATCGGAGCGAGTGTGGCACTGCCGCCTGAAAGCCAGCGCTATTGCTGGTGCCCGATACTACGCCTATGAAATCTCAGGGCCGAATGAGCCTGGCGCGGGCCACCGATTCGATGATCAGAAGATTTTACTGGACCCGTACGCGCGGTCCATATATTTCCCCCGCCAGTTCAGCCGAGAAATTGCGCGAATGGCAGGCAGCAATGCAGGCAGGGCTCCGCTGGGCGTGCTGGTTCGGGAGAGCGAATTTCCCTGGGCGGGAGACCGTTCTCCTAAACACACCTCGGATCTGGTGATCTACGAAATGCACGTTCGAGCATTTACCGCGCGAGACAATTCAGGGGTAAGCTCCAAGAAGCGCGGTACATTTGCCGGAGTGATCGAGAAAATCCCCTATTTCAAGGATCTTGGAGTCACAGCTGTTGAGCTGATGCCGGTCACGCAGCAGGACCCCCAGGAAGGTGGCAATTGGGGCTACATGCCTCTGGCATTCTTTGCACCACACCACGGGTATTCCAGCGCCGACGCCACGGAAGAAATTCTTATCGAGTTCCGGAACATGGTGAAGGCGCTGCACGCAGCGGGCATCGAGGTGATCCTTGACGCTGTCTATAACCACACGACTGAAGGTGGTGAAGATGGCCCTACCTACAATTTCAAAGGAATCGACAACAGCACATACTATCTGTTGCAGACGGACCGGCGACGCTATCGCAACGACACGAGCGCCGGAAACACGCTGAACTGCGCCAATCGCTACGTGCGCAAGATGATTGTCGACAGTCTGTTTTACTGGGTGAGAGACATGCACGTAGATGGGTTTCGCTTTGACCTGGCGTCGATTTTCACCCGGAATGAGGATGGCACGATCAACACCGACGATCCTCCCGTCGTTGCAGCAGTGAGTGGAGCATTCGACTTGGCCAGGATCCGGCTTATTGCGGAAGCCTGGGACCCCGTCAGCTATCAGCTCGGGCGTACATTCCCCGGTGTTTCCTGGTTACAGTGGAACGGGAGATATCGCGATGACGTACGGTCGTTCGTCAAAAGTGATCCAGGCATGGTGGCACAACTCATGACCCGGATCTATGGAAGCAGCGATTTGTTTCCCGATGACGTGATGAATGCCTACCACGCTTACCAGAGCGTCAATTTTATTGCCTGTCATGATGGATTTTGCCTTTATGACCTGGTTGCGTACAACCAGAAACACAACGAGGCGAACGGACAGAACAATACTGATGGCACTGACCAGAACTTAAGCTGGAGCTGTGGATGGGAGGGTGATGTTGATGTCCCGGCCGAGGTGATGGCGTTGCGTAAACAGCAAATCAAGAATTTCTGCTGCGTCCTCTTCCTGTCCAACGGGACTCCAATGTTCCGGGCCGGCGACGAATTCATGAACACGCAACAGGGTAATAACAATCCCTACAATCAGGACAACCCGATTACCTGGCTAAATTGGGACCTGTTGACCAAGAACCATGACATTTACAATTTCTTCAAGAATATGATTGCCTTTCGGAAGTCCCATCCTTCAATTGCCCGCAGCCGGTTCTGGAGGGGGGATGTACACTGGTATGGTGTTGGGGATACACCGGATCTCTCCTTCAATTCCCACACGCTGGCTTACTGCTTACATGGGGCATCTCAGAACGACACCGACCTTTATATAATGATCAACGCTTTCTGGGAAGACTTGACCTTTGTAGTCCAGGAAGGTAAAGCGAAGGACTGGCTCCGAGTGGTGGATACGAGTCTTCCGAGTTCCGCAGATTTTTGTGATCCCGAGACGGCAAAAACTCTCACCACCTTGAGTTGCCGAGTTAAGGCACGCTCCGTCGTTGTATTGGTCAAGTCCTAGTCCCAGCGTTCCGAAGCACGCTCATCTGATCTTATACGGATTGCTGATGCTTTGGAAAAGCCGGAGCGTGTTCGTGCTTGGCTCCATCCGCGGGCGGCCCCTCATGGGTGCTCATCATCTTCTTCATGACGGCCGCATGCTTATCCATCTGGTCCACAAAGGACTGCCACATGTCTATGTTGATCTGTAACTGATCCCTCGTCGCACGGTCGAGGACACTTTGCCGATTTGATCTTTCATCTTTTGCAGGTTGGAACGCATGTTGTCGAGGTCAGCCTGCATATCTTTCATCATCTGCTCGTGCATTTTAGACATGTCATGCATGTGGTGCATGCCCATCACGCCCGTACCGGGGGTGTGGTCTTGGCTCATAGGGCTACCCGTGCCAGGTTGCTCCGTGGCGTTCTGGGCAGGACTCAACCCTCCAGCAAAAACCAGGCAGACAGGCAAAGTTGCAATACGTTTCATAACAGCTCCTTTCGATGTTTGACTCCCGCGATCAGCCGAGCCCGCGCACGGTCAGCACCGGGCAGCACGCCTCCGAGACAACCCTGTCAGCTGTCGCGCCGAGATGGTGAGCGGCACGAACGAGAGAGCCGTTGCCACGGACGCCCATTACGATCAGATCCGCGTTCGCCTCGGCCGCGGCCTGGAGAATGCCGTCGGCCGGCGTTCCGAATCTCACCCAGTAGTCAGGGCAAGGGATTACAGAGATCTGTCCAGATAACAGTTCCTGCAAACGCTCCTCAAAGAATTCCTGAAACCTTGTCCTTGTAGAAGGATCCTCGATGATCTGAGGTGCAACGTACGTCGCAACCAGAGAGGCCCCGAACATCCTTGCCAGGGAGACCGCATACGCCATGGCTCGAACTGAATCCGCAGAAAAGTCAGTCGCGTACAGGATTCGTTTTGGCCTATGCTCAGGCGAGATTCCCCGGCATTGCGGTCCTACTGTCAGGACGGGGCTGCGCGCCATGCGAAGGACCTCCTCGGCGACAGCGCCGGTAAGTACTTTCTTCAGTCCACGCCGTCCATGCGTTCCAACCACAATCACGTCGATGCAAAAGTCCTCGGCCAGCTTTTTCAAGGTGTCCCAAATCTCTCCCTCGCGTACCACCGACTCATGTGGCACATGCTGGAGTTCTGAATGAGTGAGCAGCCGTTGCATTCGTTGCATTCCATACTTCTGAATCTCAGTTCGCATCTGGGGCACGAAGGTGGGTGGCAGATACTCGTACATTTCTGGGGAGATTACGTGGACGACGTAGACCTTACCGGCGTACTGACGGGCCAAAGCTGCTGCGAAAGGAAGCGCCAGCTCCGAACTTGCCGAAAAATCGGTGAGCAGCAGCGCGTTGCCGAGTCTAATGCGTTTGCCTGCCTCGGGTTGCGGCTGTGCCACTGGCACGTCGCAGGACACCACGGTTCCCGCCTCGAGTAGCTCCATATTGGTCTCCTCTGTTTCTAACCATTACATTCCACTCATCGTTGTGCGGTGACAGGCATCACATGCCACAGTAAGGCCGATCACGGCAGTGCGCCGGAGTTTCGTACTAACTTGAGGTGTCGGTTGGAGGCATTTATGTCAGCTATTGCCCAGATACATGAGCAGAAACAAGGTGTGGGTTTCAAACGCGTTCTCATTGCCACAGATTTCTCAGCCGCTTCCGAGCGAGCCCTCGCCTATGCACTTCCTATGGTCCGCCGATATGGTTCTATGGTGTCTATCGTGCATGCGATTCTCCCAGAGACGAGGGAGTCAATCACCTGGGACCCGCTGCCACGGGAGCTCGACCGGCAGCGACTTGAGGCAGAGCAGCAGATGGGGCGCCTCACCGAAGAAGCGCGCGTCAAAGACCTGAATCCTCACATGGTGCTTGAGCAAGGTCCTGTGTGGGACGTGCTTTCGTCAATCATTCAGAGCGAGAACACTGACCTTCTGGTTCTGGGCACTCACGGACGTGGTGGGCTGAAACAAATGGCCCTGGGATCGGTTGCGGAAGAGGCGTTGCGCCTGGCTCCGTGCCCGGTGCTCACCATCGGTCCCAATGTTCCGCCGGTGGACCGTCAGAGAATTGAGGGTGGAACGATTCTGTTTGCTACAGACTTTGGACCCGCTTCGACCAGAGCTCTTCCATATGCCTTGTCCCTGGCGGAGGACTATCGAGCGAAGCTCATTCTGTTGCACATGGTGCCGCCCGTGCCAGTCGCCGTGATCGGCCCGGGCGCATATTGCCCTGGGGTCTACGTCGCCGAGGAATTGACGGAATGGCAGACAACAGTGAAGGAAGAGAGCGGGCAAAGATTGAGGAAATTGATTCCAGCAGACGCGAAGCTGATAAGCAAACCCGAATACTTAGTCGCAATCGATGTCCTGCCTGAGGGTATCTTGGCCACGGCTGCGGCATACAATGTCGAGTTGATCGTCATGGGAGCGAACCGTGTGGCCTCACCGCGCATAGTGTCACACGTCCCTTGGGTTCTCACCCACGATGTAATTCGTCAGGCTAAGTGTCCTGTCCTGACGGTTGTTGGTTAAGTTGAGTGTGTAAAAGAACGCCGATCCGGACCAGCCATGAGCGCGGGCCGGAGTAGTATTCTCTATTTCCAACGTGATTAAGTCTTTCCAACCCCGCACATTCCTGTAACAATGATCAAAGCAGTTGTGAAATTCCTAGCGCGTCAAAAGCGCATTGTGCCCGAGTATCAGTGTTGACCGCAAACAAGCACCTTTCCTCCCGTTGTTACGCGCTGGTGGTGCTTGCGGCGATGCTGTGCCTGTCGGTTTGGGCAGGAGCGGACAGCCAGGGTCCGCAACAAGAATACCGTTTACGGCTTCACCATACCCACACCAACGAGCAAATTGACCTGGTTTACCGGCGGGGCGACGCCTATCTCCCCGATTCGATTGATCGTCTCGATCGATTTCTCCGGGATCATCGCACCGGTTCTATTTATAGATTTGACCCGCGTTTATTCGATCTGCTCCATGACCTCGCCTATTCGATAGGACGACCAGAACCTAAAATCGACATTATTTGCGGGTATCGCAGTCCCCGGAGCAATGAGTATTTGCGACAAACTACGTCCGGGGTGGCGGCTCACAGCCTGCACATGCAAGGAGAGGCCATCGATATCCGTATTCCCGGGATACCCACGTCGAAACTGCGCGATGTTGCTCTCAGCCTTCACCGCGGAGGAGTCGGCTTCTATGCCAAGTCTGAATTTGTTCACGTGGACGTTGGACGAGTGCGGCGATGGCAGCAGTAGATCTGACCCGAGGGCGGCCTGCTATTCAGTGTAGGAATGGCTGATAAGGGCCTGCTCCAGAGCTGTATCCTGGTGGTAAATATCCCAAGAAGTCGACCTCACCGTTTTCCATCACGACTGCCGTGCCGTAAACAATCAGCACCGGAATCGGGTGTTCGAGGTCCACCCGAAAGGTTTTCTCTGCGAGGGTGGCAGCGCGGATGTGATCAGCGGTCCATTCCGGCTTATCCCGGAGAAGCCATGCTGCCAGCGCAATCGGGTCCTCTACGCGGATGCAACCGTGACTGAAATCACGTCGAGATCGTGAGAACAACTCCATGGCTGGTGTGCCATGCATATAGACGTCGTACGGGTTGGGAAAGTGGAACTTAAGCAATCCCAAAGCATTGGTCGGGCCGGGTATTTGTCGAATGCCTAGTTTTCCGGAACGGACCTGACCTTTGATCTGTTCGCTGAGTGAACCCTGATCTGCGACTGTTTCGGCGCCGTTCACAATTTCATAGGAGTTTTTCGCCAGGTAGGCAGGGTCCTTTTCGATGTGGGGTAACAGCTCGGCACGCACAATCGATAGCGGGACATTCCAATAGGGCCGGAAAATCACAGACTTGATGTTGGCTGCAAACACGGGAGGGCCCGACCCACCACCACTTTCATAAAGAGGACCCAGTGGTATTGCTCGTCAACCGCGCGAAGGCGAAATTCAGGGATGTTAACGATGATGGGCGGTCGCTGAAACTGATGCGGCAACCATCGCAGTCGTTCCAGTGTAAGTTGGAGTTGAGCGACAGACGGCTGAGTGGCGTGTTGAGGTCCTTTACCGTCTGCACATCGATTAGACCATTTGGTTCGAGACCATGGCGTTGCTGGAAACGCTTCACCGCCGCGACAAGGGCGCCCTGGTATTGCGCGGGTAAAACACCGCCTTTCTCTTCCTCTGTAAGGTCTCCCAAAAGGAGCAAGAGCGTTGTCAGTCGTGGTACTCCAGCGTAAGAATCACCCGGTCTGATCGCCTTCCGCGGAACCGGAAGAAGCTCGCCGTCATCGCGTCGGTCCCGTTCCAGATAGGTTCTGAGCGCATTCAGGGTTCGGCCGTAAGAGGGGAATGGCGGTTCGACAACCTCGATCGCAGTATCAATGTCCGATGCGCTAACCAGATTCTGCCGCAGGAATTCAGACAGGTCTAAGTTGTGTGGTCGATATCCAGTTTCAAATGAAAGAGAAGGGGATTGATTCGCCCCAGATGCAGGTCAGATATATAACTCATCGCCGATACCGTGAGCGCGAGATCGAACCGGATGAGATCGGATTCCGATGCCGGGCTGGGATGCTGAAGGACACCGGTACGATTGTCCCATCGCGGGCCGTCGTAGTCTTCGGCGTTCAGCCCCTCTCTGTCGGCGCTCTTGCGAACGCGAACGATTGCCAGGGCTTGTGTGGTCGGCCTGAACGCGACGATCCAGGGCAAGGCCCCATCAAAGGAATCGTACATCTCCCTGACTTCGCTGCGATATTTCGCAAAAATTCGGCCAGCGCGGGAAGCTCTGCACTGTCCACGATCGCATGCAGCTGGGCCTTGCCTGTCTCGGAGAGTTGTTGTGGCGGCGAACCATCTTAAGAGGAGGGGCGGCATTGCCAGATCAACCCGTGCCGCCTTCGGCTGCGTTTCCCACCTGACCCGCCGATAGAAGCACCAATAACAGACCCAAGCAGGAAAGGGAAACATGGCGGGGCAATTCTGACCTGTTGTTGACGGCAAACAATCTCCTCTCATCTTCACCGATTCGCTCTGGACACAGCTTAACTACAGGGAGCCTTCCTGCCTATGGGTTAAGTTACATGCGCAGGTGATCGCAGTCACCGATGCGGCCGAGAGAACCTCAGCCTTTTTTGCGAAGTGCTGTATTTGAAACAGTTGTGGATAGCCGACCGGCAAACCAGCTGATGGGATCACTGCAACCAGTGATTTCGCTCACTGTCTCCAAACTCCAAGTGGCAATAACATTCGGGTAGGTCAAGGGCGGTGAGCCTGGTGGTCCGAAATGAAAAGCGCCCCGGCAGACACTCTGGAATTAGCTTTGAGCATCCTGACGGTAAAGACAGGTAGCATGCTTTAGCCCGCTCTCGGTCCCTTGCTTGCCGCGAGTGAAGCAACATTGCCGCCCCAGGTGTGAATGCTTCTCGTGCCGGTGGGGCACCTTGGCGGTACCAAGAGGTAGTCATGAAAAACACGATGATTCAACACAGGGTCATTACGCCCGTGCAGGTTCCGCTGAATGGGGGAGCAATTTACGGAGATCTCCAACTCCCTCCGGAATGCCGAGGGCTTATCATCTTCGTTCATGGAAGCGGCAGTAGTCGCTTCAGCGTGAGAAACAAGTATGTCGCCGAACAGCTGAACCAATACGGCATGGGTACTCTGTTGCTGGACCTCCTAACCAAAGAAGAGCAAGACGTTGACGAGCAGACCATGCAGTTTCGTTTTGATATTCAGTTGCTTGCCAAGCGCACTATTTTGGCGGTCCGATGGGCCGCATGTCAGCCGGACCTGCAAGACCTTCCGATCGGCCTCTTTGGCGCAAGCACTGGAGCTGCAGCTGCGCTCATTACTGCGGCTGCTCTGAAGGGTCAAATCGCAGCCGTAGTGTCTCGCGGCGGACGTCCAGATCTGGCTGACGATGCGCTTGGCAAGTTAGAAGCCCCAACTCTGCTGATTGTCGGGGGTGAGGATCAAACCGTGCTGGCTCTGAATACGAGGGCTGCGAGACGCATGCACTGTGTCCATCGTTTGCAGGTTGTCCCCGGCGCAACCCATCTCTTCGAGGAAGCTGGGGCCCTGGAACAGGTGGGAGCGATGGCCGGGGAGTGGTTCGTCGAGCACATGCACGCGCCTGTGCTCACACGGTTGGTCTAGGTCATGTCAGGGGCGCTCACGTTCAATCGCAGACCGCCACGCTATATTGGCAGCGGTTGGGGAAAGAAATGGTAAGGAGCATCCAATGAACAAGATTCAGGTCAAAGGCGAGGAGAAAATTCAAAGAAAGCGCCGGACACGGGTGGTTGCCCTGCCGCAATTGGCGGCATCAAAACTTTCACATAAGAATACCGGCTATTCCCAACCTGATTTTGTGGTGGGTCCTGGAGCGGCCGCGGCCAGGCGCTCACGAAGAAGAGTGTCCGATGTGATTCTGAAGACGGTTACATAAGGGCAGAGGACACGCGGGCAATGCCGGAGCCCTTAGATGACCACGAGACCCCTTCACGTGTGGAGAGAGGACCATCCGCTTGTGACGCGGCTTTTGGCTGTGCCCGTGGTCCTGACCTTCATCCTGGATCTCGCTTCGAAGAACACGGCCAACATGGTCGAGGTGCTCTGGTCGTGCTATTGGGCGTCAGCCCTGATCGCAATCGGCCTGACGGTTGATTCGGAGCTGTTGGTTTCCGCGGGCTTCATTTTTCAGGCGGCCGTCGGCGGCCCAGCATGGACTCTGGGGTTGATCTATCGCCAAGACATGGAGTTCACGTCGGCCCTGCTCCACATAGTGCCTCCACTCGCAGGGCTGCTATACGTGTCCAGCGCGCGGCCAATCCCGAAGGCCGCTCCCGCAATCGCTTGGCTGGTCCATCCAGTTTCTCTGTTTGCCAGTCTGCTTTGGAGAAATGACGAATTGAACGTCAATTTCTCAAGCGCCGTGTGGCCGCCCCTCGCGGGCTTCTTCCGTTTGCGCGTGTTTCAGTTGCTGCTGGTGGTTACTTCACTTCTACTAGTTCTCGGGTTGTCGAAATTACTGAATGGCTGGTTGCGCTCACGAAGCGAGGTCACATCGGGGAACTAGACCCAAGCTTCTGCCTCTTGATGTTTCAGACATCGGCTTTGGCACCAAGGTCAGGGTTCTGTTCCTGGCGTTTGATGATTCAGCTGGATTGGCTGATAATCGCGCTCCCTGAAGGGAAGTTTCAGCTTGCGAACAATTTCAGGCCAGAACTCCCGAAGCACATCAACTCCCATATCCCCGGCAATGCTGAGGCCAACTCGCTGGGATGCTGCGCCGATACCACGAGAATTACCGGGGTGATAGGTATTACTCAGCAACATCGAAGAGGTTGTGCCCAACCATTCCGAGAAATTAAACATCTTCCGTCCCTAATCACCCTCCGCCACAATGACATGAGATAGAGCATGACCAAACCGCGCAGTGATGCTGCCTTCGAGTCGCCGGGAGTAGCGGGGATCCTGGCGAAACATGACCGGAAACAGATAGGTATGAAAGAAGTCGCGGGATACTAAATCTGTGAACGCGGCACCGTATCGCTTGGCGTAGCCGGCAACACCCTGACCGAAAATGGGGTCGTCGTCTCTCGCTTGTGCCAGACCAGAGTCGAACGCCGCTCCTATGAAGGTCACCGGCTCGAGGCTGTCTTGAGCAAACAGGTGAAATTTCTCTGGGGCATCCAAAGCGCACACCGTCAAACCGGAGCGAGGATGCGAATGCACAGTCTTTCTCTCCGACTTATGGGCGAAATACACAACCAACCTTTTCAAGGGACCTTCGTAGTCCGCCGCTGACATGAGAGGGCTTGGCTGAACGCAACGAGAAGCCTCAACGGATGTTCCTTGTGGGCTGGTCAGATTGTCGCCAGTGGAAATGGTCTGTGAAAGAACGAATTGACTCTCAAACAGGAGCGTGATGGTAAGAGCTCTAATTGCCGGTATGGTTGCATGCAAGCTCATTGCAAGAAACCCTAACGTGGCTGACAAATCGGTCGTCTCAGGGAAGAAAGGATAGCGAGGAGAAATACCTACAATGCATTCTCGTAGCGTTCTCACTCGAGCACAGTGAGGGCAATCACACAGAGTAGTGATACCGGTCCTCGTCATCGCCGACTCAAGTTGAAGATCTCGTACTGCCAGGGCAAGATGGCCGAAACATTTGGCAATCGGGAGAAGCGCTGGATGTGCTCGCGTGGATTTCGAGCTTGTTGTTTTGAAGCGGCACAATTGGGGCGGAGACTTCCTCTAGCCTCCATCTTCTTCTAGGCTCCACATACCAGCCCGTTTCTCCTCTCGCAGAAATCTGAATAGGGCCACCGCTACGGCAAGAACCAATGGCCCGATAAACACTCCGACACCTCCGAATGTTTTTAGTCCTCCGAGCACCGCGAAGAAGACGTAAAGTGTCGAAAGCTTTGTGTGCTCCCCGATCAGAAAACGCCAGAAAACCTGGCTGCGGGGTTCGACGAGACACTCTCTCCAGTGCGGTTTGAAGGATCGCTGATGGGGTTTAGGTTGAGCTTGTTCTAGACTGCTGTCAAACTCGAAATCAATAGACCAATTGTTGCTCAAAGCAGGCGCCCTCTCCGGTAAGCGTTTACAGGAGTTGGGAGCTGCGCAGTTCGGCGATGCTGAACCGTGTCGGCTCTACTTTCTACAACTGCAGCGATTCTACTCATTTCAGAGCAAAGGAGGTGTTTGGAATCACAGCTTGGTGTACGTCGAGTCACTGATTTCTGATTCATTATCGCCTATCGTACGTGATCGCCAGATGGAGGTTCTTGTGGATAGATGCTCCAGACTCCTTGTCGCTCTGTTCCTTCTTTCCAACCCACTACAAATGCAATCGGCCGAAACCGCGAAAGCACCGCCGGTCCGTCCCTCGGGATTTGGGACCAATCTTCCGCTTGCATTTGAACCGAACCAGGGCCAGACAGATCCGCAAGTCCGCTATCTGGCGCGCGGTCCGGGATACAGCCTTTACCTTACCAACCGCGAAGCGGTGATCGTGCTGCAACGCCGCATCGACTCCGCGCCTCCAACTGGACGGCAGCGTTCGGCGGCGCCCCAGCAGCAGGTTTTTCGCCTGCAATTGCAGGATGCCACTCCTGAGCCCCAGTTCATCGGTGAAGCGCCTCTGTCGGGGTTCAGTAACTATTTTTCCGGCAGCAATCCGGCGAACTGGCGCACGCACATTCCCAACTTCTCCCGCGTCCGTCTTCCGGAAATCTACCCTGGCATCGATCTTGTGTACTACGGCAACCCGGGTCAACTGGAGTATGACTTTCGGATCAACGCCGGGGCCGATCTCAGCCGCATTGCTCTACGTGTGTCCGGCGCCGACAAGCTCTTTCTGGATGCAAATGGGAATCTGGTGCTGCAAGCCGGCGGCTCGGAGGTTCGCAATCAGTCGCCGATTATTTACCAGGAGCAAGCGGGCCGACGCGTCTTCCGAACAGGGCACTATGTTATTCGCGCCGGCAACACGGTTGGCTTTCAGGTGGAGGACTATGATCGCTCAAAGCCGCTGGTTATCGACCCCATCTTGCGCTACTCCACCTATCTCGGTGGCGGCAGCGGAGGAACTGACCCCTTTGCTTTTGTGTTCAACAGCGGCCTCGGCATCGCCGTCGATGGGTTTGGTTTCGCTTACGTAGTCGGCAATACCACCACGGTGGATTTTCCCACCACCAGCGGGTCCTTTGAACCGGTTTGTCCGGTAGCGCCCCGAATTTGTACCTTTCGTTATGCTGTATTCGTGACCAAGCTCAATCGCACTGGCACCGAGTTGGTCTACTCCACTTACCTGACCTCAGAATCAGGCACTGGATTTGACGTCGGCTCGGGCAAGCTTATCGCAGTGGACCGACTGGGGAACGCGCACATCGCTGGTACCGCATTCGGAGGACCTTCATCTGCGGAGTTCCCCACTACGATCAGCGCTCTGCAGCAAGTCTGCGCTTTTGAAAACGACTCCACCTGCGCTTTTTACACCAAGCTTAACATCGACGGTTCGCAACTCCTCTATTCCACTTACTATGGCACCCAGACCCCAACCAGTCTTCGCGAGACCACCGGCACGGGCCTCGCGCTCGATCTCCGCGGCAATGCTTATCTCACCGGCATCACCGAGGCGCCGGACCTGATAACAACGCCCGACGCTTTTCAGCAGACTTTCGGCGGCGGCAGCTTCGACGCCTTCGTGGCCAAGTTCGATCCACGCCGATCCGGGGAGGCGTCTCTAATCTATGGCACTTATCTGGGAAACAGCGGCGACGATCAGGGAAGTGGTATTGCGGTTGACGGTAGAGGAAATGCCTATATTGTAGGGACCACCAATTCGAACCAGTTTCCCCACACGCGTTCGTTTGGTACCGGAACTGGCGGCACGTTTCTGGTCAAACTAAGTCTCGCGGGACGTTCCTTGTTATATTCAAACGTGCTCCATGGCGCGGCCGGGACTGGTATCGCACTGGATAGCTCCCGCAACGCCCTGATTACAGGCGGCGCCGTGGCACAGGGCTTCCCGACGACTTCCCGGGCCTTTCAGCGGACGTTCGCTGGAGGAGTTTCGGACGCGTTTGTTACCAAGTTCAATGACCGCGGATCGGCCCTTGTGTACTCCACCTTTTTTGGCGGCAACGGCGACGATATCGGGAATGGCATCGCCCTCGATGCAGCAGGGCACGCCTTCATCACCGGAAATACTTCCTCAACGAATCTCCGGGTGACCGCCAGGGCGCTCCAGACCACGCGACGCGGACCGAGCGATGCGTTTGTAACCGAGTTCTTCGTGACCGGAAGAAGGCTGGTTTTCTCGACATATTTTGGCGGAAGCAGCAATGAATCCGGAAACGATATCACTGTTGATCCTCTCGGCAGTGCTTACATCACCGGTCGAACCGAGTCGGCGAACCTCAAGGTCACTTCCGGAGCTTTTCAAGACACAAACCGGGGCGCACCTTCCAGTGCATTTATCGCCAAGCTCGTTGGCCGCGGCCGATCTCGTGCTCACTAAAACGGCCTCGGTTACCCGGCGCCCTTCCCCAATTCCAGAGCCGCCTTGAAGCTAATTTTCCTGCATTACTGAGGCAGAGGCCCTGCAAAGAAACTGGAAAGTATGCCGTCACGCTCAAGCAGCAGCTACGGTGTAACAAGCCCGAACTCTTCAACCAGATCGTGGATGAGTTAGCCGAGTAAGGGATGCTTGTGAAAGAAACGGGGCGGAATGGCGGTCTCATTCTTGCGCGAATCGCAGTGGAAAACTCTACAACTGGCGCTTTCGGAAGTGCCCTCGAGAAAGCAGAGTATGCATCATGACCCAACCAACTCCAAACTACCTGCAGAGAATTCTCGAGACTGGCTCGTGCCTGGAGCGCGGCCGCGCCTACTACGCGGCCGCTTTTCACGATGATTGGTGTGCGTCGAATCTGACCAAGAATTGCCAGGATTGCAACTGCAAACCAATTGTCCGAGTGCACTCTACCCCTCTCGAGTGTCACTGGCGAACGATCGACTGTAACGAACTCTGCCCATGCGGATCCGGGCGGAAATACCAGAAGGGCTGACTGAACTGGACTATGTCTCTCGCAGATCAAATCGAGAAGATCGGTCGCGCCTTGACGGCGAAGGAGATTGCGACGTTGCTCCACGTCTCTCCGATCACGATCTTCAAGCAAGCCAAGTCGGGACGGATACCCTCGTTTCGAGTGGGGACTTGCGTTCGATTCGATCCGCGAGCGGTTGCGCAATGGCTCAGAAGTATGTGATGGGCGGTGGGTGGAGGTTGTTGGTGTAATCGCGATTTATCGCCAGTTACTCTTGCCGCGTGATCGGCGGTCGGTGCCGGCCAGACCGAAGATAAGGACGTGACGCTTCATGACTGCGGTATGATGAAGTATACCCGCAGCCTCGGACAATCCCGCATCCCTGACAATGTCTTGAGAGGCCGAGCGCGGAAGATCAAACCTGCTAGTCCGGTACTACCATCGGCGCGCTCATTCGTAGCGCAACGCGGCGAGCGGATCGATCTTGGTTGCGCGGCGAGCGGGGATATAGCTGGCCAACACCGCAACACCAGCCAATAGCCCGAGCGAGATGGCGAAGCTGATCGGGTCCGCCGGAGTGACGTCGAATAGCAGGGCGCGCATCGCCCGCGTGAGAACCAACGCGGCAATCAACCCGACGACCATACCAATAGCAGACAACACCAGCGCCTGGCGGATCACGAGAGCCAGGATTTCGCGAGGGCGACCACCCAGCGCGATGCGGATGCCGATCTCACGCGTGCGTTGGCTGACGGAATACGACATCACCGCATACAGCCCGAGGCAAGCCAGCACGAGTGCGAATCCTGCAAACGAACCGAGCAATAGAGTGCGGAAGCGCTGCTCGCCGACGGATTCGCCCATACGCTCACGCATCGTCATCACATTCGCCAGTGGAAGGCTGTGGTCAAGCGACGCCAACTCTGTGCGCAAATCGCCGGCCACGGTACCCGGCTCAGCCTGAGTGCGAACCACGACGAACATCCGGCGACAGAAATCGGCCCATCCCGAGGTGTAGATCTTGTAGGCTTGCGGCGTCGGTGGAGCGTCGAGCCCGGAGTACTTCACGTCACCGACGACGCCGATGATCGTCTCCGTCGGCGCCTCAGGACGTGGATCGCCCGTCTGTAGATGCCGACCGATAGGGTCCTGGCCGGCGAAATACTTTTCCGCTAGCGTCCGGTTGATAATGATGGGATCGAGCGCGGTGCTGCGGTCCGCGTCATTGAAATCGCGGCCGGCGAGAATGGGGACGCCGAGTGTCGAGAGATACCCGGGAGCGATCGCCATTTCCTCCGCGAGTTGCAGCGGACGCGATTTGTCATAGCTCTGTCCTTCGGCGGTGAAGGGATTAGTGAGCGCAAGTTGGTCTGGCGGCAGGCTGATCGTCAGCGAGACCGACTTAACCCCGGGCAGGCCGTTCGTGCGGCGCAGAAATTCATCCCAGAAAGCGATGATGGCTTTGTCATCCCGGTAGAGCGCGGAAGGCAACGTGATCTCCGCGGTGAGGATGTGGTCGCTGTTGAACCCTGGATTTACCTCCTGGAGGAGGACAAAGCTGCGGATCAGCAACACGGAACCAACCAGCAGTACCAAGGCGAGCGAGAACTCGGTCGCAACCAATACACGCCGCGCACTCAGTCCGGCTGCACTCGAGCTAGTGCGCGTGGAGTCGCGGAGGGAATCGTTCAACGATCCACCTTCAGCATGAAGCGCGGGCGCCAGTCCGAACAGAACGCCTGAGGCCACACTGATGCCAAGCGTGAAAAAGAGTACTCGCGCGTCGAGCGTCGCCTGGCACGCCATCGGAATGCGCATCATGCTGCCCAGCGACACGAACGCCGTTTGTGCCCACGCGGCGAGGAGAACACCGAAAAAGCCACCGGCACCTGCAAGGATGAGACTCTCGGTAACGAGTTGGCGGATAATGCGCGCTCGAGAGGCACCCAGCGCGACGCGGATGCCGATCTCCTTCTGGCGGGCCGTGGCTCGCGCCAGCAAAAGGTTGGCGACATTCACAACCGCAATCAGTAGCACGAAAGCGACCGCAGCGAGCATCACCCACAGCGCCGTGCGAACGTTCCGGGTCATGCGTGCCTTCAAAGGTTCCACGCGGCCGACCCACGCCGTCGAACTCGGATACGTCTGCTCGACTTCATGCGCGATTGTGCTGAGTTCGTCTGCGGCCTGGCGCGGGCTCACGCCAGGTCTCAGCCGGCCGAACACGGCAAGATAGTACGGCGGACGCCCTTGCGGTGTCTGAATGCGCATGAGCGGCCAGACATCTACCGATTCATTCCGCGGGTACCAGATGCCGGGTCGCATGACGCCGGTGACAACGTACGAGCGGCCATTGAGCTTGATCGCACTTCCGACAATCTTCGGGTCGCTGTTCAATTGTCTCTGCCAGAACTGGTGACTCACTACGACCACGGGCTGCGCTTCGGCGCGGTCGTCCTGCGG
>Ga0105248_10003250_pt1 | contig 18018 bp, 13 predicted proteins | sample KBSS34metaG_FD_81524 | JGI IMG/M metagenome (GOLD analysis project Ga0105248, IMG submission 81524) | Switchgrass rhizosphere microbial communities from Kellogg Biological Station, Michigan, USA - KBS S3-4 metaG | ecosystem: Host-associated > Plants > Roots > Rhizosphere > Soil | place... | reverse complement strand
CGATTTCAAGCTCAGTCCGATCCTGGCATCGCTGGAGCCGTACAAGAAGTATGTGTCGTCGTTGGGGGGCCTGGAGAATGCCGCCACGGCGGGTTCGGTTCATTCGTTTACTCCCGCCACGTGGCTCAGCGCCACGCGCCCCGATACCGGTGCTCCCCGCGCGCATATGGCCACCACTCTCGATCAGGTGATCGCGAAAGTCATCGGCCAGGAGACGCGTCTGCCATCGCTCGAAGTCGCCTCTGAAACCACGATGCAGTCTGCGGCGGGCAGCGGCGGATACTATTCCACGTTGTCTTTCCGCGATGCGGAATCACCGTTGCCGATGGAGCCGAATCCGCGAAAGGTCTTTCTACAGCTGTTCGGTGAGGGCGACACACCGCAGGAGCGCGCGGCCATCAACAAACGCACGAACAGCCTGCTGGATCTGATCCTGGATGGCACAAACAGCCTGAAACGCGACCTCGGGAGCAGGGACAGGGCCGTGCTCGACGGATATCTCGAAAGCGTTCGCGAGATCGAGCGGCGTACGCAGAAGGCGGGGGCGAACGATCTTTCCGCGCTCACGATTCCCGAGGCTCCCGTGGGAGAACTGGACGCCTTCCCCGAACAGGTGAAGCTGATGTTCGACTTGATCGCCCTCGCGTATCAGGCCGACCTGACGCGTGTGGCTTCCTACATCATGGTCGCGGAAGGCACCATCCGGACCTACAACCACATCGGTGTTCCGGATGCCTTCCATCCCGTATCCCACCACGCCAACGATCTGGAGAGGATCAACAGGCTGGTCAAGATCCAGACCTGGCACCTCGAGCAGTTCGCGGACTTTGTGAAGAAGATGGCGGAAACACCCGACGGCCAGGGAACGCTGCTGGATCACTCAATCTTCATGTACGGATCGAACATGAGCAACAGCGATCGGCACGACAACTACCCGGAGCCGAACATCTTGGTCGGTGGCGGCGCCGGCAAGATGAAGCTCGGCGGACAGCATATCGTGCTGCCGCAGCGCACCCCGATCGCGAATCTCCACCTGACGCTGCTCCAGAAGATCGGGGTGGCGCGCGACAAGTTCGGCGACAGCACCGGCACGATCGCGGGCGTCTAGGCTGGCAGGCTGCTGAAAAACCGGACTGTCAACGCAGAGGCCGCTGAGCTCGCAGAGAATTCTCAGGAAAATTCCTCTGCGGTCTCAGCGTTTGACGTCTTTTTCGTCACATGACGCAAGCGCGGTAGCGCGCAACCATCAAAGGGGAGGAGGGACAAAGTGAATCGCAGGGATGTTCTGAAGGGCGCCTTTGGGGTGTTCGCCATGTGGACTTCCTCCCCCGTTCTTGGCGCGCAACGGCCATCTGGCGGTGTCCGCCGCCTGACGGACAAGATCGCGCTGGTGGATGGAGGCGGAAGCAATGTGCTGGCATGTTCCAGCGGTGAAGGACTGGTGCTGGTGGACGGCGGCGCTCCGAAGTCCGGCGACCAGGTGATGGCGGCGCTCAAAGGTCTGGCGCCGGGCGCCAAGGTGCAGGCGCTCTTCAATACCCACTATCACACCGATCAGACCGGCAACAATGAAATGTTCTCGGCGGCGGGGGCGAAAATCATCGCGCACAGGCGTACTCTGGCGTGGATGGCGTCCGACCACTGGGTTACGGCCGAAGAGCGCTATGAACGAGCCCGCCCGAAAGCCGCCCGTCCCACCGAGACATTCATGACCATCGGTGCCCTGAAAACGGGCGCCGAGCAGATTGACTACGGTCATCTGACGCTGGCCCACACGAACGGCGACATCTACGTCTTCTTCAGGAACTCGAATGTTCTCGCGGTGGGCGACGTCGCCTCGCCGCTGCGCGATCCGGCGCTCGACTATTTCACCGGCGCGTGGATCGGCGGCCGCGTGGATGCGATGGATATCCTCCTGAAGCTCGCGAATGAACAAACACGGATAGTGCCCGCGTACGGGCCCATCATGTCGAAAGCGGAGTTCACGGCGGAGCGGGACATGATGGAAGCGGTTCGGGACCGCCTGTTCAAACAGGTTCGGGAGGGCGACGGCCCCAAGGACATGCTGGCGGGAGGCGTGCTGAAAGGCCTCGCGCGAACGTGGAAAGATCCGTACAAGTTCATGTATGACGCGGCCAAGGGTTGCTGGGCGCACCATGACAAACTGGGCCCCAATGTCGTTTAGGCCAAAGTTTGGATTCAATTGGGAGCGATCACGTGAAGCGTTTCATTCTCGTCTTTTTCTGTATGACTGCCGCCGTTGGATCGGCTCCCGGTCAGTCCCAGACGACGACGCAGGCTGAGCGCGAGGCGCAGGCGCGGCCGCGCGAAGCCACAAGTGAGGGTGCCCTCGCCGATCTTATTCAAGCCGGAAACCGCAAGGCGGCGCTCGATAGGATTCGCACCGGCGGAGCGGATGTGAATGAAGCGCAACCAGACGGCACCCGCCCGATCCACTGGGCGGTCTACCGGGTGGACTATGAGCTGATCGACGCGCTGATCGCAAAGAAGGCGAAGGTGGACGTCACCAATGAGTTCGGCTCCGCCCCGATCGCCGAAGCTGTCAAGCTGGCCGACGCGCGGATGGTGAAGATGCTGCTGGATGCCGGAGCGGGAGTCGAGGGCGCGAATCAGGACGGGCAGACCGCTTTGATGCTGGCAATCAAAACGGGGGAACTGCCCATCGTCGAGATGCTGGTCACAGCCGGCGCCAATGTCAACACGGTTGAGAAGTTTCAAAACCAGACGCCTTTGATGTGGGCGGCCACCGCGCCCAAAAATGCGGGCGAGATGACAAAGCTGCTCCTTTCCAAAGGCGCCAACGTCAAGCCTCGCGCGCTGTATAGCGACTGGCCGAACCAGATTTCCTCGGAGCCCCGCGGTCAGTATCGTCCCGTCGGGGGACTTACCGCGCTGCTGTATGCCTCCCGCAACGGCTGCTATGAGTGCGTCGAGGCGCTGATCGGGTCCGGCGCCGATGTCAATGTGCCAACGCCGGAAGGCGTCACGCCACTGATGGTCGCCCTGGATAACGACTATAACGGTGTCGCCAACCTGTTATTGGATCGTGGAGCGAATCCACATGTCTCGGATTGGTGGGGATGCACCGCCCTCTTCATCGCCATCGATAGAAAGGAGTCCGTCGGCGGCGTCGGCGGCGGGCGAGGTGGAGCGGGAGGTCGCGGCGGTGGTGGACGCGGGGCTGCCGCGGCTTCTCGTGGTGCGGGTCAAACGGTCTCCAGCATGGACATTGTCAACAGGCTGCTGGCCGCGGACGTCGATCCCGATCCGGAGCTCAATATGCACCGCCCCAGCCGGGGCGGCAATAGCGGACGCTTTGCGGATAGACAATTAGGCATGGGATGCACGCCTTTATATCGTGCAACCGAGGCTGGCGACATGGAAGTCATTCGGGCTCTTCTGGCCAAGGGCGCCAACCCCAACATCAACGCCATGGGTTTCACGCCATTCCTGCTGGCGGCCAATGTTACTCCGGGGGGCCGGGGAGGCGGCGTAACTCCGGGGGGCCGGGGAGGCGGCAGTGTGCCGAATACCACGCTTCTGGATCTGATGATCGAGCACGGCGCCGATGTGAATGCTCAGGTCACCGGCACGAGGACCTACTCCATGCGGATCTCGTACAACCCTCCTCCGGACAAAGAGGGCACGTCGGCTCTCCACGACGCGGCGCAGGCGGGTCGCCCGGAGCTGGTGCGTTACCTTCTTGGGAAGGGAGCCAATCCCGAACTGGTCGATGCCAACGGCAAGAAGCCGATCGATCTGGTCGGCACCGGCAGCGATGCCGGAGGACGAGGCCGGGGCGGAGCTCCGGCGCCTGGTGCTGCCGCGGCCAATATTGCGGGGCGCGGAGGCGATGCTGCTTCCGCCGCGGGAGCCGGAGGTCGTGGCGGGGTTGGGGGTGGAGGCGTCAGCCCGGCGACTGCAGCGGAGCTTCGCGCGATACTGCAAGACGCGGCGTCGAAGAAGTAGTTAACCGTCTGCTGCGATATGATTGGCCGCCATTTTCACAAGGAGCCTGCGATGCGCCGGATTGGACTGCTTTCTCTCCTCTCCCTGGTTGCCACCCTTTCAGTCACCGCGGCTTCATTGCCCACCTCGCGGCCCGAAGACGTGGGGCTGTCGAGCGAGCGGCTGCAACGGATTCACGCCCTGGTGCAGCGCCACATCGATTCGGGCGACATCACCGGGGCGGTGATGCTGGTGGCTCGTAAGGGCCAGGTCGCCTTCGTGGAAGCACAAGGCACGATGGACGTCGACACCAGGAAGCCGATGACGCGCGACGCCGTGTTTCGCATGGCCTCGATGACGAAGCCGGTCATTGGCGTCGCAGTCATGATGATGCTCGAAGAGGGCAAGCTGCAGCTGGCCGATCCGGTCTCGAAATACATCCCGGAATTCAAGGGCATGAACGTGGCCGTGCCTCAAGGGCCCGCTCCAGCTGCCGCTGCCGGCGCGGCCGCGCCGCCGAAGTTCTACACGGTGCCAGCTGCACGCGATATCACCATCAAGGATCTGTTGACGCATACGTCGGGCTTGTCGAGCGGCCCGATGGGCCAGAGCGAGGTCAGGAAGAACCGCCGTAAGCCGACCGAGACGCTGGCCGATTACATTCCCCGTCTGGGCTCCACGCCTCTCGAGTTTCAGCCCGGTTCGCGCTGGATGTACAGCGCCAGCGATGGCATCGACGTGCTGGCACGGGTTGTCGAGGTGGCCTCCGGCATGCCGCTCGACCGCTTCCTGAAACAGCGAATCTTCGATCCCCTGGACATGCCCAACACCAGTCACTACCCGACCGACGCGCAAATGCCGCGGCTGGTCACTGCCTATCGCAAGACCGACAAGGGCCTTGTGAAGACCGAGAACTCGTTGTCGATGTCGAGCAAGGTGTACTTCGCTGGCGGCGGTGGCTTGGTGTCGACTATCGACGACTATTCGCACTTCGCTCAAATGCTGGCGAACGGTGGGGAACTGAATGGCAAGCGCCTGCTGAGTCCGCGGACTGTGAAGCTGATGAGCTCGGTCCACATTCCGTCCTCGTTACCTGGCCGGACGGCTGGTGAAGGCTTCGGCCTGACTGTCCGCGTGATCCAGGACGCGGTCGCCGGAAATCACCGCGTCTCAGACGGCAGCTTCGGCTGGAGCGGCGCCTACGGCACGCACTTCTGGATCGACCCCCAGGAAGAAGTCGTTGCCGTGATGATGATCCAGACCCCCATCCGCGAAATGCGCGCAGAGTTCGAGAACGCCGTCATGCAGGCGATTGTGAAGTAGGCTGTCTGCTGTGCCTCTCACAGCCTGCTCATTCGCGAAGGTGGGCTCTCCACGAGCGTGACCCGCCGCCTGCAGGCTACCAGCCTCGTGGCGTTCGCGTCGGCTTTCTTTCTTGGCGCTGATAGTGCCCTGTGCGACCGCACGGCCGTAGGAAACCATTTGCCAGCGTGTCCTTGTTCATAGCAGCCACGAGCGTATCAACTGGGGGTTGGGAGGTCTGGGTCCGACCTCGCTGATATCATCGCGGGATGCCGGCCGCCTTGTACGCACTGCTGTGCCTGATCTGGGGATCGACGTGGCTCGCTATCAAGGTAGGCCTGATCGGCGTCCCGCCGTTTTTGGGGGCTGGCCTCCGCTTCCTGCTGGCGGCGCTGCTCGTCGGCCTGGTGCTCGCGGCGCGAGGCAAACGCCTCCTGCTCAGCCGTGACGACAAGATCTGCGTGCTCTCCCTCGGCCTACTTGTGTTCTGGCTCGACTACGCCTGCGTCTACTGGGCCGAGACGCGCATCTCGAGTGGGCTCACGGCGATCCTGTTTTCCACGATGCCGTTGATGACGTCGCTTTTGAGCGCCTACTGGACGCGGAGCGAGACCCTCAGCGGGCGCAAGGTTCTCGGCATCCTGGTGGGCGTCCTGGGGACCGCACTGCTCTTCTGGCCACAGGAACGCCTGGGCCTTCAGCAGGCGCTGGGAATGCTGGCCGCGCTCGGCGGGTGCCTTTGTGCCGCGATCAACCTCGTGACGATGAAGAAATACGGCCGGCACGGTGACCCGTTGGTGCTGAACCTCTTCGGTATGGGCTTCGGTGCGGTGTGTCTGCTCGCCATGAGCGCCGCGATGGAACGCTGGTCGGCAGTCGTGTGGACCAGAGACAACGTCCTGGCGCTCGTCTATCTGTCCGTGTTCGGCTCGGTGATTGCGTTCTGGGCGTACTACTACGTCATCAAGAAAATGGACGCGACGATCGTCAGCCTGACCACGCTCATCATCCCCATCGTGGCGTTGGCGCTGGGCAGCGCGTTCCTTCATGAGACCGTGACGCCGATGGCCGTCGCGGGCATCGCGACGATCCTCGCCGGCGTTGCGGTCGCGGTCGTGCCAGGTCGGGCGGGCCTGTTTTCATCGGCCGCGGTGCCGGACCTCCCCCAGGTGCGCGCCTCGACGCCGTCCGGAAGACTTCCCGAGTAGGGCGACAGCGTCGAGCGTCACGTCGTTGGATCGACCGGATTTGCGCGTAGTGTCTTACCCCACTGATTGGCGATATCGGCGGCAGCGCGAGATGGTATGGTGGTTGCCGCGGAGGCGAACCGCCATGCGCGCACGTTGTTGTTGGGCCACGATACTGTTCGTCACGACTGCCTCTACGCTTCTTTCCCAGCCGGCGTCACCCAGGCCTGGCATCGATTGGCCGCAGTTCCGCGGCATCGACGCGGGAGGCGTCGCCGACGGCTTTTCGCCACCCCGCGACTGGAATGTGGCGCAGAACAAGAACGTGCAGTGGAAGACGGCCATTGCCGGACTCGGTCTCTCGAGCCCGGTCATCTGGGGCGATCTGCTATGCGTCACGAGCGCGATCAGCGGTCAGAAGGACGCCGGCATCAAGCCGGGTCTCTACGGCGACATCGATCCCGTGAAGGACGACACCACGCACGAGTGGCGGATCGTGTGTCTCAACAAGAAGACGGGCGCGATCGCGTGGCAGCGCACCCCGAATGCAGGCGTGCCGAAAATCAAGCGGCACATGAAGTCGACGCACGCCAACTCAACGCTGGCCACCGACGGTGAACACCTGATCGCCTTCTTCGGTTCCGAAGGACTCTACGGCTACGACTTGAAGGGGACTCTGCTCTGGAAGCGCGACCTCGGCGTCCTCGACGCCGGGTACTACGAGGTCCCCGAAGCCCAGTGGGAGACGGGGAGCTCTCCGATCATTCACGACGGCGTCGTTGTCATCCAGGCTGACGTTCAGAAGGGGTCGTTTCTCGCCGCGTTCGATGCCATGACCGGTCGTGAGCTCTGGCGCTCGAGGCGCGACGATGTCCCGACGTGGAGCTCGCCGACGGTGTACCGGATTGGCGGACGGACCCAGATCGTCGTGAACGGCATGCGCCACGCCGGCGCCTACGATTTCAAGAGCGGCAAGGAGATCTGGCGGCTCAACGGCGGCGGCGATATTCCGGTCCCCACGCCGGTCGTGCACGACGGGCTGATTTACCTGACCAACGCACACGGTCCGCTGGCACCGGTCTATGCCGTCCGCGCAACCGCAGCGGGAGACGTGAGCCTTGCCAACGGCGCCGCCAGCAACCGTGGTGTCGCCTGGAGTCAGCAGCGGGATGGCGCCTACATGTGCACGCCGCTCGTCTATCGTGGACTGGTGTATGCGGTCAGGTTCAACGGCGTGATCAGCGCGTTCGATGCGCGCACTGGGGATCGGAAATTCCAGCAGCGGCTTGCCGGTGGAACGGCGGCGTTTACCGCCTCGCCGGTGGCGGCCGACGGGAAGATCTATCTCGCGAACGAGGATGGCCAGGTCTTCGTGATCAAGGACGGGCCGGCGTATGAGTTGCTGGCACTGAATGACATGGGCGCACCCGTGCTGGCGACCCCGGCCATCTCAGAGGGGCGCCTGTTCGTCCGAACGGCCACACAGGTGATCGCCATCGGTACCCGATAGAGGGCCCGCGCCTCCGCAAGGGCGCTGGCGAGCGCAACGGGCTTCCGCTGACAGGGGCCCTGGCTCGGGACGCAGCCGCGAACGACCCACTGGACTTCTATCTCGTCTACCGCTTCGTGGCCAAGCGCCGATGCCACCAGACAGCGTGGCTGGCGTACGCCGTAATCCACCGCCTGCAAGAAAATCGCGCGGCTCCGTTCTAAGGCCTGAAGGCTGTGGACCTTCGACGGCACCGAAGATCGCGGCGCGGTGTCCAAACCATTAACCGCCTGAATCTGATTCGCGAAGGGAGGGACCTATGAGTCGCTACACGATTGGTGTGCTTCTAAGCCTGATCCTCGTTGCTGGCCTCGTCGCGCAGGCCAGCACGGGCACCATTCGCGGGGTTGTCGTCGACGCAGGCGGCATCCCTGTGCCGAGGGCGACCGTTCGGCTGTCGCAGCCGCCGGCCGCCGATCGCACCGCAGTGACCAACACCAGGGGAGAGTTCCTGTTTCGCTTCGTGGCGCCTGGCCGATACCTGGTGGCCGCCGCGTTGGCTGCCAGCAGCTCGGACAGGCGCCCGGTTGACGTGACGGCGGGAGCGACGGTGCAGCTGCGGTTCGGCCTTCCCGGTCGCATCGCTCTCCCGGCGCTTCCCGAGGAGTCGCGGATCAGCAGGCCGCCGGTCGAACCGTCGCCAGCCGAAGCGAAGGCGAGGCAAGCGACCCAGGCGATGGCAGCTGCGCCGCTCGCGCAGGGCGTAATCGGCGGCATCGCCGGCGGCGTCGGCGGCGGCATCGTCGGGCGCCCTTTTGGCGCGCCATTCAATACCGAGGCCTACGATCGGATTACCGACAACCAATGGCACCGCACCACCCATAGCCCGTTGTCGACGTTTTCCGCCGACGTCGACACCGCGTCGTACTCGAACGTCCGACGGTTCCTCAACCTCGGTCAGGCGCCGCCACTCGACGCCGTACGGATCGAGGAACTGATCAACTACTTCCCCTTCGACTATCCGGAGCCGAAAGGCGGCAAGCCGTTCTCCGTCACCACCGCGATAGGCGCCTGCCCGTGGAACCAGGCGCATCGTCTCGCGCTCATTGGACTCCAGGCTCGCCGCATCGACGCCACGCGCATTCCGGCGAGAAATCTGGTGTTCCTGATCGACGTCTCGGGCTCGATGTTCGACCCGCACAAGCTGCCACTCGTGAAAGCGTCGCTGGCGATGCTGGCCCCGAATCTCACCGCCAGCGATCGCGTCGCCATCGTGGTGTATGCCGGCAACACCGGCCTGGTGCTGCCGTCCACGTCCGGAAGCGACACGCCCACCATCCTCGATTCGCTGCACAGGCTCGAGGCGGGCGGGTCGACCAACGGAGGCGCCGGCATCCAGCTCGCCTACAGAGTGGCGCAGGATCACTTCATCACGGGCGGCGTCAACCGCGTCATCCTCGCGACCGACGGCGACTTCAACGTCGGGGTCACGGATCAGGGATCGCTGCTGCGGCTCGTCGAGGAGAAGCGCAGGAGCGGCGTCGCGCTATCGGTCCTGGGCTACGGCATGGGCAACCTCAAGGATTCGACGATGGTGAAGCTTGCGGATGCGGGCAACGGTAACTATGCCTACATCGATTCGCTGAGCGAGGCACGGAAGGTGCTCGTGGAACAGGCAGGGGGCACGCTGGTCACGGTGGCCAAAGATGTCAAGCTGCAGGTGGAGTTCAATCCGCGAGTCGTCGGCGCGTATCGATTGATTGGCTACGAGAAACGCGTCCTCGAGGCGGAGGACTTCAACGACGACAAGAAGGATGCCGGCGAGATCGGCGCCGGCCACTCGGTCACGGCGCTTTATGAGCTGGTTCCCGCGGGGCAGGAAGTGACAGCTGAATCCGTCGACGCGCTGAAGTATCAGACCTCGCAGGCATCCGCATCAGCGCAGCAGGCCGAGGCCATGACGGTCAAGATTCGTTACAAGGCCCCCGACGGCGACGTCAGCACGCTCATCGCCGCCACCGTGCCCGATCGAACGACGATGATGCCGCAGCTCGGCTTCGCATCGGCGATTGTCGAATTCGGCATGCTGCTGCGCGACAGCGAATTCAAGGGCACCTCGTCTTTCGCCGACGCGCTCGCGCTCGCCGAGCGATTCAAAGGCGAGGATCCACACGGGCACCGGGCGGAATTCATCCGCCTGATCGGCGCGGCCGAGGGAGTCGGCCGCATCACCCGTCGACCGACAGCCGTCCGCGAGTAGACGATGACCGCCTGGCCCGAGCCGGACGTCACGGCGCTACACGTCTTCTGGCCTGAAGCGCCACCCACGCAGAATGGCGTCCTGCTCGGCGGCGCTGGTGGCTTTCTTGAAACGTGCTCCCGACCGCCCTTTGACACGTTGCTCGCACTCGGCCCACGTGGCGTGGCGCATCGGCTTGCCGTCGACGACGCTGAGGTAGGAGTACGCGGGGGCCTTAGAATGGCTGGCACCCGAGGGGCGCTTGCTGCGCGCGGGGACGCTGGTATCGTCAGGAAGATCGAGGATCGCAATCGGGTAAGCGGACAGGGGACCTTCGTACAGCACGACTGGTGTCCGCCGGGCAAAGGAGTCGGCGATTTCATCGACGCGCTCGTTGCCGGGAGTGCCAACGTGGCCGCGGACGTAATGCCACGAGATCGTGCGAACGCCGCGCGCGGTAGTCAGCGCCGAGAGCTGCTCCCACAGCTCGCGGTTCATCACCTCGGTGCCGGTCGCGGTCTTCCATCCGCGACGTTTCCAGTTGTGGACCCATTCGCGGATCCCCTGGATGACATAGGTCGAGTCGGTGTAGACGGCCACCGGTCCCGCGGTGCCCTGGAGGCGGGCGAACGCCTGGATGGCGCCAGTCAGCTCCATTTTGTTGTTCGTCGTCATCGGCGCGCCGCCGCCAAGCTCGGTCACCTGGCCGTCGAGAGTGACTACGACGGCGCCCCATCCGCCCGGACCGGGATTGCCCTTGGACGCGCCGTCCGTGTACACAATCGTCTGCGGCTCACTCATCGTTGGTGCTGTCAGTGTGCCTGCTTTGGCCGTGCGCTGTCACGCCCCTGACGCACCGCGAGAGCGGACGAGTCACTGCCCCGCCGGCAGGCCACCTGTCGGTGGCGAATTCCAATCTTGAGCCGCAGAGACACGTGCGACGGACTCGCACGGTAGATTTCACGCGGGTTCACTCAGGCCGCGAAAGCACGGGCGCCTCGAGAAATGCGGCTCTTTCCCGCCTTTCCCAAGGTGTAGAATCCGAGCCGAGGCGACCCAGCCTCCTGGAGATGGCATATGAAACGCTATGTGTTTGTTGCGCTCGTGCTCTGTGGGTTGTCCGTTGGCCTGTTGGCCGCGCAAACCGCCAAGCCGGCTGCCTCGACCGACTCGGCGGCGGTTCAAGCCGACCGCGCGCTGGGAGTGGCGTTCGCCAAGGGTGACAGCGCGACCGTGAACAAGCTTCTGGACGCCGAGTTCACCTGGATCGACACCGACGGCATCATGTGGGAGAGGCCGGATGTGCTGCGTGCCGGCCTCAAGCCGCTGGTTCCCAACGCCAGCGACGTCAAGACGCTCGAGCATCCGTACGCGAAGGGCACGGTCGTGTGGATTCAGAACAACCAGGGAAACAAATACGCCGCGCATATCTGGGTACAGCGTCCGGCGGGATGGCGGCTGCTTCATGCCAACGAAATCGCCACGCGCCCAGCCGACCCGATCCCCAATGTCAGACCTGACTACGCCATCCCCTGCAACAACCCGTGCAAGGAGGTGCCGTACAAACCGATCTCGGCGAGCGAGAAGGCTGCTCTCCTGGCGTGGCAGGATCAGGAGGGGGCGAACGGGCCCGGGCACCACGACATGCACATCGGCGACAACGTCACGGTGATCAGCTCGACGACCACGACGCCTCGCAAGTCGGCGACCGCCCCGGGACCAACGCCCGTAAATCCCGCGGCCGCCAACCGCCCCCAGGTGGGAGCGGCCCCGGCGCTGTGGGCACGCACGTGGGACTTCGGCGATGCCGTCGTGGCGATCATGCTGCAACCAACCTACGGCGGAAAGGCGTATTGGTCCAGCCGCATCTTCGGCAATCACGACGGCTTCTGGAAGATGGAAGAGAGCTATCACACGACGATTCAGGCGTCGCCGCGCATGACCGCGCTACCCCTACTCTCGGAGAAAAGCTCGCGCTGAGTTGAATCGCGCGACGGGCGATTCCCAGGCGAAGCCCCACCCTACGGTGCCGTGCGCTCTACCTGCCGCCAGCAGGTTCTGCTTCGTCGCAACCGGTGCGCCTGCCTGGTACGACCTGCCCATGGCGACGGGCTACACGTTTCTGTCGTGACCGCGACGCGTCCGAAAGCTCGCCATCGCCCCACACCCCTCAACAACCTTGGCGTTTCCTCACGACAGCGGGCCACGATCGAATTGATGGGCACCACGCGATCTTACGCGGCGTTGAGCCGCTGGTCACTTGGCGTTTACGTGCCTCGCCGATGATCGCTGCGGCGGTCTTCCGACAACAACACAGCAGCGGGCGGGCGAAGACCAGAAAGAACACGCGAAAGGAGCACCCGCGAGTCGAGCTCGGCAGGAGGCCACGCGGCGCGCATCCTCTCCAACAGCATCACCGACGGGGAGAATGCGAGCTCTGTTCATCCGACATCTGGAAGGTACCTGAAAATGAATCGAATCATGCAGGTCGATATCTCGAGTGCGTCGCATGCGCCAATGCTCAGACGCATGACGCTGTTGGCGCTTGTCGCAATCGGGGCTGCCATCATGGGCCTCGCGAGCGCGGCGACACCGGCGACGATCAACGGCATCATCCTTCTCGTCGGTGCCAACGAGTCACAGCGCGTCGTGAGCTGGTACGCCTCGGCCAACACCGACCAGGTGGTGCAGGTCGCACCGACGTCGCAAGTCGACAACGGCGCTTTCCCGAGCAGCGCGATCGCCTACCCGGCCGTCGTCATTGCCAATACGGTCAACGGCGGCTTCAACGGCCATGCGATCCTCGACAACCTCGCGGAGAACACCGCGTACTCCTATCGCGTCGGTGGCGATGGCGGCTGGTCCGCGACGTTCGCGTTCGAGACGCGCAAGTTCGATGGCAACTTCAACTTCCTGTTCTTCGGCGACCCGCAGATCGGGTCATCGGGCGACGTGTCCAAAGACCAGGCGGGCTGGGCGGACACCATGCGGGTCGCCCTCGCCGCGAATCCCGACGCCGAGCTGCTCGTCTCCGGCGGTGACCAGGTCGAGACCGCTGGCGTTGAGACGCAGTGGACCGCCTTCCTCGCACCCGACGGGCTCCGCGCCGTCCCGTGGGTTGCGACCATCGGTAACCACGACGTCGGGGCCAGGGCGTACGAACAGCACCTCTGGACGCCGAACACCGACCGCTCGGCGGCGCTCTACGCCGGCAGCCTTACCACCCAGTCCGGTGGCGACTACTGGTTCATCTACAAGGGCGTGCTGTTCATCGACCTTAACAGCAACGCTTACACCTTCGGCCATGCCGTCGACTCCGACCAGGCGCACATCGGCTTCATCACCGACGTCGTCCGGCAGCATGGCGGCGAGACCAAGTACACCGTGCTCGTCTACCATCACTCGATCTACTCGCCGGCCGACCACGCGAACGATACCGACAATCAGAAGCGCCGTCAGGACTTCCCGGCGGCGTTCTCGGCACTCGGTGTGGACCTCGTCCTCCAGGGTCACGACCACAGCTACACGCGCAGCTACCTGATCAAGAACGGCGAGAAAGCCAACGCCGGCGAACGACCTGGTGCCACTAGCGTCTTCCGGGGGCCGGGCGGCGTCATCTACGTCACGGGGAACTCCGCGTCCGGCTCGAAGTACTACCCGCTCAGCGACCCGGACATCACCAAGGACCCTAACTACGGCCCGGACCCGCTGAACCCGGACAACCACTGGCCCAACTCGGTGGAAAACCAGGAGAACGTGCGCAGCTACGTCAAGGTGTCGGTGCGCGACAACCTCCTCTCTGTCGAGAACATCCGCAGCGGCACATGCGCGGCTCCCAACGCTGCGTTCGAGGTCGGCAACGTGAAATGGTGCGGCCCCGACGGAGGCGCCAGCCCGGCTTTGCCGGTCGGCTCCCTGGTCGACCACGTCGTGGTCTCCGCCCCACTCAACAACGCGGACGTGGTGCGCAGCGGCTTCGTGCGCGACCGCCGCACGGGCATGTTCGCGCAGCAATTGACGGTCACCAACCACACCGCGGGCACGCTGCCGGGTCCGTTTTTTGTGGTACTCGACAGCCTGTCTGGCACCGTCACCCTCGCCAACGCATCCGGAACCGCGGCGGTCTTCCCGCCATTCGGTTCGTACATCCAGGTGCCGGTGGCCCCGACGGGACTGGGTGCAGGCGCTTCGACGGGTGTGACGTTGCAGTTCGCCAATCCGACCAACGCGGCTATCAGTTACACGACTCGGGTGCTGAACGGCATTCCGACGCCCTAATTATCACCACGGGAGACATCGCTGCCGCTGCGAGCGGCAGCGGTGTTGCGATACCGCGCACCTCGGGCGTTCCCGTCCGTTCCCGCCAGACCTCCCGCCGTGCAAGATTTTCAGCCTGTTCAACATTCCAACGACGGCCCCGGCGATTGGCGTGTGCTGGTCGACATCAATGGCTCGCCGTTCTTGTTTAGCCAGGTCCAAATGAACCTCAATCGAATCGAACCCGGATAGAGTTGGAAGGGCGATGCACCATTTCTTCCCCAGCGGGCGAACCCATTTCCGGGGTCGACGTGTTGCCGCGCTGGTCGCGGCAGCGGCCCTCGCCTTCGTCCTCATCGGATGCACCTCCTCCGAAAACAGCTCCGATCTTCATGCTGCGCGCCGCCCGATCGGCACCCTCGGATCCGGGTTCTACGACCCCGCGGCGCCGCCACCTCCTGAGGGGATGATCAGGCCGAGGCCGGGTTCCTGGGACGAGGTCCATCCGCCGCGCGGCTACCGCGTGGTGCTGCTGACCGCTGGAGACGACCCCGCGACAACGACGCTCGTGACAACAGTGAAGCAGTGGGCCAAGGCGGAACACGTCACGCTCAACACCGTCGCGGTGACGGACGACGGCTTTGTGGACGGGATCGTCGAGGCCATGGACCTGGGGCCCGACCTCGTCATCTGCGCCGGTCACGCACTCGTCGACGCCCTCGCCCTGGTCACTGCGAGTCACCTCGACCGGCAGTTCCTCCTCATCGGCGCGCAACTGCCCGAGCCCACCGTGAACGTCACCGCCGCAATCTGGCCAGGGGCGTCGTCCCGCGGAGGAGAAGTTCCGGACACGGCTTCGTCGTTCGACCCGGACTCGTTCACACGCGAGCATGCGGGCGCGGCGGTCCGAGCCGGCGTCGCGAGCGTCCTGAGCCACCTCACCGGCATCGTGATATGGCTCGACTAGCGGGACTGCTCGTCGTTAGCATCATCCATGCTTCCGCATATCACAATCACCGGCACGTGGTCGGACGACGATGTCGCGCAGCTCACGTTTGAGGTTTGCGACGGCGTGTCCGTATTTACAAACGAGGCATATGCTTCTCTTGACTGGGAAACCAGGGCGGCTGCAGCGCTGCGGACGTTTAGCCGTAACCGTCGAGGGGTTCCTCGCGACGCGTGGCGGCTTCGCCTGCACTACCCTGACCGGACGTGGGCAGGGCGGCGAGCGCCCAGAGCGCGAGCCGTTTGTCGCGCCATTTGCCACCGGAGTGGAGACACCGCTCATCCACGACAGCCATGGGGGGCGGAAAGCAGAATGGCGGCCGCGCGACGTTCAACGGGCGCCATCCACCGGTCGCGATGTCGGGATTGTCGCCACGTTCGATAAACGTGGTCGTCAGGAGGTAGCGAGCGCCTGATGCCCGGAAGTTCCGGAGAGCCCGCCAGATATCCGCGAACGCAAAATGCACCAGGCAGTCGCGACAGAGTATGACGTCAGCCGGCGGCAACGAGTCCCTCGTCAGATCGCGGTGGAGAAAGATTCTGTTTGGCGCGCTTGCTTCGCGCTGGTTGCGCGCGATGATCTCGCCAACCACATCGACGCCGATGTAACCCTCTACGACGTCGGCGACGCCAGCCGCCCAGTTGAAATCACCGCACGGCGCGTCGAGGAGCAGTCTCGTATTCAGCGTGCGGAGCAGCGCGACGAGATCCGGCAGGAAATCGGCGGCGCGCGACAGCGTTGATCCGGGCCCGGACCTCGATTCCTGGCTGCCCCAGACGTTGCCCTGATAGATTGGCAGGAAAATGTCTTCCATCATGGAAGTCAGGACCCGGCACCGCTTTCCTTGCCGGGGATGCTCTCGACGGCCGGGCCCTAAGACCAGGCAAGAGCTGCCCTTCAGACTCCCTGCTCCAGATTACGGCAAAATGCCATGGCCGTCACGCGGCCTCCAGCGCGGCTGGAAGCGCTTCGATCTGCCGCAGCCACGAGCCCATGGCAGCCGATCGTGCACGTAGTACGATCGAAGGATGGGCTCTCGAATTGCCCTTTGTTGTTCGCGCTGCTGTTCGTCGCGTTCGGGGACGCTCACAGCGGCACATCCGAAGTGGTCTTCAACAGCGTTCACCGTGCTGAACATCGCCGTCGTCGCGCCGATGCCGAGCGCGAAGGTGACGATCGCCGTCAACGCGAAGGCCGGCGCTCGCCGAAACGTTCGGAAGGCGTAGAGGAGGTCGTGCGCCAAGGGGCTATCGTGCAGCGGCGCCCCGTTTCATGCAACCGTATCTCATCCATGCGCCGCGCCCCGGCGCGGACTGGCGCGTCATTGCATGGAATCGCGCACATCCTGTAACACGCTGTCCATGGCGGTAACGCGGATGAACCCGACGCGCGGAAACTCCATGTCGATAATCACGTAAAGCGTGAGCGAAAAGATCGATGCGAACATGAGCGCGTGGAGCCAGTTGCGCCCGACGCCGCCCCCCATCTCGTAGCCCGCCAGCAACGAGCACACGAGCGTCAGGCCTCCCAGCATCACCCAGACAACGCCCGGCGGATGAATCCGGGTCGCCGCTGCACGCGTGGTAACGATGTCGAACATGGCATTCAACGGCGCCAGGATCTGTGCCGCCACGGGCGGACTGGAAGCATGCTCGATTGCTTCCACGCTCATCTTCCAAATCTGGCTCTGCTGCTGGGCGGTCTGTTTCAACAGTTGGTTGACGCGCTCCGAATCGGTCGCGAGCCGGTAGGTCTGGAGGCGAGAGTCCGCATATGCGCGAAACTCGTCCTTGAGGGGGCCGCGCGCCGCTTCAGGGAGAAGGTCGATTCGGAGATACGCCGTGCCGATGTCATTGGCTTCCTCCACGATGAGGTCGCGGCGATGGTCGAAGCGGCTGGCGGCCCCCGAAAACGTAAACGCCACCATCAGCCCCATGAGGCCGAAGACAGCTCCGGTGATGGCGCCGAGGCCCGTCGATTCGCCCGGCGCCGCACGAAGATGCTTGACCCGCAGGCGCCTGCCCACGTCCGTGGACAGGAGTAGTCCGCCCAGGAGCAGGAGCAACACGGCCGGCGCCCCTAGCCAGTTGAAGCCCGGTCTGATTGCGAGCTCAATCGTGTGTTCGATGTCCATCTGAATTCAACGCCTCGGGTCCGGATCGTTCAGCTCGCGCCGCTCCTAAACGCCCTGATGCCTTCGAGACGATCCGGATGGCCGATGCGGAGCCTTGATGCGAGTGTCACTTCACCAATCAAATCGAGCGTATACCGGCAAAACTGCTGCCAGCCGGCGTCATGTGCGGCCGTACCGTTGGCCCTGTTGGCACCTTCCAGGCGCCCGTTCCGAAACCGAGGGCTGAGATTCCCTCCGCTCGCCCCTCTTTCCGCGCAGGCGCGATACCTGCTGAGTCCGTTTGACATCCCCGGCGCCTCGTGGCGGCCTCCCGGGTTTTCGGGCGCAACCTTCGCAAGACCGCCGAAATGGATCCCGCGTGCGCGTGGATTTTACGGAGGCTCCCCCAACGGGCCGGAGGTACGTGGCTGGCTGCCAGTTGACCGTTGTCCGGTT
>Ga0105248_10003249_pt1 | contig 18025 bp, 21 predicted proteins | sample KBSS34metaG_FD_81524 | JGI IMG/M metagenome (GOLD analysis project Ga0105248, IMG submission 81524) | Switchgrass rhizosphere microbial communities from Kellogg Biological Station, Michigan, USA - KBS S3-4 metaG | ecosystem: Host-associated > Plants > Roots > Rhizosphere > Soil | place... | reverse complement strand
TTCCCGGGATCTGGTCAGGCGACATCGAGGCGACATCGAGTCAGGCACTCCGCGCCTGGCGGATGACGTCGCTGACGTTGGTGTGTTCGGCCTGGGCATGGGCGATGAGCGCGGCGCGTAGGTCGGGGTCGAGGCGGACGGGGACCATCTCGCCGGGGGCGGAGCCGAGGGGGCGGCGATCGCCGCGACGGTGGAGGTGGGCGACGTCACAGCCGGTCTGGGCTTCGGTGGTCAGGTTCTCGGCCAGCTCGTCGGCTACGGGTATGCTGCCTGCCGTCCGGCGGGCGGCCTCGTCGTTCGTCATCATGGTCCGTCAGGGCCTCCGCTGATCACCCCAGTCGTGTGCGGCCGGACCGCCGGCCAGTTCCACCCTCAGCTGGTCAAGCTGACGATCCAACAGTCGGCAGCATGCCCCGCTCGGCCTCCGGGGTGCCGACGCCGCCGGTCTACCAGCGCCGCCGCCACTGGTAGACCGACTGCGTGCCCACCCCGGTTGCCCCGTGACCTCCACCGGGCCGGCACCTTGGGCACATGAGCTGGTCGGGGGTCAGTCCGCCGACTCCCGTGCCTGCCCACCCTCCTCACCACCTGCCCGGCGGCTCTGCAAGCGAGGACTCCGCCGGGCTGCCAGGCTACGGCGGCACCGAATCTGATAATCAGATACCATCACGGTATGCGAACCATGACGGCGACCGAGGCATCCCGGAGGTTCTCGGACCTGCTCGACGCCATCGAGGCCGGCGAAACAATCACCATCACGCGAGGCAATCATCCGATCGCGGAGATCGGGCCGGCGCGGCAACGGACCGGGGCCGATCTTCGAGCCGCGCTTGCCGACACCACGCCGCCGGATGACTCCTTCGAGAGGAACGTCGTTGCGGCGCTCGGCTATGTGACGGCGAACGAGGGTGATCCGTGGGCCGCCGCCTGATACTCGACACCAACATCCTGATCGCCTACGAACGGGGAGCCGTCGACCGGGCCAGCCTGGACGACGACGAGCTTGCGATCGCGGCCGTGTCAGTCGCCGAGTACCGCGTCGGGATCGAGCTGGCCGACACCGTCGCCAGGGCCGCGGACCGCGCCAGATCACTGTCCGCCATTACGTCCGTGCTGGAGGTGCTCGACTACACCGAGAGGACGGCCGTTCACCATGCTCGCCTCATCGCGGCCGCGCGGCAGATCGGACGGCCTCGCGGCGCCCACGATCTGATCATCGCGGCGCACGCGGCCGAGACCGGTCGAACCATCATCAGCCGCGACGCCAAGGCACGCTTCGCCGATCTTCCGGACGTCCTGGCAGTCGAACCGTAGGCGCCGTTCGAATTTCGGAGCTGTGCGGCGAGCGCGCGAGCAGCGGCCAAGTTCCGTTCTCACCTGGAGTGACGTCGCTTCTGGCGGCTTTGTCCGGATTCCGTGCCGGCGCACGGTAAACCTGGTCCTTCTATACGGTCCCGCGCCCGATTTATCCGTACAGAAGAACCATGAAACACCGGTAGCTTGATCATCGATGGCGCGGGCGAGTACCGACTTTCACTCGGGCCACCCGACGGCCGACCATCGGCGGCCTTCATGGTCAACGCCCTAGCCTCGCTGGGCGCCCTGATCGGCACCCGCCGCACCGGGCCTCCCAGGCGCCTGGCGAAGCTGTGCCGGCGAAAGGCTCGGAGCGTTACTGCCCGGCCGCGGTACTCGTCACCAGGGGACGTCGCCGTTCTGGTCGAAAAGCGTCCCCGCCGGTCATTTCGATCGGCTCTCGACGACGCCGTTGAGTGCATCACGGACGACGGCGCGTCGAGCGGCGCGCGCGTCGTCGCCCTCGCCGGCAGCGAGACGAAGCTCGCCCACGCCCGCGCTCTCGGGGCCCACCCCGCCGCGAACTACTGCGACCCCGGGTAGGAGCGAGAACTCGCCGCGGCAGGCCGCGGCACCATAGGTCGGGCTGATGCTGCTGTCCCAGTACGTGGAGGTGCACCACGCCCTTCGACCGCCATCCCAGATGTAGAGGGCTCGGATGGGTTGCTTGCCGGCGGCGAAGTAGAGCTCGGGGTCGGTGATGACATGATACAGCCGCCCGCCGACGATCCCGAACGGGACTGCCCAGATGACCACGTCGAGTACGTCTCCGGAGCGCCCGCCGCGCGCGGTCCAGCGTCGCTGTGTGATCAGGACGGCGACGATGATCCCGGCCAGGATGCACAGGGCGTACGCGCGGATCGGCACCAGCCCCACGTGCCATACCCCCTGAGATGGGGCAGGTAGGTCAGCACGAGGCTCCTCCGACGGCGTGCAGTGGACTGGTGGACAGCATCGCAGGCCGCTGATCGTCGCGTTGAGGCAGGTCACCCGGTCGGTGTCGGACGTCGTCGCCCGCCGGTGTTCATGCTCCGGTCTCCTTGTCATCGGTGCCTCGGAGGCCAACCGGGTCGGCGACAAGGTCTGGGTCTCGGGTCAGGTCGGCATCGACCTGACCACCGGCGACGTCCCGGCGGACATGACGGGGCAGGCTCGGCTGGCCTTCGCCGGCGTGCAGTCCGTACTCGAGGCAGCAGGGGCGACCCTGGGCGACATCGTCGAGCTGATGACCTTCACACCGACTTGCGGGGTGACATCATCGACTTCGTCGCGGCCCGCATGGCGAACCGATCGCTCGAAGGTGTCCTCGCCGATGAGTTCGCGGCATGACCCGCACGCCGGAGCTTTCCGACTTCCCCCGGAGCGCTACGGCGCCGTCTCCGTGCTCATCGGTCCCCGCAGCGGTGCATACCCTCACGCGAACACCCTGCTGGTGCCCGGTAGGGACTCGACCTTGGTGATCGACCCGTCACTGACCGTGGCGAGCCGGGCGCCGTCGGCCGACGTGGTCCTCGTGAGCCATGGCCACGAGGATCACATCGCGGGGCTGTCCGACTACGACGGACCGATTCACGCCCATCACGGCGACCTCAGGGCAGTCCGGTCTCCCGCTGCTCTCGTCGAGTGCTTCGGCTTCACGTCTGAGGACGCGGTCGTGACGGAGTGCATCCTCCGCGCGGACTTCCGGATCGAGGATCGGCCGGAAGCAACGGCCCTGGCGGACGGAGAGGTGTTCGATCTAGGCGGCCGCACTGTGACCGTCGTGCATCTTCCGGGTCACACGCCGGGGCACTGCGGCTTCCTCGTCGAGCCTGACGGGCTGCTGTTCGTTGGAGACATCGACCTCACGTCCTTCGGGCCGTTCTACGGCGACATCGGCAGCAGCCTTGCCGAGTTCGAGAGCTCAATACGCCGTTGTGCGGACATCGAGGCCCGGTGGTACGCGACGTCCCACCAGAAGGGCGTGATCGACGGTCAGCCAGAATTCCGGCGCCGGGTCGCCGCCTTCGCCGATGTCATCGAGCAGCGCGAGGAGCGCCTGTTGGCCTTCCTGAGCCTCGCGCCATGGCGAAGATCGTCGATCACCGCTTCGTCTACCGACCTCACGTGCAGGGCGCTCATGTCCCGCTGGTCGAGCAGCGCACAGCTGCCCAACACCTGCGCCGGCTGCAGGACGACGGCCGCGTCGTCCTCCTCGCGGACGGCCGCTATCACTCTCCAGGAGCCTGATGATGACCGACACCACACTTCTCTCCGACCACGGTTGGGTCGAAGCGCCCGATGATCTGGCGCCCCACTGGCCGGGGCGATCAGCTGCAACGTGGCCGTCGTCGGGGGCGGATATGCGGGGATGTCCACCGCGCTCCGGCTTGCCGAGCGAGGGGCGGACGTCGTGCTGCTCGAGGCGGCATACTGCGGCGCCGGGGCCAGCTCCCGCAATGCCGGCCAGCTCGGCAGCGTCCCCGGCGGTGACCCGCAGATACTCAGGCTGATGCATCCCCGTCGCTTCGAGGGCATGGTCCGGCTCGCGGAGCGGGCGGTCGACTTCACGGAGAAGCAGCTCGGCAGCAAGGGCATCGACTGCCACTACGAGCCGACGGGCAACGTGGCCGCCGCGGTCACGCCGGGCCAGCTCAAGATCGCAAAGCAGAAAGCAGCGATCTTCGCCGGCGCCGGTGCTGATGTCCGGTACGTCGAGGGTGCTGACCTGGGCCTCCCGGGCGCCTTCCCCGGCGGCATGCTGGAGCCTGCTGGTGGCGTGCTCGACCCCGGCCGGTTCGCGCTCGGGCTGCGCAGCGCGCTTCTCGGGACGACGGCGCGAGTGTTCGAGGGTTCGCCGGTCAGCAGCGTGGAACCGACCAGCGTGGGTGTCGTGGTTGCCACCTCCCTAGGGCACGTCCTGGCCGACCGCGTGGTCTTGGCCGCGAACGCCTGGGCCAAAGGCTTCACGATCGCCCCGAAGCGCGCCGCGGCACCGGTCTTCGTCACGATGGTCGAGACTGCGCCCGTCGACGGGGAGCGGCTCGCAGCCACGGGGTGGAGCAGCCGGTCGGGCATCGCGACGCAGCACCAGATCATGGAGAGCTACCGGCTCACGCGGCGCAACACCATTGTCACCGGAGTGCGGCAGCTGCAGGCCGCGCGGGGGCGCGTCGCACCCCGGACCCCCGACCAGGGGATCGTCGGCGAGATCGGCAGTGCGTTCCGCAGCCGGTTTCCCTCCCTGCGCGACGTGCCGATCGACCGGGCCTGGGGCGGCTGGATCGCGATGACGCCCTCGTGGCTGCCGGTCGTGGGTGAGGTGCACCCGCGGGTCTCTTACCTCGTGGCGTGCAACGGCCATGGGCTTGCCCAAGCGCCGTACCTCGGCACGCTCCTCGCCGATCGCCTCCTGGGTGAGCGGTCGCACGAGGACCTGGCTGCGGTGTGGCGCGAGCGACCGCGGTTCACGCCGGCGTTGATGTTCAATGGTCCGGTGATGGCGATGTGCCGGCTCGACCGCTGGCTCGACCGGCGGGCGCTGGGCGCCTCCTCACGGCGCTTCAGTAGTCGCGAGCCGGGCCGTGCGTCCCGCGGAGGCGCAGCTCGACGGGCTCCACCACCCTGGTCGGCACGACCTCGGGGTCGCGCGCGCGGTCGGCAAGGTGCCGGACGGCCCTCCGGCCCAGCCGGTCGAGGTCGACCGCGACCGTGCTGAGGTCGATGGCGCTCAGGGACGCCATCGGGATGTCGTCGAAGCCCACGACCGACACGTCGCCGGGGACCGCGAGGCCGCGACGGGCGAGCGTCTCGAGGGCTCCGATCGCGAGCACGTCGTTGGCGCAGAAGATCGCCTTGACCGGACGACGGTCCAGCAGCCGTGCCGTCGCGGCGGCTCCGTCGGCCATGGAGAACGGAACTCGTTCGACGGCCTCCGGATGCAACGCGATCCCGCGACGAGCCAGGGCATCGCGGAATCCGTCCAGCCGTTCGGTGCCAGTGCTCGTCTCGGCCGGCCCGGTGACCATCGCCACGGCCCGGTGGCCGAGGTCGACCAGCAGGTCTGCGACCAGGCTGGCCCCGGTGGCGTTGTCCGGTACGGCGGTCGACCGGGCCCGACGGTCGACGACGAACTCGCGATTGACCATCACGTAAGGGATGCCGCGGCGCTCGATCTCGCCGGGTAGCGACGACCCGAGCAGCGTCGTCGTCAGCAGCACTGCGTCGAACGAGCCGTCGAATATCGGCTCGGTCGTGGGCTCCTCCAAACCGTCGTCGTGGATGAGGACCGGCAGGTAGCCCTGTGCCTCGAGCTCGCGGACCATCGGGTCGAGCAGCGCCGGGTAGAAGGGGTTGGAGAGCTCGCCGACCACGATGCCGATGCGGCGCGAGCGTCGGGTCGACAGCGAGCGACCGCTCTGCTGTGGGACGTAGCCCAGCTCGCGCGCGGCCTCCTTGACCCGGCGCCGCGTCGCCTCCGACATGCCGGGCTGATCGCGCAGCGCCCGCGAGACCGTCGGTTGGGACACCCCGGCCCGACGGGCGACATCGATGCTCGTCACGGGCATGGAGTCAGCCTATACGTATGCCCCAGAGTACTGGTGCGTCGTGCAGTTGACAGTTATACGTATGCGTTTCACCGTGCTCGACATGACAACGCCCACCGCCTCTGCGCACACGACCGTGCTCAAGGCAGCAAGTCCGGCCACCACGGCCGGGACTGCCGACGTTGCTTCCATCGTCCGCAGCGTCATCGACGACATCCGTACCCGAGGCGATGCCGCCGTTCGGGAGTACTCCGCGAAGTTCGATGCGTGGGATCCGCCAGCCTTCACCCTCGGTCCGGCCCAGATCGCCGCGATCATCGACGGTCTGCCCACGACCGTGGTCGACGACATCCGCACCGTCCAGCGCAACATCCGCGACTTCGCCCAGCGGCAGCGCGACTCGTTGCTCGACTTCGAGGCAGAGGTCCGGCCGGGGGTCTTCCTTGGCCAAAGGAGCCTGCCGGTCGACCGCGCCGGCGCGTACGTTCCCGGTGGACGCTACCCGCTGGTCGCGTCGGCCCACATGACGGTGGTGACCGCGAAGGTGGCCGGCGTCGAGCACGTCGTCGCCTGCACCCCGCCGATCAAGGGAGAAGTGCCCGCCGCGACCGTCGCTGCGATGCACCTGGCTGGCGCCGACCAGATCAACCTGCTGGGCGGCGTGCAGGCGGTGGCCGCGATGGCGATCGGCACCGAGTCGATCGCGAAGGTCGATATGCTGTCCGGGCCGGGCAACGCCTTCGTGGCCGAGGCCAAGCGCCAGCTCTTCGGAGAGGTCGGCATCGACCTGTTCGCGGGCCCGACGGAGATCATGGTCGTCGCCGATGAGCACGCCGATCCCTTCGTCGTCGCGGTCGACCTGCTCAGCCAGGCAGAGCACGGCCCCGACTCGCCGGCGGTCCTGGTCACCACCTCGGAAGATCTCGCGCGGGAGGTGATCCGGTTGGTGGACCTCATCCTTCCCGGCATGCCCACCAAAGACTTCGCAGAGCCGGCCTGGCATAACCACGGCGAAGTCGTGGTGGTCCACGGGAGCATCGAGGACGCCTACCGGGTTGCCGACAGCTACGCCTCCGAGCACGTCCAGATCCTCACAGCCGCGCCCCGCGGCGCCCTTGACGTCATGCGCAACTACGGCGCGCTCTTCCTCGGCGAAGGCACCTGTGTGTCGTACGGCGACAAGGTGATCGGCACCAACCACACGCTCCCGACCCGGGGTGCCGCGCGCTACACCGGCGGCCTGTGGGTCGGCAAGTACCTCAAGACCGTGACCTACCAGGAGGTCACCGACGCGGCCGCGAGTGCCGAGCTCGGCGACCTGTGCGGCCGCACGGCTCGGGTGGAGTCCTTCGAGGGGCATGCCCGCTCCGGTGACGTCCGTGCCGCGAAGGTGCGCGGCAAGGTTGTCGCCTGGGACCCGCGATGAGTACTTCCGAGCCGATCCCGGCCGACTTCGGCGGCTGGTACGACCTGCGCGTGCGGCTGGCCGATGACGACCATTACGGCCACGTCAACAACGCCCGCTACTACGAGTACTTCGACACGGCGGTCAACGGCTGGCTGATCGAGGCAATGGGTGTCAGTGTGCGAGACCTGCCCGCGCTCGGCGTCGTGGTCGCCAGCTCGTGCCACTTCCTGCGCGAACTCCACTTCCCGAACCGGCTCAAGGTCGGCATCCGGGTCGGGCGGGTCGGCAGCTCGAGCGTCACCTACACGCCGGCGATTTTCCGGGTCGAGCCTGAAGGAGCGCTCACGCTGTGCGCGACGGGGGAGTTCGTGCACGTCTATGTGGACCCCGACTCGCGTCGACCAGTCCCGATTCCGGCACAGGTCCTCACGGTCGTCGGCGGCGTCGCACGAAGGCCGTTGGCGCGGACACCTCCCGCGGTCTGACGGTGCGATGGCGGTGGCGGACTTCTCGTGGGAAGCAAGCGTCACCAGCAGGATCTGGTCCGGGCCGCCGTGGAATGCTTACCAGGCGTTCCAGGAGAAATTGCGATTCGCCCAAAGCTGCCGTCCGTCATATTCGACGAATATCTCGGCGATGCGCACGCCACTCTGGACTCGGTGAGAAATCTATGGTTCCACACGGATGACTCCGGAATATGCGATCTTACAAGGGCTATACGGTACGAAAGGGTGCCACGGTCATCGAGCGGGTCGACGTGTCGCGCGACGCGGGACACGTCGTGGTGACCGTGAAGGTCCGCCCGGTCAAGCATCGCCGCTCCCGCTGTCCGCACTGCGAGCGGCGCTGTCCCGGCTACGACAACGGCTGCGGTCTGCGCGCTGGCGTGGCCTGGACCTGGGTCCGGTCTGGGTGTACTTCCAAGCCCAGGCGCCGCGGGTGCGCTGCCCGGAGCACGGGGTGGTGGTCGCCGAGACGCCGTGGGCCCGGCCGGGTGCCCGGTTCACCCGTGCGTTCGACGAGCAGGCGGCCTGGCTGGTGGCGCGCATATAGGTCACCACGGTGGCCACCCACCTGCGCAGCACCTGGCGGTCGGTGATCGGAGCGGTCGCCCGCGTCACCACGGAGTTTGGCCGGCACGACCGACCGGCTGACCGGGCTGCGCCGAGTCGGCATCGACGAGATCTCCTACCGCAAGGGCCAGCGGTATATCCTGCGCGTGGTCGACCACGACACCGGCCGGCAGGTGTGGGCCGGTGAGGGGGGCGCCAACCAGGGCACGCTGCTGGCCTTCTTCAAGGCGCTGGGGTGGAAGCGGGCCCGCCAGCTCACCCATGTCACCTCCGACGGCGCTGAGTGGATCCACACGATCGTCAAGGCGAAGGCCAAGCGGGCCAAGCTGTGCATGGATCCGTTCCACGTCGTGCAGTGGGCCACCAAGGCCATCGACGCGATCCGCCGACGGGTGCAGGGTGACCTGACTCGCGCTGGCCGGCCCGAGCAGGCCAAGTCGCTCAAGGGCAGCCGCTGGGCGCTGCTGAAGGACATCCACGAACTCGACGCCGGCCAGAAGGCCACCCTGGCCGGCATCCAGCGCGACAACAGGATCCTTTATCGGGCGTACCTGCTCAAGGAACAGCTGCGCTACGTCTTCGCTGCCGCCACGCCCAGCCGGGCCAAGAGCCTGCTCGCCGGATGGCTCGCCTGGGTCAAGCGCAGCAAGATCCCCGAGTTCGTCGCCGTCACCACCACCGTCGAGAAGATGCGCGACCTGATGCAGGAGGTCCGGTTGTCGTTACCTCCGCGAACTGCACTTTCCCGGGCCGGTCGACCTTGGGTTGCGTGTGAGCAGAGTCGGAAACTCCAGCGTCCATTATCAGGTCGAATTTTTTGCCGAGCATGAAACACCCGTCGCTTCTGCTTGGTTCGTCCATGTGTACGTCGACGCAGCGACCCGCCAGACGGCCAGCGTACCCGAGGATGTACGGCGCGCTCTCACACGCCTCAAAGCACCAAACGCGCCAGCTCGCTGACAACATTCCCCGCCCGATAGGAAGATCGGTCTCGTCGCGGCATTTTCACTATAGTCTGAGCGACCTACTAGGGTTCGCTGTTTCGCTGTGCGACTGACGTCTCAGCACGGGGTACCACGCTTCGAGCGAACTCCTTAACTGCCCCCTTCGCCTGAGCCGCACAAGATCTCACCACGCGTCAACGTATCTCCGTGCTCCCTGGCGAAGCTGAAATCCTTTGATCGCGGAAGCGATCCATCGTCTAGTATCGGCGGGATCAATCACATCATCAAACTCCACCGCCGTCGCAACGCTGAGGGCTCGACCAGACTCATAGTGCTCAGCGACGAGTTCGTCATAACGCCGACTTCTTTCTTGGGGATCAGCAATGCCCTCAAGTTCACGCGAGAACCCGAGTTGGACTGCGCCCTCAAGGCCCATCGCGCCAATCTCACCCGTCGGCCAGGCAACAGTCGCGACAGGACCGTGAAAGCCATGGCCCCCTGCCATGGCGTTCGCGCCTAGCCCGTACGCCTTTCGCACGATGACAGTAACCATCGGGACTCGGAGGTGCGCTCCGATGACAAAGAGTCGACTCAGATGCCGCACTGACGCTGTCGACTCCGCGGATGGACCGACGATGAATCCCGGGGTATCGCATAGGGATATGACAGGTGTCTCGTGTGCATCACACAGCTGCAGGAATCGAGCGAACTTGTCGGCCGCAGGACTGTCAATCGTGCCTCCTTGCTGCGCCGGATCATTCGCGATCAGCCCGTATGACCGGCCTTCGATCCGAACCAGCGCAGTCACGGCTGCCGGAGCAAACCCGCGACGCAACTCGAGCACGGAGCCGGTGTCCGCGAGCAAGTCGATCAGACGTCGGATGTCGTAGGCGCGTCGCCTGTTCTCGCCAACCGCGGTACGTAGCTCACGTTGATCTTGGACCGTCCATTCCTGCATGTTACCCTGGAAATACGACAGATAGCGCTTGGCCGTCTCAATGGCCTCCGCGTCGTCTTCGACGATGATGTCGACGACACCGTTTGGACCCTGAACAGACATGGGCCCCACGTCTTCGGGCTCGTAGTGACCAAGACCAGCGGCCTCGATCATGGCCGGTCCTGCCATGCCCAGGCTCGAATCTCGGGTAGCGATGATAACGTCGCATGTGCCCACCATGGCTGCGTTGCCGGCGAAACACCGCCCGGTCACAACCCCTACAGTCGGCACCGAGCCGCTCAGATCGGCCATCAAGCCGAACGTATGCGTGTCCATGCCGACGATACCAAGTGGAAAGGTATCGACATCACCGGGTCTACCGCCTCCGCCCTCGGCCAAAAGAACGACCGGAATGCCCAACCTATACGCCAAGGCGAGAATCCTGTCGGCCTTTTTGTGACCGAAATGACCCTGCGTACCCGCCAAAACAGTATAATCGTAGGCCAAGACCGCTATCTTTCCTGCCGCCGGACCATGAGTTGCAGCATTGGCTGTCGCCAGTCCTGTGATTAACCCGTCAGCAGGAGTCGAACCAATTAGGTCTTCGACAGAGCGTCTGCTTCTCTGCGCGGCTAAGGCAAGCGCGCCATATTCCACCAGGCTTTCTTCGTCACACAAATCATTGAGATTTTCACGGGCAGTGCGATGGCCCGAACTGTGCCTACGTGCAACCGCTTCTGGGCGAGCGGCATCTTTCGTGGCCTCATGCCGACCAAGAACCTCAGCAAGGTCAGGCCGAACATGGTCGGGATCTGGTTCTGGTTCAACGCAATGCGCCTGCCCGCCTTGCCCAGACAACACGTCTGCCAGCTCCAAACGGACAAGTTCTGATTCCTCCGGGACTTGCTGGCCTACTTTGACCATCACATCACGAACAATCCCGCTGATCGGTGCGGTCACGAAGTGCTCCATCTTCATTGCCTCAAGCAGCACAAGCGGTGCACCTTTCTCCACCTCATCGCCAACTCGGACGTCGATCGAAAGGACCAGACCTGGGGACTCGTTACGTACCGTCCGTGAGAATTCCTCACTTACCTCCGATGAAAGAGAGGCCTCTTTCGCCATCCACAGACTTGAATGATTATCAAGGAACTCGTTCGTAGCTCTACCGGCCGTGACCACTGGATCCCTAAGAATCGCGCTTAGGGTATTGAGGTTTGTTTCGATGCCCAATATATGCGTTTGATCAGCGACGTGAGCCGCATATTCGCATACCTGTGAAAACGGACCTTCCCGCGTCACCACGATCTTGGCAAGCAGAGGGTCGTACGTGCCGTCTACATATATTCCTGGCTTAGCATGTGTGTCGACCCGAATACCCGCCTCCGAGGGGAAGGAGACTTCATCCAAACGGCCGGTGGAAGCCGCGACCTGACCACTTGCTTTCCGCTGTTCGGCGTTGACTCTGAGCTGAATCGAAAAGCGCGACGGATCCCCACCGAGAGACGGCGAAATCGGCAGGTAATCCATGGGTTCACCCGCCGCGACTCGGAGCTGAAACTGCACGAGGTCAACTCCCATTACCTCCTCTGTTATGGTGTGCTCGACCTGCAGGCGCGGATTCACCTCAAGGAACACATACCGCGACGGATCGTCTGCATCGACCAAGAACTCGACCGTCGCCAGCCCCTCATACTGGGCGGACTGGAGCATCGCCACCGCAGCGTCGCACAGCACCTTTCGAGTCGCTCCGGGGAGAAGAGGGCTGGGTGTGTACTCAATCAACTTCTGGTGCCGACGCTGCAGGCTGCAGTCGCGCTCCCAAAAGTGCCGCACTTGCCCGGTCCCATCCCCCAAAGCCTGTACCTCAATGTGCCGCGCCGCAGGCATCAACGCCTCAGCGAACAATGAGCCGTTGCCGAATCCTCGCAGCGCCTCGGAACGACAGCGTTCGTATGCCGATTCAACGGCGTCAGCGTCTCGGACCTCACGCATGCCACGTCCACCACCCCCAGCCACGGCTTTGATCATGACGCCGCGAGGCTGTCTCAGCAGAAGATCTTGCACCTCGGAGACGGAGGCGCCCAGGCCGGTAGCCGGAAGGACCGGTATCCCGTTCAGTACCGCCTGTTCGCGTGCAGCTACCTTGTTACCAAACAACTCCAGACAAGCCGGCGACGGCCCTACGAACTTCAGCCCGGCCTCCCCGCATCTTTTGGCGAACTCGGCACTCTCACTCAAGAAGCCATAGCCCGGATGGACAGCCTCGCACTCGGTACGAACCGCAGCGGCAATGATGGATTCGATGTCGAGGTATCCTTCGATGCCCGGCGAAGGGAGATGGGCGGTCTCCTGCGCACTGGCAGTATGCGCGTCGTCCCCGGCTACGTATGCCACTACGCACGGCCAGCCGAGCCCAGCAAGCGCGCGTTGAATCCGGACCGAAATTTCACCGCGGTTTGCGACCAGCGTCTTCACTTCTACTCACAATCTCCTATTAAGAACCTGGTGTCAGGTTATCAGGCAGTGACGAGGTCGTGCATCTGTTCGACCAGGCCATCTCGGCGCGGGAGAGCAAGGCCGCCCACCGGATGCGGGACTACCTGGCCGAGCGGGCGAAGTCCGGCGAAGGCCGCCATCTGGCCGCGTTGGACGGCTCCTACGGGTACCTGCGCCAGTTCATCCCGCAGGTGCTGGACGGGGTCGAGTTCGTAGGGGGCACCGCCGCGACCGAGTTGCTGGAGGCGGTGCGCATTCTGCGGCACCTCAACGCCACCGGCGCGCGCAAGGTCCCCGACGAGGCGCCGACCGGGTTCGTGCCCGCGCGCTGGCGCGGCTACCTCGACACGGCGGCCAAGTCCGGCAACACCAGCGCCTACCGGCACTACTGGGAGCTGTGCACGCTGCTGGCGTTGCGGGACGGGCTGCGCACCGGCGATGTGTTCGTGCACGGCTCGCGCCGCTACTCCGACCCGGCCGCCTACCTGCTCACCCCGAGCAAGTGGGCCGATCATCGGGTCGAGTTCTGCCGTCTGGTCAGTAAACTCTGCCGAGAGCGATCTTGGGATGCGCGCGCTAATTGCTCCGTCACGCTCTGGTTTCCACACGGTGGTGATGTCCACCGGTCGGCTGACGTGGAAAGCATGGGAGACGCGCTACGCGTCCGAGCTGCTGCACGGCTTCGGCGTGGCCGTCTTCGCGCTCTCGAATGTGACACTGCCCCTGTCGGTCATTTCCGCGCACCTGACTCCGTACTCGGCTGCTGCGGCGGCGCAGGAGGCGCAGCTGCTGATCGCCCGGGTGTACCGCCGGGGCGGGTTGGGGATCATGCGGGCGACGTCAACCACTTCCCGGTGGGCGACCCGCCGCCCGACTGGTCCCGGATTCCGCCCTACAACCTGTCGTCGCGGACGCTGCCTCCCCTCGAACCGGGTGGTCCACCCCGCCCGAACACGATCGTGGGAGAAACGCTGCGCCAGGGCGGTCTGATCGATGTGGCGGCTCATCTCGCAGACAGGCGCGGTGATGCCGTACTGCGGGGTCCGACGGGTAAGGGGCTGGTGCGGGTGGATCAGATCCATGTGGCGCCGCCGCTGTTGCCCGCGGTGCTCGACGTCCGCCCGGTCGATTCCGGCGACGCCAGTGATCACAGTGGGCTGGTGGCAACGTTCGACCTCGACACCATCGACGCGGAAGAATTGACCTGGATATGACCCCCCGGACCGGCCGGGCCTCGCCGGGTTCACGGATCGCCGCCATTCGGGTGCCATGGGAGAACAGCGCGTGCCTGACCGGGAGGATGCCTGGACACGGGTCGAGAGGCGGGCCGCCGCCGGCCGAGGCTGGCCAGGCGGACCGGCCCTCGCGGACCCGGCCAGCTGGGACGCGGTCGCGGTCCGCGGCATTCTGGCGATCGTCGGATACTGCCTCAGCAGCGACCCTCGCGTATTCCGGGGATTTCCAGCAAGTCGACGAGGATGAATGCGGAGATGTGGTAATCGCCGGGACCGGTGGCTTTGACGTGGAGGTGGCCACCGCCCCCAGGTCGCGGACATGCCGCTGGTAGATTTTCCTGGCTCGGGTGTTACAAGTGCGCTCGTCGAGGGTCGTCCACGTGATCGGAGGCGTTGGGGTGCTCGTCAGTCTGGAGGGTCTTCCCGGTTCAGGGAAGTCGACGCAGGGCCGTTTGCTGGAGAATCGCCTTCGCGATGAGGGTCTCGCGGTCGCCAATCTTCCGGATCTCGCCACACTGGACACAGATGTCGGTACAACCTTGGTGGAGATCTTCTCGTCCTCGGACGATCCGTTCCTGCGGCATGGGGACGTGGTCACCGAGTGCCTGTTGGCGGCGGCGGTGCGTGCGGACATCGTGGCGACGCGGATCGAGCCGGTGCTGCGGAGCCACGATGTGGTGATCGAGGACCGGGTGTGCACACCATGTTCTCGTACGGGCTTGCGTCCCTGATCCGCCAGCATGCGGTGGAGGTGGACGACGCTGTGGCGTGGCTTGACGGGTTGGGACGCCTTGCCGGGCGTCAGGCGGATGTCGTGCTGTGGCTGTCGGCGCCGGTGAGCGAGACGATCGCGCGGGCGGAGGCCCGTGACGGGAGGCAGTGGACGGGCGAGCAGCGCGCGTACCTGACATTCGTAGACCGTGCCTATCAGGAGCTGGCCGCACGCGACGCCGGCATGGTCAAGGGTGTCGACGGCCGGGCGGGTGCCGGAGGCCGTGCACGCGGCCGTCTGGGAGGCGGTCGCCGCACAGTTGACGCGGTCTGCGAACGGGACTTCCACACGGGGGTGAGCCCGTGCGCGCAGCGGGTGGCGTCCGCCCGTAGGCTCCGTGTGCTGTGAAGCCGTCACTGTCTGAGGCACCGACGATGGCACCGTCCCCGACGCCTGCGCCGCTGGCGGACGGACCGCGCAGATGTCTCGCGGTCGATGGCCCGCAACGTGTCGAGGGCCTGCACCGCCTTGGGCTTCGCACGTCGTGCTCGACGCCGGCCAGCTGGCGCACCGCGGCTACACCGTCGGTGTCGTCGGCCAGGCGCTGCTCGCCGCGACGGCAGGGCAGGGCCACCGGCCCATCGCCGCATACCTCGCCCTCCCCGAGGGCACCGTGCGCGGCTGGCTGCGCAGCGCCCGAGGCGCGGCCCGGCGCCTGCGCGAGATCGGCGTCCAGACGACCGTCCTGCTCGACCCGGGCGTGCTGCCGGTCGGCGAGCACACCGATCCGCTCACGCCCGCTCTGGACGCGCTCGGCGCCGCCGCGCTGGCGTTCGGCCGCCGCTTCGCCCGCGAGGACACCGACCCGTGGGCGCGGATCAACGTCCTGACCCAAGGCCGCCTGCTCGCACCGTCCCCGACCGGCTGACCCGCCAGCGCCGTTCCCGGCCTCCGCCTGCCCGAAAACAGACCCGGCCACCGACGCTGCGCCGATCATCGCGTCGCGCGGAATCTCCGTGCCCACGATCGCGACACCCTGCCGACGTAGCCGACAGCGTGCCGATGCACGTGCCCGATTCGCGGACAACTCGTCAGCATCGTGAGCGCCGCCTTCATCGGCATCTTGAGCGCCGCGCGGCACCGAGACGCGGATCGAGGAACTCGCTGCGGGGCAGGCCGCGTCGGTGGCGGCGAACGAGCGGTTGGCGTCGGTCAACGAGTGGCTGCGTCGGGTTGTGGAGGACTCGGCCGCGCGGCATGAGGTGGAGCTTGGCGCGGTGCGCGCCGAGCGGGACCGGGCCTTGCGGCGGGTCGAGGAACTCGAGCTCGAACTCGCCGAGCTGCGTCGGCGGTTGTCGATGGACAGTACGAACTCCTCTGTACCGCCGTCGAAGGAGCCGATCGGCGCGCGGGAGAAGCGGAAGGCCGAGCGGCGGGCGTCCTCGGAGCGGGTCCGGTCGAAGGAGAACAAGCCGGGCGGGCAGCCGGGCCATCCGGGGTCGGGGCTGGCCCGGGAGGCGGAGCCGGACCGGTCGTTATCGGCGGACCCGCCGTCGGAATGCTCGTCGTGCCAGGCGGATCTGTCCGACGCCGGGGTGCTCGCGGACGGGGAGCGCAGGTCTGGGACCTGCTCGAACCGGTGCTGGAGAAGGTCGAGTGGGCGCTGCCGCGGCGGCGCTGCGTGTGGTGCCGGAAGGTCACCACGGCGGCTGTTCCGGGGGTGCGGCACGCGGCGGCGGGCGGCGTGTCCTACGGGCCCCGGCTGCACGGCGCGGCGGTGCTGCTCGCCTCCGAGGCGAACGTGTCGGTCGAACGGGCCGCCATGGTAATCGACGCGCTGCTCGGGGTGCCGGTCTCGGCCGGGTTCGTCGCCCGCGCGAACGAACGCCTCGCCCACGATCTTCAGGCCGCCGGGGCCGCACAGCAACCACGCCGCCCGCGCGAGCCTCCGCGGGCCGAAGACCAGCCGACCCGCCAGCCCAACCGGCGCCGTCCCCTCGGTCCTCACCGCGCAGCACGGGCAGATCCGCGTCACGATCCGGTACTACGACGACATACGGGTGCGGCGGAGACGGCGGCGGTTCGACGACCTGGTGGCGCCGCGTCGTGACCCGCGGCGCCCCGGCCAGCGGGAACCCGCAGTCCCCGCATAACGACGGGTCGATCGTGTGGATCTCATCCGGGTCATCGACCATCGCGCGGGTCGTCCCCGCCGCGCCGGACTGCTTGCTTGCCCTTCGGCCGGCCCGTCGAGGTTCGCGACGACCGGGGCCTGGCTGTCTTCTTCGCGAACGGGCTGTCCGACGACGACAGCCGCGACGAGTTCGAGCTGTCCTGGCCAAGCCGACGGTCCAGCTGGGCGACCCTGTCGGACAACTGCTCGGCCTGCCCGACCAGCCGCTCGATCAGCCGTGCCGGCTCGGCAATCGTGGCGTCCCGGTCCGCGAGCAGACGCACGACTTCCTCGTACGTTGGACGGCCCGTTGACTCCACACCCGGGACGCTATCCGATCATCACCCACCTGCCCGCGAGCGCCACACGATCACCTAACAAGATCCACAAGACGGCCGCGCAACCGACGTGAACAGCTACGACGAGGCGCTGAACAAGCAGCTACTCTCACGTCAACAAGCCCCGGTGTTGCGACCACCGGTTGAATCCGAGCGTGTCGCGTCCGTCAAGTTCACCTGGAAGTGCGCGCCCGCTTCCCGTTGTGACGTTCACAACACCCCAGCCGCGGCCGTGGACCCGAGGGCACGGCCCGCGCGCTGGCGCGTACCCGCCGGTAAACAGCCGCACCGTCGGGCGAGGCCGGGCGACGCGGCCGCGCCACGCCATCCACCGGCGCAACGCAATTCAGCCCGTCGGGGACGCATCACACGCGGCGCGCAGACACAAGTAATTGACCACGAACCGCCGCCTCGGTACCAACTAATCCACCGTGTCACCCACCTTCGGAGGGACGGGTGAGGCTCCCGCTCGGACCCCTCCTTCGGCAGTGCCGCCGTTCGGCGGTGACGCGACGCATCGAAACACGCTGGTCATGTCCTTGTCGGCAGTGCCGCCGAAGCGGCCGGATAACCCGGTCGCTGGCATAACCGGATTCTCGCTGGCGGAGGTTCTCCAGGGCCGGAACCCCCTGGAACGCGGACCGCGCACGCGCCAGTCCGGACGACGCCTGACCGGACAGACCATCGCCTGACCAGACACACCGCCTGACCAGACACACCGCCTGACCAGGCGGCCACCTCCCGAGCAGCGTTTCTTTCCCGTTCGCGGACACCCGGCGCCGCGGACCAGCCTCACATTCCCGCTTCAGGTATCCCACCCAGAC
>Ga0105248_10003247_pt1 | contig 18031 bp, 14 predicted proteins | sample KBSS34metaG_FD_81524 | JGI IMG/M metagenome (GOLD analysis project Ga0105248, IMG submission 81524) | Switchgrass rhizosphere microbial communities from Kellogg Biological Station, Michigan, USA - KBS S3-4 metaG | ecosystem: Host-associated > Plants > Roots > Rhizosphere > Soil | place... | reverse complement strand
TGCTCATACCCGAGACCATGTAGGTCTTTGCCCATTCTTGCAGGAAAGATTTTTTCTTGGCTGGGAAATCATAAATTGTGATCTGCGGATTTTTACTGTTTTGAAAATTACTTTCTACGCGCACGTGTCCCAGTCCATCGGAATAGACAGTCATAACGCCTGTTTCCGTTTCGGTCTTTTGCTCGTAGTTGGCCTGGTAAGCTTGTTTCGGATAACTGGTCGTCAGATCGCGATTGCCGTCCTTGGTTTCGTTCATGCGAGCCGTTTGACTGTAACCCAGCATGATCAGGATAAATGCCAGCACCACTATTATCGGCACGGCGCGGGTATTGATTGTGGCGCTGTTTGATCGCATCTGTTGCTGGTTCTTACTGCCTGATTCTTAGTTTATTACTCGATCTGTCTCAGTTTTGTGACGACGGCGTCAGTGGTCAAAGACTCCACTACATCATGCATTAGCTTATCGTACTTGTCACCCATTATTTTGCCGACAGTCAAAGTAACAACCAGCGGATACTTCTTACTTAGAGGCACAACATACTGCAATTGCCTGGCAGCAACGTCATCTAACTGGCCCTGGCCCAGGATTCTGACGCAGGGCAGGCCGCTTGCCAGGGTGGTGACATCAGCGGATAAAAGCTCATACTTGCTTATTGATTCTTTTGCGTTTTCGATGGCCATTGCTTTGAGCTTTTCCAAATTGCCTTTGCGCAGCTGATCGGAGAAGCTTATCGTCGCAATCAACCTGTCTTTGTTGCGGAGCGTCAAAACATCGTGCGCCTGGTAGGGGATTTGGTAGGTGCGCCAGCCGTCCGGCAAAACATAGCCGAAACGCCGCGAAATATCCTGGCGATGAATTTGCTTGGTGGGATCGATCTTAATTGAAATGCCTTTTTTTGCCGTTACAGGCTTGTCGTCGTTGTTTGCATCGTCCCTAGAAACGTTGTTTCCATCTTCAGCCGCCTCGCCTGGAGCCGGACGTACAATCTTAGCTTCGGCATTGTCTTTGAATTCAGGCCAGGCCTCTTGTTTGGTTGGCTGGACCGCTTGTTTCGGCACAGGCGGATAGATAAAGATACTTTCTTTGCTGGTTTCCAGATTTAGCGGTGGGGCCAGTTCCAGAAATGCCTCCGACGTGCCCGTGTTGCCTTCCTTCGCCGGAGTCAAGTTCTTGATTTTTATTGTGGTGGGAAGTTTGGGTTCAATCTTAGGCTCCGGCTTAGGCTCCGGCTTAGGTTCCGCCTCAGTTTCCGGCTTAGGTTCCGGCTCAGTTTCCGGCCGGCTTGAAGACTCCGGCTGTGCTTGAGTATTTGTTGGTTCCGGTGTGGTTTTTAGCGTAGGTTCGCGGGTAGATTCGGGCGTAGATTCTTGTGGCCTCTGAGACGGCGGTGTTTCCTGCCCGGTCATTTCCGGATTAGCCTCTTTGGCTGCTTCTTCCGGCTCAAGCGGGCTGGCCGTCGGGTCAAATGCCGGAGCCTCCGGCTGCTGACCCTGGCTCTGACTCTGGTCTAATTTTGGCTGTTTTTTAAGGCCGAGACCAAAGGCCTCGGCTCGTTTGGCCGTCAGCGGTTGCACGAGGGCCAGGCCGGTTATCAGGGCGATGGCAGTGGCGATGCGGATGCAGGGCTGTGTGTGAGACTCTCTTAACACTTGGTCTTATCGGGTTAGCTTGCTTGTACCAGGGGAATATTGAAGCACAAATGCTTATATCGGGATATCTATGACCGAGACTCTTGCCGAACCGACAGTGCCTAAGCTGGAAAATGCGGGAATCTTCGTCAAATCGGTGACGAAGACCTATCGCGGCGGTAAGGTAAAGGCGCTTAACAATTTGTCGCTGGAAGTCAGGCCAGGTGAGGCTTTTGGCCTGGTGGGTCCGAACGGCGCGGGCAAGACGACCTTCCTTAGCTGCTTGATGGGCTTCCTGCGCATAGATTCGGGCGAAATTACTATAGATGGCCAGGCCCCCGATGATCTGGCAACGCGCCGCCTGGTTGGCTATCTGCCGGAGCGGCTGACTTTCGACCGCTGGATGAGCGGTCGCGACTACCTCAACTATCACCACGAACTGGCCGGAATGCCTGCCAATACACGTCAGGCGGATTGTGAAAAACTCCTCACTCGGGTACAGCTGGATCCAGCCGCCTGGGTCAAACCTGTGCGCAAATATTCAAGGGGTATGTTGCAACGTCTTGGCTTCGCCCAGGCTCTGATTGGTTCGCCCCGGTATTTGCTTCTGGATGAGCCGGCTTCGGGTATGGATCCTGTCGGTGTCATGGTTGTGCGCGATTTGCTGCGCCAGCTCAAGGAAGAGGGCATGACCATTTTGCTTAATTCCCACCAATTGGACCAGATTGAAAGCACCTGCGATCGAGTGGCCTTCCTCAAAGACGGCACTGTGATCAAAATTGAGGACATGCGAGCGGCTACGGTGGGAGAGGAGTACCATACGATCAGGTGGCTGATCGACAACGGTGCTGATTTCAGCAATGAAAGTCTTTCTAAAATTGCAGCACAGGCGCAGGCAAAAGTTTTGGAATATGAAAACGGTCAGATCAAATGTGTCACCGAGGGTAGTGCCGCCACTGCCGAGCTTGTTAAAGCACTTGTATTGGGTGGCGTCCCAATCATAGAAGTTAGACCCGACGAACGCCGCCTGGAGCGCTTATTTAAGCAGGAGTCTATTTCCGGTTCCGGCAAGAGGAAAGATGTATGAACCGAGCTGTGTGCATTACTACCTGGCGAGAGTTTAAGTCAAATAAAATACGACTGATTATGCTCTTTCTTCTTTTCGTTGCTCCGCTCTTCCAGTACACAGTGCAGCGCTGTCAGTCGCCTGAATCGATGACTCAGGATTTGATTACGCCTTCCGGAGTGGCTATCGCCTATGCCCTGCTCTGGGGCGCCGGCGTGATTGGTCGTGAGATGCAGCACGGCACTATCTCTCTTGTTTTGGCCAGGCCGATATCGATTGTCAGCTATGTCTTAAGCAAATGGTTTGCGGTGGGACTGGCCGCTTCGGTCTGTGCTTTTCAGGCCCTTCTTGTCGAACACCTTATTTCGGCGGTGTTTTGCCCCAGCCTGGCTTTTGATCCGGAGTTTCTAGTCAACGGCGCTGAGCGCGTGCTCATTTGCTTTGGTACTGCCGCCTTCCTGACTTTCCTTTCTTCACTGGTTTCGGGCTTGAAGGATCTGGCGCTGCTTGCCGGACTTTTATTTTTGCACAGTATTTCATCGGCGGCAATCCAAATATTGGAATACTTCCCCGGTGGCCGTAGCGGCAACATGGCTGAGCAAGCCATCCACATCGGTACGGTCTTTGCCCAGGGCATCGTCTTTGTCCTCTATCCCTGTGTTCCTGTCGGGTATCTGATTGCCGGTAACTACAACGAGATAATCAGTCTGCTCTCTTACGCTACGATGATTACCGTTTTTCTTTCACTCTCGATTTTTGTACTCACCCGCAAGGAGTTTTCCTATGCAGCCGAGTAAGTCAAAAAACAAAGGCACCCGCTATCAACCTGTAGCACTGTATGTAGTGGCATCACTCCTGTTCTGCACCTCGGTGACCATAGGCATATCGCTGGAGTACGATTTGCCCTGGATTAATCAGGTGATTGCCTTGCTGCCCACACCTCATCTGATTCACTGGCGTACCCGGACAGAAGCCTGGGCCGAGTGCCAGAAGACCAAAAAACCTATTCTCTATGTCGTCACTGGTAAGAAAGACTCCGTTTCGATGCTCTTCGAAGCACAGTGTATGGGTGATCCCAAAATTGCTGAGTTAATCGACAGTGAATTTATTCCTGTTCACCATACAACCGACGTGAGAAGTCGTCATCCTGAAAAAGACGAAGAGTTGAAGTATTACCGAGACACTCTGGGAATGGGTTACAACTCATATCCCTGGGTTTTTGTCGTGCCCTACTCCATGCATGATCTTTCGGCCAACGATCTTACCTCCTCGGCCAACCTTGTCGAGCTGGGGATAAATTCGTTAGACGACCTCTGTTCCGACAATCCCTTTTATCCCAACGCTAACTATTACGACGGCGGCTATAACTACCGTCAGCACTACGTCAATGGCCGCTGTTCAGGCCAGCGCGGCGCGGCCATGAGCTATGGCTATACGTCAAAAGCGGACTTCCTCGATTTTCTCTACGGGGCCAGAATTTGGCACAAATTGCCACCAACCCTTGGTCGCATTAAGTGGATGGATATAGCCAATCTGGACGTCAACACTAAAGGCGGCAAGCCTAAAATGCTGGCCCTTGTTAGTGACGTGGGCCTCAATTCCGATACTATGCGCATGAATCTATTTTGGAAGAAAAAATCGGTCGAACTGATTAATAAAGAGTTCGATCCATATTTGATTGAGTTTCATCGTCTCGACCCCGACTACAACAAAAAATTCAAGGCTCTGCGTGATCAGTATCATGTCGATACGCTGCCGGCCTTGATTGTTCTAAATCCACGCACCAACGGCGGTACGACGCAGGTTGAGCATGGATTCAACACCATGTTGTACAGCGTGGATTTCCTTAATTCCACCCTGCATAAAAAGAGCTCAGACAAAAAAGTTGATGCCGTGCACTATCGCAACGGTGTGCGGGATGAGACCGTCCCTCTTGGTGTCGGCCGGGACGAGAATGACTAATAGCTGATTGCAATTCGTCCGTTGCTGGTTAACGCCGTTTCAGATTGTCTGATAAGGGGAAAGATACTGGCAGTTAATACTGCCGGTTGGGGCGCTTTGCTATGACTTCGCAAGCTTGCTATGCCGATGTGACCGCGGACTCCGCGCTGCAAAACTCCTTTGGGCAAGCCACTCTCCAGTTTGGCCGCCGTGTTTGGGGCCGCATCTCTGCGCCTGCTGTGCTGGAAGCGGCAATAGTGCTGACGGTGCTTTTGGCAACGGCAATGGTGGGTGGAAAATTCACCGATTGGACCGGCGCGCTCGCTGTTTTTGCCACGTTCTTACATGGCCAACTATCTTTTGACATGCAGGAATCGCAGGGCAAAATGGTCGAGCCGACTGTGGCTAATTACCACTGGTCAAGCCGTCTCTTTGTCAGCAAAGAGGTCCTCTGGATATTCACTTTTTTGATGACAGGCTCATGGTCGCTCTGCGCCGGCAGTCTGATCTTCGCCACCTATCCACGCTGGCGTTCACTTATGCGTAAAGGGCAAAAACAAGCTGCCTGAGCAACGCATTTTTGAGATGTCGAGTTATTTGCCTTTATATACCGGAGTGCGTTTTTCGACGAAGGCTTTGACACCTTCGGCGAAGTCGTCCGAGCGTCCGGCGATTTCTTGCAGTTGCGCTTCATATTCGAGAAGCTCTTCCAGGTCATGGAAGATGGCCCGGTTAAGAGCGCGCTTGGTCAAACCAAAGGCCTTGGTCGGTCCCAGAGCAAGCTTCTCAGCCAGGGCCACGGCTTCTTTCATCAGGTCTTCTTCGGCCACGATTTTGTTCACCAGGCCAAATTCCAATGCTTCTTGAGCGCTGAATTTGTCGGCGCTGAGCATCAGTTCAAAAGCCTTGGTGTAGCCGATCATTCTGGGCAAAATAAAGGTCGAACCGGAGTCGGGAATAAGACCGACTTTGGTGAAGGATTGAATGAAATTGACTTTGTCAGTGACTATGCGATAGTCGCAGAGCATTGCCAGACTCATACCAGCACCAGCGGCGACACCATTGACGGCGCATATGATTGGTTTTTCCATACGACGCAGTTTGATCACCAGCGGATTGTAGCGGCGTCTTATAGACTCTCCCAGTGACGGTCTCTCTCCGCCTTCCTGGGCGATGTTGCGGCTCTGCAAGTCCTGCCCGGCGCAGAATCCACGACCGGCTCCGGTCAAGATTATGGCTTTGACTTCTTTGTCCTTTTCCATTTCTTTGAGCGCGTCTTGAAATTGGAAAGACAATTCATCGTTGAATGCGTTCAATCTGTCGGGACGATTTAAAGTGATAATCCCGACGCCGTTTTTCTTCTCAGTAAGAAGTATTTTTTCGTCTGTCATTTGATCTAAATCCTTATATAAGACGGCCAGTTTTGCTTACAAGAATGTGCTTACTTGCCGTTAAAAGTGGCTTTGCGCTTTTCGATAAAGGCCTTCATGCCTTCTTTTTGATCTTCGGAGGAGAAGAGCATGTAGAAGTTTTTGCGTTCAAACTGCAGGCCTTCAGAGAGTGTGCCGTCGTAAGATTTGAGCACTGCTTCTTTTGCCAATTGCAGAGCAATAGGCGATTTTTGTGAGAGTTCGTAGGCTAGCTTTTTAGCTTCATCGAGATAAATCTCGGTGGCCACAACGCGGTTGACCAGGCCCATGTCCAGAGCTTCATAGGCGGTGAAGGGACGACCGGTGAGTATCAGTTCCATGGCTTTGTACTTGCCTACGGCCCGTGTCAATCTCTGGGTACCACCGGCACCGGGGATAACACCGATGTTGATTTCGGGTTGGCCAAACTGGGCCGATTCGGACGCGATAATCATGTCGCACATCATAGTCAGTTCGCAGCCGCCGCCCAGCGCATAGCCGCTGATTGCCGCAATAATCGGCTTCTTGATGGCGCGGATGCGATCCCATGTGGCGAAGCGATCCTTCATCATGATGGAAACGGTTGTCTCTTCCGACATTTCTTTGATGTCGGCGCCTGCGGCAAAAGCTCTTTCGCTGCCGGTCAAAACAATTACTCTTACCGAGTCGTCTTTGTCGTGGTCGGTCATGGCCTGGACCAGCTCTTCCATCAGTTCATGATTGAGAGCGTTCAGGGCTGCCGGACGATTGAGGGTGACCAGACCGATGTTGACGCCGCTCAGACCGGGCACCGGCTCTTTTGCTGTGAGAATGTTCTTGTATGTTGTAGTCATAGTCATCACCATTTATCCTGTTCGTCCTCCAATAAGTTTGGCAGTTTAGTTTTAGGGCTTAAGAAATTTTGTCACCACATGAGCCGCAGAACGCGAAAGTTTGGGGCATCTCAGATTGGCATTTGGGGCAGTTTTTGAGATCCATGGCCGGGTTCATCAGAGCGGCTGGACCGGCTTCCTTGTTTCTGATTTTTTCGTAGTTGATGGCGCCCTTTTTGCGGAACGCTTTCAACCCTTCGGCAGTTTCCAAATGTCCGGCGTGCAAGCTCAGCCATTCGCGCGCGTGGCCAATTGTCATCGACCAGCTGAAGTCGCGCCAGAAATTGAGCTGCTGCTTGGTGTAGCGTGTGCACTCGGGCAATTTGTTGTAGAGTTTTTCGGCCATATCGGCTACGGCCTGATCGAGCATGGATGCAGGCACTACCTGATTTACCAGGCCCCAATCAAGAGCGGTGAAGGCGTCGATGCTTTCACACAATAGCAACATTTCGCGGGCTCGACGGTCACCAATAATCAGAGGCAACCACTGTGTGGCGCCACCAGCTGCGACACTACCACGGGCGGCTCCGACCTGTTTGATTGTGATGTGGTCGGCGGCGATAGCCAGGTCACAGGCCATGTTTAACTCATTGCCTCCACCTACAACCATGCCGTTTAGTCTGGCGATTGTGGGCTTGCCGATATTGCGCAAACGGTCGTGCATTTCAATAAAGGAATACATCCATTTGTAATAGTTATTTGGCTTGGTGAGGATTTGATCCTCCTGCTCTTTTAAATCAGCGCCGGTACAAAATGCTTTGTCGCCCGCGCCGGTGATTACAACCACCGCTACCGCGTCGTCGGAGCTGGCATCCAAAAATGCAGTGGCCAGCTCTTTTAGCGTAGTCGTGTCAAAACAATTGAGGACATCGGGACGGTTGATAGTGACGGTGGCCACATATTTGTGCTTGCTGTAAATGATCCGTTTAAATCCGTAGCTCTCTACGGGGAGGCCGGTAAATACTGCTTCGGGCGATGATGCCTGTGGCATAAATGTTGATCCCTCACTTCTGCTCTTGGTTGCGTTTGTCGATTACCCGTACTGCCTTGCCTTCGCTTCTGGGGATAGAGCCGGGTTTGAGCAGAGTGACAAGAGCCGATAGGCCCAAGCTGTCCTTAAGCAAACCTTGAATCGTCTTTGTCAGGGCTCCTAATTCCACATGGCCGTGCTCGAAGGCACCAAAGCGCTGGATCAATTCTTCCGTTACTTCCACCTGAATATCCAGCGTGTCGAGTGCTTTTTTGCGGTCTACAACCAGCTGGTAATGGGGCGACAGGTCCTCGACGCTGAGAAGACATTTTTCTATTTCGGAGGGGAACAAATTGACGCCGCGGATAATAAGCATGTCGTCGATACGCGCTTTGATGCGGGCCATGCGCCTGACCGTCCGGCCGCAGACGCACGGCTCGGGCATCAGTCGGCTGAGATCGCCAGTGCGGTAACGTATGACTGGAATAGCTTCTTTGGCGATGGTGGTGAAGACCAGCTCGCCTTCCTCGCCGTCGGGCAACGGTTTGCCCGTATCGGGGTCGATGATTTCGGGGATGAACATGTCTTCCCAGATGTGCAAGCCGTTTTTACCGGCGGCGCATTCCATCGAAACACCCGGACCCATAACTTCGGATAGGCCGTAAATATCCAGGGCCGTAATTTTGAGGCGCTCTTCTATTTGACCGCGCATTTCTTCGGTCCAGGGTTCGGCGCCGAAGATGCCTACCTCTAGTTTGATTGAATCGCGCGGGATTTTCATCTCGGCCATCGTATAGGCCATGTTGAGGGCGTAAGAGGGAGTTGAGAGCAAAATGCGGGAGCCAAAATCCTGCAAAAGCATGATTTGCTGGTGTGTGCGGCCGCCCGAGGCCGGTACGGCCGTGGCGCCCAGATTTTCGATGCCGTAGTGCATGCCCAGGCCGCCGGTGAAAAGGCCGTAGCCGTAGCTGTTGTGCACCATGTCACCTGGCTTAACCCCGCCGGCGGCTAGAGAGCGGGCGCAGGCGTCGGCCCAATTTTCGATATCATTTTTTGTGTATCCGACCACCGTGGGCTTACCCTTAGTGCCGGATGAGGCGTGCAGGCGGACGACTCCGCTCATCGGTTCGGCGAAGAGGCCGAAGGGATAATTTTCGCGCAGGTCGGTCTTTTTCATGAACGGGACATTGGCCAGCTCGTCGACACTTGCCATCTTCTCAATTTGACTGAGGCCGATACCGGCGCTGCTGAGGCGCTCCTTGAGGACCGGCACATTGTTGTAGACGCGCGTCAGTACTTCTTTCAGCCTTGCCAGTTGCAGCGACTGAATATCGGCCCGACCCATGGTTTCGAGCTTACGGTTCCACATGAAAACTTCGGACTTTGTAGCCACAATCAATAAAACAGGTATATATAAACTAACTCTAGCGGAGTGGATCATACTATCCCGCGCCGAGCTCGGTCGGCATTCATATCAAAGCTTTCAACTTTGAGGTACTTCCGGTGTCCCCATCTCCTGGCAATTGGCAAGACGGCGATCCCGCCGCGGGCGAAGAGCCGGCCACCTTGCCGGTTGCACTGCCGGCTACACAGCCGACTACATTGCCGCCTACATTGATAAATGCCTTCAAGGGCGACCGGGTTCTGCCTATCCTTGTCTTCCTGGGTCTGATTGGCTTTGCTCTTTACTTGCTGATGGAGCCCAAGGTCTTCCCCTCTGCCTCCATCGACCTGAAATTGAGCCAGGCCCAAATCGGGCAGATGTCCGGGGCCTGCGCTAAGCGGCTGGGCTATGACCTGGGCAGCGGCGCCAAGAAGGCCATTCAATCGACGACCTTCACTTACAGCGATGACTCCAAGACCTTCCTCGAGTATCAGCTCGGGGTCGTGCGCGCCAACGAGCTGATGAAGGAGAAGATTCCGGTCTGGTCGTGGACGACGCGCTATTGCAAAGAGTTTGACATGGAGCAGTTCCGTGTCTGGTTGTCGCCGCAGGGCAAAATGACGGCCTTCGAGCACACCTTCGAAGACGAGCGTCCCCTGCCCAGCATCAGTCACGAAATGGCTAAGAAAATGTCCGCCGAATTTGTTCGCAATGAAGCGGCCGTTGACGTGTCGCGCATGAAGTTACTGAGCGACACCTCAACCAAGATGGCTCATCGGCAGGACCATAATTTTTGCTGGGAGGATCAGGCGGAGGACTTCAAAGGCGGTCACATTGAGTATTTCGTCGCCGTCTCCGGCAATCAAGTGTCTGCCTACTCCAAGGTTTTGCATGTTCCGGAAAAATGGTCTCGTGACTACAGCAAGTTGCGCACGGTCAACGATCTCCTTGAAGAAATTGCCTCGTTCTTTTATGAGCCGATGCAATTTCTCGCTTATCTGGCCGTGCCCGTAGCGCTCTCACGTGGAATGATTCGCTACCGGGTGGCAATTTTTGGCGGCACACTGATGGCCTTTATCAGTGCCGTCAATAGTGTCAATGATTTTTCGTCGGTAGTAGATGCCTACGGTCCCAACTCGTCCTTTCGCGACTATCTCACTTCCTATTATTTGCGTGAATTACTTAGTGTCTTGGGCACTTTCATCTCCGGCGCCACGCTCTTTGCCGGCGCTGATTTTGTTTATCGCCTGGCCTATCCCAAACGTGTCGCTCTGGAGAGTTATCTCACTTCACTAAAAGCCTTCAAAAGCGTCGAAGGTTTGAAGGCTGTGGTGGCCGGATATAGTGTCGGTGCCATTCACCTGGGCTGGATCATCGCCTACTATTTGATCGGAGATAAGCTGGGCTTCTGGTGTCCTCTCGGCATTGACGCCTACCAGACTCTGGGCACATATTTCCCATTCTTTTCCGCTATTTCGCTAGGTGTACACGCTTCCTGGCAGGAAGAAACAGTGGCTCGGCTTGTGGCACTGTCGGTGGTGCAGAAGCTGACTGGGAAATTCTGGCTGGCCAATCTCTTTCAGGCCGCCGCCTGGGGTTTTATGCATAGCACTTACCCACAGCAGCCGGCCTATGCCCGCGGCGTGGAGCTGACGATTTGCGGACTTTTCTACGGTTGGATCATGCGCCGGTATGGACTGATTCCCTGCTTGATCGGCCACTATCTGGTTGATGCCTTCCTCGATGTGAAGCCGCTCTTCTCCGCTGATAGCGCGACGACATTTTACAGTGCTTTCGTGCCGATTGTGCCTTTTGCCCTGCTCTTTCTGGTCTCGTGCATCCAACTGAGGAAAACTCCGCTCACAGCAGAAAACACTATTGCCTACGATAGTTTGCCTTTGCCTGTGGCACCGGATAAGGGCCAGGGCAGCGAGGATGAGCCTTTTCACTATCATGGCTTGCCTAAAAAGACCAGACTTATTTGCGCAACTGTTGCGGCCGCACTGATGTTGATTACCGTTGTCTCGCAGGTGCCCTCGTCCGGCGACGATAAACACCTCAAGTGTTCGCAGGCCGAGGCCATCGAAAAGGCCAAAGCCGTGTTGGAAGCCAATGGCATTCACCCGCAAGACTATTTGATTGCCACAGATCTGGACAACTATGTAAACCTGCCTGATGTCGGGCAACAGGTGCAGTACATAATTGAGAAAGTAGGCAAGAAACGCACCCACGAGATCGTGGCCCAGTATATGCCCGGATATATGTGGCAAATTAGATTTTTCCGCATTCTCGATCCCAATGAATATGTTGTCCAGATTGGTGGCGATGGCGCTCAACTCAATCTCGTCGCCACAAAAGAAGAGGACGCGCCGGGCCAGAGACTTAGTCGCGAAGCAGCCCGCGATAAGGCCCTGGCTTATGTGCACTTGTTGCATCCCGAACTGAAAGATGTGGTGGTCGATGACGTATCGTTGCATTCACGCAAAAATCGCGACGATTGGACCGTGGAGTTTAGTGTGCCCTCGCTCAGGTTGGGTGAGGCTGCATGCCGCATGTCTGCCAGTTTGCTTGGCGACCTGGTCTGCAACTACGATCAAAACTGGATTGTGCCGGACTCCTGGGTGCAGGAAAAGGCGCAAGAAACTGGATTTGATCTCGCTAAAAGTATAGTTAGAAATATCGTCCGGACTATTGTCTCCATTGTCCTGATTATCCTTGTCTTTCAGGTGCTCAAGGCGGGGCGCCTGCCCTGGAAAGTCGGTATTTTTCTCGGTGCGCTTTGCGGGGTGCTGGCGTTTTGCGAGCATCTCAACCACTTGCCGGCTTTGTATTATTCATACGATACCGATAAGGACCAGCGAACATTTCTATCGATGTACGCTATTGGCCTTGTCAGTTCGATGGTGACTTCGTTTGCCAGTTACTTTGTAGCTTCTACCTTCATGCTGGCGCTATATCGCCAGGTCACAAGTCCGGCTCCTGTGGCCGCTATCATCGTTACGGCATTTCGTCCGCCTAACAGAGCCGCGAAGCTTGTGCAGGAGCAGTTGTGGATCGACGGCATCATCATCGGTGCCCTCATGGCGGGGCTATACTGCGTCAAGGATGAGCTGGACAGCTGGCTTTCCTACTGGTTTTCTCCGGACGGGCTGATAGCTCCCCTGAGCAATTTATGCAGCTTCCCCGATTATTGGAATCCTGTTGCATCGGATGTGCTGGAGCTGTTCACCTCTTTCCTCACAATAATCGCAGGCCCACTGGTGATCGCCGCTCTGATGCAACGTTACAAGCTCTCGGTCAAGCGCTGTTTCTTATTGTGGTTTTTCTATACCGCCATCTCGGCTTCAGACGAAAAATATTTGGTCAATTACTTAATTTCAGTCGGCACCACCATGCTCTACAGTTTTGCGGCATGGTATGTGGTTAGCAAACTGGCACGCTTCAATCCTGTGGTCTACGCCGTGGAAGTGGTGATTAAAGATGCCGTGCCATTTCTCTGTCTTATTCTGATTTATGCATGGCCGGTGTTCGCGTCAGACTTTGTCAGCTTGTCGTTTTATTTGCTCTTTCCATTGTTCATTTTGTTGTATATACATGTGCGAAATCGAACAGAAAAGTCGAAGCAGTTGCCTGAAACTCCTTCGACCTAGACACTTTTTGTTCGACCCTTGCTTCAGGCAAGTGCGATTTTTTCGCCGGGATAAATCAGGTCGCGATTGCGGCCGTTTTCGTCAAGCTTATTGAGCACGGCCAGCCTTTGCGTTTCGTCGGCAATCTGTTTGTCTGATGGCTCCGACGCACCGCCTTTGCGCAAGTGCTCTTTGGCTATATTCCAGAGGCAGTCACCACTTTTGACGGTATAGTCGTTGCATGTTTCGCTCATAGACTCTCACCTCTCTCACCACTGAAATGAAATAATTTTGCCAAGCGGTGTTTGATTGTTATCTGAAAGTTCAGCACTGGAGCTGAGCATTCGCACCTGGCGAAAAAAGGCTGCGCGGCTTTCTATATCCGGAGGCAACTTTTCTATCCTTACTATAACCGCATCCCAGTCAGCTTGCAGGACTGCTATGCCACAGGTTTTATCCCACTCTTGCAGTTGTGTCATTATGTCCCGGCAGCTGACGCCGTGGCTGGGGCCGCAGGTGCCCTGGGCGATGAGATATTTGTATCTGTCGAAGTTTTTGATGGCGATAGCCTTACGACAGTGTGAGCTGACCGAGTATCTTTTTGGTATCGAAATCTTGATCGGACCTTTGTCGACATACGTGATCGTGGCCTGCGCCGGTACCCAGTTGGTCTCGTATCCAGTGAATTGGAAACGTACGCCGATCACCTTTTTGTCGGCCAGATGAAATCTATCCAGACCGATAAATTTCAAGGTGTTGCCGAGAAATTTCGATTGCGAATCTATTTCTTCGGCACGCTTTTTGGCCGCCGGATCAAGCTCGCGTCTTTCCACTTTGCCGCTTGTGCTGATGACGTTTGCTTCTCTATCGATGACAAGCTCGGCCGGGCCTTCTTCCTTCAGCACAGGCATGACACCAGGGTTCAATTTCTTGGCGTAGGCCTCGGCCGCTTCTTTTGTATCGAAGAATTGCCGTTGCGGTTCGAGATCGGTGGCAAACGCACCGTATCCCAGGGGAATCAAATGTAGTTTCTTGAGGAGAATTAGTTTGCTTTGCCAGTCAGACTCAGCCAGACCAAAGGACCAGACTTCCTGCGGTCTGCTCTTTTCCTGTTCCCTTTTTGCATAAGCGGCCAAGACTCGTTTCGTTTCTTCTACACCGTATTGATTTTCCAGGGTGGAAACTTTAAATTGCGCAGTCTTATTGCCGTAGGTGGCCTTGGCCATTTGAATGGTGCTTGTCCAGGTCGGGGGCACTACCGCCAGCAATGAATCGGCATTGTCTTCGTCTATGTTAAAGACCGTCGTGGGCGGCACTCCGTCCGCCCTTTCCTTAAGCTCGAGCAGTACGGTATGTTTGTTTATGCCACCAAGTTTTGATTCCATCGACGAACATTCGTCGGCTAGCATTTGCTTCAGTTCTTCCGACGTACTGCTCAGTTGCAAAATTGCCTGGTAGTCTTTTTTGCTCCAGGCCGAAATTGGAATCGTCGACTCTTTGCGAGCGCGGGGGCGATAGTCGGGGAAAATGATTTTGCTTACGGGGATGACTGAGGCTTTGGTGACGTCGTCATATGCCTGCTTATCGGCTCCGCTGAGTGTGGTCGGCAGCTTGATTGGAGGCAGTGGATTGGCCTTGCCCTGCGCTCTGGCCGGGGCCATTTCGGTGGCTGCGACTGTGCTTGCGAGCAAAAGAGTGCATGTCAGATTGAGTAAGGCTGCTTTCATAGGGGGAATTGTAGCAGCATCCATATATGACGTTGCAAAGGTCAGTGATTTTCTTGCGGGTCAAGGCTGAATAGGCCGGGGCCGGGGCGGCCGTCAAGTGTCTTGCCAAACGGTGCCAATGGAGCAAACGGTCTTTAAAGCGGCGGCTTGAAGTTCTTCAAAACCAGACGACGGTAGCCGCCGTTTTCCGGTATAGACAGCACCGGATCTGATACCACAAAGTGGAAGACCGTAAATGGCTGAGTCGGATCTCTTCGCACCATGTGCAAGCGCAAAAGCGCTGAGGTCAGTCTGGGCAGGCGCGCTTCTATAGATGATGGCGACAATACTTTACCATCATCGCCGGTGACGGCAGCCGCGTCTTTGGGCATGACATATTTTGCGTCCGTCGCTTCGGCTACCGCACTACGAGCTAGCTGTCTCGCTTTTTCTTCATCGCTTTGGGTTTCGGCTTGTTTGGTATCGTCATTGGTTGCGTCTTTATCTGCGCTTTGATCTGCACTTCCATTTGCGCCGTTACCATTTTTTCTTTGTTGATATTTGCGCTCTTCTTTTTCTTTGCGCTTTTTGTCACGGATGTAAGTATCAATATGGGCCTTAGCGTCGGCTGGGATGTCCACAGTGCCTGGCTCAAGCGAGGGGCGCAGGCGCAGGGTCAGACCTTTCCACGAATCTTTATCCGGGTCGGCTAAAAATGCGTCCAGGTCCGTAGACTTCATTGGCAGACCAAAAGCCATATCGAGCGGTAAAAAATACGGCGCGTAGATAGTGGGCTCAAATCGCAACGGTACGTCAACTTCAAAGTCCTGTGGTTTTTCGAAAGGAGTTTGTTTGCTTTTGTCCATCGCTACCTCCAATTTCTTGAAGGTAATGGTGCTGTGGATGAAGCGCTTGCCCATCATAAAAGCGAGGTTTGGCTCTTCTGCTGAGCCGTATATCAGATACGAAACCCAGCCAAGGTCGGCAGGGCAGCGGCAGATGTTGCCGCCGAAGCAGCTGACGGCATGACGATAATCGTCGTCTTGCACACTGTTGATGAATCGTTTGGCGTATTTGACGGGTGTATCTTCATCCGGACCAATCTTGAGCGCCGTGAAGCCCACTATCACAAAAATGCCTATAAAAAGTAGTGGGAGTATGAAACGCATAAATGTCTTTAGAGGCTGTGGCTATGCTACTATCCGGAATTAGTGTCAGTTTAGCATGAGGAATTTTAGCTATGGGCGCACTTGGAAACAATCTTGGCACCTGGCTAATGGCCGTCTCTTTCTTCGTCTGGGCCTTTGATTTTGTCAGGTCTAAGGGCCATCTAAATCTTGACCTGCCTAATTTGAAGAAGCAAGGGCCGCTTTTTATCGGCATTTTACTGGGCGTGGGTGCTCTCTTTGGCCTCAGTCACCTGCTTGGATTGACGTTCGCGCCGCTCATCGTTTTCTTTGCCCTGGGCCTGGCCTCCTGCTGTCTTGTCAGCTCCCTCAATTTCCTATACAAATCTCGCGCTATTCTCTTGCTCGGCATAACCAGTTTGGCCTATCTCCTCATGGGTCCCGAGGGGCAGGTGCCATTTTTGATCGGACTGGTCGCCTGGAAAATCTGCGCCAATTTTCTCTATCCTGAAAAAGCCACCGTTTCAGATATTGCGCCCGCAGTGCTCTTTATGGCCGGTATGATTTTGGTCGGTACTTCTTCAACTGCGCTGGTAAAAAGAGCGCCGAACGAATTGATCTCCGCTGCTTTTATTGCTGCGGTACTCGTAAACTGGTTCCAGCGTCCATTTCGCGCCGACGATGCCTTCCTGCTTAAGCGCTTGATTCTCACCGCCACTGGCGGATTGATCTTTTTGATTCTTGTCACCAAAGTTGTGATGGCGCAGCAGTATGCACCGATGGCTATTCTTGTCGGCGCTGGCTTCGCCTTCATGTATGCCCTCGACGGCCAGGGCATTAAGCCCGGCACCAGTGCCGATCCCACTGCGCTTGAATTGATTCGCAATGTGCTGATCATCGGTATCCTCACTCTTGTTTCCACCAGACTGTACGGCAATCTCGGTTTGATTGTCGTTGCTGCTCCGGCGGCCGTTTCATTCTTTGGTCAAGGCCCCGCCATCGCTGCGCTGTTTGTTGCGGCGCGCGCGCTTGAACAGAGTTTCGACGTAAATTATGTGGCTAATGTCACCGGCATCAATCTGATGCACCCGTATGTCAGCGCCGCGCAGTACTTCGGATTTTTTACGATGATGGTGCTTTTGTTGCTCCTCAAGGAAGGTCGAAGCAATAAATTTGTTGCTGTTGCCACGACAGTTGTAGCGGTTATTGGGCCGGCTCTGGCCAATTATTTTCTGCATGCTGAAGCAAGTGCCAGCTATCTGATTGGTTTGACTGTTGCCGGTGTTATGGTCAGTATTTTGGGCCAGCGATTTTTTCAGGAGCAGGAAGCTCTTTGCGCTTCGCTGATGTTGGTCGCGACCCAGGCCTCGGCTGTCGGTTTGCTCACCGCCGAGCTTATCGAGTTGGGTAATAGCACAGCCAATCCAGAGCGGGTCAAAGTCATTTATGTGCTGGCAGCCATTACTGCTATCGCTATGATTGCCTCGATACTGAGATCGAGAGTAAGTGGGTCGGGGTCCGGTTCCGGACCGGCTTCCGATAGCGGTTCTGGCTCAGGCCCGGCTCCTACTGCCGGTGAGCCCTCAACCTAGACAGATTGGGACACATTAGCGGCATTGGTGGTATATAGTTACCCGTGGGTTTGCCCCTGGTTGTTGAGTCGGCTGGCTGGTCGTTGTTAATCGTAAACAGGCAATCATTGTTTAAGAAAACCGAGACTAATAAACAACTGATTCGACTGAATAGTCGTCCACTATTTGCTGATTTGCAGAAATATGCAGAGCAAGTCAAAATGGCGCGCGACAAGAGCCTGCATGTCTGTTGGAACAGTCCTGATGGAAAGAGTAGTTACGCGTTGACTATTACTTCTGTCCCCGGCGGCGGTGACCCGCAGTGGCGTATGACGGCTCAGAACGGGCCCGTGCCAAAAGATCTCTGGTTCTATGTCAGCGATGATGTGCCCAAAATTTATACTATGTGCGTTTCCGCACTGGGCGAAAATGTTGCCGAAGCCATGGCAGCTGACGCTCGCGCGGCCGGTAATAGTACCGGTCCAAATACCGGGTTAAGTCCCGGTTTAAGCGCCGGTTCAAATACACATAGCCAGTTGCCCGGCTTGGGAACAGCTTCAGCCACGGAGTATCCCTCGGCGGGTGGTCAGCAGCGCAGTACGCCGGTGCCTATTGCCAGCCCGGCCGAATTGCTTACCGGAAATCTGGCGGTCCTACACATCACAAACTTATTGCAGTCGATTTCTATGGGCAAGATGACCGGCCGACTGCATATTGAGCCGGAATC
>Ga0105248_10003245_pt1 | contig 18034 bp, 15 predicted proteins | sample KBSS34metaG_FD_81524 | JGI IMG/M metagenome (GOLD analysis project Ga0105248, IMG submission 81524) | Switchgrass rhizosphere microbial communities from Kellogg Biological Station, Michigan, USA - KBS S3-4 metaG | ecosystem: Host-associated > Plants > Roots > Rhizosphere > Soil | place... | reverse complement strand
ACGCCGTCGCTCAACAACGGATGCGCGCGCAGCAGCGTGCCACGCACCTGACCCTCGCCGGCCCCTGGCCACAGGGCAAACGGCGCCGCATCGCTCACACGTTCGAATCCGGCGGTGCCCCGCACGACCCAGCCGCGCGTCTCCACGGACGAGCGCGCGATTGCGTGCGCGCCGACGGATCGGAACGCGGGCCCGCCGTTGAGCGGCGCCCATTGCGCGGCGTCGATCGACAGCGACAGGCGATCGCGGAACGCGACGCGCTCGAGTGCCGCACCGATGGACACCGCTTTGCTGCCGCCGCTCCACGAGTCCACCCCTGTCGAAATCTGATATCGGACGCTGCCGGACAACCAGTCGCTGACCGCGAGGCCGCCGTGCGTTCTCGACTCGACGGTTTGCGCTGACGTCGTGGTGCGATACGTATCCGACTGCCACGCGCCCTCGAATCGCCACACCCCGGGTAGACCACCCACGCGCGGTGCCGCAAAGCCGACGCTGACGCCCGGCCGATGACTCCACCAGCGCCACGTCGCGGTCCAGACGTCGCCCTGGCCGTCGACGCCGGGCAGCGCAGTCGCAATCTCCCGATTGGTTGCGGCACGCGCAGTTGCACCGGCCCATTCCAACGCGCCGTCCGGCACACCGGCGAGCTCGACGACGACGACGTCGACGGTGGCGAAGCCGTCGGCTTCAGGCCTGACGGCAAGGCGTGTCGCCGCGCGATCGGGCAGCTCGCCGAGGCGCCGCCGGGCGCGCTCGAAGAGCTCGGCGGTCAACAGCATGTTCGGCTGGATCGCCAGGAGTTCGGCGACCGTCTGGTATCGGGTATGGTGCAGACCGTCGATCCGGACGCGGTTGACGCGCGGCTTGCCGATCTGATTCCACGCCCGCAGCGCACCGACGGCGTCCTCCTGCATGAAGAGGCTGGAGCCGAGGACGTCGAGCGCGTATTCGTCGCGTGGATCGAGACGAAGCGCTTCGCGCGCGAGCGCCGAAGCGTCGTGCCAGCGGCGCTGGGCGAAGCGGACGCCGCTCAATTCGCGGATTGGCCCGGGTGCATTCGGGCATGCCGCGCGGACATCGGCCAGCAGCGCGTCTGCGTGATCGATGCCGCGCTCGCGGATCACGTCGACGGCGCGATTCAGCCGTGCGTCGCACGCGTCGCTCGAGCGCGGCGCCGGCCCTCGCCTCACATCGTCTGTAGGGCGGGTCTTTTCAGACCCGCCAGCCGACACGGTCCGGCTAAAGCCGGACACTACCGGAACCTGGGTGTCGGGCGGGCCAATGACGAGCGACCAATAGTGCGCGGCTTGCCATGCGCGCGCGAACTCTGGTGCGCGGATCGATCGCGACGGTCCCCATGCAGGATCGTGCACGACGATGGCGTCATCGCTCACGCCTGTCACGACGACGTAGTGGTACAGCTTGCCGCGATCGGGCAGCAGCACGATGACGGGCTGGCCTTCGCGCACGCGCGCCTCGAGCGCCTCGAGCGAACCGTCGACGTGGGCGGTGCGCCAGCCGCGGCTGCGGATCGCGCCGGCCAGCACGTCGCTGGCGATTCCCCCGGCGCGGCGATCGACGAGCGGCGCGAACTGCTGAACGTCGGCGTGCGTGTCGCCCCAATAACGGAATACCATCGCCGCCGCCGCGCCGCCGCACAACGCGTCGGTCTGCGGCAGATACGGCACGTCGATCGCCAGAGAGGCGGCGAGCGAGAGCGCGGCGGTCAGCGTGGTGAGCATGGGCACGACCGGCGGTGCTGCGGCCGGCGCTACTTCACCGCGATGATGAGGATGACGACCAGCAGCAGGATGATGATGATCGTCGTCGTCGAAATGACGACCGTCGATGCGCCGCCAACGAGTTGATCGTTCACCTGCTGTGCGGCGTTGGCCGCCTTCTCGAGTTCCGCGCCGGACATCGCATCGACCGCGCCTGCAGCGCGTGTGAGGTCAAGGCCGAGCTTTGATGCGACGGCCTGAACTTCTGGCCGTTCGAGCGCTTCTCGAACAATCGCGCGTTTTGTGTCCTGTTTCGCTGCGGAATCGGCGACGGTCGTCGCGAGCTGGCTGGGGTTGACGACATGTTGCTGGCCCGCGAAGGCCGGCGACGAGGCGATCATCAACGCGATGAGCGGAAAAATGAGAAGCGTGCGGACTGACGGCATCGGAATCCTCCATAAAAGCGTTGCGCGGCTCAGCAGAGAGCAAGGTTGATACCGAAGAGAGAAGGCGGTCGAGCTGGCGCGGCACGACCCTCGCATGACGGTACGCCGGAGGCTCCATGAGATTCATCACTGCGTTCTGTCTGGCGGCGTTCTGTGCGGTCGGGCTGGGTGCGCAAAGCGCAACAACCGAGACGAAGACGAAAACGAAGATCGACGTGAAGGACGGCAAGGACATCACGATCACCGGCTGCCTGGCCACCAACCCTGGCGGCGGCTACATGCTCACCGACCGGAGAGGCGACCAGAAGTACGCGTTGGTCACCGACGACGATCTCGCGAAGCATGTCGGGCACTGGATGGAAGTGAAGGGCAAGGCTGCGGACCGAGGCGACGGCAAGGTGAAGATCGAGTCGACGACGGGCACGAGCGGCGGCGAGAAGACCAAGGTGAAGACCGAGCTCAAAGGCGACGCCGCGTCGATGAACTACCTCGGCGTGAAATCGGTGAAGATGCTCTCCAAGGACTGCATGTAGGATCTCCGGAGGCGGGACTCCGGTCCCGCCTCACACATGTGACCCCACCCGACGATCGATTCCCCCGCTGGATCGCTGCGCTCGAAGCAAAACATCTTGCCGAGCTGACCTTTTCCGAAGTGTCTCGCGCGTTGCGCGCGCTCTCGTCCACCTACGTCGAGCGGCGGCAGAAGCTCGCGTCCGGCGCGGCATTGTCTGGCGCCGGCAAGCGCGCGGCCTTTGCCCTGTTCTATGGTCCGCTCCACCACCTCCTGGTCGCGCACATCGTGGCCAGCCTTCCTGAGGCGACCCTGAACGTCGACGCGCTTTGGGATCTCGGCTGCGGGACCGGCGCGTCAGGCGCCGCATGGGCGGCCGCGTGCCGCGCCCGGCTTGCCGAAGGGAAGCGCGAAGGCGGCCCACGAGTGATCGGTCTCGATCGGCACCCGTGGGTACTGAGCGAGGCGGCAGCAACCTATCGCGCATTCGGGATTCCCGCGACCGTTCGACAAGGCGACATCGCGGCGTTCAAACCTCCGGCGGGCCCTGCCTCGATCCTTGCGGCCTTCACGTTGAACGAGCTCGCAGACGTGGAGCGGGACGCGCTGCTCGCGCGGCTGGTCGAGCGTGCCGGTCGCGGCGATCGCGTGCTGATCGTCGAGCCGCTCGCCGGCTTCGTGGCGCGCTGGTGGAATCGGTGGCGCGACACGTTCGAGGCCGCCGGTGGCCGCGCCGACGAGTGGCGGCTGCGTACCGAGCTGCCGGCGATCGTCGCCAAGCTCGATCGCGCCGCCGGCCTGAATCACCGCGAGATCACCGGGCGGTCGCTCTGGTTGTGAGGAATTGTAAGCAATTGTAAGGGGTCTGACCCCGTACATCTCCTGAGATCCGCTTACGTAGTGCCGGCGGTCAGCCGGACCGTGATCGCGCCCACTCCATCAGCCGCTCGAGCGGCCAGCAGTTGACAATGCGATCCGTCGGAATGCCGGCGAGGCGCGCGTGGGCGATCGCCGTTTCCGCGTAGCGGGGGAGCTCGCCCGTCGAGTGCGCATCGCTGTCGAGGGCGAAGATGCATCCGGCAGTCATCGCGCGTCGCGCGAGGTCGTAGTCCAGATCCTGGCGCGACGGATCGCCGTCGATCTCGATCGCGACATTCGATCGCGTCGCCGCCGCGAACACCCGATCCCAATCCGCCGAAACCCCGGGCCGCGACCCAATCATCCGGCCGCGCGGGTGACCGAGGATGTGAACGCCTGCCGCTGACGCCGCCCTGACCATCCGCCCGGTCTGATCGTCGGGCGATCGCAGGACCGAGTGCGGCGCGGCGACGACAATCTCGAGCTGGGCGAGCTCATGAGGCTCCATGTCGATCGTGCCGTCGGCGCGGATGTTGGCTTCAATCCCCTTGAGCAGGCGAAACCTGCCGCGGCACCGCTTGTTCAGCCGATCGATCTCCTTGTGTTGCTCTGCCAGCTCCTGCATCGAGACGCCGCCGGCGATTTTGAGCCCGTACGAATGATCGGTGACGGCGCAGAACTGGTAGCCCAGGTTGATGCCGGTTTCGATGATGTCTTCCAGCGTCTGGCTGCCGTCACTCCAGGTCGAGTGCATCTGCAGATCACCGCGGTAGTCCTCGACGCGCGGTCCGGTGAGCTTCGTATTGCGCAGCGCGGCGACGACCTGCGCGCGGCTCAGAAAATGGCTGCGCAGACCGCGCCGCCGCTCGACGTCGGCGGTCTGTCCGCTCGCGGCAATCGCCGCCTCGATCGTCGGCGACGTGCCGGTCTGCAGCACTTCCAGGATGATCCGTGTCGACGAAGGGCCGATGTTGGGGATCTTCTGCAGCGTCCCGTCGGGGTTGAGCAGTGATTCGATCGGCTCGTCGAGCGCGAGGATCGCCGATGCGGCGCGCTTGTAGCCCCACATGCTCTGCTTCGACTTCTGGATCGCGGCGAAATCGCGCAGCAGCGCCGCGATCTGTCCGTTGCGGTCCATGCCTGAGGTCGAGCGCGGCATCAATTAGTATGTTCCCCGTGCCTGATGCGATCGTTGCAAACGCGCGTCCCGCCGCCACGGTCGTGGTGCTGCGCGACGGCCCGGCCGGCCCCGAGGTCTTCATGGTCCGCCGCCACGAGGACACGGCGTTCATGGGTGGCGCGCACGTGTTTCCCGGCGGCCGGGTCGATGCCGCGGACGGCGACGCGGACGAGAGCTGGTGCGACGGCATCCCGCACGCGACGATCCAGCTCGACGGTCTGGAGAAGTCCGAGGCGGTCGCCTATCACGTGGCTGCCGCCCGGGAGCTCTTCGAAGAAGCCGGCGTGCTGCTCGCCAGACAGCCGGGCGGCGACTTCGTGTCGCTCGTGGGCGCAGCGGATCACGAGCGTCTGAAGCAGGATCGCGTCCGCGTGCACGACGCGCGAACGACCCTGCGCGCCGTGATCGAGCGGGAGCGGCTGCGGCTGGCCCTCGACGCGCTCGTCCTGTTCGCGCACTGGGTGACGCCGCCGGTCGACACGCGCCAGTTCGACACGCGCTTTTTCATGACGCGCGTCCCGCCGCACCAGACGCCGGCGCACGACGACACGGAGACCACGCACAGTTTGTGGGCGCGCCCGACGGATGCCATTGCCCAGTCGATGAAAGGCGAGATTGTGCTGCCGCCGCCGACCTGGAGCACGCTGCGCGAGCTCGAGCCGTTCGAATCGGTCAAGGATGCGCTGGCCTGGGCGCGGCGCCGCACCGTTGTTCGCCGCATGCCGAAGGCGATCGAGCAGGACGGACACCGGATGCTTGTGCTGCCAGGCGACCCGCTGCATCCCGATCCGCCAGGTGACGATCCGCCGCTCGAGACCCGCTTCGTGCTCGTCGATCGGCGCTGGCGCGCCGAACGCCCGCCCACGTAGAATCCGCTCGATGAAAAAGATCGCGATCGCGCTGCTGCTGTCAGTATCAGTGGCCGCTCAGGAACCGGTCAACGACACCGTGGTCGCGCAGATCAAGGCGGAAGCATTTCAGCGATCGGCGGTGATGGACACGCTGAGCTGGATTGCCGATGTGTACGGCCCGCGCCTGACCGGATCACCGACTCTGCACCAGGCGGGCGAGTGGGCCCGCGATCAGCTCGCGAAATGGGGCATGGTCAACGCGGCCCTCGAGCCGAACGGTACGGCGAGCCGCGGCTGGTCGATCGATCGTTTCTCGATCGAGATGACCGAGCCGCAGTACATGCGGATTACCGGCTACCCGCGCGCGTGGTCCCCCGCGCTCGCTTCGCCGCTCACCGCCACGCCCATCGTCGTCGAGGTCAAGGCGAAGGAAGACTTCGAAAAATACCGCGGCAAGCTGCGCGGCGCGATCGTGATGAACGGCCGCCCCGATCCGCCGGACATCGGCTTCCAGCCGGAGGCGAAGCGGCTGACGGACGAGGAGCTCAAGAAACAGGAAGGACAGGTGGATCCGGCGGCGTCCGGATTCCCGAACACGCCGAAGTCGTTCTGGGACGAAGAAGATGAATTCCAGAAGGCGCTGGAGAAGCAGCGCGAGATCTACGAATTCTTCGCCAAGGAAGGCGCTGCGGCGCTCGTGACCCCGAGTGCCGTCGGCGAGGACGTGCGGACCGACGGCTTCTACGATCAGGTCTGGCACCCGACGTATCCCGGCTTCGTCATCTCGCGCGAGCACTACGGGCGCATCGTCCGCATGCTCGATCGAAAACAGCCCGTCAAGATTGCGCTGACGCTGGCGGTACGCACGGTGGAGCGCGTCGACGGCTTCAATGTCGTCGCCGAGATGCCGGGAACCGATCCTGCGCGGCGATCCGAAGTCGTGATGCTCGGCGGTCACCTCGACTCGTGGCATTCAGGCACCGGCGCGACCGACAACGGCACCGGGGTCGCGGTGGCGATGGAAGCCATGCGCATTCTCAAGGCGATCGGCGCGCAGCCACGGCGAACGATCCGCGTGGCGCTCTGGACCGGCGAAGAGCAGGACTACTTCGGATCCGTCGGCTACGTCGAACGGCATTTTGGCAACCTGAAGACCGTTGTGCTGAAGCCGGAGCACGCCAGGCTGTCGGCGTACTTCAACCTGGACAACGGCAGCGGGCGCATCCGCGGCGTGAATCTTCAGGGGAACGAGGCGGTGCGACCGATCTTCGACGCGTGGCTTCGGCCGTTCAACTACCTCGGCGCGGCGACGCTGACGACGTTGAATACCGGCGGCACCGATCACATGCCGTTCGATGCGATCGGGCTGCCCGGCTTCCAGTTCATTCAGGATCCGCTGAACTACGAATCGAAGGTGCACCACTCGAACCTCGATCTGTATGAGGAGGCTGTGCCCGACGATCTCAAGCAGGCCTCGGCCATTCTCGCGAGCTTCGTCTACCACGCGGCGATGCGCGAGGACATGCTTCCGCGCAAGCCGCTGCCCAAGCCGCACACGGACGCGAAATGAGAACGGCCCGCGCGGCGCTCGTCGTCCTGGCAGCCATCGGCTTCGCGGCGCCGCATGCGGACGGGCAGTCGCGGGCGCTGGTCGCGCCGCAAGCCGCGGCGATCTACCAGCGTCTGCTGCCGCAAGTCTCCCGCATCAGGATTTTCGATCACCACGCGCATCCGGGCGTCGCCGGCGACGAAGAGGTCGATCCCGCGCCGGTGCCGGAAGGTGCATTGCCGTTGCGGCTGACTCCGGGCAACCCGGACTGGGCAGCCGCGAGCCGGGCGCTCTGGGGCGTGACGAGCAAGGCGCGGTTGAAAGCGCAGAACCCGGGGCCGAGGTACTTCAACGCCATCCTCGACAAGCTGGGCATCGAGACGTCGATCGCCAACCGGATTACGATGTCGCCCGATCTCGATACCGCGCGTTTCAAGTGGGTCTTCTATATCGATCCCGTGCTGTTTCCCTTCGACAACAGCGGTCTCGCGGCGCGCAACACCGATCAGGCGGCGTTCATGCCGAATCAGACGAAACTCGTGCAGCGCTTTCGTCAGCAGGCGGGGCTCACGTCGCCGCCGGCGGATCTCACTGCGTACCTGGCGTTCGTCACGCGCGTGCTCGAGGATCACCGGCGGCGCGGCGCGATCGCCGCCAAGTTCGAGATCGCCTATTTCCGCTCGTTCGTGTTCGACGACCCCCCGCGCGACAGCGTCGAGCCGATCTACGCGCGCTACCGTCAGGGCGGCGTGCCGAGCGCGGCCGACTACAAGGCGTTCCAGGACTTCGTGTTCCGCCATGTGCTGATCGAGTGCGGCCGCCTGCATCTGGCCGTGCATATCCACAGCGCCGCCGGCGCGGGGGACTATTTCAGCATCGCCGGCGTCAGCGTGCTCAACCTCGAGCCGGTGCTGCGCGATCCGCGATACGTATCGACGACGTTCGTGCTGATTCACGGCGGCTATCCGTTCGATCAGCAGGCGATCCTGATGGCGTCGATGAAAAACGTCTGGCTCGACTCGTCGGCGACCGGCAGCTTCCTGATGTACCCGAACCAGTTCAAGGACGTGCTCAAGCGCTGGTTCGAGATCATGCCCGGCAAGGTGACGTTCGGCTCGGACGCCTTTCCGATTGACGAACATATCGGCGCGGAAGAGCTCTACTGGTTCGGCGTGCACAACGCGAGGACGGCCACGGCGGCGGCGCTCGCCGAGATGGTCGCCGCGCGCGAGATCACCGAGGCACAGGCGATGCCGATCGCCCGCGGCTACCTCCACGACAACGCCGCTGCGTTGTACCGATGACGCCAGCCGTTCTGACCTCCCCGGCCGGCCAGCCCTTCCCGCCCAACCCGCCCGTCTTGCGGCGCGTTCTCGGATTCCGCGATCTGCTGCTGTACTACGTCGTCACCGGCTTCAGCCTGCGATGGGTCGCGGTGGCGGCCGCGGCCGGACCGAGCTCGCTGGTCATCTGGATCATCGCCGCGCTCGGCTTCTTCGTGCCCCTCGTCTTCTGCGTTCTCGAGCTGTCGTCGCGGTACCCCGAAGAGGGCGGCATTTACGTCTGGAGCAAGCGCGCGTTCGGACCTTTCGCGGCGTTCATCACCGGCTGGACGTACTGGGGATCGAATCTTCCATACCTGCCCGGTCTGCTCTACTACGCGGCGGCAAACGCGCTCTTCATGGGCGGGCCCGCCTGGCAATCGTGGTCGTCCAACAGCACGTACTTCATCGCGGTGTCGATGACCGGCCTCGCCGTCACGGTGGCGATGAACGTCGTCGGACTGAACGTCGGGAAATGGCTGACCAACGTCGGCGCGATCGCCGGGTGGATCCCGGCGATGCTGCTGATGGCGCTTGGCGCCGTGGCGTGGAGCCGTTTCGGATCCGCGACGCCGGTCACGGCGCACGCGCTCGTGCCGAGCACGCATCTCAAAGACATCATCTTCTGGTCCACGATCGCCTTCGCCTTCGGCGGCGTCGAGAGCGGATCGACGATGGGCGAGGAGATCGAGGACGCGCAGCGGACGGTGCCGCGCGCGATCCTCTCCGCGGGGGTCGTGATTACGGTGCTCTACATCGCCGCGACCTTCGCCGTGCTGCTGGCGATGCCGAGGGATCAAGTCTCCGGCCTGTCCGGGATCATGCAGGCGATTCAGGCCATGACGGCGAAGGTCGGCATCGGCTGGCTGGCGCCGGCGGTGGCGGCGCTCGTCACGCTGAACGCGCTCGGCGGAACCGGCGGATGGTTCGCGGCGACCGCGCGCCTGCCGTTCGTCGCCGGCATCGATCGATTCCTCCCGAAGGCGTTCGGCGATCTGCATCCGAAGTGGCGGACGCCGTACGTCGCGCTGCTGGTGCAGGCGGTGATCGCCGGACTGTTCGTCTTCCTCGGTCAGGCAGGGACGTCGGTGCACGGCGCCTACGACGCGCTCGTCTCGATGGGCATCATCGCCTACTTCATCCCGTTCCTGTTCATGTTCGCCGCGATGATCGTGCTGCAGCGCGAGCCGGCCGGCCCGGAGGTGATGCGAGTGCCCGGTGGGACACCGGTTGCGATCGCGCTGGCCTCGGTCGGATTCGTCGTGACGACAGTGTCGATCGTCCTCGCCTGCATTCCGCCGGACGAGGAGCCGAACAAGACGCTGGCCGTCGTGAAGGTCGTCGGTTCGTCGGCGATCCTGGTCGGCATCGGCGCGGTCGTCTACCTGTCAGGTCGGCGGCGCGCGAGGTCAGCATGAAGATGTCCGTGCTCGCTCTCATCTTCGCGTGCGTGGCCGTCGCGGAACAGCGCGCGCCAAGCCCCCAGCCCGCAGCCCCGCACACGATGAGGCTCGACTACTACCACACCGGCAACGCGAAGGAAGAACGCTTCAGCGTCGATCGCGTGGTGCTGGAGCCGCTGCCGTGGCCCGGTAATCCGGGACGGGCACTCGACGCGACGAACCGCGGCAAATACTTCTTCGAGGTCGTTGACGCAACGTCCGGCACGGTGCTGTACTCGCGTGGCTTCAGTTCGATCTACGGCGAGTGGGAGACCACCGCCGAAGCGAAGGACGTCGATCGCACCTTTTCCGAGTCGCTGCGGTTTCCGGCGCCGGACAAGGCGGTCCGGATCACCCTCAGGAAGCGCGACGCGAGGAACGTATTCCGTGACGTCTGGAGCACGAAGATCGATCCCGCCGACAAGTTCGTCGCGCACGCAGCCGAGGCCGATGCGGGACCGCTCGTCAGACTGCACGTGAGCGGCGATCCCGCGACAAAACTCGATCTGCTGATCCTCGGCGACGGCTATACGGCGCGCGAGCGGACGAAATTCGAGCGCGACGCGAGGCGGCTCACCGCCACCCTGTTGGCGACATCGCCGTTCAAGGAGCGGCAGGGTGACGTCAACATCTGGGGACTGTCGCCCGCCGCGGCGCAGTCGGGGATCTCGAGGCCGTCGCAGCACATCTATCGCCGTTCGCCGGTCGGTGCAACCTACGACGCGTTCGACTCCGAACGCTACGTACTCACGTTCGAGAACAAGGCGTTGCGCGACCTGGCCGCGAACGCGCCCTACGACGCGGTGGAGATTCTGACCAACAGCGCCACCTACGGCGGCGGCGGCATCTTCGGCCTGTTCAGCACCGTCGCGGCCGACAGCGTCTGGTCGCCGTACATTTTCGTGCACGAGTTCGGACACCACATCGCGGGGCTGGCCGACGAGTACTACACGTCCGACGTCGCGTATCTTCCTTCAGCCGATCGCGTGGAACCGTGGGAGCCGAACGCGACGGCGCTGCTCGATCCCGCGTCGCTGAAGTGGAAGGATCTCGTGACGCCGGGCGTCGCCATTCCGACGCCGTGGCCGAAGGAGGAGTTCGAGCGCTATACGAAAGAGATCCAGCAGAAGCGCCGCGCGATCCGCGCCGCGAACCGGCCAGAATCCGAGATGGATGCGCTGTTCCGCGACGAGGAATCGCGCGACACGGCGCTGTTGAACGAAGGCCCGCACGCAGGCAAGGTCGGCGCCTTCGAAGGCGCCAACTACGAAGCGCGCGGATTCTACCGTCCGCAGGCCGACTGCATCATGTTCACGCGCGACAACGTCCCGTTCTGCCGCGTCTGCCGCCGCGCGATCGAACAGATTCTCGACTTATACGGCCGGTAGGCAGCCTGCTTGACTGAGCGTCGGCGCATAAACCAGACTAGGCGCCCGAAGACACTCTTCAGACTGAAAGGCGCACTATGCAGGACGAATTCGACAGCGGAATGGGAATCCCCGACGATGAACTGGCCGGCGAGTCGACGACGTCGGAAGGCGATGGCTTGAGCGGCGACGACGGCGACGTCGACCTCGAGGCGCCCGAAAGCGAACCGGTCGGACGCGCGTCGGGCGGCGCCCGGGCGATGTCGGCGGGTGGCGCGAAGGCCGCGGCTCCCCGGAAGGCGGCTGCCAAGAAAGCCAAGCCGGCCCCGAAGAAAGCCGCCAAGCCCGCGCGCAAAGCGGCGAAGAAGAGCGCGCCGAAAAAGGCTGCGAAGAAGGCCGCCAGGAAGGGCTCGAAAAAGGCGGCCGCCAGGAAGGGCGCCGTCAAGAAGGCCGGCGGAAAGAAGGCGAAGAAGAAGGCCCGTCGCCGGTAACGCTCCGACGTGGCGCGGCCGTTACGACGGTCGCGTCACATCTTCACGCGCGGCAAAAGGTACTCGAGGACGCGGCCGACCGACTCCTCGAGATCGAACTGGGACGTATCGAGCTCGATCTCGGCGCGCTCGGGCGGCTCGAACGGCGACGAGACTCCGGTAAAGTCCTGGATCTCCCCCCGGCGTGCCTTCGCGTAGAGGCGCTTGGGATCGCGAGCCTCGCACACGTCAAGCGGCGTGCTCAGGTACGCCTCGACGAACGGCACGTCCAGCCCTTCGCGGCCCAGGATCTCGCGCGCCAGGAGGCGATCGTTGCGATACGGCGAAATGAACGCCGTGATCACGATGGCGCCGAGCTCGGCGAACAGCCTGGCCACTTCGGCGACCCGCCGGATGTTTTCCGCCCGATCCTTGGCCGAGAACCCGAGATCCGCGCTCAGCCCGAAGCGCATGTTGTCGCCGTCGAGGACCGTCGGCTGCCACCCGCGGTTGAAGATCTCCTGTTCCAGCGCCGTGGCCAGCGTCGACTTGCCGGATCCCGGCAGGCCGGTGAACCAGACGACGGCGCCCTTGTGGCCGTTCCGGATGTTCCGCTGCTCGCGCGTCACCTGGCCGACCGACCGCGTGATGTTGGCGCTGGTCGCCGCGAAGAGCGTTGCGTGGGCCCCCGTGTCGACGATCGTCCCGCCGCCGCACATTTCCAAATCGTCGACGACGACGAACCGGCCCAGATTCGGCACGCGCTCGTGCAGATCCACCACGATCGGCTGGCGGGTCCGGACGGTCACCTCGCCGACCTGATCGACGGCGAGCATGGTCAGCTCACGGCCGTCCACCTGCTCGAGGCTGGCGGCGTCCATCACCTGCGCCACCCGGACGATCTCGCCTTCGAACTCCTGCGTCGCCAGCTTGAACTTGTAGCGGCGTCCGGTCGTCAGCGGCTTGCGACCGAGCCAGAACACGTGCGCGGTGAACTCGGTCGTTTGCGTCGGGGCGCTCTGCAGGGACGAGGCGATTTCGCCGCGCTCGACGAACAGCTGGGTGCCGAGCGTGATGCCGATCGAGTCCCCGACCGAGGCCGAGAACTGCGGCGGCGCATTCCAGCGTTCGATGGTCTTGACCGTCGCCTGCTTCCCGCTGGGCAGGAACAGCAGCGTGTCGCCGACACGCACGGTGCCGGACTCGACCCGCCCCGCCAGGATCCGGCGATGATCGAATCGATAGACGTCCTGCACCGGCAGGCGAAGCGGCTTGTCGGCGTCGGGCGCGGGCGGAGTGAACCCGTCCAGCGCCTCCAGGACGGTCATGCCGGTGTACCACGGCATCTGGCTGCTGCGGCCGGCGACGTTGTCCCCGTCGCGGGCGCAGATGGGCAGCGCGACCCGCGCCGTGACACCCAGCCCGGCGAGGAACGCGGCATACTCCCCGGAAACCCGCTCGAAGACCTCGGCCGAGTAGCCGACGAGGTCCATTTTGTTGACGACGATCGCGATCTGGTCGACGCCGAGCAGCTTGAGGAGATACCCGTGCCGCCGCGACTGCTCCTGCACGCCTTCGTGCGCGTCGATCAGCACCAGGGCGGCATCGGCGCTGGCCGCGCCGGTCACCATGTTCTTGACGAACTCTTTGTGGCCCGGGGCGTCGATCAGGACGTATTGCCGTCGGGGCGTGCGAAACCAGATCTGGGACGTGTCGATCGTCACGTTCTGATCGCGCTCGGCCTGCAGCGCATCGGTGACGTTCGCGAACTCGAACGGCACGCCGCGGCGCGCGGCGATCGCCACCAGTTGCTCGTACTTGCCGTCGAAGAGCGACCCGGTGTCGTAGAGTAGCCGGCCGATCAACGTCGACTTCCCGTGGTCGACATGGCCGACCACGACCAGCCTCAGATGATCGGCGGCCGCGCCGGCTGCGGGCGGCATTGAAGGGGTGTGCGGTCCGTCAACCGTCCGGGTCACATGTACCCGTCCCGTCTGAGTTTTTCGAAGGCGTTCTCCGATTCCTGATCCTGCGCGCGCCCCGCCCGTTCGGCGGTGCGCGTCGTGCGCAGCTCGGTGACAATCTCAGACACATTCCGCGCCGTCGACGCGACGGGCGTCGTGCAGGGCGCGCAGCCGAGCGATCGGTAGCGATGTCCCGTGCCATCGTCGAAATAGAGCGGGCTGACCGGAATCGCCTCGCGCTCGATGTACTCCCACACGTTCAGCTCGGTCCAGTGCAGGAGCGGATGAATCCGGATATGCGTGCCGGGGGCAAAGTCGGTCTTGAACTGGTTCCAGAACTCGGGCGGCTGGTCGGTGGCGTCCCACTCCATCGTCTGGCTGCGCGGGGAGAAGTACCGCTCTTTGGCGCGCGTCGGCTCCTCGTCGCGGCGCACGCCGACGATGAGGCCGGAGTATTTCTTCTGATCGACGAGCTGCTGAAGCGCGTCTTTTTTCAGGGTCGAGCAGCACTCGACCCGCGTCGCGAGGCCATTGGGAAAGGTGACACCGGACGCGAGCACCGCCTCGTTCTTCCCCACCACGAGCTGCAGGTTCCACTCACGCACCACACGGTCGCGGTACTCGATCATCGACGCGATTTTGTAGGTTGTGTCGATGTGGACCAGCGGAAACGGCACGTGGCCGAAGAAGGCGCGCCTGGCGAGCCAGAGCAGCACCGTCGAGTCCTTGCCGATGCTCCAGAGCATCGCCAGGCTGTCGAACTTGCTGTAGGCCTCACGCAGGATGTGAATCGACTCGTTTTCGAGCGCGGTCAGGTGATCCGGGGACATAACCAATCAGGAAACTGCATGGGTGCCGCACACGCCGGGGAGACATGTGCACGTGTCAGGGTGATGGTGAAACGCGTCGAATAGTCCTCCCAACGATAACCTAAAATCGCGGAATCGCTGGATTAATGTTAGGTGTTGTAAGGGGTTCTGGGTCGAAACCGAATCACAGCGCGAACGAACGGCCCGACACCGCCTCGACCCCGTCGAGCAACTGCTCGTGCGGGACCGGCTTGACCCGGAATGAAGCCCCGATGCTCGCCGCGTCGTTGCGCAGCACGGGATCGTCGAAGCCGGATAAGACCACAGCCGTCATATCGGGTCGTTCGGCCTTCGCCAACATCACCAATTGAAGGCCGTTATAGGCACCGAGTCGAACCCCCGTGACCAGCACGTCGACACGCGCGTCGGCCAGGTAGCTTTTCGCCGGCTCGAATTTGCTGAACGTCACGACCTCGTTCCCGCCGGCGACGAACCACTCCTGCATTCCCCGCAATAGCGTCTCGTCGTCGTCAACGATCATTACTCGCATCGTGAATGCCCTCTCGCGCCGTCGAAGCATGAGCTATGCCCGATGGAGAGTTCAGCGAGGCAGACTTTCTTCAACGCGGGCGGCTACATCGCCTTGCATTTGAGGTGTTTATCGGCTCGTTACACGGCTTGTACACGACTGTGTGGGATTGTACTGGACAATGGTACCATTTCAGATAGAATAGTCACCTTCGCCGTGCCGTCGTAGAGTCTTTCAAGAGACGTTACTGTCATATCTGGTTGGCGCGAATTCTTCTTTATGGCCGACATTATTCGTACAGACGCAACGCCTCAGGACAAATCGCTGCCGCTGATCGCGGTGAGCGTACAGATGCGGCAGATTCAGGATGAACTGAGACAGGCCGCGCGTTCCGACGCCAAGATTCTCCTGACCGGAGAGAGCGGCGTCGGCAAGGAAGTGATTTCACGGCTCGTTCACGACTACAGCCCGCGCCGCTCGCGCCCGTTCGTGGCGATCAACTGCGCCGGCGTGCCTGACACGCTGCTGGAATCGGAGCTGTTCGGGCACGTGCGCGGAAGCTTCACGGGCGCCTACCGCGACAAGCCGGGGCTCCTCGAGCAGGCGCACGGCGGCACCATCTTCCTCGACGAGATCGGCGAGATGAGCCTGCGCATGCAGGCCCTGCTGCTGCGCTTTCTCGAGGACGGCGACATCCATCGCGTCGGCTCGGATCGGCGCACCAGCACCATCAACGTGCGCGTCGTCACGGCGACCAATCGCGTCCTGCTCGATCAGATCGCGGCCGGAGCTTTCCGCGAAGATTTGTACTATCGCATCAACGTCATTCACCTGGTCATCCCGCCGCTGCGTGATCGCCGCGAGGACATCGAGCCGCTGCTGTATCACTTCCTGAACGGGTTCAGCGCGAAGTACTTCGTCGACCTTCCGGAGATTGCCCCGGACGTGCTCGATCGGCTGCGCGCCTACGACTGGCCGGGCAACGTCCGCGAGCTCAAGAACGTCGTCGAGCGGTTGATCGTGCGGAGTCGCGGCGGCCGCGTGGAAATGCACGATCTGCCGGCGGCGATTCCGGGCCAGCGGATCGCGGCCGCGGCCGTGCCTGTCGCGCTGGCGATGCCGGATCGCGGTGCTGTCGGAGCCGTCGCGCCTCCCGCGTCCACGCATCCGAGCACGCAGCTTCTCTTCGACCGGATCGTGAGCCACCGCGAATCATTCTGGTCGGCGGTCTACGCCCCCTTCATGGCGCGCGATCTGACACGCGACGACGTGCGGGCGATCGTGACGGCCGGGCTGCAGCACACGCGGGGCAACTACAAGATGCTGCTCGACTTGTTCAACATGGAGCCGGCCGATTACAAGCGGTTCCTGAATTTTCTTCGGAAGCATCACTGCCATATGCCGTTTCAGAAATTCCGGATGACCGATGCCATTCGGCCGGAGCGGTCCGTGGCGAGTGCGGGGATGAAATGAGGGGCCGGACCGTCTCGCGGACTAGTCTCGTGCCGATAAGAGACATAAGTCGCCCCTAGGGGCGACTTGCCGGAATTGTACCGTCTCGACCGACGGTTTCGAGCGGCGTTGGACCTATTTACTGAAGGAAATGGGCCAGCGGCAACAGGCAAAAGGACAGTGGATCCAGACAAAAGTCTTCCGTTGGTGGCGAACGCTTTGCACGCTGCGGGCGTGCCGTCCCAACACCCGCGCAGCACCGCCGGTCGGCCTGAATCCGCCGGGGGCTGCGCCTTTTCGTAAAGTCCAGATTGCGATGCAGCTGATAACGCCAGAATTCATCGGCAACAGTCCCGCCGTCCTCGAGCTCAAAGAGGAGATTGCCCGAGTCGCGTCCTCCGACGCCAAAGTGCTGATCGTCGGGGAGAGCGGCGCCGGCAAGGAGGTCGTGGCGCGCACGGTCCACGCCCTCAGCCGGAGAGCCGATCGCCCGTTCGTGCCGGTCAACTCCGCCGGACTGCCGGAGACGCTCCTCGAGTCGGAGCTGTTCGGCCATATCAAGGGCAGCTTCACCGGCGCCTACCGCGACAAGCCGGGCAAGCTGGAGCTGGCCGACACCGGCACTGTGTTCCTCGACGAGATCGGCGACATGACGCTCCGGATGCAGGGCATCCTGCTGAGGTTCCTGGAGACCGGCGAGCTGCAGCGCGTCGGCACCGATCGTGTAGAAACCTCGGTGAACGTCCGCGTCGTTTCGGCGACCAACCGGAACCTCGAGGACTTGATCGCAAAGGGGCTGTTCCGCGAGGACCTGTTCTACCGGCTGAACGTCGTCCATTTGACGGTGCCGCCGTTGCGCGAGCGCAAGGGGGACGTGCCGCTGCTCGTCGAACAGTTTCTGAAGCGGTTCGTGGGTCTCAACGGCAATACCGTACGGGGTGTCAGCCCGGAGGCGATGCAAGCGCTCACCAATTACGACTGGCCGGGCAACATCCGCCAGTTGCAGAACGTTATCCAGCGGATCCTCGTCACCGGACACACCGAGGTCGTCGGCCTCGACGAGCTGCCGAGCGAGCTGCGCACCGCGCGCGTTGCAACCAGGCCGGTCAAGGAACGGCGGCGCACCGTCGCCGACGAGCTGTACACGCGGGTCGTCGAGCAGCGCGAGTCGTTCTGGACCGCCGTCTATCCGCGGTACATGAACCGCGAGATCACCAAGGTCGACGTCCGCAACCTCGTGGGCAAAGGGCTCGACGAGGCCCGCGGCAACTACAAAATCGTCGCGCGGCTGTTCAACATGGAATCCCGCGACTACAAGAAATTCCTCAACTTCCTGCGCAAGCACGAGTGCCAGGTGCCGTTCAGAGATTACCGATGAAGGTCAACTGTTTCCTGTCCTCGGTGACCGTCGCCATCCTGGCCGCGGCGGCTCCGTTTGCGGCGGCACAAACCGCGCCGGCGACGCCGGCTGCGCAGACCGCCGCGCCCGTGCGGCCGGCCGTCGTCGCGCCACCGGCGGTTCCGGCCGGCATTCAACCGCCGGGCGACTACACCATCGGT
>Ga0105248_10003243_pt1 | contig 18037 bp, 6 predicted proteins | sample KBSS34metaG_FD_81524 | JGI IMG/M metagenome (GOLD analysis project Ga0105248, IMG submission 81524) | Switchgrass rhizosphere microbial communities from Kellogg Biological Station, Michigan, USA - KBS S3-4 metaG | ecosystem: Host-associated > Plants > Roots > Rhizosphere > Soil | place... | reverse complement strand
TGTAGCTCATGCCCACACCGAAGTTCGACATCAACTCGTGGTCGAAGCCGAGGATCAGCTCGTCGGTCTTGTCGTTGCGCAGGCTCGCGTCGACGGTCGCCGGCGTGATCGCCGCCGACGGATTCGCCGGGTCGTAGTTCGAGGTCGGCGTGGTCAGGAATCCTTTCACGAGGTCGAGCTCGTTGCGCTGCACGCTTTGGTCGCCGTTCAGGTCGCGCCACGCATAGCGCAGCGTCGTCGCCTGGGTGGGCTGCAGCGTGCTCGCGGTCGCCATGCCGAGGCCGTAGTAGCGCCCGGCGTTGGCCTTCAGCACGCTCTTGCCGTTGCCGCGCAGGTCGTAGGTGATGCCGCCGCGCGGCGACAGGTTGTTGTAGCGCGCGCCCGAATCGGCGCCCGGGTAATTGAGCGACGGGAGCAGGTCCGGAAGAATCCGGTTGGCCGGGATCGTCGCGGCTCGGGCGATGTCGAACTGCCGGTCGTAGCGCAGGCCGATGTTGACCGTCGCCCGGCCCTTCTTATACGAGTCGTTCCAGTACAGCGAGCGGCTGTAGAGGATGTAGGACGTGTCGCTGTCACGCCGGATATCCGCCTCGTTGCACAGCCCGGTGACACCGCCAACCGTGCAGGTGTTCTGCAGCGCGGTCGACCGCACCCGGGTGTTGGCGCCGCCGCCGTAGCTGGTCAGCGATTCGACCGGCGATCGGCGATAGGCGAAGCCGAACTTCATCGAGTGATCGCCGCCAAGGAAGTTCGACACGAAGTAGTTCGCGTCCGCGCGGATGTCGTCCTGGGGTCGGTGCGTGTCGTAGTTGCCGCTCGCGGTATTGCGGTCGAAGTAGCCGGTGTCGATGTACTGAATCGCCTGGATGTCCTTCAGCGTGTCGTTCTGGAAGAACTGGCCCCAGTTCTCCGAGATGTGCAGGTACTGCGCGGTCATCGTCAGGCGGTTCGAGACGATCCACTGGTGCTCGCCACGGTAGAAGACGGTCGGGCCGTCCTGGCGGCGGGTCGTGATCAGCGGGTGGAAGGCGTCGGCGCCGCGCGCGTTGCGGGTCTTGATGCCGTCGGTCACCGTGAACGTCGACTTGTTCGCCGCGTTCTCCTGGAACTGCAGCTTGCCGTTGTAATTGAGCAGCACCGTCTCGTCGGTCTTGTAGCAGTCCCACAAGTCCTTGACCGCGTACTGATACGCGCTGCCCACCTTGGTCGACGCGTTGTTGGAGACGGTCGTGCACGCCGGCGTCGAAGTGTCGAAGAAGTTGACGACGCCGACGTGAATCGTGTTGTTCGACATCGCGCCCCAGAACCAGGCCTTGTTCTTCTTGATCGGCCCGCCGACCTCGATGCCGTAGTCCTTGATGTCCTGGATCGGGTTGCCGCCGGTCGCGCCGAGATCGCGCTGCGCGTCGGTGATGTTGTTGGCCTCGAACTTCTGGTTGGTGTCGAAGAAGCGGCCCGAGCCGCGCAGCTTGTTGCCGCCGCTCTTGGTGACGAAGTTGATCTGGACGCCGGCGCCCTGCTGCGACGCGTCGCTGCCGCCGGTCGTGATCTGGATTTCGTCGAACGAGTCGAAATCGAAGTAGGTCGGCGACGAGTTGCCCGAGGCGATGTCGCTGATGACCGCGCCGTCCATCGTCCACTGCTGGTTGGAGCTGCTGCCCATCGCGCTGAACGAGGTCTGCTGACCCGACAGGTTGCCGCCGACGTTCGATCCGCTCATCAGCACGCCGGGGGTCTGCTCGAGGATGACCCACGGGTCGCGCGCCGACGGGATCTTGTCGAGCGCTTCCTTGTTGAAGCTCGCGGAGATCGCCGTCGACCGCGTGTCGACTACCGGGCTTTCGCCGCTGACCGTCACCGTCTCCTGGACGGTCGAGATTTCCATCTTGGTGTCGATCTCGGCGTTGAAGCCCGCCTGGATGACGATGCCGTCGCGGATGGTCTTCTTGAAGCCCGCCAGCTCGAACGCCACGGCGTAGGTGCCGATCGGAATGCGTGGGAAACGATATGCGCCGCTTTCGGTCGTAACCGCCGTCTGCGGAGTAATGAGCGCCGGGCCGCTCAGCGTGACTGTAACGCCTGGCAGCACGGCGCCCGTGCTGTCAGTCGCTTTCCCGAAGATTTCTCCCGTACTGACCTGCGCGACTGCCGGTAGGACACCGGCCAGCAACAAGAGACACGCGAGCATGCTTGCGCGTCGTGGCGCTCCGCTCATACACCCTCCCGGGGCAGAAGCCCCCCATCCAAAAACTTGCAAGTCGAACACTGTCCGAGAATGGGACAAAGCCTATGGGCGTTTACAAATGGATGCAACCCCTTTGGACTAGTATTTTCCGGTGCGGTTCGAACCGTGGTTCAAGAACTTGGATGGCTTCGCTCTAGCCGTCTTTTTTGTCGCTTTTGTCGCTCTCAGCGGCGCGGCGTGCGGCAAGAAGGCGATCGACATCGCTCAGGCATCTGACCGCAACGTCCTGCTGATCACGATTGACACGCTGCGTGGCGACGCGCTGGGGTGCGACGGCGGCCCCGCGCGGACGCCGAACATCGACGCGCTGGCCGCCGGAGGGCTCCGCTTCTCGTTCGCGCACGCGCAGGCCGTCGTCACGCTCCCGTCGCACGCCAGTATCCTCACCGGCCTCTACCCGTATCAGCACGGGTACCGGGAAAACAGCGGCTTTCGGCTGACGCCGGGCATCCAGACGCTCGCGTCACGGCTGAAAACCGGCGGTTTCAGCACCGGCGCGTTTGTCGGCGCCTTTCCGCTGGATGCGCGCTTCGGCCTGACGCCCGGTTTCGACATCTACGACGGCCGCTTCGACGATGTGAACAGCGGCGCGGAGTTTCTGCTGCCGGAGCGCCCCGCACCCGTCGTCGTCGACAGGGCAGTGAAGTGGATTCAGCACCAGGACAGCCGCTGGTTCGCCTGGGTGCACGTCTACGATCCACACGCGCCGTACCGGCCGCCGCCGCCGTTCGATCGCGAGTACGCGTCGCAGCCGTACTACGGCGAGGTCGCGGCCACCGACCTGGCGCTCGCCCCGTTGCTCGCCGCGGCGCGAGGATCCTCGCGGCCGACGCTGGTCGTGCTCACCGGCGATCACGGCGAGTCGCTCGGCGAGCACGGCGAGCTCACGCACGGGCTGTTCGCCTACGAGTCCACGTTGCGAGTTCCGCTGATCATCTCGGAGTTGTCGACAGGAGCGCAAAGGGCGCAACGCACGCAAGAAGATCCTTCTTTCTTTGCGCGCTTCGCGGGCTTCGCGTTCCAACGCTCCGTCAGTGCCGAGGTGTCCGATCAACCCGCACGCCACATCGACATCGTGCCGACGATTCTGGACGTGCTCGCAATGGCGCTGCCGCCGGATCTCCCGGGCCACTCGCTCCGCACGCGCGCCGATCGCGACGGCGGCGCCGGGCGCGCGTCGTACTTCGAGGCGATGGAGTCGATGCTCGACTTCGGGTTCGCGCCGCTCGATGGCGTGCTGGTCGGTCGCGAGAAATACATCCGGCTGCCGCTGCCCGAGCTCTACGATCTCGGCGCCGATCGGGCGGAACGCGTCAACCTCGTCGATCGCGCCGGCGAGCGTGCGCGGGTGCTCGCCACGCGCCTTCTCGAGTTTCATGCCTCGCCGCCGGGTGCGCCGCAGCCCGAGTCGCCCGAAGTCACCGCGCGTCTTCGCGCGCTCGGCTACGTCTCTGGATCGGCCGCCCCGAAAGCGCGGTACACCGAGCGGGACGATCCCAAGCGGCTCGTCGACATCGATCGTCTGATGCACGAAGGGGTCGCGCTCGACGACGAGGGAAAGCCTGGCGACGGGATCGCGCGCTACCGTCAGATTCTGACGCAGCGTCCCGACATGATGGCGGCGTCGCGCCATCTCGCCTTCGACCTCTGGCGCATCGGCGATCTGCCGGGCGCCGTCGCGGTGCTGCGCGCCGCCTTCAAGGCCAGCCCGCCGACCGCCGGCGCGAAAATTCAGCTCGGCACCTACTTGAGCGAAGCGGGCGAGACCGCGGCGGCCATCGAGCTCCTGCGCGACGCGGTCAGCGCCGAACCGACGCTCGACGCGCTGAACGCGCTCGGCATCGCCTACGCCCGTCACGGCCGCGCCGCTGACGCGCTGTCCACGTTCGCGCGCAGCCTCGAGATCGATCCAGGCAGCGCCATGACACTCGAGAACATCGGCGCCGTCCACCTCGACGCGGGACGCCTCCCCGAAGCCAAGCACGCCTTCGAACAGGCGATCGCCGCCAACGCCGAGTCGTCGCAGGGGCACTCGGGCCTGGCGATGGTCGCGATCCGGCAGGGCGATCGCAAGACTGCGATCGCGCGGTGGGAGCGTGCCGTTGCTCTCCAGCCGTCGAACTTCGACGCGCTCTACGATCTGAGCGTGCAGCTCGCGCAGGACGGTCAGTTACCGGCGGCGAAACGCTACATGGAGCAGTTCGTCCGCACCGCTCCCCGCGGACAGTACGCGAAGGACATCGACAAGATGACCTCAGTGCTCGCCCACCTGCGATAGGCCGGACGCACTCGTCCACGAGAAAGCATCTTCTTTGCGGTCACCGCGGTCTCCGCGGTTTCTTCCGATCGTGCCATGTGCGGCGATGACGCGCCCCAACGCTCGTTAGCGTGCCGATTCCGCACATGTTTCCGGCACACAAGCCGAAACCGTCGCCTTTCACACCAATACGTTCAGCAAGAGCGGCCCTGCTCTTGCGGTGCAGGTGCGCGAGGGGTGGGCTGATGCGGCTGTCGATGGTTCGGACATTCGTTGAAGGCGCCGCTGCGTCCGTCGTCGCACTCGCGATCTCCTCGCCGGCATTGGCGCTGAACTCACATGTTGCGCTGACGCAGTACGTCCACGACGTCTGGCAAACCGAACAAGGGCTGCCGCAGAACTCGGTGAACGCCGTTCTCCAGAGCCGCGACGGGTTCATCTGGTTCGGCACGCAGGAAGGCCTTGTGCGGTTCGACGGCGTCGGATTCGAGGTGTTCAATCGCCTGAACACGAAGGGGCTCGGCCACAACCACATCACGTCCCTGCTCGAGGACCGCGAAGGGGCGCTGTGGATCGGCACGCTGGGTGGTGGCTTGACCCGGATGAAGGGCGGCGTGTTCACCCGCTTCACCCGTGACGCTGGCCTGAAGACGGAATTCATCGACAGCCTCGCCGAAGACCGTCGCGGCATCATCTGGATCGGCACCAAAGACCGCGGTCTGATGATGTACGAAGGCGGCCGGTTCCGTCCGATCACCGACGCGCGCGTGCCCGGCACTGACATCCGGTCGCTCTACGCGGATCAGAACGGTGACCTGTGGGTGGGCACCTCGAGCGGTCTCGCCCGCTATCGCAATGGATCGTTCGTGCCTCAGGCGACGAGCGAGGGCGTCTTCGCCGCTGCCATCACGTCGATTATCGGCGACCACGCCGACGGCGTGTGGATCGGTACCGATAGAGGCCTGTTTCGATGCCGTCAGGCGCACTGCGCCCTCGCTCCCGTGCAACCGCCGGGTGCGTGGATCTCGGCACTCCTTCTTGATCACGACCAGAATCTGTGGATCGGTCTCAACGGCGGCAGCTTGAGCCGGTTGAGCGGCGATCACCTCACGACGCTGGGCCCGACCAGCGACATTCCGAACAACTCGCCGTATTCAATGGTCGAGGATCGTGAGCACAATCTCTGGGTCGGAACCAATGGCGGCGGGTTGATCCGCTTCAACGACGGAGACGTGATCCCGTACGGCGAGCCGGAAGGAGCGCCGTCGGTCATCGGACCGGCGTTCGAGGATACGCACCGCACCGTGTGGCTCGGCTCGCCAAGCGGGCTCACGACGATGGCCGCGGACGGCTCGATCAAGCGATATACGACAGAAAACGGGCTCGCGCACAATCGTGTCGCCGCATTCGCGGAGGATCCGGCCGGCGGCATGTGGATCGGGACCTCGGCCGGACTGAACCATCTGCGCGACGGGCGTTTCGATCTCCTCACGAAAGCCAACGGCCTGTCGAGCAGCACCATCACCGCGCTCCTGGTGGACCGGGGTGGCGTCCTGTGGGTGGGCACCGAAAACGGTGTCAACCGGATCGAGCGCGGCCGCATCACCGTGTTCACCACCCATCACGGTCTCGGGTCGGACTACGTCAACGTGCTGCACGAAGATCGGCGCGGAACGATCTGGGCCGGCCTGCGCGGCGGTGGCCTCGCGCGGTGGGCCGACGGTCATTTCGTGTCGCTGACGACCAGGGATGGCTTGTCGAGCAACATCGTCTCCTCCATACACGACGATCGAGACGGCGTGTTTTGGATCGGCACGCGCGGCGGCGGCCTGAATCGCTATCGCGACGGGACATTCCGGGCCTTCACGACCGCCGAAGGCTTCTTCGACGACTCGATTCACCGCATCCTCGAGGACGACGACAACAATCTGTGGGTGTCATCGAACAAGGGCATCGCCCGCGTGTCCAAACGCGAGCTCGACGAGTTCGCCAGCGGGACCCGCCAGGCGCTGACGATGCGGTTGATGGGCCGATCCGACGGCATGCGCTCGAGCGAGTGCAACGGCTTCGGGCAACCCGCCGGCATGCGGACGCGCGATGGCCGGCTGTGGTTTCCCACGTTGAAGGGGATGGCGGTCATCGATCCGGCCCGGCTCCACGCCAATCTGCTGCCGCCGCCGGTCATCATCGAATCCGTGGAGATCGACCAGCAGCTGGTTTCGATGAAGCAGCCGGCCGAAGCGCGTCCCGGCCGGGGCCAGCTCGAGTTCCGCTATGCGGCGCTGTCATTCGTCGATCCGTCGAAGAACCGCTTCAAGTACAAGCTCGAGGGGTACGACAAGGACTGGCGCTCCACCGGACGCTGGCGCATGACGTACACCAACATGCCCCCGGGCCAGTACACCTTCCGAGTGATGGCGGCGAACAACGACGGCGTGTGGAACACGGCGGGTATCGCGTTTGCCCTGCACCTGCGCCCGCACTACTACCAGGCGGTGTGGTTCTATGCGCTGCTTGGCCTTGGCGCCGTCGGCGTCGTGCTCGGCGGGCATCGCCTGCGCGTCCGGACGATGCGCGCGCATGCGCGCGAGCTGCGCGCGCTGGTGACCGAGCGCACCCAGCAGCTCGAAGTGGCCAAGGAAGCGGCAGAGACCGGGAGCCGCGCCAAGAGCGAATTCCTGGCCAACATGAGCCATGAGATCCGCACACCGATGAACGGCGTGCTCGGCATGACGGCGCTGGTGCTCGACACCGATCTCGATCCCGAGCAGCGCGAGTATCTGCAGATGGCCAAGGCATCGGCCGACGCGCTCATGCGGATCATCGACGACATCCTCGACTTCTCGAAGATCGAAGCGGGAGAGATCGACTTCGAGTGCGTCCCGTTCGATTTCCGCGAAGCGCTCGCCTCGACCACGCGCGCCTTCGCCGTTCGCGCCCACCAGAAGGGGCTCGAGATCCTGCTCGACATCGCCGCGGATGCGCCCGTCTGGGTCGTGGGCGACAGTCACCGTATCGCCCAGGTCATCACCAACCTGCTGGGCAACGCGATCAAATTCACCCACGGCGGCCATGTCCGGGTGCGGGTCGAGCTCGACGCGTCGTCGGCATCCGGTATCGGCGCGCACGTGGCCGTCGAGGACACCGGCATCGGGATTCCGAACGCGCAGCAGGCGCGCGTGTTCGAGGCGTTCAAGCAGGCCGACGGCTCCACGACGCGCAAGTTCGGCGGCACGGGTCTGGGTCTGAGTATTTCGGCGAAGCTCGTCGAACGGATGGGCGGCCGCATGTGGCTGGAGAGTGAAGAGGGGCGAGGCAGCACGTTCCACTTCACGGTCCCCTTCGACACCGCGCCACGGCGTGCGGCGGCGCCCGTGTCGATCGGCGATTTCGCGAACCTGCCGGTGCTGGTGATCGACGACAGCGACGGCAACCGTCGAATTCTCGAGGCCATGTTGTCCGGCTGGGGAATGCGACCGGTCCTGGCGGCGTCCGGTGCGTTGGGCATCGAAGCCCTCGAAGCGGCCACGCGGCGCGGCGCGCCGTTCCCGCTGGTCTTGCTCGACTCACGGATGCCGGACATGGATGGGTTCGAGGTGGCAGAACAGATCCGCATCCGGCCGGAGCTCGCGGGCGCGACGATTCTGATGCTGACGTCGGAGCATCGTGCTGAGGAGATCGCCACATCCCGTCGACTCGGGATCGCGGGGTATCTGATCAAACCCGTCACGGCAGACAAGTTCCTCCTGACGATTCGTGCGAGTCTCGAGGCGGCTGTGTCTCACTCGCCCGTCGCCTCCGCCGTGGCGGTCGCGCAGCCGCGAGCGGCCGCGGGTCGGAGCCTCCGCCTGCTCCTGGCTGAGGACAACGCGGTCAACCAGCTGCTGGCCGCGCGTCTGCTCGAAACGCTGGGTCACGTCGTCACCGTCGCCGGTGACGGAGCGGCGGCGATCGCGGCGCAGGCCGCGGGATCGTTCGACGCCATTCTGATGGACGTGCAGATGCCCGGCGTGGACGGGTTCGAGGCAACGGCAGAAATTCGCGCGCGGGAGGCCGGAGCCGGTCGGCACGTGCCGATCATCGCCATGACCGCCCATGCCATGCGCGGCGACGAAGAGCGATGCCTCCTGGCCGGAATGGACGCGTACATCGCAAAGCCGATCGATCCCGACCGCCTCGCCCGGGTGCTGATGTCGGTCGTCGACAGCGAACAGCCGGTTGAGGCGGCGTGATCGTCGCCGCGCGTCGACGCGTGTAGTCCCGAATCCGGAACGCCCGCGTTCCACGAGCGGTCAGCCAGGCTCGCTGCTACCTCGGAAAACACCGGGGCGGACGCGGAGAACGTCAAGAAATTCTCTACTCAGCGATCTCTGCGCTCTCCCGGCTTTTTCTGATCGCTGGCACGGGCGATGCTCTGGTGTCTACACACCCATGTCCGATTTTCGCGCCGCGCTCCGCGCGCTGCGGACGAGCCCGGCCTTTACCCTCGTCGCGGTCGTGACGATCGCCGTCGGCATCGGCGCGAACACGACGCTGTTCTCCGTCTACGACCGGCTCGTCCTGAATCCGGTCACCATTCCGCGCCCCTCGTCGCTGATCGCCATCTGGACGAACAACCGGCAGCTGAATTTCAACGCGCCGGCGCTGTCGTGGCCGCGGTACGAAACGATTCGCGACGGCGCCCGATCCTTCGAGTCGATCGGCATTTCCGCCTTCGACAACTTCACGCTCACGGGCAACGGCGAGCCGGATCAGCTGAATTCCCAGCGGGTGTCGTCGACATTCTTTCCGACGCTGGGAGTCGTTCCGGCCCGCGGCCGTAACTTCACGCCGGAGGAGGACGCGCCGAACGGACCGGCGGTCTGCATCATCAGCCACGAGCTGTGGCAGACACGCTTCGGCGGCCGCGGGTCGCTCGTCGGCGACACCATCACGCTCAACGGCCAGCCCTGGCAGGTCGTCGGCATCCTGCCGCCGCGGCTCAGCCCGCCGTTCGGCCAGGTACAGGTCTTCGCGCCGCGCGTCTTCGAGATCGGCGGTCTGACGGCGGTGCAGATCCAGGCCGGCGCCGGATACGCGCAGCCGATCGCGCGCCTGAAGCCGGGCGTCTCGCTGAAGCAGGCGGCGCTCGAGCTCGCGGCACTGAGCCGCACCTACAAGGAAACGTTTGCGTCGAAGCTCGATGCCAACAACACGAGCGAGCCGCGGATGTTCGTCGCGGCCCTGGTCGGCAACCTCGAGCCGGCCTTCTATACGCTGATCGGCGCCGTCAGTTTCGTCCTGCTCATCGCCTGCGCCAACGTGGCCTCGCTGTTTTTCGGCCGGCTGACGGCGCGCCAGAAGGAGATCGCGGTACGCCAGTCGCTTGGCGCAACGCGCGCGCAGGTCGTCCGGCAGTTCCTGATCGAGAGCCTGGTCTTCTCGATCGTCGCCGGCGCGCTCGGGGTCCTGGTCGGCCTGTGGTCGCTGTCGGCGATTGAGTCGACCATCGCGTCGCAGCTGCCGCCGAACACGACGCTGACGCTGAACTGGCGCGCGCTGGCCTTCACCGGCGGCGTGACGCTGATCAGCGCGCTGCTGATCGGCCTGGCGCCGGCGCTACAGGCGTCGAAGGCGCGGCTGGTCGACGTGCTCAAGGACAGCGTGCGCGGATCGTCCAGCGAGCGCGGGCGGCGATTCCGCGCGACGCTGATCGTCGGCGAAGTCGCCCTGTCAATCGTGCTGCTCGTCGGCTCGAGCCTGCTCCTCATGAGCTTTCTCAAGCTGCAGCGCACGCCGCCGGGTTTCGAGCCGGAGGGCGCGGCGGCGGCATTTGTCGGCGTCCCGCTCACACGCTACAAGACCAACGCGCAGCAGGCGGAGTTCTTCAACCAGGTCATCGAGCGGCTCCGCGGCACGCCGGCGGTGACGGACGCGGCCGCCTCGATCGGCCTGCCGCTGACGGGAAACGCCCGCGCCCCGTACAGCGTCGGCGGGCGGCCCATCCTTCCGCTGCCGCAGCGGCCGCTCGCCGGCTTCGGGATCGTCAGCGACGATTATTTCCGGCTGATGCGGATCACCTTCGCCGCGGGACGGCCGTTCCGCGCGGATGACCGCGAGGGCGCGCCCAACGTCTGCATCGTCAACGAATCATTCGCGCGCCATGTCTTCCCAGGAGAGTCGGCGCTCGGCAAGACGCTGATGCGCGGGCGCGACGCCGAGGTCAAGAACGAGATCGTCGGCGTCATTCACGACGTCAAGACCAACGGGCTGAACGCTCCGGTCCCGGACGAGATCTACTACGCCATCCGGCAACTGGGCCGCCCGGGCATGAACATCATCGCGCGCACGGCCGGCGACCCGGCGGCGCTGCAGCCGATCATCCGCGGCGCCGTCGCCGCGGTCGACAAGGATCAGCCGATCTCGTTCTTCGCCACGCTCTCGGCGAACGTCGCCACCAGCCTCGGCACGCAGCGGATCGTCGCGTCGCTGACGACGATCTTCGCGGGGCTGGCGTTCGTGATGTCGGTGGTGGGCCTCTATTCGGTCCTGGCCTACGCGGTGTCGCAGCGCACGTCGGAGATCGGGATCCGGATGGCACTCGGCGCGCAGTCGTCCCAGGTCGTGCGGCTGATCATGCGCGGCGGTCTCGAGCTGGTCGCGATCGGCCTCGTGCTCGGCCTCGCGGCGGCGGCCGGCGCCGGGCGCGTGATCCAGACGTTGCTGTTCGACGTCCGGCCGCTCGAGCCGGTGGTCTACGCGGCGGTGGCGGTCACCTTCTCGCTCGTGGCGGCGCTGGCGTGCTTGCTGCCGTCCCTGCGTGCGTCGAGGATCGATCCGATCATCGCGCTACGAGCTGAATAGGAAAAAATCGCGGAGACCGCAGAGAGACTATTGTTTTCTCTCCGCGTTCTCAGCGGTCTCCCCGGTTCTTTCTTGAGTCGTGACCATGTTGGCGTCGCGGAAGATCACCCAGCTCCCGTCGGCCTTCTTCCGCCACACAGACAAACCTGGACCGCTGCGATGCGTTGGCGCTCCGCCGCCGGTGGGCTGCATCGTGATCGTCAGCTGCGTCCAGACGTAGGCCCAGTCGCCGAACACACGAACCTCCTGGATGTCGGACGCGCCTTCGATCCGGACTTTTCCTTCCATCGCCTTCGATGCCGCCGCGAAGGCGTCCTTGCCGCGCATCGTCGGCCGGCCCGGTCCGATGAACACGACGTCGTCGTCCATCAACGCCAGGACGCGCGGCAGATCGCCGTCCGCCGACGCCTGCATCCATGTCTGAACTGCGGAGCGGATCGCCTGTTCGTCTGCGTTCATGTTTGCTCCGACGAAAAGATGGAACCGCAGAGACCGCAAAGATCGCAGAGAAACTGTTGTTTTCTCAGCGGTCTCGGCGGTCTCCGCGGTTTCTTCCGATCGTGACCTATCTTCCGGTGAGCGGCGTGATCGCCGAGCCGATTGCGCGGTTGAACGCCGGAACGTCGCGGTCCATCAGGTTCTTGTAGTCCGCCTTGGCGGCGTTCAGATCCTTCTCGATCGACTCCATCACGTTGACGGACGTATCGGTCGGCGGGAAGTCGGCGCCGCCCGACACGTCACCCGCGCCTGGTCCCACTTCCCCGTTCAACCAGATCAGATTCATGTAGACGCGATAGGCCTGCTGGAAATACTTGTCGTCGCTCGTCATCTGCGCCGGCTCGAGCAGCTTGGCCTCGACGTCGAAGAGCTTCTTGTCCATGTCGGTCACCTGCTTGAGCAGCGCCTCTTTCGATTTGTCGTTCTTGTAGGCCTTGGCGACGTCCTCGAGCTGCTTGCGCATGACCTCGATGGCGTTGACCATGTCCGCCGCCGCGGAGATGTCGTCGCGGAGCCGGAGCTGCAGCTTCACCGAGAGATCGAGGTCGGCGACCGAGGTCGCGATCTTCGGGTCCTTCAGAATCTCGATGGGCTGCGTGAACGACTGCCCGTCGACTGTCAGCTTGACGCTGTACTTGCCGGGGACGACGATCGGGCCGACCTGCGCCGCGTCGAGCCCCCAGTGCGTGACCGGCCGCGTGTCCTGTCCGCGAAAGCGCGGCTCCTCCCAGATGTGCGGGTTCTCCGGCGGCGTCGTCCGCATCGCGATCAGCCGCGGTGATTCGTACCGCAGGTCCCACGCGGCGCGGTTCAACCCCGCGTGGCCGGTCGAGCGCACGTCGCGGATCAGTTTGCCCTCGGCGTCCAGCACCTGGAGCTGCACGGGGCCGCGCGGCTCCGCCTTCAGCGAGTAGTTGATTAGCGCGCGGCTGCGCTGCGACCAGCGGTAGGCCGGGCGCGGCGTGAACAGATGGGCGGCGGCATCGGTCGTCGCCGGCGTCGCCTGCTCGAGCGGCGTGATGTCGTCGAGCACGTACAGTCCCCGGCCGTAGGTCGAGATCGCGACGTCATGAAACTGTTTCTGGACCACGACCCAGCTGACCGGCGCATGCGGCAATCCGGTCGCGAGCTCGGTCCAGTGACCGCCGTCGTCGGTCGAATAGAAGAAGCCGTGGCCGGTACCGGCGAAGAGCATCCCGGCCTTGTTCGGGTTCTCCGCCACCGCTTTGACGTACGAGAGCGGATGCTTGTTCGGCAGATCGCCGTTCACCCGCTTCCAGGTAGCGCCGTAGTCCGTGGTCTTGAAGATGTACGGCTCGCGGCTGTCCATCAGGTGCGCGTCAACCGCGACGTACGCCGTCGCGCCGTTGAAGTGGGACGGCTCGATCTTCGACACGATCCCCCACTCCGGCAGGCCGGTCACGTTCTTCGAGACGTCGTTCCACTTCTGGCCGCCGTCGCGCGTGTACCAGATCTTCCCGTCGTTGGTCCCGGCCCAGACGAGCCCCTTCTCTACCTCCGATGTCGCGATCGCGAAGATGACCTCGGGCGCGAACTGCCCCAGGTTGTCGCCGACGATGCCGCCTGACGGCATGATGCGGGCGGGATCCTGAGTGGAGAGATCGGGGCTGATGACGCGCCAGCTCTGGCCGGCGCTGTTGGTGTGGAAGATGACGTTGCAGCCGTAATACACGTTGTTGTGATCGAACGGATCGATCGCCAGCGGCGCGGACCAGTGGCAGCGGTATTTCGACTCGGTCGGCGGCGCATCGAGGGTGATCATCCCCGGCGCAACCGAACGCGCGATCTTCGTGCGGTGATCGTAGCGCGTGACCTTGTTGCCGTAGCACGTGGACCAGACCACGTTCGGATCGGCCGGGTCCGGCGCGGTGAAACCCGACTCGCAGCCGCCAAGCCCGTGATCCCATTGATTGCCAGAGCCGTTGTAACCGGCGCCGGCGCCTTCGGCGGCGATCGACGATCCGCGCATGGTGCCGTCGTCCTGCATGTTCGAATACACGTAGTACGGCACCTGGTTGTCGACCGTCACGTGGTACATCTGACCGATGGGCAACTGCACGCGCTGCGTGCTGCGCCCATGCTGCGTCGTCAGGGTGATGCCGGCGTCGTGGGTGATCGCGAACCGATCGGCGTCCTTCGGATCCCACCAGATATCGTGGTTGTCGCCGCCCCAGTTCACGGTGCGGAACGTCAGGCCACCATCGACCGACTGGAAGAACGAGCTGTTGGAGATGAGGATCTCGTCCTCGTTCGCGGGCGAGACGGCGAGGTGGATGTAGTAGCCGGCGCGGCCAATCAGCTCGCGCGACCAGTTCACCACCCGCCAGGTTACGCCGCCGTCGTCGGAGCGCCAGACCGAACCCTGATCCTTCGTCTGAATCAGCGCGTAGACGCGATTGGAATCGGTCGGCGCGACCGCGACGTCGATCTTGCCGAGCGGCGATTTCGGCAGACCGGCGGCCTCGATCTTCGTCCACTTCGATCCGCCATCGTGCGAGACGTAGAGGCCGCTGCCGGCGCCGCCGCTCAACATCGCCCAGGGGTGCATCTCGGCCTGCCAGGTGCCCGCCCAGATCGTGCGCGGGTTTTTCGCATCCATCGACAGGCCTGAGCAGCCGGTATTCTCGTCGACGAACAGCACGCGGTCCCAATGCTGACCGCCGTCGGTCGTGCGAAACACGCCGCGCTCCTGCTGCGGCGCGGTGATGCGCCCGATCGCGCAGGCCAGCACGACGTCGGGGTTCGACGGGTTGACCACGATGCGGCCGATGCGGCCGGTTTCGTCGAGGCCCATGTGCGTCCAGGTCCGGCCGGCGTCCATCGACTTGTAGATGCCGTCGCCGATCACGTCGCTGTCGCGAATCGCCCACGCCTCACCCGTGCCGGCCCAGACGACGTTGGGATCGGACGGGGCGACCGCGAGCGCACCGATCGCCGCCACCGGCATGCTGTCGGACAGGGGAACCCAGCGGATACCGCCGTCGGTCGTTTTCCACACACCGCCCGACGCAGCGCCGGCGTAATAGATCGACGGATCGCCTGGCACGCCTGCGATCGACGCGACGCGGTTGCCGACAGTCGGGCCGAGGAAACGGAACGCGAGACCCTCAGGTTGCGCGGCGCCACGGCGCTGCGCGGTGATGGAGACGGCGATCAGGCACGCGAATAAGAGGCCAAGAAGCAGGCGCGAGGATTTCATTCGCGTATTGTAGGGCGGGTGATGCCGGGCCCAAAAGGTAGTAAGGGGTCAGACCCCTTACTACTTTTTGCAACTACTCGACCCTGAGCGCGACTGAAGGATCCACACCGGCCGCACGGCGGGCCGGCAGGGCGCATGCGGCCAGCGCGACGACAAAGAGAATGGCCGTGGCCGCGGCGAAGCTGACGGCGTCGAAACTGCTGATGTTGAACAGCAGGCTCCCCATCACCCGCGCGCTGGCCGCAGCGGCGAGCAACCCGGCCGCGCCGCCGGCGGCGAACAGCACGACACCGCGCCGCAGCACCCCGCGGACGATTTCGCTGCGCCGTGCGCCGAGCGCGAGGCGGATGCCGAACTCCCGCCGGCGCTGACCGACGGCGTACGCGATCACACCGTAGACGCCGATGCTGGCCAGCACGACGGCGATGCACGCAAACGACGCGAGCAGCGCCGTCTGCAACCATCGCTGGCCGAGCGCGCGATCGACGACGGCGGAAAGGGTGCGGGCGTCGTAGACCGGCTGCTCCGGATCGACCGAGCGGATCGCGCCGGTCAAGGCTGCGCCAATCGCTGGCGCGTCGGTGCGCGTGCGAACGACGAGCGCCATACGATCCTGCGCCCGCTGCTCGAACGGAAAGTAGATCTGCGGCCGCACGTCCTCGTCGACGCGATCGTGGCGGATGTGCCCGACAACCCCGACGACCGTCATCCACCGATCGAAGCCGGGGACGGGGATCCGGGCCCGGCGCCCGATCGGGTCAGCACCGCCGAACAGGCGGGCCAGGCGATCGTCGATGATCGCGACCGGCGGCGCCGTCTCGCGATCGAAGGCCGTGAACGCGCGTCCTGCCCGAAGCGGGATCTCCAGCGCGCGGAAGTAGTCCGGCGTCACCGACCGGTAGTCGACGTTGCCAATGTCGTTCGCCTTGGGATCGATCCCCTCGAACGCGATGCCCCCGGTCTGTGTGCCGCCGGCCAGCGGCAGCCGGTTCACCAGACCGACCAACGCGACGTCGGGCAACGCGGCGACGCGATCGAGGATCCGGCTGCCGAACGCCGCGACATCGGCGTCCTTCGGATATTTGCTGCGGGGAATGGCGAGGTGGAGGCTGTAGACGCGATCCGGGTTGAAGCCCGGGTTCACCTTGCGAAGTTCCGAAAAGCTGCGCAGCAGCAGCGCGGCGCCGATGACCAGCCACAGCGTCGCCGCAATCTGGCCGATCACCAGAATGTCGCGCGTCCGCGAGCGCGCGCCGGTGTCGGTATTGCCGCGGGACAGATCCGAGACCGCGGCCGACAGCCCGCCGCGCGACGCCTCCAGCGCGGGCCAGACGCCAACGCACAGCGCGATGGCGGCAAGGGCCGCGACCGTGAACACGAGCGCCGGCAGGTGCAGTCCGACGTTCTCGACGCGCGGCATGTCGGCCGGCAGCAGCGGCACGAGCACGTCGATCGCCCATGCGGCGCCGAGCAAGCCGAGAGCGCCGCCGGCCGCAAGCATCGGCAACAGCTCGCCAATCGACTGTGCCATCAGCCGCGAGCGCGACGCGCCGAGCGCCGCGCGGACCGAGAGCTCGCGCTGGCGCGCCAGCGCGCGCGCGACCAGCAGGTTGGCGAGGTTGGCGCAGCCAATCAGCAGCATCGCGGCAACGGCGGCCAGCAGAATGTAGAGCGGTGTCCGCACGGTCGAGACCGTGTCGGTGAGCATCGGCGCGACTTCTGCGCCGATGCCTTCGTTCTGCTTCGGGTGCTCGCGCTCGATGTCGGCCGAGATGACGTTCAGCTCGGCTTGCGCCTGCTTCACGGTGACGCCGGGCTTGAGGCGCGCCACGGACAGGTACGAATAGTTGGTCCGGTCCACGAGTTCCTGCGGATCGAACGTCAGCGGAACGTAGATCTGATACTCGCGCGTCGGATAGGCGAAATCCTCGCGCATGACGCCGACGACGGTGAACGGCACGCCGCTGAGATGAATCGTGCGGCCGACGATCCCGGCGTCGGCGGCGAACCGGCGCTTCCAGAGGCCGTATGACAGGAGCGCGACCCGTTCCTCCGTCCCGCCCGACAGCTGATCTTCCTCGCGTGTGAACGTCCGGCCGATGAGCGGCGTGACGCCGAGGATCGGAAACAGATTCGCCGAAACGCGAGACCCGAACAGCCGTTCCGGCTCGCCGTCGCCGGTCAGGTTGAAGTTCGCGATCGCCCTCAGGACGGCGATGTCCTCGAACACGTGGTTGCGCGCCTTCCAGTCGGCCACGTTCGCGTTGCCGACGAAGGCCCGTGTCAGCCCGCGCTTCGGCGCCGTGTTCCACAGATTCACCAGCCGATCGGGCTGGCGGTACGGCAGCGGCTGCAGCACGACGCTGTAGACCACGCTGAACATCGCGGTCGTCGCGCCGATGCCGAGGGCGACCGTGAGGATCACGGCGGCGGCGAAGCCGGGCGCGCGCCCCATCAACCGCACGCCGTAGCGCGCGTCCTGCCAGGCGTTGACGATCCACATCACCCCGCGCGCGTCACGCGACTCTTCCACCAGCTGCGTCACCGGGCCGAAGTCGCGCCGGGCTGCCGCGCGCGCGGCCTCCGGGGTCATCCCGCGTTCGATGTGCTCCTGCGCCAGGCGTTCCAGGTGCTCCCGCATCTCGTCGGCGAGCTCGTCGTCCAGGGCGCCGCCGCGCAACAACGCGCGCCCCCGCGTCAGCAGCATCTGGATGAATCGCATAAACAGCTTTCCGCTTTCGGCTTGAGCTCCAAGCTCTCAGTCTTCGGTCAGCCCTTAGTCCTGGGCCCTACACAGTTCTAACCACCAACGTGACCGCCGCCGCCAGCCGCTCCCATGAGGCCGCTTCCTTCTCCAACTGTTTCCGGCCGGCCCGCGTCAGCGCGTAATACTTCGCGCGGCGTTTCTGATCGGACACGCCCCACTTCGCGCTGATCCAGCCCTGGTGCTCGAGCCGCTGGAGCGCCGGGTACA
>Ga0105248_10003242_pt1 | contig 18038 bp, 12 predicted proteins | sample KBSS34metaG_FD_81524 | JGI IMG/M metagenome (GOLD analysis project Ga0105248, IMG submission 81524) | Switchgrass rhizosphere microbial communities from Kellogg Biological Station, Michigan, USA - KBS S3-4 metaG | ecosystem: Host-associated > Plants > Roots > Rhizosphere > Soil | place... | reverse complement strand
TGCGTCTCTTCTGCTTTCCTTATGCTGGAGGAACGGCGGCAGTGTTTCGTAACTGGCCACGATATCTTCCCTCAGAGATCGAAGTGTGTGCGGTTCAATATGCAGGCAGAGGGAGCCGGCTCGCTGAGCCTCTGGGTGAAGATGTCGTGGACGTTATGAACGGGATTTATGCAGACCTGCAACCTTTTTTGAAGAAGCCTTTTGCATTCTTCGGCCATAGTATGGGCGCTCTTGTGAGCTACGAGTTCGCGCGGCGCCTGCAGCGGGAAAAACAGCCGGAGCCGTTTCAACTATTTGTCTCCGGCTGCACTGGTCCACAAGTGAGATACATCGACGAGCCCACCTACGACCTGCCGGAGCCCGAATTCATCGCCGAGTTGGAACGTTTGCAGGGTACGCCGGCGGAAGTTCTCGAGAATGCGGAGTTGATGCAACTCATGATGCCGATCATTCGCGCTGACTTTAAGGCCTCACAGACCTACAAGTACATTCCTGGACCACCACTCGAATGTCCGATTCGTGCGTTTGGCGGTCTCAAAGACGAGATGGTGCCGCGGGAAGACGTGGAAGCGTGGAGCGAACACACTCACGGATCATTTCGCGCGCAGATGCTGCCGGGCGATCACTTCTTTCTCAACACCTCACAGTCGTTGCTCACGCGCATCATCGCGCAGGAACTGATCATGGACCTGAACAAAGGCCGAGTTCAGCACGCTTGAGGATCAAATTATTTATTTCACGCAAAGGCGCAAAGAACCGCAAAGGCGCAAAGGCGGGTCAAGTGCTTCGATCGCGTCCGCGTCTTTGACCCGCCTTTGCGCCTTTGCGTGAAAACCTTCACCACGCGCGCTCGAAGGCATTGAAGTCCTGCTCGAGCTGCCACTGAAGCCTGCTCTTCTCGTTACCAGCTAAAAATTGACGGCAACTGTTTGAAGCCAGTTTCATTTCCTCAACATCACGCGCGCACTGGCCCACAGGAATAAATTTTCGACCATCGCTCCATAAACTCTCTCCCGCAATAAAGGAATACTGAAGACTATTGCGCGCCATGGTTTTCAGTTGAAGATATCCAAGGCCCTGGTCGTCAGCGGCTTTGAGGTACTCCATCGAAATCTCAGAACGTGAGACGCCTTCATCATCTGTAGCCAGCGCGACCGGCACACCATACTCGAGGTAAGTGGCGAGCGGATGTCGCGAACCCGAAATCCCGAGAATCAGATCGTTGCTCGACAGGCAGATTTCCACCATCACATTACGACGAGCCATCTCTTTCAAAAGCTCGAAGGCGTCGGTCTCATGCATGACGTCAACGCCGTGTCCGATACGTTCGGCTCGAGCCACCATGACTGAGTCGCGAATGTGAAACATCAAACCGTCAGGCGGCACAATCCCCGGAGCAAGTTCACCGGCATGTAATGTGACCCTCGCTCGCGGATAAAGTGGTCGTAGAAATTTCAACATCTGTAAATGCAGCGAGAAATTTTGCATTGAGTTAAGACCATCTTCACCCTGCACCAGGTTTGTAGCCACAACCTTTGACTGCGGATCGTTCGCGAGCGCAAGACCGGTCACTATCTGCGCATAGACCTGGGCCGGCGGGCTGTTTCGCGATACCTGGGCGACATAGCGAATCGTAACTGAGCAGCCGGCATCCGCTTGCGCCGTGCCACACTTCAGCAGTTGGTTCTTTTCATTCTCCATGTCCTGGAGGTTCTTGATTCCGATGACGGCGGCATTCTCGATCCCATTTGCCTTCAGCTTGCTCAGCGTCCCCTCGAAATTTCCATCCCATCCGACCTTCTCTCCGATTTGACTGGAAGCCACGCCCGTCGGAGTGCCATCGGGAGTTAACATCAGCTCGACATAAGAGACCCTGCCGCGCGCTGCGCTCTTAACGGCCTCGGCGAGCATACGGCCACTGTTGTTATAGGTAGCTGGTCCAAACCTGCCGAAAGCATCGAAAAAGTGATCGTGTCCGCTTTGTCCGGAGAGCTGCCAGTTGCGCATGGACCATGCATCGATCATTTGCCGGTACAGTACTGAATTTGTCAGCGCTGTACTCGCCGCGGCCTGGTTGGTGTCGCACTTGGACGGCGACGCCGGAACGGACAGAAACATAGTAGAGGTGTTGATGCATAAACCCTTTTCCGCCGCCCATTCGATGTAACGCTCGGCGTAGATCGATCCGGAAAGGTGATTGTGCAGATCAGCGCCTTTCGGCATCTTCAGTAGAAACTCCAGTTGCTTCGGCGGGGACTTTCGGATCGATTCAAAGTAGCTGGCTGTCTTTTGTTCGACACCTCTGGCGCCGGTTTGTGCTGACAGTGTCCACCCGCACGAGAGAATGACCAGTAAGGTCCAGGTAAGTTTGCGTCGCAGTCCTGCTACGCGAGAGTTCTTAGACATCGATGAGTTCCTTTTATGAGACTTGAGAGACCAACAGAAGGCGTTGATAGTATAGACGTTTCTTGATGAACTTTAAATTTTCTCTGCGGCCTCGGGCGTATCTCAGCCGAGAACCGCAGAGACAGGAATCCAGCGCGCGACTAACGACTTAGCGTTCAGCTCTTTGACCGGAAAGATTTACGCCTCTGTTCCAGGCAGCGCCGCAATCGGGCATAAATTATAATATTGTCGTCTGAGCATCTGTTTTTTGGTATTTGCTCAAATGTACGAACCGCCTGGAGAGGAGCGTTGGAGGATGCTGGCCTATCTCATCTTGGATTGCATTTCCAGCCTTTGTGACGTGCCATGGAGTGCCAATTAGCTGGAGCACTTCAGCTCCCGCACCGCCATGCGGATGGTCCTGTGGCTTACCTGTCGGCGCAGGCAGCGGCAGCAGCAGATTGTATGGTGCCGGCATATTAACGGTTTCGTCAGCCGGGAGCAGCACCGAAAATAGCTTATTGCCCTTGGTGACGCTGGTGGATGCGAGGTCGTTGAAGTTGGGATCTTCGGTCTTTTTTTGAATTGAGCCCTCGAGCCATGTGGCTCAGGAACAGATTGCCATAGTTGCGCATAGTGATGTGGGCCATCTTTTTGGGATAGCCACCCAACTCGCGTCCGGCAAGTAATGCACGACATCGTTGCTCTCGTTAAATCGTACACTGAGCTCCCGCATCAGCAGATGCAAGCGTCTCTCAAGCAAGCCACATTTTCGCGGGGCGACGGAGACATGTCCGGATCAATTCAGATAGTGATGCGCAACGTCAATCAGAACGGCGACTCAATGACGATCTGGATCGATCGCACCGCGATGCTTTTTCGCAGGGCTGTGATAGCGACGACTTACGAAGGAATCCCGTGACACCACTGCAAACTACGGCATGTTACCGAGCGGTCAGGTCTACATGGCCCAGGCGATTCTGACTTACCCGAAGAAAGAAGTGTTTGTGGAAATAGACAACTCTAATTATCAGCGTAGCCAATAATTGATTTTGCGCTCTCTTTCCCACAAGTGAAATGAAGGTGCCTATGAATAGTGCTTGGCGCCTGGCAACCAACTTGATCCTTATCACGTTATTCTCGGCGACCGCGCTTGGACAGACGAAACAGCTTTGGCCCGAGGTTGACGTCTTCGTGAAACTTAACCCGAAGGTGCGGCTCTATTTTTCGGCAGCCGGAACGAAAGAAAATGGAGAAAACACCGACGCAGATTTCGGCGCGAGCATTGACTTCCACGTTAAGCCTCTTGTCTCGCTGAAAAACAAGCGGGGGGATAACCGTGACGAATCTAAATCCAAACTAATGCTCTTGAGGGCGGGTTTTCATTACATCCCTTCGCGGGAAGGACCGGCCGAGAGTCGGATTGTGCTGGAAGCCATTCCTCGCGTGCCGTTGAAAGCCGGACTGGTCGCCTCGGCGAGAAACCGGGTGGACCTGCGCTTTATTGATAGCGACTTCTCCTGGCGTTTCCGCCACCGGCTGGGGATCGAGAGAAACTTTGCGATTGGGAGCTATGAGATTACACCGTACGCCCGTGCTGAATTCTATTATGACAGTAGATATAGGAAGTGGAGCCGCACCGCTCTAACTGCAGGCTGTGTATTCCCGATCCGAAAGCACTCCGAGATCGAAGTGTACTTCGAGCACCAGAACCGAACAGAAAAGCGCCCTAACCAACAGGTGAAAGCACTTGGAATTCAACTGAACTGGTACTTCTAATGTAACGCGGCTTGCCTCAAAAGTCGGGAATCCTGTGTTCGCCACCACCACTTTTCCACACTGTAAATACTGACAGTAATAATCAAACAAAGTTTCCTTTAGACTGAATCACCCATTGATTGATTAGCTCGATCCATCTCATTGCAACGGTCCAGGAAAGGAAACCAAGTGAAGATTCTACTATCGAGCAAATTTGTCCTGTTACTGTTAGTCGGACTGGCTTCGGCAGTGCGAAACGATGCGGGAGAACTCTTAATATGATCACGTCAACTGGAAAGCCGGTGAAGGTTGTAAAGCGCATCGAACGCGAGCGTATCAAAGCCATCGACTCTTCGGCTGACTCACGTACCCCCGCGCAACTGCGACGAGAAATGGTCGCAGTAGTAATCTCCTGGATGGACGACAAGAAGATGTCGAATCCAGGACCACCTCGACTCGATGTCAGGGCTAAAGCGTTTCGTTGAATTCATTCTTCGGCCCGTTGGGGGAAACCGGTACCGGGCCAACACGACGGACACATTTTCCATTCCGCCAACACTCAAGGCGAGGTTGATTAACGAATCGCACGCGGCCTCCGAGGAACTTGCCTGACTCAACACCGCAGAAATAGCTTCTGTCGACACCATCTCAGTCAGACCATCAGTACATAGCAGAATCTGATCATCATTCATTAATGTGAAACGAAGCACCTGAGGATCGGTCTGTTCATCGGTTGCTCCAAGTGCGGCCGTAAGCACGTGATGAAGAGTTTTAGTCGAGTCGTCATCAGGATTGGTGATGCCCGCATCGACCAGAACCTGGGCCAACGTGTGATCTTTCGTCATCTGATGGAGCGAGTTGTTCCTCATGAGGTAGGCCCGTGAGTCGCCGATGTGTCCAATCACAAGGGTCGAGCTAAGACTTAATGCAACTGTCAACGTAGTGCCCATTCGGACCACTGTGTTGTCGTGCTCGGCCCGCTCGCGCAACGCATATCCAGTCCGGGGTGTTCAATACCAGCTCTACCATTTTGCAGAGGGCCATGCGGCTTGCAATTTCACCTGCTTCCAAACCACCCATGCCGTCAGCTACCAGCAAACCATAGCCGATTTCATCGGAGCGAGGATCGAGGAGTTCCTGTTCAAGAGTCGTGCAGATGGTTTGTAAGGATCGTTGAAACTAACAGCGAGAAAGTGGTCTTCGTTATTGTCTCGAACGAGGCCGCAATCTGTTGCTCCCGCTATGTCGACCGTTATCTCTGATGAGCTTGGGCCGTCGGTTGACGTGAGGCTATTTTTCGGCGACGAGAAATTGAGCGTCTCGTTTTCACCACTTGAATAGTGATCTCGGTTCATCGTCCGTCGAGGTTCTCTCTGACCCACTACATTGATAGCGACGCACGTGCGTTATTTTGAAATGACGTGCTATTATGTCGCTCCAATTTGCCCGCACAGTTGCCCGCAATTCAGTGCGGAACAGGCGGCTGGAACGGATATAGCGGACAATGCGGAATTTAAGAATGTTAGTTTTTCTTTGGGTTTTTGAAATCTCACGATTTTAGGCGCGTAGCTCAGGGGTAGAGCACTACCTTGACACGGTAGGGGTCTGCGGTTCAAATCCGCACGCGCCTACCATCCTTTCAGTAACTTCACCCCGTACGGAACGTTTTCCCTTACTCCAACGCTCTACATGGTCACCGTTCGTTTTCCGTCTGGTCCCTAATCGTAGGAAACTAAAGTCGCAATCGTTCGGGTCTGTGCTCTCTATGTCTCTGTGGTGAGTTTGGTAAGAATGAACAACCACAGAGACATAGAGAACACAGAGAAATCTCTTCCAACCTAAAAAACCTGCCTTCTTAAGTTCATTTCTTCCGACACATTTCGCCAGTTTTTTTCATAACTAATGAAGCTGTTACGTCGAGCGATTTCTTGAAAATGAACGCAAGAGCCGCCCAGTGACTCTCTGCCGGGGGCATGGATATGGAAATCTGGCATTGGTTCCTTGGTCGGCAACCAGAGGCTGCTATCCTCGCAGCGCTAACTCAAGCAGGCTTGCGTCATTACGCCTGCGAATCACCTCCATTACACGGGCCCGGCATTGTTTTCTTCGACGAAATTAATGATCGACTCTTTGATCTCCTCCGTGAGGCAAGTAGCCGGGGCGTGGAACGGGTAATCGCCATCGGGCTGCTACCCGCCCGGATCAAGTCGGCCGCTATCTGGAGTTTACTGGGCGCTGGAGCCTCAGACGTTTTTGCCTGGGATCATTCGAGTAATGCGGCCCACGAAGTTGCCGCAAGATTCGAGCGCTGGGAGAAGGTGGACGAAATTGTCCGTTCGCCGCTCGTGAAGGCAAATCTCGCGGGTCAGAGTTGGGCGTGGATTCGCGCGTTGCGGCAGCTCGTAGAGGTCGCGCGTTTCACGGGTTCTTCTGTGTTGCTCACAGGGGAAAGCGGAACCGGAAAGGAGTTGTTCGCTCAACTGTTCCATACTCTTGACTCACGAAAGAACAAACGCGACGTGGTTGTTTGTGACTGTACGACGATTGTGCCAGAGCTTTCGGGCAGTGAATTCTTCGGTCATGAACGAGGCGCTTTTACAGGGGCAGTTTCAGCGCGTGACGGGGCTTTTGCACTGGCTGATGGGGGCACGCTTTTCCTGGATGAAGTTGGGGAGTTGCCGCTAAATCTACAAGCCGAGTTGCTACGCGTGGTTCAGGAGCGGTCTTATAAGCGAGTTGGTGGGAACTCCTGGCACAACACTAATTTCCGATTGGTGTGCGCTACCAATCGGAATCTTAGTGAGGAGCAGATACACGGCCGGTTTCGTTGTGACTTCTATTACCGGATTGCGAGCTGGACTTGTCACTTGCCACCGTTATGCGAACGGCGTGAAGACATACCCGTGCTGGCGAAGCATTTCATCAATCAACTCTGCCCCGAAAGCCCGCCGGAACTTGACGATGCTGTGCATGAGTACCTCCTGACGCGGGATTACATTGGAAACGTGCGCGACCTCAAGCAATTGGTCACGCGAATCGTCCAACATCACGTGGGGCCAGGACCCATAACTGCCGGCGACATTCCTCTGAACGAAAGACCGCGCGGTAGTAATGAATCGAACGATCGGCGTGAACAGAGTTTCGAGCTTGCGGTGCGATCCGCGGTAGCGTCGGGCCTGAGTCTGAAAGATGTTGAACGCTCCGCGGGAGAATTGGCGGAAAGAATCGTGATTGAAGAAGAGCAGGGAAATCTTAAGCGTGCCGCGGCCAGGCTCGGACTGACTGATCGCGCATTACAGATGCGCCGAGCCGCACGCCGTCAAAACGGCAATGGGAAACCTTAGCGGTCTGAAGCAACACGATGAATCAGTTGAACCAAACTTAAAACGATTGGCTTTGCCACGGATCGCTGCGCTCACCCTGATTGAAATTTGCGGCCCAGGCGTTAGGTGATTCTTTGAGCGGGAGTTTGCGATGCGTTGCTTTGTGCGAAATCAGCCGCAAGAAATTCTTACCAAGCACCAGGCTCTCGTCCGCTGCCGACAGCGCTAACGCCTTCACCTTGGCGAGTTCGACCGCTGGATGTAACCATGGCCCATCAGTGCCAAACAAAATCTTACTGGCTCCCGCTCGCGTCACTGCCTGTTCCAGCAGATCAAAACGCCGGACGCCGGAAGTATCAGCATAAACGTTTGCGTGGCGGACCAGATGATCGATCAGCGCAAGTTGCGCGCTCCAATCATCGGAAAAACTTCCCAGATGAGGAATGATAAATGAGACGTCCGGGTATTCTTCCGCCAGCAACTCCACCACGGATACCTGGCCTGCGACGTCGTAAAGCACCGGCAAGGAAAACTCCCGCGCGCTTTCGCAAACCTCGCGCGTGATCGATGCGTCGTGACGATGTACTTTGATCCCAACGAAACCATGTTCTGTTACTGCTTCTTCAATCATCGCTCGCACGCGTCCGCGGTCGCGTTGGGAGTGAACAAAAGCGAACCCATAAAAACGCTGTGGTCGACTCCGGACGATTCGTGCGACTTCGCGATTGGCCAGGCTGTAGTCGGAATGAAATGCGGCAAACAGCACGGTGCGTTCAATGCCTGCTCGGGCGGCGCGCAGCAGATACTTTTCCAGTGGGGCGTCAGTGTCCCAGGGGCCCGTTAACCCGTCGCCCTTTCCAGCATGACAATGGCTATCGATAATCATGGCTCATCACGCTCCCGCGTATGCTTTCTGCCGTTTGAGTTGTTTGTCTAGTCCGGCCTCCATTGGCAACCTCATGCAAAAACTGAATGCAGGTTGCAATGCCTTTATGAAAACGCGGCAGCGCTTTGCGCCTTTGCGCGAGAAAATCTCTCTCACCCGTGAGCTTATATCGATATAACCATTCCTAGCGAACTGGGGTCGACCATTTACTCGAAAGGAACGTGGCTTGTCGAATTAATGCGGGTAGGTGGGTGGTTGGTACCTCGCCATGGCTTGGCGCACTCGAACCCTCGACCGTAACATTCGCCGGCCGCGGGATCTTTGGTTCGCCGTTCCCGCGCAGATCCTCAGAATGATCTCTGGTTGACCCGCGATAGTAGACGAACAATTTCAGATTGGGATTGCCAAGGGCCCATTGTCGCCACACTGCCGCATCACAAGAATCATAAAGACAATCAAATCCCCAGCACTCGCGAATCTTATTCGAATACCGGTGCGTCATCTGGACCAGTCGTCGCATGACCTTCCCGCCACCCGAATGGCACGCCAGAACGATGTTTCCGACAACCGGCATGAAGTTCCCTCCAGCGTATGGGCCACTTTTCGCCAGGACCTGGAGAATGCCGTCGACATACAAATCAAAGGAGTTCGGGGACGTCAATTTACCAGCCTGTGAGTAGGGGCCGAGAGTGGGCGCCACGAGGACCACATTCTTACCGTTATCATTCACCGCTTCACGCAGAAGAAAAGGCCGGGGTCGTCTCCAGTACTCGGAAATCGTCCCTTTTAAAGTGAGCCCACTGGGAATCTTATGCCCATGAAAATAAACGATGAGGTCGACTTCGGGTCGAGCTTTGTAGAATTCAGGAACATAAATGCCAGTCTGGACGATTGCAGGCGACTCACTTCCGAGGGCAAATCCTGTCTCGAGAATTGTTTGTCCTGGCGGTTCCGCGACAGCCAATGGAGGCGAGCTGGGTCGCCTGCCGGACGTTTCATACATCAACTCCGAGGCATGTTGTGGCGTATTAGCATGCCCTGATACCGAGTGTTGGCCCATGAGCTCGGATGAGCCGGGTCGCGCAGTTGATAACGCGCCAAAATCCGGTGCGTTATCGGTGACGCCGAAGTTCTTCCTGATATCGTAGACAGTGCCGTGCACTTTGGCAGTGCCGAGTACAAACCACAGTTTGCGGACGCGCACCTTTTCTCGCCACTCTTCCGACGAAGCATCCGCGATCATGTTTGCGATCACTTCCATCGTTTCTAACTCAGTGAGCGTGGCTCGGCCCAGCAGTGCCTTCTTGTCAGCCAACATCTTTCGGAGTAGCGCTCGACGCGCTCCCTTGAACTTGGGAGCGTTGAGCCATGCACCACCGTGCGATGAGACGAGATCAAACATGAAAACAAAGCCACGCTCCGTCTTGAAACCAAAATAGTCGCACCAATAGCGCGCGCGGTTCAGGGCGTTTCGCACGGCCTTGACCTGAATCTTTTGGAACTCCGGATCTAACTCGAGCCGGCCGAAGTAAGTCTTCCAGGGCTCGACGATCTTATTGTTCTTCGCCTTCCTGGGAATGGAATTCATCTGATTGTTCACAAAATCCATTTGCCGCGCGACGTCGCGAATACGACGCTTCGGGTTCTGCGGGTCCGGCTTGGTGGCAAACACAATCTCCTTGAAGCGGTCGGCATCCCTTCCAAAGGTATTCGAGTAATTGGCTGGATGCCTGTTGATGAACTCCTGAAGCAGAGGTATGAGACTGCCAGCCCGGACAGTGAAATTCATCAATCCGAAGGACAAACCTTGTCCGTCGAAATTCGCCGACAGTCCACCAAACCCACCGGCGCGTCCGGTTTCGAACGTGCTCGTGATCTTCACCGCCTTCAGTTCCGAAGGAGAGAGGATATCGAGCGCAGAACCATATTCAGTCTCGGTTTCACCAAACAGCGACTCGAGCAAGTCTTCGAACTGAAAGCCAGTCTCAAAGGGATTGATATCAAACATGTGCGCGTTCATTGGTCCACCTCTACGTTGTAACCGGACTCAGCTTTGCGTCAACAGTTCACTCGTGTCACTGCACTCGAGGTATCACTACAAAGTCGGTCCCCTGGCGCCACACACTCCAACAAAGTCTTCATCGATTGGAGATCCGTTCGCATCGGCCACGAATTGACTGATGCATTCCGCGGCTCCAGGACCGAGTCCCGAGTCTTCCGTACAATAGTAGATGTGTGAGGCCTCATGGATTATCGTCTGGGCTTGAAACTCCAGATGTTCTACGGCATCGATCCCTGTCTTAGCGTTCCAGAAACGACGACAGAGATTGATTCGATATTTGTCGCAAAAGACCCAGGCCCAGGTCTGCGGTCCACAAATGGGAGTTCCACTGGCGCGGCGCGTATCATCGAGACATCTGTAGTTAAGATGCCCTCCGGCGATGATCTTCCTAATGTTGCTAAGCCAGCGGATGATCAATTCAGCGGTGCGACGGTCCGCAGGGGTCCCCTTACCTAGCCAGGCATTCCGGTCCGTCACATGCATCAACATGCGCGTCTGTAGTGACCACGCGAGTTGATCGCTGAGTAGGGGAAAAGCCAGTGGTTCTCCGGCGCGTACTCGCTCACGGATCCGAGTCATCTCATCGATTGTATTGTTGAGCATCTGTACCGCTCGTTGGCTTACGGCTTCCAACACGCCGACTGGATCGGTCGTTCCGATAGCCCTGAAAATCGGATAGCTGCGGTTGTACTTTGCACAGCTCACTTTGGCCGGGTTGACCATGGGTGGCGCCGAAGTTTCCTGTTCTAAGCCGAACACCGAAGTTGATGGCAGGCTGGATGTACGTCCCCATCGACTAGATCCATTGGTTTCTAATTCCAGTTCAGGCTGAGGTTTCGCCTGTCCCCATTTGCGCCAAAGGTCGGGAATGGCATTGCCCGTGCCGACTTTGAAACCTGGACCACCGTCTTTGAGTCCCAGGTTGTCTATCGCCCATTGGCCCACATGGAACCAGATGTCAGGACCCGGGTCATTGTCTCGCGTACCACTGGACTGGCGGTGAGCAAGGATCGTTTTCAGTCCCATGGTGCGAATCAGGTAGCGCACCAGATAACGTCCAGCTTCGATTTGTGCCGGAGTCACCTGGTTCATGCCGTTCTGTGGACCGTGCCACCACTTGCCTTTTGTATCGGGGAAGTTACCGGCGAACTCAACTGCCACGCTGCCGGCGTTGAAGCCGTTGGACGCTCCTGTAAGCGCGAGGATTGGATGGAATTGCAGGATCCGTCCGTCAGGGAGAATCGCAAAGTGTGGGGCCATCTTGAGAAATCTAGTGAGCGGATCCTTGACCTTGAAGCAGCAGGCCATCTGATGCAGCACCAGGGCGTGAACCTTCTTTGGATCGCGCATGCGAAGGCGTCTGCTTTTATCGGCTCGAGCGGTCAGATCGATGATGCGAGGATCGGCGGATCCCTGTGTGGCGCCGTTTTCTCGCGTCCAGTTTTGATATTCAGATGCGAGTTCAAACTCGTTCTGTGGATTGAAGAACTCCCATAATTCTTTATCTCCCGGCTCCTGGCCCATGTCAGGCTGAGCTCCATTTCCCTGGGCCTGGCTGGTGTCTGGCTGATCGGCGCCCGGTTGGTCCATAGCTGGTTGATCCATCGGCGGCTGGGTTGCGTTTGGCTGATCCGCGCATGATGGACAGTTGCATGGCGCACAGGACGCCGGCTGGGCTGCGCCCATGCCATTTGGCGTCAGCCACTGATTGGGCTCCATGCCTAAACCCGGCGGATACATCGAGCCACCACCTATTGGAAAACGGATCGGGAATCTGTTTATTGGTGGGCGAGGTGGCAAGGGCCATCGCCGATATTGTTGTCCCTTTAGCCTGGAATATTGCTGGCGCAGGACGCGATTCTTTCGCATCGCGGCTGCGTAGCGCGCTTGTTGGCCTCGCAAACTGCGCACCCGCGAACGCTCGTCCTCTAATTCTCCAGGGAACGGTTGCTCGCCGACAGTCTCGAATTCGGATTCTTGGTTCATTGGTTCGCCTCACCTTCTCCTTCGGATATGAGACGGTTGCTGATCGCTACAATGAGTGTGCGTCACTTCAACACGTCTGGAGTTATGACATCGCCCGTCCACCGGATTGCAAATTAGTCCACGCCAGGCAGACCCGGTAGTGATACTCAAGGTTTCCTGGCGGGGTTGAGCGCGCGACGCCGCGCCGACGGTAATGCCCCGAAGCTAAGGTTCCCTGGCGGCAGGGCTCGACTACCGGGCTCGCCGTCTAGTTGCGCGAACGAACCTTGTCCCGAAACTCGTTGTGCGAGCAGAGATGACGGCTGCTGGTAACGGGCCGGTGTACTTCTCGTATCGACAATGTCCGCTGACAGATCAACACCCGTAGCGGCGAGGTACGCATGGATGTAACCCTGAATCTCGGGTCTCCAGGAACGTGCCCAGGTTTTTGCATTGTCCTGATTGGTGATCTCGTTCCAGTCGCCGTAGCGAATGGATAAAAGGATTTGCTCTCCGTAGACTCCGAGATTGCGGAAGTGCGTGATCGAAGTGTCGCTCCAGCCCTGCAGCTTCTTCATCGTGTCCACCTGGCCCATCCAACGTTCGCTGTACGGCACCATCGCGCGGCCACGCAGGAATTCGCGAATCTCAGTCCGGCCAAGCATCCATTGCATCATCAACATCTCACCACGCGAGGTCCACGGCAGATCGCCAAACTGGTTGTGGGCCCCTTCGGCGAGAATCAGATGCACTTCCCGCAGTGAACTAAGGAGTGAGAAGCCGTCGGCGATCACGGTAGTGTCGGCGTCTTCGCGATAGAAACCCGCCGTCCTGTTCAGCAGATTGTGGAAGGCCTGGATAAATTTCGATCGGCTATCGGCGGAACGCAACTCGGGAACGGCTTTGCCGACGATCTTCAGACCATAGTGATGGTCGTATTCATAAGCGCGGCGCGGAATCGTCAGGCGGTTGTATTCGTCTTGAATGTATCCCCACAGCAGATTGTTCAATGGACGTAGCGGATCAATCTCGAGGTTCGCCAGCGGATCGACTTCGCGCGGTCCACGTTTGTTTTGGAAGCGCATGCAGATCGCGTTCATGGTCTGGACGAGCATCCCTTCCTCGTGCCAGTAAGACCAGATAAGTTCGAGCATGCTTGGACAAGTGAACCTGTGTGTAAGCACTCCCTCGCAAAACGGTGAATCGACTTTGAAAACTCCGAGAGCGGCGACGATTCGTCTCAGGTAGGGGAGTGGGGCGTTGAGGCCGTTGACCCTGCCAAGAAACGCTTCCAGGCGCTCCTCTAAGTCACCGAACCTGGCGCTTTCACCGAGCCGTGATTCCTCGTCGGGGACGGTGTCAGTGATTTCGTCTTCGGAATCGTCCAGCGGATTCAGTGGGTTTCGGATGACTACGCCCGCTTCGAGAAGTAAAAACGCCTGCGTTGCATATTTGAGCAGATTGTAGGCATCGACTCCGTATCCGGCCATAGCTCCCAGCAGTTCTGTGCGTTTGCCTTTGACTGCCGCTGAGATGCCTTTGGATTTTCCATAGCCCGTTTGACCTTCGGGAAGACACGCCGTCGGCCCCGTTTCCTCATCGTCACAAAGGACCCGGCTAATAAACTCTTCGTATCTGTCACCACGAATCGCGTCCGTGCGATTGCGTATTGCAGCCCAGAGTGCGGCGTCCTTTGTTATGACGAAGTCAGCTCGGGTTAGGGAGGCTCTTGCATTCACATTAAATGGGCGGTCCCTACTGCCGTTTGGCTCGAGCTCGTTGATACCAGAGTCGCTGGAGATCAGCTTTGCTAAGTCTCTGCTTGTTTCCCGCTCGCTGGCTGGCGGTACGTCCGTTCTCTTATCTTTTGGCATGTTGCCTCCTTAATTTGTATCGAACAATAGTGACGGTGCGGCAGGCCGAATCAGAGCGGGCTTGGCACAATAGACTTCTGTGTCGAGTGTGTCGCGCAACGCCCAGTAGTTCAGCATGCGGGAAAAGATCCGGCCCTCGGCTTCGGGACTGATCAAACTTTCAGCGCGCGCCTGGCCCATGACTGCAAAGAACAGTGTGGGTGGGGCTTCGTACATCCGGGCCGGCGACGCCTGCCAGGAACGAAGGAATGCGCTCAGTCGAGCGGGTTGCCGTTCGTCTGTTTGCAAAGCCTCTTTTAAAGAAGCCCCTTTGAGCGACTTCGGCCGGTGATGCGCGATGAGCGTGGCTAAACCCGGGGCAGTCTTTTCAAGTAGCGCGATCACTTCACGCCTGGTTTTATCGAGACCTGTGAGCGGGTAGTAGGACAGCCAGATTTTCTCGAGCACATCCCACTGCGGGTGCGGAAAGAGCTCGCGACCCATGGCGCAGCTCAGTCGAACTCGCATCCACGGAAGCGGGTGAGGGTCATCAAGGTTGAGCCGAAAAACAAAATAACGCGGCAACGAGACAACTCCCATTAGCCCCAGCGTCGATGTGATGCCTACTTTGGCGATGGACCAGAAGTCGGCCAGTATTTCTGAAATGCAACGATTCCAGTAGGCCCAGGCTTTACTCTCCGCTCCACCGTTACGCTCCAAACCGCTCAGCAGCGGGCGAATGGATTCGACGAGGTTGAGCAGGGCCGCAGCTTGATGTCCGACCTCGTGAATAAGCGACGATGCGATACCGCTGCCGATCATTCGCTCCCGCGGCATCCGGATGATGGCCACGGGGTTATCTCCTCCACCCGGCAATCGCGTGCGTGCCCGTCGAATAGCAGCGCCATGACTGCGATCCAGAAAACAGATCATTCCCGGCAAGTTGTAATAGTTACCCGGCAGCGCTAGACCATCCGCTGCAACAACGTCCAATCCCGCCAGCCAGATACCGGTTTCCTGTTCGCTTCGCTGCGTCAACACCGCCGCAAAAATATCGAGCTGTGCCAACGTCACGTTGAACCTCATGCGCAACATACTGAAGCGTCTCTGTGCTGCTTCGGGCGAAGCGGATTGTCCGGTGCGGCTGTGAAGCCAGTTGATGAACTTAACCACCATCTGGTGAACCTGCCGGCGCCCTTTGATCAGGTATCGATCAATCGCGCCGAGCAAAGCAGGTGGCAACGCGGCCGCAGGCACCATCGTTTGCTGCAGCGCGAAAGGTCTGACCCTGCCCAGTCGTACCAGCAGCGCGCGAGCCTCAGTCTCGACGAGGCTCAAGGCCGGGGAGACTGCCGTCGCGTGCGCAGGGAAGGATGTGGTTAGTAGGGAAGTCATTGTTTCAACCCAGATAGAGGATGATGGTGTTTCCGCGACGTTCCCATTGACCGCGTTGGCGGCGTTGATGGCGGTGATGTCTGTGATCGCGTGTGACGGGGTATGGCCGAGGCGGGTAATTTCGAAGTAGACCAGGTCCGTATTGTTGCGCAGCAGTTGTCAATGCTTTCCGGACCACCTGAGCCGGAGGTGCGGTTTCACCTGCCTCAACCGCGTGACTGGCAGCAGCACCACCAAGACGAACGATCTGTTTGGCGACTTCGAACTCCTGATCTTCATAACTCAAACCTTCGAGTTCGAGCCCAAACATGTTGCCGGCGGTCGAAGCCCACTTACTCCCAATCATTCCCCCCGCGCCGGGCACAATGAAGTTCCCGATAGCGCCGCCAAGAACCGGCAGTGCCTTTTTGGCTATACCCTTCAGTCCTCCTATTAGCTTTTGGCCAATCGGTGACTTAATAAAGCCGGCAGCTTTCTTGAAGAGCTTGCCCAGAAACTGTTCGAGCTCTTCTTCACTTGAAACAGTCAACAATTCCGCCGCCAGTTCCATCTCTTCAGCTTCACTGAAGGGACTCTCCTGGGTGTATTCACCACTGCTTGGGAACTCGCCCTCAAGTTCGTACCCGTTTTCCCCGGCATATTCGCCGGGATACTCACCGGCGTACTCGGTGTTGTATTCCCCGGGAAATTCCCCGGCATATTCGCCCGCATACTCCCCGGCATATTCGCCGAGACCCGACTCGAGATTCGTCCGGTCAATGTTGTGCATAGATTCCTCCTCGCGATTCTTTTGGCGAAACATTCGCTTTTGGCTGACGACGTTGACAGTGCAGCAACCATGCCAGCGTAAGTTGTTGATTCTGGGTAGGAGGTACCGAAGAAGTTTTCGCGAAAGAGGGAACTGGAAGGAATGTGGCGAAGTTATCTTCGACGCGATCGACGTCGTGGCGATGATGGACGGATCAAAGCGCGCGGCGTGGCGCCGAAACGAATCCAGGTCGATAACGGGAGCTAGTTCAGCTCGAAGCTTTGGACAAGTGGGCTTACGACAACCAGGTGACGCTGGACTTCTCGCGGCCCGGAAAGCCAACGGATAATCCGTTCATCGAATCTCTCAATGGCAGCTTTCGCGATGAATGCTTGAACGTCAACCGGTTCCTTTCGCTCGAAGGGAATTCACCCGTTTCTATTGAATGTCTGTGGTACCAAGTGTATAAGAGTGCGCGACATCATTTCGTCTTTGAACGCACCGAGATTAATCGGATTGTGAAGGCAGGAAATGCAGGTTAAGAGGCGAATTGCATTCTCACACAAAAAAGGAACCTAAATATGAAGATCGAAAACCCGGTCACGCGGCCGCTCAAGGCCTATGCGTTCGACCCGAGTGCGGGCAAGCTCCTCGGCAACGAGATGTCGATGGCTGTCCGGTTCCAGGAGCTTGATCCCGGACCAGTCGTACGCGACCGCTGGACTCCAAATGCGATCGCCATCGTCGACTACGACGGCGCGAACAAGAGGTACTACAAGCCAGTCGACCTCGATGACAGGAATATCTTGCTTCGTGGCGGACTTGGTCCTAGTGAGGCTGATCCGTACTTCCATCAACAGATGGTATACGCTGTCATCACGAATACCATCCAGCATTTTGAGGAGGCGCTTGGACGCCGCATTCACTGGCGCCGCGGCCTGCGCGAAGGCGATCTCGAGGCTGCTCGACGCGAGGACATCTATACGCTCAATATCTACCCGCACGCTTTCGTCGGACAGAATGCGTTCTATAGTCCAAATGCGCATGGCATTCTCTTCGGCTACTTCCGCGCCGGTACGGGGAACGTCGGGCGTAACCTGGCGGGCCAGCCGGTGTTCACTTGCCTCTCGCACGACGTTGTCGTTCACGAGACTACGCATGCGATTGTCGACGGCATTCGAGCATTCTTCACAGAACAGACAAACCAGGACGTGCCGGCGTTTCACGAAGCGTTTGCCGACCTTGCCGCGCTCTTTCAACACTTCACCTACGAAGAAGCGCTGCTCGACACGATGGAACGAACTGGCGGCAAGTTGTACCAGTACCAACTAAGGCCCGATGCCGAGATCACGGGCTACGACGACTACGCGACCGCAACCGGGCAGGAAAAGAAGGATCCCTTGCTCAGCGCGCAGATCAGCGCGCGCAATCCGCTGATTGAAATCGCACAGCAGTTCGGTGAAGCCACCGGCAAGGATCGGGCGTTGCGCTCCGCTCTCGGCACAAAACCAAACTCAGACGACATCCAGAAGTTCACGGAACCGCACACTCGCGGCTCGATCCTCGTGGCCGCGGTCTTCGATGCATACTTCGCGATCTACCTGAAGCGCACTGCCGATCTGTGGCGCATCTTCCGCGCCGGCGGGGGTAGTCCGAATCCCGT
>Ga0105248_10003240_pt1 | contig 18040 bp, 6 predicted proteins | sample KBSS34metaG_FD_81524 | JGI IMG/M metagenome (GOLD analysis project Ga0105248, IMG submission 81524) | Switchgrass rhizosphere microbial communities from Kellogg Biological Station, Michigan, USA - KBS S3-4 metaG | ecosystem: Host-associated > Plants > Roots > Rhizosphere > Soil | place... | reverse complement strand
TGGGTCGGTAAACCAACTTCGAGCATCGCCCGGGCGAAGTCCCATTCATCAAACGCATCCGCAATAAGCTGGTAATGCGATTGAGAAATGTAACCGTTAGCGGGAACATCTCGGGCTGCTTCAAGGTCCGTACCGTAAATAACCTTCGCCCCGCTTACTCTTTGTACTTCACTGAGCGTGGGCGATGTGAGTAACGGCAGCGAATCATGCGAGACTGCGAAGTTGGTCCCCATGCGTTGTTGCACTATACGACCATATTTCTCGGCCGCGGCGACCAGCCGTTTACCTTCTGAGAAATTGGTGGAGCATGGCTTCTCAACGTAAACATCTTTGCCGGCCTCACAGGCGGCAATAGCGATTCCGCCATGCAAACGAGCTGGTGTCGCGATCGAAATCGCATCGATCTCCTGGCTATCCAATATTCTGCGAAAATCTCTGGTGGTGATGGGAGGCGGCTGTCCCCTCTTTGAAACCATTTGTGCGCTTTGCAGCAGACGATGTTCGTCGATATCGCAAAGGGCGGCGATTTCAACTCCGGGAAGCCGCAAGTACTCTCCGAGTTGACGGCTGCCATTCAAACCGAGGCCAATCACGGCCGCCCGTATTCGATCATTCGCGCCGAGAATTCGGGATACGCCTGAACGGTTCCAGAGTGATGTAAGCCCAACACCCGTCCCGGCAAGAGCAAACCCGATGAGAAACTGACGCCGCGATACAGGTTCCTTTAGTGACACTTAAACTCTCCTTAGCAAATGACGGACGTTGTGCTCAAACCCTCTATCGGTTGCGAAATCCTCACGATGCGGGCCAGGTCTTTGTCTGCCGTTTGATTCTGGCCGGTTGCCTTGGGACCAAATAACGCCAACCACAATGGCTCTCCTGAGGGGAACGTTTGCCTTTGACCCGTATCGGGTGGACGACGCTGGACTTCGATTACTCGTGCGCGCAAACCAGCATCGCTTGTAAGCGAAGGCGGAATGCTCGTGGTCCATTTTGCATCCGCGTCCTGGTGAAAGACCTCGAGATAAACTTCCTGTTCCGGGCGCCCAGCCACATCGAACACTCTGCGTGTGAGCACAAGGTAAAGCTCAAAGATACCGTTCAAGCTGGCAGTGGGAGACAAGAGCATTCTTTGGCCGTGACGATCAATGATGCTGAGTTGAAGAGGGTTATCGTCCTCGAGCTTCAGGCGCGCATCCGATAATTTGTTATCGGCGGGAGCAAAGTGAGAGAACTCGGGCAGATACTGGACCCAGAATGGCTCAGTGAACGGTCCGACAAGTTGCGAGGCTGCATTCGCCGCGTCACAGTTTACAAGGTCATCAGGTTTCGTTAACCGGCAGTCAGTGCGCGTTGTGGCTTTCTTCGACAAAGTAACCACGCGACGCAAACGCAAACGGCAGAAGTCCCAGCCGAAGTCATGGGCGCGCCGATCACGGCTCTGACCTTTTGGCGTCGAAAAAATGGAGGGCGCCGGGATAATGAAGGAAGTCGTGGCGAACAAGGGTGATTCGTTGGTGCGATCGAACGTATGGCCGACCGGCCCCCGAATTTTCTGATTCAGACACATTTCATCGAAGAAGGCGTTTTCCGGATCTCTGGACTGGCGGAAACCGCGTGTAGCTAGTTGGACCAACGGGTCTGTTCCGAGTTCAAAATAGTATGTGTCTTTGTCGCCTGGAGTGTTCAGCGGGTTCTCGGGTGCGGGTGTCATTTGAACTTCCGCTGCGAGTCCTTCTCCCAGACCCGCCTCCTGATACCAGGGCTCGTTCAACACCACCAGGAGTCCTGCCGTGTTCCCGGGTTCTTCGCCAAAGCTTTCGGTGAGCGGCAGGATGAACTTCACCTTTGGCACCGGAAGTTCTTTCTTTCGCCGGCAGGGAACGAATAAGCGGCGCCACATCGTGTCTCGGGTTTCATTACGCGAAAGTTGAATCTGGGTCCGGGACGTACGAGCCGGCGCAACGTTTTCGAAAACTTTCGAGGGCACGTTCGGTGGCATGATCCCGGCATACCGGCTGTGGACTGTGATCGCAAAGCGATAATGCAGTGCGCGCAACTCGTCCGAATCACCGTTTCCTGTTTCCAATACTTCCTTGTAGAAAAACTTGCGTCCCCCGAGTCTGGTGGGCGGTAAGGTCGTCATGTCCTGGATTAAATGATCCGTTTCGAAGCGGTTGCCGAATTCCCACGCTTCCCACTGATCCACTTCAACGCAGGTATCAAGATTCGAGATTACGGCACCACCTTGCCTGCATGCCGAGTTTTCATTGAGGGCTGGATGCAGCGGCGTTTCACGGCCTTGCCAGCGCCAGACCTGACGCATCAGCTCCGCGCGATGAAGAAACTTAAAGCCCTCATCGGCGACCACATCGGTTGGCGCGACAGTGAACGCGATAGAGCCCGGATGATTGGCAGGACCAAACGCCGGCTGCAACCGTTCCCAGAGTCGCTGGTCCGTTCTTTTCAAGGCACTGTCGCCTTCAATGTCTTCGATTAATACTTCTGTAGCCGTTTCCACCAGCATGGTGAAGGGCGACACAAGATATACATCCGTGCTGTTTGGATCTGTGATCTTCCGTTTCGCAGGTATAACACCAGCAAAGCGGCTGTCATAATCCGCTTTGGCGACGCAACTGAAAATATTCAGTTGGTAGACCTGGCCCTTTTTGACGGTGATGTTGACCAGTGTGAAATCTTCATTTCCAATCCGTATGCGACTCGGAACAATGGCTTCAGTCGTGTCAATTTTGCAGACAACCTTCGTCGGTTGAGACTGGACGGACTTCAGTTTTTCCGTGGCAGTCGAGGGCAGTACGTTTACCCACTGCGTTTTGAGCGGGGTCGTTGAACTTCCATCGATGAGCGAGAGCTCAAAGTAGAAGTAATTCGTGGTGGCGGGATCGTCGATCGACGTGTCCGCCTGTTCAAACCTGGCTGTACCTTGAGCGGGCGTGGTGCTTTTTCGTTTCTCCTCTGATTGCCGGTAGAAATCAGCCCACACACTGACCCGGCGATCTCGTCCCAACGAACTGGCAATCCACCGATCCCAGGTATTCACATCCGTGGCAGGTTTCCTTATCCAGAACGGGAACTCGTAGGTCGCGTCGTTGTTTTGTTGGGCCCATGCTTGCGGCGCCAAAAGGAGCAAGGGATACTGTGCCGGATCGGGATTCACGACCGACGGAAAGAGTTCGATTCGGTCAAATTCAGACTTATGAATGTCGCGTGCTCGAGGTAATACCGTGTCCGGAATCGGTGGCAGCTTGAGGGACACCCTGCGATTTTCGTCGAACGCACGAATACCGCCGATTCGAACTTTTCGCCGATACTCGATTGTGCGGACCTTCCTGAGGTCTTCTTCACTCAGTCTGGTTGTGCTGAAGTCATTGATTGAGGCTTCGATCAGCGATCGTCTGGTTGTGTCAGTCGCCAACAGCGCAGTGGGGAGCGCACCGCAGTTGGCAACCATGAACGGCAGAATCTCGAACTTCTTGCCAAACTCCAGAGCCGGCAGCCGGCGGGCGACGGCATCGTTGGAATATTTAAGACGAAGGTAGGGTAGGGGATTACGTTTAAGCTCGTCTTCCTGCGAAAGCCTGGTTTGAAATTGTGCTCTCACCGGTGTCATGGCGGTTTCTGTGAGTGGACTCTCAGCCGTTAGCGGCTGATTGTTATAAGAGAGAAATGCTTGCCGTAGATCGTTGCGATAGTTAAGGCGAGAGGAAACGAGTACCGGATCCGAGATGAGGCTCGATCCCTCTTTATTGTAAGCGGCAGCAAAGTTGAGACAACGCCACGCTTGTCCTTCCTGGCGCATCAGCACGCCGACTCCCGCGATTCGCCTCAGGATGTCCTGTTGCTCGGGATTCACCGAATCACCAGGCCGTGCAGCTAATCCATCCACTTGCATCGTTATCGCGTGCGGGACAGTGGTTGACTCTATGTTCCGCGGTAACAGAGCTTCGACGAAGTCTTTGCTCCAGTTTCTGATCTGGTTAACGATCGCCAAGCGGATTTGATCATCAAGCTCGAATTTGAAAACGGTTCCGTTGTTTATTACCTTGTCGGGTTGGCGGTTTCTGTAACCTGTTTGAATGCTGGTAATGTCGCAAGGTACGGGAGATCCCTCCACGTCTGCTGTCAGGCCAACGAGACTCAGCTCAAAGCGCTTGCAAAAGTACTCCTGAAAAAGACACGAGAAATTACGTCGAATGATGTCGTGTCCACTACCACCGTCTGATGGCATGCGAATAAAGACATTCCAAAGATCGCCCAGATTCTCGAGGGCGAGATAGTGGCGTACGTTGAGTGCGTCGAGGTTGACCTTTTCCATCAAAGCCATTTCCGGGGCAGACAGTATTCCGGTAAAGAGCTCGCGCCATTGTTGTCTGAGCAGGCCAACCAGATTCTTTGGATCAAGGACAACCTTGTGAAGCTGTTCCAGTTCAGCAACGATTGACTTGACGGTTGCTTGCTCCTCCGGCACGACCTTCTGGAGCTTCGGACCGTTGTCGTCAAACAATCGAGGGAGAGAGAGCACCGACAGGTTCGACACTTCGGGCAAGTTCAGTTTCAGGAAAGTTAACCAATCCGTGAGCGTTCCGAACTTCTCGTTGACCCTGGTTTCGATCGACCCCAAGTGCGCTCCGATGCCGGCATACTGATCGTCTACCGTTCGAAAAGCGAAATCGACAAACCGGCGATTGTCAGGACCTGGATAAATTCCTGGTCCAACCAGATCACGCAAACTCGCAATGGCGGCCCATTGAAACAACTTGAGTTTGGGCAGGATGGTCTGATCGTCTAACTTCGTCCGCAGGTACTCGATGATCCGTTGCGGGATATCGAGCGCATCGGCCATGCGCTCCTCTACCATTGGACGCCAGTCCTCTCCAAACAAGTCCGCGTTGTCCGGCAAGTTGCCAACCCACTGAGTATCGAGATCCAGGAAAGTGGCAACCGTTGCGCCGGCTAATCTGACCCGGCACTCAGCCATGTGAGCAATTAACGGTGGCGTTGGTGGGCCGCCGGTATCGTTTTCATATTCCCATTGAAAAATTCCCGCGTGATCGGGCCATTCCGGCGGTGCATCGCCCTTCGGTGCGAGGGAGTGGTCCCAGGGCAAAGAGAGTTCGGCACAGCTGGAGGTTTTCGGTAGCAACGGTGCGGCAAAAACAGACTTTTGTCCGGCCGTCGTGAGCTTGTCAATGTAGAAAATGAACGAGAGATTCAGACAATGCGGAAACGGCGCAGGGTTCGTCGACAACTGGCCCACAAACGTGTGCCACGGCTTGTCACGAATCGCGGATAGTTTGCTGAGAGCTCCGGTTGGTTGCCATTTGAAAGCATTAAAACCAACCGCTTTGCTGCGATCGTATTCTTCATCAAGTGCACTGCGTACCGCCGTTTGTTCGTCGCGGCAATGACCACAGTCGATGAGTTCTCCTTTCCAACGCACGGCCTCAACCGTTTCTGTAGTCGTTCGACCACCAGCGCCGTCGCGGACCCTTACTTTGACCTGCATAATTTGGGGCCAGGTCCACGGCTTCATGAACGGCTGCAACTGATCGAGACTGATGCCTGTAATCTCGTCGCTGATTCCCACCGCCAAATTCAAGCCAAAAGCCCACTTTCCTGGCGTGCCTTCTATGTCGTGGGCCCGCAGGTGTTCGAGATTACAAAAGAGGATGACGTTTCAGCCATATTTGTGCCGCGCCTTTCAAACCAACATATCTATGTAGATTCCAGCGAACCTGTCGTATTCATCGACAGCGGCTGAGGAACTTGCATTCACGGTCGTGATCGCGCCGCTGTTCAGGCCGCTCGCGTGGTGGCCGTTGAGCACTGGACGTGATCCAGCGCTCGCGACTCTTTGCTGCGAATCGCCGCTGCCGACTTCATAAGTCACGTCCTCTTCAACTTCGAGTGTGAAGCACCAGCAAATCTCGATCTTGATACTGATTCGCCCGTGACCAATCAGCCGTCCCGATGAATAGAGCACTTCGAGCAGCAAAGTGATGCTGGCGCTGACGATCCCGAGGACCGAAACTTCACCGCCAATGATGAGTAGAACTCCGAAAGTCAGACCTCGTTGAGGGCCATTAGACCGTGTATCCGCAGCGAAACGCGCCGTGATACCGAGATAGACGTAGACGGATCCGTGTATGGGACCAAGAGAAAGTCCCAGCGTTGCCCCGGCGGTAATGCCCACTTCGATGGCCGAAATGAGCCGTTGCTGTGCGGGTGCGTAGCTTGTTGTGACATCGACATAACCACCGCCGCCGAGAATGAATATCGTGATCGTGAAAGGGGCTTCCTTCCGTGCCAGGAGAAAAGACAGACTTAGCGCAAACGCTCCACCAAAGTCCGGATCGGAGAACTGGATCTTAAAGACCATTCCCAGCGTGAGATTGGAGATTCCCGAAGTGCCACCTTGAATGTCGGGAACGGGCAGTATCAACTGCGCCTTTACGCCGGTTGGAAGTAGACCAACGCTGAACCCGGTGTCAGAGCCTCCGATGCTACTCAGAAGATCCGAAACCATAGCGAGCACGCCCGGAAGCTCTACGTTGTTGGGTGAAATACCAAAACGCAGTCCACCGGCATCATCGAAACGAAGCTCCGTACGCCGGAAGATCACGAGCTTCATGCCCGCGATACTCAATTCCCAATCGCCGGAGATCAGGCCCGACACTTTTCGTCGCGGCGGTTCGTTTAGCGATGCTTCAAAGCGCGCAGTGGCGTGGAAACGGGCAGTCGGAAGACGAAGCGTGACCGGACCGAAGGAAAAAACAGTGGCCGGTTCTTCGGTGGTTATATCGATATTCGCCTCGACCCACGCGCGGCCCGTTTGCGCATCGGCGCCGTGAGTGATCTTGAGGTTGTCATTGGCAACCCGGGGCATTTTCAGACCCGAAAAAAGATTGGAGAGATTCAAGCCTGCAAAGTTCGGGAAGATGTCTGACAGGTTGAACTTTCTGAGATCTGGTGGAAGAAGCCGCTCAAGAAGTTTCTCTGTTGGCAGATCGACGCCGACGGGCTTGAGTGCTTCCAGCGCTTCGCTAGCCTGGCGAACGCGCGAGAGGACAGGTGTGATGTCAACGATCTTGCTGGCCTCTTTGTAGAAGTAGGCAACCGCGGGACGCTGGAAGGTCAGATTTGGAACTTCCGGAGGACGGCCAAACGCCCTGATGATCCGAATGGCAGGATCACCGACCGAGTAAACAGACTCAGCGATCGGTAGAAGCCGGCGAATATTTTTGTCGACGTAGTCATTGGCAGCGCGGAAGAATCGGTCGCGTTGCGCTTCGATCTCAGTGCGCAATCTCTCGACAGAATTAACAGCCGCCACGACTATCTGCTGAGTTAATTCCTTTAGCTCGTCTTCAAGCTCTTTGGCCTCGTTAGCGATAAAATGTTTGAGGTTCTCTGATTGAGCATTGACCTCCCGTTCGAGGTCGGCGAGTTGTTTCAAAAGATGTTCTGGGGCGGTGTCTCTTCTCAGTATCTCGGTGAGCCGATTGAGTGTTGCCGTGATATGTCCGGGGCTCGGGTTGGCGGGGATCATTGCGAGCAACTCACGTTCACGGTCAGCAATCCACGTATTTATGAGTTCTTGCAGTTTCGGCTCGACCTTTCCAATAGTCTCCGCCGCCAAGGTTTCGATCCTGGTCAGATCCCACCCACCGAGATCGGTAATAAGTTTTTTCGCGGCTTGCTTCGCGAGAGTTGTGCCCGATTCGATATCTCTCAATCTTGCTTCAAGCTCACTCTTGAACCCGAAGAACCTGGCTGCACCCTGGGCGAAGAACTCTTTGAGAATTGCCAACGAGGGATCTGGTATCCACTCTTCAGGCCGGCGGTAACCGGCTGCCTGAAGAGCCTGCTCGAGGGCGGCGAGCACGTCGAGCAGCTTTCGCGCCTCAACCGCGAACTGCCTCAATTGACCCACAGTAAGCGGATCGCTGAAGTGATCAATCAGCGCGGCGATGCGGTCTGCCTCGGCTTTTGCATTCCGAACGAAAGACGCAGCTTCGTCAACGTAACGCCTCACCAGCTTCTGTAACATGCCGGGTGAAGCACGCAGCAGCATTACGCCTTCCTGCAACGCACGGATCTCACGCTTAATGTTGTTGATAACAGCGTCCCGCGCCGCGGCGCCGCCAGTCAGGAATGGCTCTATGCTCTTTTTGTAATCGGCAATGATATCTGTGGCTATCTGATCAACTTGCTTGCGTAGCGAGGCGAATAACTCAGCCTCCCGGATTTTTATGTTGTTAAGCAGTTGCGCTTCTTGAGCTTTCAAGGCGTCAATGGTTTGTTGAAGATCGTCACGCAGTGCTTTGAATTTTCCGGATCTGAAACTGTTCTCGACTTTCTTTCGAATTTGCTCTCGCGCGGCTTCCTGCGCCTCTTTGGTTACAGGCACGGCCTGTAAGATTTCCGCATACGCATCGGATAATCGATCGGTAAGCTGCCTCAACTTCCTGGCGGCCGGATAAAGAGCATTAGGCTTGGCGATATCGACGGCCGCTGCTCTCATCATCGTGATGTTTTCCAGGACGGATGCGAGCGGTTGGTCTGAGCGCGCTGCGACCAGGTCGATGGGAACGGCAGTCGACTCGAGTGTGAACGTGCATGGACCAAAACCCGGATGAACATTGGGATCGTCAGGTGTCGTCTGCACCGTTTTTCCGTCCTGAAAATCGGGACGCGACTCGGGCCGAGGCAGATCGCAGAAATCAACCTCCTTCACTGCAGGCCACTTGTCAGGATCGGAGCCGGTTTCCTTGCGAGTGTCAGTGTAGAAATAGATGTTTTCCGGGTTTCCACAGCGACGGTGGACCGAAACGCTTTTACCATCGACGTGGGAGTACAAGCCAAACTTGACGTTCGGTTTGGGATAAACGTCAGCGGGCGTGGCCGTCGGATTCCAGATTGGCACCTTCCAGCCGATATTACCTACATCTGATCCCCACGAACTCTGAACCGCAAACTTTGCCCCCTCTTCGAAACTGCAGTCGCTGACAAAGCCGCGTTGTTGTCGGAGGGCTCCCTCTTCCTGATCGGTTCGGGTTTGGTTTCCATCGGGATAACTGCGTGACTTCTCGAGGATTTGAACGTACTCATGGACCTTGCGGACCAGGGCCGTGCCTTCGTGCCGATCCTGTTGTTGGTAAAACTGACGTGAGGGAACCACCGTTCTCTCATACACAATGACGTGCTTTGCTTTGTTCCACCAGCAGGCGATTCGGCCGATTCTTTCAAGCTTGTAGTAATAAGTACGGCCCATCGCCGCGTTGGCGTAGATGGTGCTCCGGTCCGAATCAAAAGATGACTTCAAGCGTCCCCACGCTCCCAGACTCGAGAAGGAAGGCTCACTGATGCTTGCTGAAGTCGAAATGCCGGCGGGAGGATTCTTCAAGACCGCGGAGTAGACGTTCTTGCTTTCGAAGCCCCAGGTCACGCCACCTTTCAACCCCGTCGACAGCGGGGCTAACTCATTGACTGGATCCTGGAGATCTGCGTAAGGCGCCTGCATGCCTTCGGTAGAGTTGAGTCGAATGCGGCAGACCATTCCCTCGTTGATCGTCAATGATTCCGGCCGGTGCGTATCCCATGGTTCGAGGATGCCAAGACGCGACAGGTAACGCCGATAGAGTAATGACCAGCTCAATCTTGCCTGCCGAAAACATTCCATTTGACCTTTACTAGCTTCCCAACGGATATCGCGGGGCAACCGGCCGGGAATAGCGCCGGTCAGCGCCGAGATCTCGGCGAGCCGGAGAAACGGATACGTAACATCACAGGAGAGTCCGTACAGCAGTTCGAATTGAATGTGTTTGATCGCCGGTCCGGGTGATCGCTGTCCGGGATAACCGAGAATGCGGCGCAAATTCCACGGTGGCTCGGTGAAATTCTGCTGAAAGAAACTGGGATCGAGCGTGAGGCGAGCCGGTCGTCCGAAGCGAAAGTCGGCAGTCTTTCCACTTCCCAGCGTATGGGTCTTCTCCATCTCTTCGCCAATGCCCTGTGGCGGCAGGATCAAATCGAATGGCGCCGAGCCGGTGCGTAATTGCCAGTTGGTTCCCTCCAGGCCGGCGTTGGTCCAATTGCCGATGCTGCTGCCGCCGGTCGCCGATTGTTGCGAGAAGGGAATGAACTCCACCAGGGCAACGAGAAATGGATTTCGATCGAGAACGATTACCTGTTCATCTTTGAAGTCGCCTTTCCTCGAGTTATTCAGCAAGTTCAGGCGGATTGTTTGTGAGCCAAGCCTTTGCGCGTGCTCGGAGACGTGAAGTAAGAACCGGTCATCGTCGGATAACGGCGGACGATCGCGAACAATCACCAACGGACTCTTGCGGCGAAAGTTACCTTCGATAACTCTATCCAGGTCTTCCCGACCAACAACACCCGTGGCGATTTCTTCGTCCCCGGTCACACAGCGTCCGGATAGCCCGGAACTCTCGCCTGCCTCCGGGACGAATTCTTCACCGGGTAAGTCGTCCTGACCTCCGGGGCCTACGCGCGCCACAGCAAAATCGGATTCAATGTGAACCGCAAAATACTCGCCCTCAGGCATTATGCGGATGGTGCTGATTTTTGAAATCTCTGGGGTTTGTTTTCCTGCAAACTGCAAGTCCAGCGCACCCATCCGCACTTGTTGTTGAGCTTTGTTTTCGACTGCATTGGCCAAGCGCAATAAAATACCGGGAGAGTTCTCGAACTTCGCTGCGCGCTCGATCGTCGGCCTGTATGAATCCTGAGTCTCACCCGGGAGCCTCATCTTTTCCTCTACATCGCCGATAACGTTCAGTTCTACCGTCAGCTCAACGTTTTCGTGATCCTTCAACTGCCTTAGAGTTCCAACCATAGCCGTATTCGCAGAGGAATCGGCCGGCTGCAGAGAGAGACCGGCAAAGCTCAATGCTGTCGGGTCGTCGCCAAATTCATAATCGGGCCGATTGTCGTCAGTAGGATCTGTAAACGTCCAGGCTATGGCCCAGCGGGAGGCCGCAACCTGTTTCTCGGTGATGTCATTTAACCGTGGGAGAAAAGAGACGGGCCGCCCGCTTTGCACAATATTGAGCGCTTTGTAGTAACGATCGACAAACTGTTCATTCCAGAGACCGGGAATCCTCCTTGCGGGTACCCCATGGACTTGAAGGACCCAGTGGCTGGGTGGAAATTCCTGCCCCGAACTCGGCGGAGCTTTTGGTCCGACAGTGATGTTGATCGAGGGACGTTGTAGCAGTACCCAGGTTTTGCGCTCTAACAAATCGGGATCGACTCGAACACGCAGATCCGGAAAAAATTTGAGTTCTCTGGTGGGAACTGTTGGTCCGAAATCGCCCGGACACTTACCACCGTCCTGCTTGATCATGCGAAAACTGATGAGGAAGGGGCCCGTATCGCTGCTGGCGTTCAGAATACCGAGACGAACAAAGAAAACCTGCAGCTTTGAAAGGTGGGGCTCGTTAACGCCCGACTCGTGACACGGCCGTCCAACGCTGTCTTCCAACAGGCTCAAACCGATAGCCTCCCGCAGCTTCTTCTGGACCGTCGGCCCACCGGGCACGGCCAGGAACGGGTGAGTTTCATCCGTCCCGCGCAACGTATCTTCAAGCGGCCTTGAGGGGTCGTGGATATTCTTTCTCGTCGCAAAGTTGCTATTGAAGAAGGTGAATTCCTGGTAAACCGGAATGTTTTTAGGCCTTGGTTGTTCAATGCGAATCGTTATGTCGACGATTTCAGTAGCCGTGAGCACCGTACGAACATTGGCTGTGATCGTCAGAGTAGTCTTTGGTCCTGATTTCTTGATCTCGATCTTCGAGTCATCTTTAGGAATCGTGTCGAGGATTAACAAGGGTTCCGCTGTGTCACCGGTCAGCGAGTAGAAGATGAATCGATCGACCTTTTTGATCTCTGGGGCAGCTAAGGGGTTTAACTCACCCTGATCATTTCGAGTGAAGAGGTTAAGAACTTCGTCCTCGCCTAACTGAAAGACATACTCCTTTAGCGCGTTAGCCTCCCACGCATAGGCCACCACGACTTTTCGGGGCTTTGGTTGGGCTGGCGGTGGCGCTGTGTTCCTGTCCTTCCGCGTCGTCTTTTGAGAGCTGTTTCGAGGTTGCTTGGAAGTTTTTTTCTGAGCCATGCACCTGTCCCTTTAAGCTAATCGTGGTTTCAACGGCGCAGCTTCATTGCGCGGAGTAGGTTCTGTAGGGATATGTCGGCAACGCAACTTTCATTTCTAAGACACCACTAGAAACTGATTTCAAGATTGAGCGGCGCTGGTTCCAGTGCGCCTTTACATGACTTGGGGAATGCAGGCCTTGTTGATGTTCGCGTGCAGTCACGAATGACTGTTTTATCTGGGCGCTCGCGTATTAACTTGAGCTTTTATCGAACATCCGGGTGTTTCGAGGCGTGGCGAAGTTTAGTTACTTCTACGCTTAACGCAAGATGCCGGGCTGTTTTATTTCTGCGCTCGCACAGTTTATGAGATCTTTCGTCCGTCGATTTTCAGTGCAGGAATTTCTGTTGACACAGACTCAGCTTGAGAGTAGATTCCGCGAACCGCGTATCCTTTAACCTTCTCCGCGGTACTGAGCTGACTGGGCCGTTACCGGATTTTGCATTTCTAAAGAAATTCGAACACCACCACTCCAGGCAGAGGTCTGCCTGACAACAGCGAATCACACAGATGGTTTAGCTAAACCTGATCGAGGAGCATCTTGAGATGAAGACATCGACAAAGGATTGCCGACTTGTCTTTCGAATAACCGCTTTCTTCGCCGCTCTTGTCTTAGCCGTTTCGTGTTCACACAAGCCTGAGCCGGTGAATGAGAATACAGCCGCTTCACAGCAACCCGCGGGCACTGGTATCGAGGAATGCTTGACCAAGTCTCCGGATGACAAGCAAAAGATCGCAGTCCAAAAGTCGTTGGACCAATTGCGCCACGCACGTCGGGCAACCGAGTCCGTAATGATTGACGTTGCCTTCCATGTGCTTTACAAAGCGCCGGGCGCGGCTAATGGAGAAGTCGATCAGGCTACCCTTAACAAGCAGATCGATGTGCTGAATGCGGCGTACAGTGGCACGCCGTTTAAGTTCCGACTAGCTAGTGTGGACAAGACGTTAAATGTTAGCTGGTTCAATATGGTGCAAGATTCCGCCGACGAAGTCCTCGCGAAATCGAGGCTGGGCATAAAGAGAAAGGAAGTGCTGAACTTTTACACTGGAGGCGGAGGGAATTGGTCGACATTTCCGTGGGATGTCAGCGCGGAATTAGACCTCGATGGCGTGGTTTGCACGTTTTCGACTTTACCTGGAGGCTCATCATCATCGAATAATGAGGGAGATGTAGCAGTTCACGAAGTCGGTCACTGGCTGGGTCTCTTTCATACGTTTGAAGGAAAATGTACTGCCGATAACGATCTCGTTTCTGATACGCCGGCTGAACAAATCGCTGCCACAGCAAATTGTCCAATCGGCCGCGATACTTGTCCGGGTGCATCGTTTCCGGGACTGGATCCCGTTACCAATTACATGGATTACGGCACGGATGCATGCCGAAAAGAGTTTACGAGCGAGCAGGTTTCGAGGATGGACGCTATGCACGCCTTATACAGAAAACCTTGAAGCAGGCTAGAGCATAAGGAGACCACGAAGATGCAGCATGACTCAACCGACAGCAAGATAGAGCCAACGGCGACATGTTCGGCAAAGCCATCAGCACCAGCGACTGTTAGAGTAAAAACCAACATTCAGTTAACCGGTCGTCATGAGTTCACAATCAAGAATCCGGGCAACGCGCCAATAAACGTTGTCATTGAGATCGTCCTGGAAGACTCTGAGGGGCACAGAGTCGTCGACTCAAAGCCCATGACAATTCCTGCCAGAAGCGAAGATTCAGGAACAATGGATTCCTTGTTGACGACGAGTTATGACAAAACAGGCAATGTTTTGGTGACGGCGAGAATTAAAATCGACGGCGCTGCGTTTTGCTCAAGTTCGAGTGGTCAAAACATGAAGGTGGTTTGAAAGCCTCGCACTACAGAACGTCACGTCTGTTTCGCTGAGAGCACCGTCTTGATCTCGTCGAGAACGGTGGGGTCTTCGAGCGTCGCCGGAACCTGATAAGCAACGCCGTCCGCAATTTTCTTGATCGTGCCGCGTACGATTTTTCCCGAACGCGTTTTCGGCAAGCGATCGACGATTCTGGCCATTTTGAACGACGCTACTGGTCCGATCTTTTCCCGCACCGCCGCTATCAGCTCGCTGACAATCTGTTCCCCAGCATTAACCGTGCCCGCCTTGAGCACGACCAACGCCAACGGCACCTCACCTTTGATCGCATCGACAGTTCCAATCACCGCGCATTCAGCAATGTCTGCATGAGCGGCAATGACTTCTTCGATCGCTCCGGTCGAGAGACGATGCCCGGCGACGTTGATGATGTCGTCCGTCCGGCCCATTATCCAAAGATAGCCGTCGGCGTCTTTGAAACCCGCATCTCCCGTTTTGTAGTAACCCGGATACGATTCGAAATAACTCTCGCGGCAGCCATCGTCGTTGTTCCAAAGCGTCAACAAAAACCCTGGCGGGGAGGGAAGTTTGATAACCACGTTTCCAGTGGTGTCAGCGGAAACTTCGTTGCAGTTGTCGTCAACGATCCGCACGTCATATCCCGGCATTGGCTTGCCGCAGGAGCCGGCCTTGATCGGCAACAGATGGGAACCGGCAAGGTTGGCGCCAATGGGCCAACCACTCTCAGTCTGCCACCAGTGATCGATCACCGGCACGCCGAGACGGCTCGCGGCCCAGTTCAAGGTGTCGGGATCGCAGCGTTCTCCCGCGAGAAAGAGGGTGCGAAAGTGTTCCAGATTGTGATGCCGTATTAACTTACCGCCCGGGTCTTCTCGTTTGATCGCGCGAATCGCGGTGGGCGCCGTAAACATCGTCGTGACTTTGTGCTGCGAGATCACTCGCCAAAACGCGCCGGGATCGGGAGTGCCGACCGGTTTACCTTCATAGAGAACCGTGGTATTGCCGTTCACTAGTGGACCATACACGATGTACGAGTGGCCGACAGCCCAGCCCATATCGGACGCTGCCCAGAACACTTCACCCGGTTGCACGCCGTAGACGTTCTGCATGGTCCATTTAAGCGCTACCAGATGCCCGCCGTTGTCGCGCACGACACCTTTCGGAACTCCGGTTGTTCCCGACGTGTACAAAATGTAAAGAGGGTCCGTCGCCAAGACCGGTACAGGCTCGATCGGCTCCGCGTTCGCCATTAATTCAGCCCAGTCGAGATCGCGATTCGGCGTCATCGACGCAAGCTCGTGCGGCCGTTGCAGGATAATGCAGCACTGAGGCTTCCAGGAGGCGATTGCAATTGCCTGGTCCAACAGCGGTTTGTACGGCACAACCCGGCTGACTTCGATCCCGCACGAGGCGGAAACAACCAATCGCGGACGCGCATCGTCGATGCGTTTGGCGAGCTCGGCTGAAGAGAAGCCGCCGAAGACGACACTATGAATCGCTCCGATTCGCGCGCACGCCAGCATCGCGATCAACGTTTCCGGCACCATCGGCATGTAGATGATGACGCGATCGCCTTTGGTAACGCCGCGATTGCGCAACACTCCCGCAAACCGCGCTACTTCATCAAGCAGTGCGCGATACGTAAACGATTTGGTCGTTCCGGTGACAGGACTGTCGTAGATCAGCGCGGGTTGATCTGCTCGACCGTTCTCACAATGAACGTCGAGAGCGTTGTAGCAAGTGTTTAGCTCGCCTCCAGTGAACCAGCGATAGAACGGCGCGCGTGAAGCGTCGATTACCTGGTCCCATTTCCGCTGCCAATGAATCGCGTCCGCGGCCTCAGCCCAGAACTTTTCCGGCTCCCGCAGCCAGCGGTTGTAAATGGCTTCGTAACTATCCGGCATGAACCCAAGCTTATACGATTCCAAAACCTGGTGGGTAAAATTGGTTGACTTTTTATTTAAATAGGAATACCGTGCCGCGCAGTTTTCATTTGCAATTTTCCAAGCTAGGTAAAAATCTCCCCTCCTCGCAACTACGCAGTCAAAGTTTCTTGAGATGAAACTCGTCGTTTCTCTTTGGGAAAACTACCAGGGGTTCTGAACATACCAATTTGCTAGTCGTTCTGGACCAGGAATTTCCCTGTGTGCCAGCGTCACCGGTCTGTCTAGCAACTCGTTAGACAGACAGACCAAACCGCCCGGCAAAACGAGGAGGAAACGATGAAAGCCACACATCAAAGCAGTGAGCAAAGCGGAGCTATCTTCAGCAGGACATTGATCGCGCTAATCATCATCGCCTTTGCAGGCTGTTCACAAGAAACACTCGCGCAATGGACCACGAGCGGAACTAACATCTCCAACACCAACAGTGGAAACGTCGGCGTTGGCACCGCCAGTCCTTCCAGTCGCTTGACCGTGGTGGGCCCGGTCCAAAACGGAGTCTACACCGTCTCAATTGATTCAACTGCCGGTGGTCAAGCCGGCTCGCAGCATGGAATCCTGCTGATCGGCACAAGCGCCACGACTTATCTGAGTGCGGGAGCGACCACTGTTCTCGGATCTGCGCCACACATCAACGTGGCCGGTTCGGATAACACAAACTATTCGGTCACGTTCGGAAATACGGGTGGCTTCGGACGTGTCCTGCGATTGCGCAGCTCGTCAGGCACGAACATTCCCGTGATGCAAATAGAAGGCAGCGCCGGCGGCACGGTCGCTCTTTCGGCGCACGCAAACGGCAGTGTCGGCATCGGTACGGACGCTCCCGACCCCGCCTACAAACTCGATGTGGTTGGCAACGTTCGCGTCTCCGGCAACATTGCCGCGAAATACCAGGATGTTGCGGAATGGGTTGAGGCTTCGGAATCAATTCCCGCAGCCACCGTTGTCGTCCTCAATTCCGACAAATCGAATCATGTCGTCGCCTCTTCGCGGGCTTACGACACGCGTGTGGCGGGAGTGATTTCAACGCAACCGGGATTGATTCTCGGTGAGCAAGCAGAAAACAAAGTGCTGGTGGCGACGACTGGGAGAGTCAGGATCAAGGTTGATGCCAGCCGCGGTGCGATTCGAGCCGGCGATCTATTGGTTACCAGCAACAAGCAAGGCGTCGCGATGAAGTCTCGCCCGATCACTATAGGCGGCGCTCGCATTCATCGGCCGGGAACGATTATCGGCAAGGCACTCGAGCCGCTGGCAAACGGCCAGGGTGAAATTCTTGTGCTGCTGAGCTTGCAGTAGCACGAAGAGATCCGTTTTGGCGTTGCTGTCCACCGTGATCTGTCTGTCAACGAACCGACATCAGGAGAGGAGTCGTTATCATGCGTGTTTATTGGTTCGCTTCTGCGCTTGCCCTGCTACTGACCCTATCACTGATAGTCGACAGAACTCCGGCAGCAGTGCCCACCCTCGTAACTTTCGCCGAAGAATCAGAACGAGTAACAGCCTCGCGAGTTCAGGACAGCCCGGTCTTGTCCGGACTGCGTCGCGGGTTGGCGTTTGGTTCAGCCTGGTATTCGATTATCTCGAACGATCTGGCTGCGAAAAGAACGCCCGAGGCTGCGAGCGACATTACTCCGCGCGTAAGATTCGCTACGCTCCTTCCACCGCCGTTTGTGCTCGATCCGCCTTCAAACCTGACGGTCACCGCAACCGCTAACACTTCTATTAGTCTTGGCTGGACCGCTCCCGCGGGTACAGTCAACAATTACCAGGTCGAGCGTAGCCAGAACCCTTCCGGGCCGTTTTCTATAGTCGGTTCTCCCACGACTACAACCTTCAACGATACGACGGTAAGCAGCGGTAACGCGTATCTCTATCGCATTCGTGCCGTCGCCGGCGGCATACCATCGTCTCCAAGCAACATGGCTGTCGGCACGGCCATCACTTACACGGATAATCCGCTCTCCGTTGGCGTCACGCTGATCAAAGCGGTGCACGTCACCGAGCTGCGGCAGTCGATCAATGCGGTACGGAGCTT